>Ga0055584_100000768_pt1 | contig 30737 bp, 20 predicted proteins | sample OSDHelmetaG_FD_58716 | JGI IMG/M metagenome (GOLD analysis project Ga0055584, IMG submission 58716) | Pelagic marine sediment microbial communities from the LTER site Helgoland, North Sea, for post-phytoplankton bloom and carbon turnover... | ecosystem: Environmental > Aquatic > Marine >... | reverse complement strand
ATGACGTGTTTGCGAATGTCGTTGCCGAAGATCTCGGCCACTCGATCAACGGCGAAGTCGTGGCAGGCCTGTGTGCCCTGCTTTTCGAGCCAGATGCCGTGACGGCCGCCAGTAAAGACCGACACCGAATTGAAGCCCATACCATTGACATCAACTTTTGCTGACTCGGAGTTATCGCTCCAGACAGTATGGTGGCCGCGACCCTGCGGCCCGAACACGTCGCGATCAAACGCGATTCCCATCTTGTTTTCCGTGCCCATGGGCAGGCCGTTGATGGCTTCGATTTTCCAATCCGGCAGGCCATGGGCGAAATCGATTTCTCCGGAGCTCAGTATTCCCGTCGATACAGTTACCAGCGCGCGCTGTGCCGATACGTTACCTTTGGGCGTCTCCACGGTAACGCCCTGGCTGGACCAGTCGATACGCTCTGCCTGAGCATTCAGGGTCACCGCGACATCGGCGCCCCAGGCCGCAACCAGGTTGCCGTAGCCGTGCGGAACAGGATAGCCGAGCTGGCCGGATGAGCTGCAGTTATCGGCGCAGGACACGCCGTCGACGTCCACGCCCCAACCGGTTGCGATGCTCTCGAGATAGGGTGGGGCGTAGTCGCTCTCCAGGTCCATCACGTCGCCCATTGCTGCGTCGTGACCATTTCCTGCGGCGGCCTCGACAGCGTTGTCGGTCTCGGCGTAGTAGCGTCTGCAGGCGGCGTGCTCTTCTGGTCCAAGCCGCACGCCGTTGCGGATGAAGCGGTGATGGTCGGAATTGTTATAGGCGTCCCATGTTACCCGCCCCAGCGCGATCCCCAGGCCGTCCGCAATCTCTGCGAACGGGTTGGCGTCACCGTCGGTCAGCCAGGCACAACCCAGGTCGAACCAGACTCCCGGGGTGATCTCCTCCGAATAGGCCCGCCCACCGATGCGATGTGAAGCCTCGATCACCGTCGAGGTGATGCCAAGCCTGGTCAGCTCCTTGTGGGCCGAAAGCCCTGCGGAGCCCGCACCGATGACAACGACTTCAGATTCTGCAGACATGGCTCAACTCCCGGCACAGTTCAGATAACGGATGCGTGCCCACAAGAACGGATCAAGATTGCCCGGACCCATGGGTGGGGCCGGGCAATCTTGTGAATCCGCTATACCATATTGGGTGGAAGCATCTTCAAACGCCCGCATCAAACCGAAAGCGATTCAATGCGGACGAAACATGCCCTGGTGATGGCCGACGAGGCCCGTGAAGGTCTGATTGTCGGCAATCTCCAGAGAAAGCTGCGAAAGGCTTGTCGTCTTGTTCTTTCGCAACCGATTGATCGATCTGCAGAGTCGGTCAGTATCCTGCCTGAATCTCTGCATAGGCTTCTGCAATCTTGCTGGCGAAGATATCCGGAGTAGGGATCTGGAACTTGCCAGCGCCCAGGATGTCTTCAGGATTGCGGCTGAGGCCCAGTTCAGCGAGCCGTTCTTCGCTGACCAGATCAAAGGACTTCTTGTTGGAATGTCCGTAGCCATAGTCGTTGATCAGGAAACGTCCTGATTCAGGACTGAGCAGCGAATTGATGACATCGTGTGCCTTTTCCACATGCGGGGCACCGGCAGAAATCATGGCACCGCACACCCATGTCAGAGCACCTTCGTTGGGCGACGCAAAAGCCACGGGAACGCCCTCGGCCTTCAACGTAACCGGTGAGCTGTTCCAGGTCATCGCGGCGACAAGTTCGCCGGATGCAAGGGCCTGTTCCACACTGGTCATGTCATCTGTGTACATGCGCACGAGAGGCACCTGCTCACGCAGCAATTCGGCCACCCTTGCGATGTTCTCGTCCGTATCGATCTCGTCGAACGGAATTCCGGCATAGATCGCCGCACACCACCAGGCGTCGCCTTCGTTGCCGATCATGGCAATCTTGCCCTTGTAGCGTTCGTCCCAGAGAATGCCCCAGGACTCACCGCTTTCGGGAATTTCGACAATATCGGTACGATAGGTGATGGATGTCTGGCCCCAATCCATGGGGGCGAAGTAAGTCTCACCGTCGCGATCAGCGATGTGCCTCATGGACGGAATGACATCTTCCCAGTGCGATAGCTTCGACGTATCGATGGGCTGCACCACACCAGCTTCCACCCAGTTTGGGGCGTTCGCGTTGCAGGGGTGCATGACATCAACGACAAAGCCTGACCTGACCTTGGCCAGTCCATCGTTGCTGCTGGCATAGGGAGCCATGTCGGGATAGGCGCCGTGTTTCTCGTAATATTCGCCCAACAGTTCGGGAATATCGTAGCCACCCCATGTGAAATAGAAGGCCTCTTCACCTTCGGCGGCTGCTGTCGGCTTAGCAAAAACCGGCACGGCTGTTAGGGAAACGCCTGTCAGGCTAAGCAATTCGCCAAATTTGCGGCGCGAAAGTTTGCCCTTGGCAGCCTTCTCGATCATTTCGTTGACTGAAGATTTGTCGTTCTGCATTTAGCCCTCCGTTAGGATTGCGACAGTCCGATCTCAGATCACATCTGAAATCAGGTCCTGTTTCGGTTTTCAGTGTGCAGGAGTTCACATAGTGGACAATTGACTATTCAGGCCTTCGATTAATCGGTGATTAGTCCAATGCCAGCCGACGGAGCGGTGTTTGCGACGGTCTCTACCTCATGGGCTGATGGATAGTGTCACAATGGTTATGACAACAACGTTTCCCGGGATCACCTTGAACGTGGCGAAGCGGTTGATCGATCCGGAGCCGTTTGATGTCGCTCACTAGGCCTCGATTACCTGACGTTCTCGCTTGAACGGGACCCCATCAGGGTCGGTGGGGCATTCGAGTTCACGTACATAGCGGTGGCCCTGATAAACGGCTGCTGCGATGAGACCCGGGCCATAACAATCGCCAATGCGCGTGAGTGAGCGGACGCCCGCCTTATCGAGATCGGCGCTGCCGTTCAGAGCCTGCCAGAGATCATCGTCGGGCAATCTGGCGGTTACGCTGATCACACCGGCACAGACAATTCGCCGGTCGCACCGGCCGAAGCTGTCCCTGAACACCGCCTCGGTGTTATCAAGGCTCACAAGCGTATGACGAACCAGCATGGTGATGCCTAGTTCGGCGAGGCGCTGCTCAATGGCCTGCTGCTCGAGCGTATACTCAGTCCATGGGGCGATGATCGTGGCGGGCGTTGCAAGCCAGACCTCGCGCCCTTCGGCGGCCATGAGTTCTGCAATCACGCTGGCCATGTAGTAACCATCGTCATCAAAGACAACGACCGGCCCAACTGGCGGTCGCCGACCCGCCATGATGTCATCAGGGGTCAGGATTCCTGCCCCATCAGCCATCGGCACTGCGGTGCGCAGGGTGTTTCCGATACCGTCATTTCGCCATGTGGCTCCGGTGGCAAGTGCCACATGCTCGGCGCCCATTTCGAGGACATGTGCGGCGTTCAGACGACTTGCCCGGAACACCTCCACATTGGCCATCTTTGCGATCTGGCCTGTACGGTAATCCCTGACCCGCGCCCATGCTGCAAGGCTTGGCAATTGCGCCTCGCGGCTTACCCGCCCGCCAAGAACATCGGAGGCCTCGGCAAGGGTCACACGATAACCGGCTTCGCCTGCCGTTCTGGCAGCTTCCAGCCCTGCTGGCCCTGCACCCACGATCAGAACATGGGATTTCGCAGTGGTGGCAGTGACGTGCTCGGGATTCCAGCCCTTGCGCCATTCCTCACCAAAGGTCGGGTTCTGGGTACAGCGCGACGGCGCAGAAAGGTTGTTCCAGGCCGCACAGATGTTGCAGCCGATGCACTCGCGGATATCGTCGCTGCGTCCTTCTTCGATCTTTGTGGGCAGGAACGGATCGGCGATCGACGGGCGCGCTGCACCGATCAGGTCGGTGACGCCGCGTTGGATGGCCGACACCATGGCGTCGGGAGATGTGTAGCGACCCACGATGGCCACAGGCTTGGTCGTCACCTTTTTGACAAAGGCGACGTAGTCTTCCTGGTAACCTTCCGATGAAAAGCGCGAGGACCGGGAATCTTTGGACCAGTCGCCAATGGTGACGTCCCAGAGGTCGGGCAGTTCTGCCAGCATCTCGATCGCCTCGCGGCCTTCGTTTTGCCATTCCAGACCGTCGGGTCCCATCAGTTCGTCGACGGCCATGCGCACAGCCACCGCCATGGTGTCGCCGACCGCTTCCTTGGTGTCCTCGATGAGCTCACGCAACAGACGCAGGCGGTTTTCCAGACTGCCGCCATAGGCGTCGGTGCGATTGTTGTGGCGTTTGTAGAAAAACTGCCCGGGGACGGTGTTGTTGTGACCGGCATAGACCACGACCATGTCAAAACCCATGTCACGGGAGCGTCGTGCCGCGGAGCGATGCCAGCGGCGATAGGCTGCAATGTCGGCACGGTCCATGGCGCGCGCCTGGATAGGATGGTTCAGCGCCGAGACCGGTCGGTGGGCGGGGCCAATGGGCACTTCACGGCTGTAGAGATTGCCGGTGCCCTGGCCGCTATGGGCGAGTTGGATGCTGGCCAGGCTTCCATGCCGATGCACACCCTCGACCATGCGGCCGAGATAACGTTCGTCACCCTCGTCCAGGAGATTGGTTTCGGTGTAGGGCTGGATATCACTGGTGACGTGAAAGTCGCACTGTTCCGTGGAGACGATTCCCCAACCGCCTTCGGCTTTGGTTTCGCGCATGGCGATCATGGCATTGGGAAACATGCGTCCCATGCCGTTGCAGTGCGGCACCTGATAGAACCGGTTTGGCGCGGTGACCGGGCCGATCTTGAGTGGTTCAAAGAGGATGTCGTAGCGGGGGTCGCGAGGCATGTAGTTTCCTCAATACAGGAGCTTGTGAAACGAGACTGCGGTGGCGACATAGGCGACCGGCATTGACGCTGGCCGTCCAGATGGGTGGGGCAATGTTCGGCGGCTTTGAACAGGGGCGTCAAGTTGACGATGCCACCGGGCGACAGAATCCGTATGCTGACAATCGGAGATTTCGCGAAAAGAAGGTGTCTGGAATCATGAAAGTCGTTGATCTGACCTTGCCGATGCATGCCGAGATGGAGGTCTATCCCGGCGATCCCAGGCCACGCTATGACTTGATCGAAAAGTTCGATGAGACAGGCTGGAACATGCGCCGGCTGGAAATGAACGGGCATGATGGCACCCACGTCAACGTGCCCCTGCATGCCACTGCTGCAGGCAGAAACCTGGACGAATGCGCGCTGGGAGAGTTTGTCGGTCAATCGGTGCTTTATGAAAGCGATGACGACATCAAGCCGGGAATGGGACTGATTTTCCACGCCACGGACATCTCGTGGGACATTGCCAGATTGATCGTCGAAATCAGCCCCAGCTTTATCGGTTTGCCGGCAAGGTTTGAATTCGACGTTGCGATTGAGCGCTGGTTGTTGGAACGCGATGTGATCTCATTCGAACGCCTGATCAACACTGACCAATTGCCCAAGACCTTCGTCTTTCACGGTGCGCCGCTAAAGATCGTGCACGGCGATGGCAGCCCGGTTCGTGCCTATGCAGTCATCGATTGAGCCGTTGGTGGGCTCCAGGTTCTGTGACGCATGGCCTGCAGGCTCAGACATAACTGTCGGGCAGGACTGCCTTTCGGGTTTTGATGAAGTCCAGAAGGGCTTCGTCCAGGCCGGGGTCGATCGCAGGCTCTTCGAAGTTCGCCAGTTGAGTCTGAACATCAAGGTTTGCGCGGGCAGGGGCGTCGTTGGACCCGGCATCACGCCATTGTTCGAAGGACAGACTGTCGAACAGTTCAGACTGGAAAAATGCTGTCTTGTAGCGAGCAAGGGTGTGTTCGGCCGCAAGGAAGTTGCCGCCGGGACCGGTCACGGCATAGTCGGCCAGAGCAAAGGCAGAATCAGACGTATCGATGCCATCGGCCATGAGGCTGATCGCGCCCAGCATCTCGCAATCGAGCAGGAATTTCTCATAGGAAATGCACAGACCCAGTTCCAGTGAGCCTGCGGCGTGGATGAGAAAATTGACGCCCGACTGAACGGTGTAGTTGAGGTAGAGCGCGGATTCATAGCCGGCCTGAGCGTCGGGAATTTTGGAATTGGTAGACGCGCCGCCACAGCGGAAGGGCACACCCAGGCGGCGCGAGAGTTGTCCGCATCCAAGGACGCACTTCCAGGATTCATCGAACCTGACCGGTGCACCCGTGCGCATGTTCAGACCCATGGAGTTGATCCCGAAGATCGTGGGTGAGCCGGGCCGGATGAGTTGTGAAAGCGCCATGCCGGCCATGCCTTCAGCAAACAGCTGGGCCAGCATGGATGCCGGCGTGACCGGCCCTGATGCCCCGGCAATGACAAAGGGGGTAACGACCGTGCCCTGACCGTTTGCAGCGTAGACATGCAGGGATTCCAGCGCATCCTTGTCGTAGACCAGTGGTGAGGTCGGGTTGATCATGCCGAGCACACAGCACTGACTGTCAAAGGTCTCTGCGCCGAACACCATGCGGGTCATGTCCATGGTGTCCTGAGCCTGCCAGCCCGATGTCACCGCGCCCATGAACGGTTTGTCGGAATGGCGGATGTGGCCATAGACCATGTCGAGGTGGCGTTTGCTGACGGGGATGTCCGTGGGCTCGCAAATCGTTCCGCCGGTGTGGTGCATGGTTGGCGTCTGATGGGACAGGCGGATGAAGTTATTGAAATCATCGATTGTGGCGTAGCGGCGTTCGCCATCGAGGTCGCGCACGAAGGGCGCACCGTAGAGTGGCGAAAACACCATGGCATCGCCGCCGATCATGACGTGACGTTCGGGATTGCGGGCGTGTTGCTGAAAGGTCGTTGGAGCGGAGTTCTGGATGATCTCGCGGCACATCCCGCGTTCGAACTTCACCAGGACACCCTCGACCGTGGCGCCGGCCTTGCGGAAGTATTCCAGGGTTTCCGGGTGGTCGCGAAATTCGATGCCGATCTCGCAAAGCAGGTTTTCGGATTCTTCCTCGATCCGCGCCACACCCTCTTCGGACAGGATATCGAAGGTCGGGATCTGGCGTGTCAGATAGGGAGGCGCGATGGGCCCGGGCTCATCGGTGCGTTCCTGACGTCCACGTCTTCCGCCTCGTCTGGCGCCTTGTGAATCTCTGGCCATGTTCTTACCCACCCTTGCTATCGCTAAAACGTTTTACTAGACTTCTTTACAGTACTCAAGCTGCATGAAAAGGGGGATCAATCATGATGGAAAACCTCAAGATTCTGGGGGCTCCTGGCCGTTACGTGCAGGGGCAGGGGGCGCTTTCCTGTGTTCCCGCGCTGGTTGGCGAACTGGGTGCGTCTGCCTATGTGCTGACCGATGCGGTGGTGGGTGACCTGTTGGGCGATGTTCTCTCCAGGGGCTTTGGAGATGCTGATATCGAGGCGGAGTTCGGTCTGTTTCAGGGGGAATGCACCCGCGCGGAAATCGAACGCCAGACTGAACTGGCACGCCAGGCGGGCAGCGCTGTGGTGGTGGGAGTGGGTGGTGGCAAGACCATCGATACCGCCAAGGGAATCAGCCTTTTCCTGGGGCTTCCGCTTGTTGTTGTGCCCTCGGTTGCCTCGAATGATGCGCCGACCAGCCGATTGATCGTGATCTATGATGCTGATCACAGAATCTCCGAGGTTCTCAAGCTTCCCCACAATCCCGCTGCCGTGGTTGCCGATACCGGCATCATCGCTTCGGCACCGCCGCGTTTTCTCATTGCCGGGATCGGCGATGCGCTGGCCAAGAAATTCGAGGCCGGCCAATGCGCCAAAACCGGGGCGCAGAACTTCTTTGGTGGACTGCCGACAGCGACCGCTCTCCTTCTGTGCGAAGCCTGTTACACGACGATCCGGCAACACGGACTTGATGCAGTTGCTGCCGTCAGGCAAGGCCGGGTTGATGAGAGTGTTGAACAGATCGTCGAAGCGACGGTGCTGCTCAGTGGCCTGGGATTCGAAAGTGGCGGCCTGGCGCTGGCCCATGGTCTCAATCGCGGCCTGACGGCACAGCCCGAGACCCAGAAAGCGCTGCATGGTGAGTTGGTCGCCTGGGGCCTTCTGGTGCAACTGCTGGCTGAGGGGCGTGATCCTGAGTTCATGGAAGACATGTTGGGGTTCTATTCTGCAATCGGGCTTCCCCGCTGCATGGCAGACCTTGGATTGGTCAACCCGGATGAGGCTGTCATCGATGCGATCGCAACGATCACATTCGAAGAGTCGCCTTATCTCAAGAACATGGAACGACGCTTGAGCGCACAGGATATCGCGGCTTCCATGCGTGAACTTGAAACACTCACAGCCTGAGCGATCACCAATGGCTCAGCGATTGACCATGAGATCCGTGAGCGTGTGATTGATTCCGGAAAGGGCTGCCTGAGCGTCCTTGTAGACGGCAAACAGCTCGCCATAGAGGGCATGGTTCGCGGCGTCGGGTTCATGATGCTGGATCAATTTCACACAGCGCTTCACCGCATCGCGTTCATCGTTGAACGCACCGATGCCTACGCCGGCGACCAGGGCAGCGCCAAAGGAGGCGTCGCCGTTTTCGGGAACGTCGATCATCAGGCCCGTGCAGTCGCTCACGATCTGGCGCCATGTCGCACTGCGACCGCCACCGCCGACCAGTCTGGCCGATGCCGATTGCAGTCCCTGAGCGTTCAGCGATTCCATGCAGTCGAGCAGGGAGAAAGCCACACCTTCGTAGAGCGCCCGGACAAAATGACCTTTGGTGTGGCGAATCGTCACACCGATGAAATCTGCCCTGAGCTTTGCATCCCAATAAGGTGACCGCTCACCCTGCAGGTAGGGGTGAAAGAGCATGCCGTCGGATCCTGCCGGAATGGACGCGGCAAGGCGTTCCATTTCGTTGAAGGCGGCCTGGCCCGGGTCGCCATCGGCATTTGATGGATCTGCAGGCATGAACAACTGGTCACGCAGCCATCGGTGGGCCGAAGCACAGGAATTGGTGCCGGTGATGGCATAGCCGTATCCGGGAATGACATGGGGGTAGTCGATGACTTCTGCATGGGCCGAGAAGGTATCGGTTATGACGGATACGGTGCCGGCCGTGGCAAGCTTGATGGTGCAATGGCCGGCGTCGACGGCTCCGGCCCCGTAACATTCAGCAGCGGTATCCATGGTGCCAGCCACCATGGGGGTGCCTGCAGCCAGTCCTGATTCTTCTGCACCCTGGCGCGAAACCTCACCGACGACCGCCGTGGGCTCGACGATGGGTGGAAGAGTTTCCATGTTCCAGCCGATCAGGGCACAGAGTTCTTCTGACCATGTTGATGCGCTGGAATCGGTCATCAGCGTGCCGACGGCATCGACCCTGTCGGTATGCCAGCCGCCGGTCAGCCGGAAGCGTAGGTAATCCTTGGCAATCAGCAGGCGTTTTGTGCGCCGAACGGAATCAGGTTCGTGTGTCTGCAGCCATTGGAGCTGCGGCAGGGTCCAGGTAGGGGCGGGATTGTTGAAGCTGGTCGCATGAATCATGGCACCGGCCTTTTGCGCCAGCTCGTGTGCCTCCACGGAGCTGCGTTGATCGCTCCAGAGGATGGCGGGCCGTATCAGCTGATTGTCCTCGTCCAGCAGAACCGGTGTATGCGCACCCGCAGAAAACGAAACCGCGCCGATGTCGCCTGACTTGATGCCGGCAATTGCAAGGGCAGCTGGGACGGCGTGGCAGAGACCGCGATACCATTCCTCGGGGTCCTGTTCGGCCCAGCCGGGTTGCGGGCTGTTGGTGCGCACATCGCTGGATGCCGAACCCAGAAGAGCTCCAGCTGTATCGATGATCGTGACCTTCAGGCTGCCAGCCCCCAGGTCGATCCCCATCAGAACCGTATCGTGCATGCGTGTCCGTCCCTAAACGTTAGTCAGCCTTGATGCCGAGCTTACCTGCATTGAACAGCATCCGGGGATCAAGAACCTGTTTCAGGCCTTCGAGCATCCGGTGGCCGTGGTTCAGTTCCTCGGCAATCCAGCGATTGCGGAAACATCCGATGCCGTGATGGTGGCTGATCGTCCCGCCCATATCCAGGCACAGACGCATGACGCGCTCCCAGACGTCTGCGTGGATCGGCAACGCTTCGTCATCTGACATCGCCGGGATCTTGCAGGTGAGGTACATGCAGGCCCCGTCGGTGTAGGCGTGTGACCAGTGGGCGCTGAGCTGCACGACCGGTTGATGATCGCGCACGCTGGTGGTCATTTGACGATACATCTCTCCAACGGTGGACCAGGGCGCCGCGATCTCAATGGTGTCATAGAATCCGCCGGCATCAACAAAGGCATCGGAATGCGATTCGAAGCGTTTCGACTTCCAGTGCCGCATCGGTTCCTGATCGCTTACCGTGCCGCCATGTCTGGCGCAGATCTCCATGGCTGCAGCGGCTTCGGCTTTTGCCACGCCTTCAAGACCAGAAAAGCTCAGCATGCAGATCACCGGGATCGCACCACCCGGTGGTGCTTCCAGGCCCCATTTGATGCTCTCGGCCTCGTCATAGAGGCGGGCAAGGGCAGGGCGGAGTTCTGCCTGCATGATGTCGCGAACAGCTGCAAGGCCGTGGTCGAGATCGGGGAAGGAGATGACGGTATCGATCTCGTGTTCGGGCAGTCGCCAGATGCGAAGCGTCAGTTCGACGATGATGCCCAGAAGGCCTTCCGAACCGATGAACATTTCCAGGATGCTGGGCCCGACCGAACGACGCGGAACGGGGCGAACTTCGAGAAGTTCGCCGTCAGGCAAGACAACCTTCATGCCCACGATCAGATTTTCGATGTTGCCGTAACGCGATGACGCCTGGCCGGATCCCCGACAGGCAGCCCAGCCACCGACTGTCGACATGGAAAGCGACTGGGGATAGTGGCCACAGGTGAAGCCACGATCACGCAGCGCCGTCTCGAACGCCATACCATTGAGTCCGGCCTCGACACGGGCAACACGATTGGTCTCGTCAATCTCGATGATCTGGTCAAGGTGGCGGGCTGAGATGATCATGTCGTTCTGGAACGGCACCACACCGCCCAACACGCCTGAACCACTGCCATAGGGAATGATCTGGATGTCATGCTGGTTTGCGAACCGGACAACCCGTTGCATGTCATCGGATGTCTTTGGTTCGACGACAGCACACGGCAGATCACCGGCAAGTTTTTTTGAGCGATGACGGAAGCGCCCGAAGGGCAAGCGGTCGCGGCTGTGTTCTGCCCTGCTCTGAAAATCACTGCGAATGCACTCGGCAGGCAGCAGCGCTTGCAACGCTTCAATCCAGGAGGGGGTGCTGGTCTGTTCGGCCGTGCGCCGCGCATCGTCGAGAGTCTGCGCCTGGGCGACAGCCTGCGAACCGGTTGGGTTCAACATCGGACTTCTTGCTCCTGAATAACTAAAACGATTTAGTAGCTTAGATTAATAACTGCCGATGGGCTCTGTCAAGAAACCGCGCCAGATAGGAAGCGAAAGATGGTGGACCTGAGTCAGCCGCCCGGTGCAGAGGTTGATTTGCGCTCGACGATCTCGATGTCCTTGAGCATGGCCCCGGCGAAGTGACCACCATCCTGGATGTGATTGATCAGGGAGGATGCTGCCAGATAGCCCATGTTTTCCAGCGGCGTGCGCACCGTGGTGAGCGGTGGTGCCAGGACATCGGCGATCGCGCCGTCGTTAAAACCGATGATGGACATGTCCTGGGGAATCCGGACGCCAGCCTCACGCAGGACACCCATGGCGCCTGCCGCAACCATCAGGGTCGAAGCAAAGAGTGCGGTTGGGCGCGGATGGGCAGAGTCGAGAAGCTTGCGCATGGCGGCGGCACCGCCAGACATGGTGTATCCAGCTTCGACGACAAGCGCGGGATCAAAGTCCAGCCCAGCCTCCTGCAGGCCGTCGCGATAGCCTTCAAGGCGGCAGATCGAGTTGTAGCGGGCGGGTGAGCCCGAGAGGTGAGCGATACGCTGGTGTCCAAGGGTCGCTAGGTAGGCGACGGCACGCTTGGCCCCGCCACGGTCGTTGATGACGACGTGATGTTCGACGCCTCTGGCCTTGCGATTGACCAGGACGAAAGGGTGTTCGAGTTCCTTGAGTGCGCTGACCCCGACCTGCTCGTCCTGCAGAGTGGCAACGATCAGACCGTCGACGCGGTTGCGGTGGACGAGCCTTTCGTAGATTGCCGTCTCTTCCATGCCGTCATCGCGGTGTGCAATGAGAAGCGAGTAGCCGCGTTCTGCCGCAGCCCGTTCTGCCCCGATGATGATCTTGGCATGAATGGGGTTGTCGAGTTCCGGGACAACGATGCCAAGCGAGAGGCTGCGCGAGGTACGCAGGCCACGGGCAGCCGGATTGGGCTGGTAGTTGAGTTCGCGTGCAACATCGGTGATGCGCTTGCGGGTTTCTTCACGCACGACAAAAGACGCATCGCCCCGCATCACACGCGACACGGCTGCCTGCGACACGCCTGCTGCCTTGGCGACGTCGGAAATCTTCGCGGATTGACGTTTTGGCTTCAAATCTCTGCCTCTTGGGAGCCCGGGTCTGGTCGCTGGAGCATACCACCCTGGTGCGCCAAGGGGGCAAACCAACACGCGTACCCACCTGTTGACATCATGGATAGAGTCTTCGATCATAGGTCGGTAAAACGTTTTATCGAATTGTCGTTCACGACGCAATCTGGAACCGAGGCATCCGGGATGGACCAACAGGAGTTTGACTTCATCGTAGTGGGCTCAGGCTCGGCGGGAGCCGTGTTGGCCGCACGCCTGAGCGAAGACCCTGCCAACAAGGTGCTGGTGCTGGAGTATGGCGGTCGCGACAACAGCATCTTCATCCAGATGCCCACGGCCTGTTACATGCCCATGAACGACAAACGGTTCGACTGGGGCTTCATGACCGAACCTGAGCCTGGTTTGAACGGGCGCCAGATTCATCATGCCCGGGGCAAGGTGATTGGCGGGACCTCTTCGATCAATGGCATGTGTTACGTGCGCGGCCATGCCGGTGATTTTGATCAGTGGGATGAATCAGGCGCCGATGGCTGGGCCTATCGTGACTGCCTGCCCTACTTCCGACGTGCCGAAACATCGCGCTTTGGCGGTGATGCCTATCGTGGGGATGATGGCCCGCTGCACACCAACAACGGCAACGATATGAAGAATCCCCTCTATGGGGCGTTCATCGATGCGGGCGTTGAGGCCGGTTACATCCGGTCCGAGGACGTTAATGGTTACAGCCAGGAAGGCTTTGGCCGGATGGACCTCACCATCAAGGACGGCGTGCGCTGTTCCACCGCGAACGCCTATCTGAAGCCCGCCATGAAGCGTCCCAATCTGACGGTCGCGATGCATGCGCTGACCCGCCGTGTTCTGCTGGAAGGAAAACGCGCTGTGGGCGTGGAGTACAGCCAGGGCGGCAAGGTGATCCAAGCCAAAGCACGGCGCGAGGTGATCCTGAGCGCTGGCCCGATCAATTCGCCCAAGCTCCTCATGCTTTCTGGCATCGGTCCCGTTGAACAGCTCCGCGCAAACGGTATCGACGTGACGCATGCGCTTGAGGGCGTGGGGGCAAACCTGCAGGACCATCTGGGTGTCTCGCTGCATTATGACTGCCTGCAACCCATAACGCTGAACGGTAAGCTGGACCTCGTTTCCAAGGCGATGATCGGTGCGCGCTGGCTTCTCTTCAAGGATGGCCTGGGGGCCAGCAGTCACTATGAGGCCAATGGCTATATTCGCAGCCGCCCGGGTCTGCGGTTCCCCGATTTGCAGTTTCATTTCATGGCCGTTGCTGCTGTCTTTGATGGTTCAAGCACCTACAAGGGCCATGGATTCAATGCATACATGAGCCACGGCAAACCACTCAGTCGCGGCAGTGTCACACTAAAGTCTGCTGATCCCGAGGAAGCGCCCAGAATCGTCTTCAACTATCTGGCAGAGGAAGAAGACCGACTGGCGCTGCGGCGCGGCGCACGTCTGACACGCGAGATATTCGCCCAACCGGCGATGGACCCCTATCGCGGGCACGAGATACGCCCTGGTGCAGCAATGAAAAGCGATGAAGATCTTGATAACTGGATCGCTGATTACGCGGCAACGTCCTACCACCCCAGCGGGACCTGCAAGATGGGCAAGGATGCGATGGCGGTCGTCGATCCCGACACACGGGTCCATGGGATTGAGGGGCTTCGGGTTGTTGATTCCTCGATCATCCCGATCATCACCAACGGTAACCTCAATGCGCCAACTATCATGATTGGTGAAAAGGCAGCCGATATGATCCTGGGCAAGACGCCTTTACCGCCTTCCAATGCCGACAGTTTCTTTGCCGAAGACTGGGAGTCCCGGCAACGTACCGGTGAGCCCCAACGCGCAATTTCATCGTGACCACAGCTGTCACCCTGCAAGGGACGTAACGACGCCATGATCTATGACTTTGCCACGGGCAATACGAACCCGGAGAACTTCCCTGCCGACGAACTGGCTGCTGCTGCGGCCGACGTCATTCCCAAGATCGTTGTGGAGCTCAACCGCTATCCCGGAAAGTTCGGCCATTTGGGTTTACGCAAACTCATGGCCCAGCGTGAATTCGACCGGGAAGGTGTTACACTTGATCCGGATCAGATCATCCTGACTCATGGCTCGATGCAGGCCATCACAATGGTTGCCGACGCCCTGTGCCAGGGCGATGACCCGCTGATCGTGATGGAAGAGCATTGTTACCCCGGTTCCATCAATGCCTTTCGTTCGATGGGCATCGATATGGTCGGCATTCCACTGGATGATAAAGGCATGCGTGTTGACCTGCTGGGTGAAGCGCTTGCTGACCTGGACCGCCAGGGGCGCAAGCCGCGTTTCATCTACACGCTTGCCACTTATCAGAATCCCACCGGCACGGTCATGCCGCGTGAACGACGCCTTGAACTGATTGCCCTTGCGCGCAAATACGATTGCATCGTGGTCGAAGACAACTGTTATGGCGATGTCCATTTCGAGGGCGAGAAGCCGCCTGCGCTCTATGCGCTCGATGACGATCCCCGACATATCTATATCTGCTCGCTCTCCAAGGTTTTCGCGCCGGGGGTACGTCTTGGTTACCTGACGGCGGCTCCTGCCATGCTCGAGCAGATTCTGGCCAAACGTCACGATGCCGGACCCAACACGATGGCTGCAGCCATCACCGAGGCTTATCTGAAGGACCGGTTGTGGGATCACATCGAAACGGCCAACGAAGCTCTCAAGAAAAAGCGCGATGCCATGCTGGCCACACTCGCTGAGCACAGTGGCAACCTCTACTCATTCTCCCACCCGGTGGGCGGTCTCTTCATCTGGCTCGAGATGGCCGATGATATCGATATGGATCGCCTGCTGGTGATTGCCGAGGAACGGCAGGTGAAGTTCCTGGCTGGAGGCAGTTTCAATGTGCGCGGAGAGAAGGGACCGTATCTGCGCCTTGCCTTCGGCTTCCCGCCTGTCGAGGAAATCGAGGCAGGCGTTGCCAAACTTGCTGCGTGCATCCGGGATGCGCGACGCAGCTGACACATCAGAATTTTCAGTCAACGAACAATCGAGGAGAAGAACCATGCTGCCAGCAGCCGGACGTGTTGTGATGGTCTCAGGTGCCAGCGGAGGGATCGGCAATGCCATTGCCCAATGTCTCCACAACAAGGGTTACAGCGTCAGCCTTGGCGCACGCAATGTCGACAAGATCGGGCCGTGGATTGGCGAGGGTGATCAGGACCGCCTGATGAGCCATGTCTATGAAGCCACGGACCGGGAGGGCAACCAGGCCTGGGTCGATGCCACCGTCGAACGGTTTGGGCGCATCGATGGTCTGGTCAATGCTGCTGGCATGGGCGGCATGGCCAATCTGGAAGATGAAGACGAAGATGTCTTTGACGACCTCTGGCAGGTTAACACCAAGGGGCCGATGCGCATGATCCGGCTGACGCTGCCGCATCTGCGGGCCAGCGGAAGCGGGCGTATCGTTCTGGTCTCGTCGCTGTCGGGCAAACGCGTGACGAACGATGGTACCGGATACGCCTTGAGCAAGTTCGCGCTGATGGCGGTGAACCATGCTGCACGACGTGCCGGTTGGGAAGATGGTGTGCGGTCCACTGCTGTCTGCCCCGGTTGGGTCAATACGGCCATGGCCAAGAACGCTGTGGGCATCGAACGCGAAGACATGATCCAGCCTGACGACCTTGCCGAGCTGGTGGAAACCGCAATCGCGTTGCCCAACGGTGCTGCGGTGGCGGAATTGCTCGTCAGCTGCTCACTGGGCGACCTCTTCTGATCCGCTGACATGGTCCAGTCCAAGGTTACGATCGTGGGCGCCGGCATTGTCGGCGCCTGCATCGCACGTTGCCTGGGGAAAGCCGGCCACGACGTTGTTCTGGTGGACCGCAATGATCCGGGAAGCGGCTGTTCGTTCGGTAACTCTGGTGCAATTCTCTCCCTCAGTGCCTCGACCCAGTTGCCGGGGCCACGCTTGCTGGCGCAGATTCCCGGCATGTTGCTGGACCGGAACGCGCCACTGGTTCTGCGTTGGCGTCATCTGCCGGGCCTGATGCCCTGGCTGGCCGCGTTTGTGGCTGGCTGCCGGGAACAGCGTCAGGTCGAGACGGCACGAGCCATGGCAACCCTGTTGTCTGACACGACCGGAGCCTATGACCGACTGCTCAAGGGAAGCCCGGCGGATGCCCTGATCCGAAGGAACGGTACTCTGGGTCTTTCGCGCACCGATGAATGGTTTTCTGGCGACAGCTGGCGGCGCGAGCTCAATGCATCTTTGGGCGCCAGAATGGAGGAAGTATCGCGCGAAGAGCTCGATCAGATGGAGCCTTCACTTTCGTCATCGGTTGTCCGCGCCATGTACTACCCCGATGCCTACAGCACGCTCGACCCGGCCGGACTGACCCAACAGATCGTGCGCGATACGCTTGCAGAGGGTGGCCAGTTTGTTCAGGCAGAGGTCCGGGACATCAGCGTGGAGAACGGCAAGCCGACCGCTCTGGTGACCGACAAGGGAGAGATGACGGTCGATCGGCTGATCGTGGCGGCTGGTGCCTATTCCCATCAGGTGGCCCGCAAGATGGGTATCAGGGTGTTGCTCAACACGGAACGTGGCTACCACGTTGATCTTGACGGCACGGCTACCGGGCTGCAGCGGGTTCTGCTGCACGGTGAACATGCCCTAGCCATCAACCCGCGGCCGAACGGCCTGCGCATCGCCGGAACCGTGGAATTTGCCAGTCTGGATGCGCCGCCGGACTATCGGCGCGCGCGTGCCCTTTGGAACAAGGGTCGAGAAGTCTTGAAAGAGACCTGTGATAGCGAACCACCCAGCATGTCTTTCTGGATGGGCCGGCGCCCGACTCTGCCGGATTACCGCCCGGTGATTGGCCCGGCACCGGGATTGAAGAACTGCTGGTTCGCGTTCGGACACCAGCATCTGGGTATGAGTCTGGCTGCACGGACCGGTGAGATTGTTGCCGACCTGGTTGCTGACCGTGATCCAGGTGTCAATCTGGCCCCTTTTCGCGCCAACCGCTTTTGACTTGGCATTACTCCTAAATGCCCAAACCAGGCAGATTGCTCCGACGTTTTTTTTAACTTTCTCCGGATTACAAATTTAACTGACACTCTCATCAAACCTGGGCTGGCTTCAGAGGAGCCAGACTTGGCATGGCAACCAAAGAATAAGGAGTTGTATCGGGTTTCGCTTTTATCAATTCGATTGCTGGGTTCCTGATCCGGTGGGTAGGTTTTCTGATCCAGGCCAAATGGCTTTGTCTAGTTGCTTAGCCTCCTATGCTACGTGACAGGTCAAATCCGGCAGCCCGGCGATGGTTGCATGGAGGGTGTCGCCGCGCTCAACCGGACCGACACCTGCGGGGGTACCAGTAAAGATGATGTCGCCGGCCATCAGTTCGACAAGGCCGGAAAGATAGGCGATGGCTTCTTCGGTCTTCCAGATCATCTGGTTGACGTTGCCCTTCTGGCGCGACTCTCCGTTGATGGTCAGGTCGATCGCTGCATCGTTGACATGACCACTCACGGCGGCTGGCACCAGCGCACCGACAGGGCCTGAAGCGTCGAAGCCTTTGGCCATGTCCCAAGGGCGCCCGGCCTTCTTTGCAGCGGCCTGAAGGTCGCGCCGTGTCATGTCCAGTCCTGTGGCATAGCCGAAGACATGGCTGGCGGCGTCAGTGACGGCAATGTCGCGCCCGCCCTTGTGCAGGGCCACGACCAGTTCGACCTCGTGATGGAGTTCGCTGGTCGCCGTAGGGTAGGGAAGGTTGCCGCCCGGGATGATTGCCGTTGCGGGTTTCATGAAGAAAAACGGCTCCTCGCGGTCGGGATTGCCGCCCATTTCAATGGAATGTTCAGCGTAGTTCCGCCCAATACAAAAGGCACGGGCAACCGGGAAACGATCCGTGCTGTCGCTGATTTCGATGCTGACGGGTGACAGGGGAGGGACGGCAAAGGACATGGTGCAGGTTTCCTGGAGGAGCGGGGTGGCAGGGCGAAGATGGCTTTCTGGCTTCAGGTTTTCATCGCTTCTTCGACCAGACTGGCCTGATGCACTGTGCCACCGTCCCAAGTGGGAGAAAAGCGTCTACTTTCGTCGGCAGAGGCGGCATTTGCCCAAGTTTCGATGCTGGGACATGCCTGCCTTGCCGGAGCAGAGTTGCGCCTGTTTTCCCGTAGGTCCGACGCAGGGTCTTGCGTGGATTGATGGACACCGTGGTTGACGCTAAGCAGGAGCCCCCGAGGGAGAGTTCTGCGCGTCTTCGTAATGTTTGCCGTCATGCTGCGTTGGTCTGAGGAATCCTAAATGTCTGGAGAGATTTTATGATTTTGAGAAGTATCGCCTTGTTGTCTGCTGTTCTGGTGGTTTTGATTTCTTCACTGTCAGTCGGTGGCAGTGCCCACGCGTCTGCGGATGAAGGTGATGGCAGCTTCTCGGCGTTGATGGCCACAGACCTTGTGGTGCCCAATGCCGGATATTTCTTTGTCGTTGATTTCGACACCCATGAAGCCAAAACCATTGCCAGGACGGGCGGTGCGGCCGTGCCGCCCAATGTCCCGCGGAACGGGTTCTTTGTTCACCTTAACGGTAACAATGACGACTGGGTGGTCGAGGCACGCAGTTATGTGCGTGGCGTTGAGACCCTGCGTCCGCTGAGTGAGTTCAGCATCTGGAACTATGAAGGCGCGGTTGCGCCCAATGGCAGCTTCCTTGGCTTTGCAGACCGCGCATCTGATGCCGTGTTGATCTGGTCGGCCAACGATCTTGAAACAACGGACCGGCCGGTCGATGCCACGGTCACGTTTGCCGGCGTTGACTTCACGGATGGCGCAACTGGCGATGTGCATGTTGGATCTGCTTCAGCGCAGGTCAGCCCTGGAGTTCGTGTCACCCAGGGGGAGAAGCCGTATTCAGCGCTGCTTGCAACGGATCTGGTTATTCCCAATGCCGGAACCTTCTTTGTCGTGGATTTTGACAGGCAGACAACTTCGGTGACACCGCGGAAAGCTGGCGCCGCGGTGCCTGATGTTGTTCCCCAGAACGGGTTCGTTATCCATCTGAACGGCAACAACGACGACTGGGTTGTTGAAGCCCGCAGCTATGCCGACAGTGTCGAGACGATTCGGCCCATCGATGAGTTCAGCATCTGGAACTATGACGGTTCGGTAGCACCCAATGGCAGCTTCCTTGGTTTTGCCGATCGGGCGTCCGACGCCGTTCTGATCTGGGTCGGCAACGGTCTTGCAACCCCTCGCGGTCCGGTTAACGCCACGGCGACCTTTACCGGCATCGATTTCACCGATGGTGGCGTGGGTGACATCCACGTTGATTCTGTTTCGACCACGCTGTTGAAGGTGGGCACACGCTCGCCCTGAGAGTGATTGCCTGTGCCCTGTTCCTCGACAGAGGGGTTGCCCACGCGTCATGGTGATCAGCTTGGATTAGGGAAAGTCTGACATTATGCGGTTTGCGGTTGATACCGGTGGCACCTTCACCGACCTGGTGATTGAGGAGGGACCGCGTCTTCATGTTTTCAAGTCGCCGACGACACCCTCCAATCCCGTGGATGGCGTGCTGGATGTGCTTGAGGTTGCGGCGCGGGACATGGGCCGAAGCCGCCAGAACCTGCTGGAGCAGGGCGAGATTTTCGTGCATGGCACGACGACGGCAACCAACGCCATCATCACCGGCAATACGGCGCGCACGGCCTTTCTGACCACGCGCGGTCATCCAGACATTCTGGTGCTGCGCGAAGGTGGGCGGATCGGGTTGCCGTTGTTCGATCACGGCATTGCCTATCCCGAACCGTTTGTGCCCAGGGCGCTGACGTTCGAAGTCCCTGAGCGTGTGGATGCCAATGGCAGGATTGTCCAGGCGTTGGATGAGCCGGGCCTGGAAGCCGTGTTTGACCGGCTTGAAGAGGCCAACGTCGAAGCGGTTGCGGTCTGTCTGCTGTGGTCAATCGTCAATTCGGCGCACGAGCTTCGGCTGGAAGCCTTGTTGCGGGAGCGGTTCCCCGATCTGTTCATCAGCCTGTCGCACCGGGTCAACCCGTCCCTACGCGAGTATCGGAGGGCTTCGGCCACGGCGATTGATGCCGCCTTGAAGCCGATCATGTCGGCCTATCTGGGTGAACTTGAACAACGGCTGCGTGAGGCCGGTTACGGCGCAAGGCTGTTGGTTGTGACGTCGCAGGGGATGATGAAGGACGCAGGGAACCTGGGGTCCTCACCCATTCATGTCGTGAAGTCCGGGCCGGCCATGGCTCCGGTTGCGGCAAAATACATCATGGAGCAGGGCAGTCTGGGCAGGAATGCCATTGTCGCCGATACCGGAGGGACGACATACGACGTTGCCCTGGTGCGTGATGGTGTGATCCCCGAGACGCGCGAGACCTGGATTGGCCAACCCTATCTTGGACATATGACGGGCTTTCCGTCGGTCGATATTTCCAGTGTCGGTGCCGGTGGCGGCAGCATTGCCGGCGTCGATGAGGCGGGCCTGCTTTATGTCGGCCCGGAAAGTGCCGGTGTGGTGCCGGGACCAGCTTGCTTTTCTGCCGGAGGAATGCGGCCCACTGTGACCGATGCAGCCGTTGTGATGGGATTTGTTGATCCGGCCTATTTCCTGGGCGGGCGTATGCGTCTGTATGTTGATCTCGCCCGCGAAGCGCTCATGCGCGATGTTGCCGAACCGCTGGGTATCAGCGTGGAGGAGGGCGCTGGAGCGGTAATGGCTCTGGCGACTGAGACTATGGCCGGGGCGATCGAAGACATCACGGTCAACCAGGGAATCGACCCGCGCGATGCGGTCTTGATCGGCGGTGGCGGCGCAGCAGGGCTCAACAGCATTGCGATTGCGCGTCGTCTGGGTTGCAGCACGGTGTTGTTCCCAGACAGTGGGGCTGCGATCAGTGCCGCAGGTGGATTGTTATGTCCGCTTAGCGATGATGTCGCAGAGTTCAGCCTTAACCGATCTTCGAACTTCGACAGGGAACAGGCCAACGCGACGCTCGATCGGTTGCGCGCGCGCTGCGAGGCCTTTGCGCAGCGGTTGAGCAATCCTGTGGCTGCGACCATTCAGTACAGCGTGGAGGCCCGTTATGCGCAGCAGATCTGGGAGATCAAGGTGCCGTTGCAGAAGGGCGCACTGGAAGACGACGCGGATCTTGCCAGCCTGATCGAAGACTTTCACGGTTTGCATGAGGAGATCTTTGCCTTTGAAGATCGGCAAGGTGATGTGGAGTTCGTCAACTGGCGCGCCCGTGTTTCTGCAGACCTGCGTGAGACACCCTTGGCTACCATCAGTCAGGGAGAGCCACGCGTTGCCGTCGGCACGACCCGGATGGGCTATCTGGAAGGGGCGTGGAAGCCGGTGCCGGTGATCGACTTCGGCAGTGTGGCCCAGGGAGAAGAACGGCAGGGACCTGTATTCGTCGAAACCGATGTGACGACGCTGGTGATCGATAGCCACGCAAGTTTCCACAGGGATGCACAGAGCAACCTGATCGTAACGCTGGAAGCAGCCGACGGGGAGGCCATGTGATGGCCATGAGTGGTCTTGATTTGGCGATTTTCTCGAAACGCATGGAGGGTGTTGCGCGCAAAATGCAGAACACCCTTCTGCGCACGGCACGTTCGGGTGTGATCAACACGGGGCGCGACTTTTCCTGCTGTGTCCTGACGGCTGGCAATGAACTTGTCGCGGCTGCCGAAAGCCTGCCCATTCATGTCATGGCCGGACCGGACCAGATGGCTGAATCGATGAAGGCGTTTCACCCGGTTCTGGCCAGGGGTGATGCGTTCCTGCACAACTCGCCCTATCACGGTTGCTCCCACGCAGCCGATCTATCCGTGCTGGTTCCCGTCATGGATGAAGATGGGCGGCATCGCTTCACTGTGCTTGCAAAGGCGCATCAGGCCGATATCGGAAATTCCATTCCCACGACCTATCATGCAGCGGCGCGTGATGTTTACGAGGAAGGCGCGCTGATCTTTGCTGCGACCAGAGTGCAGCGCGATTACCGGGATATCGACGATATCATCCGGCTGTGCGAGATGCGCATTCGCAGCCCCGAACAGTGGCGCGGAGATTATCTGGCCAGTCTGGGCTCCGCACGGGTGGGCGAGCGCGAACTGATTGCGCTGGCGGATGAAATGGGCTGGGACCAGCTGGAAGCCATGGTCGCTGCCTGGTTCGACTATAGCGAGAAGCGCATGTCGCTTGCCATCGCCAGCTTGCCCAGGGGCAAGGCGATCGGCGAAACACGCCACGATCCGTTCCCGGGAACGCCCAAGGACGGCATTCCGATCAAGGCGAAGATCGACGTGCGGCCCGATGAAGGGAAGATCACGCTCGACCTTACCGACAACATCGATTGCCTGCCCAACGGCCTTAATCTGAGCGAAGCCTGCGCGCGGACGGCTGCGATGGTGGGGACGTTCAACAGTCTTGGCCTGACTGTGCCTACCAATGCCGGCAGCTTCCGTTGTCTGAATGTGTTGTTGCGCGAGAACTGTGTGGTCGGCATTCCGCGTCATCCGACAAGCTGCTCCGTAGCGACCCAGAACGTTGCCGACCGACTTACCAACGCCGTGCACCTGGCCTTTGCCAATCTTGCAGATGGTTACGGCATGGCAGAAATCGGGGGTGTGCAAACGGCGGCCCAGGCGGTGATTTCAGGGCGTGAGGAAGCGCGTGGCGGTCGGCCCTTTGTCGATCAGCTCATTCTTGGTGACACTCTGGGGGCGGGCAGCCCACGGGCGGACGGATGGCTGGCCATGATCACGACGGGAACGGCCGGGATGTCCTTTTTCGACAGCGTCGAAGTCGACGAACTGCGCCACCCCGTTCTAGTCACAGAGCGCAGGCTGTTGGCCGATCACGAGGGAGCCGGGACGTTTCGTGGAGCGCCGGCATCGCAGGTAAGTTTTAGTGCCCATGGCGCGCGCCTGGAGGTTCTCTATCAGAGTGATGGGACAGTATTTCCTGCACATGGTGCGCGCGGTGGTGGAGCTGGTGGCCCGGCGCAGAATTACCTGACGCGTCGCGATGGTGCGCGTGAAAAGGCCGATGGCTGGGCGACGCTGACGCTTGAGGAGGGCGATGGTGTCACCGGTATCTCACCCGGCGGTGGCGGTTATGGGCCGGCCATGGCGCGCGATCCTAAACGAGTCGCCCATGATGTTGCGGAAGGGTATGTCTCTGAAGCGCGCGCCAGGGATGTTTATGGTGTCGTGCTTGATGGCGATGGTGTGGTGAATGAGGACGCCACGCACGCAAAGCGCTCAGAACCCCTGACTTGAGATAGACCGCTAAACGTGCTGCCGAACATAGAGCGTACGGGACAGGATCAGTCGACGTTGGCAAGCAGGGCTGCGTTGCCACCGGCTGCAGTGGTGTCGATGCAAACATGGCGCTCAAGGTGCAGACGTGGCTCCAGATCGCAGTCACAGATGAGTGGCACAATGGCGCCGGGACGTTGAGCCAAAGCCTGTCGAAGCGCGCGCAGATGTTGTTCGCTGGACCAGGAGACAACAGCGTCGATGTTTGCCAGATCAGCAAGGTGCTCGGGCGTCAGAATGCCGGGGATGTCAGCTCCCTCGGGGCCAATGGTCACGGGCCAGCAACCGGCGGCTCTGACAGACCTGGCCTGGGCGTCCAGGTGTTGTGCGGATGGACCAAGGCAAAGGACCGTGCCGCGGCCAAAACGAGTCAATTGATTGGACTCGCCTGTAGGCCCGGGCAGTGCCAGCGTGTTGAGTTTGGCAGGGCTGCGCCGCGCCGCAACGTCGAGAGCCTTCTGGACTTCGGTGAAGTCTGCGGCGGTGCCGTTGGGCGCGGTGGACTCACAGAATTCGGCCTTGAGGAACCGCGGAACATAGGCTGGCCCTCCCGCCTTGGGTCCGGTGCCAGAAAGGCCCTCACCACCAAAGGGCTGGGAGCCGACAATGGCGCCGATCTGATTGCGGTTGACGTAGATGTTGCCGACATGGAGCTGAGACGTGACCTGCTGCACACGTGAATCAATGCGCGAGTGAAGGCCGAAGGTAAGGCCGAAGCCGGTGGCGTTGATCGCGGCGATGACAGCATCGAGATCTTCGGAATCGAAACGGACGACATGTAGAACCGGCCCGAAAATCTCTTCCTGGAGATCGCCGATGCCATCGACTGCAAGAACCGTGGGTGCAACGAAGGTGCCGATGGCCGGGGCCTTGAGTTCTTTGAGAACACGGCCCTGGCTGCGCATGCCTTCAATATGCTTGACGATGCGGCGTTTGGCAGGGGCGTCGATGACCGGGCCGATGTCGGTTGAGAACTCCCAGGGGTTGCCGATGACCAGTTCGTCCATGGCGCCATAGAGCATCTCGAGAAATGGCTCGGCGATGTCATCCTGGAGGTAGAGAACGCGCAGGGCAGAACAACGCTGGCCAGCGGACTGGAACGACGACGCCAGGATGTCGCCGATTGCCTGTTCGGGCAGAGCGGTGCTATCGACGATCATGGCGTTGAGGCCGCCGGTCTCAGCGATGAGCGGGGCTGACGGCGCGAGTTTTTCGGCCATGGTGCGATGGATGGTCTGTGCAGTTGCGGTAGAGCCGGTGAAACACAGGCCTGCAATACGTGCGTCTGATGAGAGGATTGCACCCACGACTGAACCTCTGCCGGGAAGAAGCTGCAGCACATTGCGGGGTACGCCGGCCTCATGCATGAGTTCGATGGCGCGGTGTGCTGTCAGGGATGTCGTCTCGGCAGGTTTGGCAAGAACGCCGTTGCCGGCAGCAAGGGCTGCTGTGATTTGGCCCGAAAAAATGGCGAGCGGGAAGTTCCATGGGGAGATGCAGGCAAAGAGGCCACGCGATGGCTTGTCACCCAGGTTTTCGGCTTCGTCTGCGTAGTAACGCATGAAATCAACGGCTTCACGCATCTCGCCGATGGCATCCATCGCAGTTTTGCCGGCTTCGCGTGCCAACAGGGCAAAGAGTTCACCGAAGTTGGCCTCATAAAGGTCAGACGCCTTGCGCAGAATGGCCGCGCGTTCTGAGGCCGGCGTTGCCATCCAGTTCGTGGCGGCCTGAAGTGCGGTTTCGACATCGCCGGCGCCTGCCATGACAAGGTCGCCGACATGGTCCTTGTGATTGGCCGGACTGAGGATGGTGACGCTTTCCTGGCTCGAGGCTTCCCCTGCGATCAATGGCCCGCCCTGCCAGTTGTGCCGATGGAAGGCCATACGGGCTTCTTCGATTTCGGCAAGGTCGGTTTCGTTGTGAATATCCCAACCCCTGGAATTGCGCCGATGTTCCCCAAAGATCGACTGGGGCGGGACAACGGCTGACGGCAGGTCAGGGGGGAGCTGGTCCAGGACATCGAAGGGATCGTCAGCAACCTCCTCGGCTGGGACGTCTTCATCCACGATCTGGTTGACGAAGGAACTGTTGGCGCCGTTCTCCAGCAAACGCCGGACCAGATAGGCCAGGAGGTCACGATGTGCGCCGACGGGTGCATAGATGCGGCAGCGCGTGCCTTCGCCTGCAAGAACGAGGTCATGGAGCGTTTCGCCCATGCCGTGGAGGCGCTGGAATTCGAAGGTGGATTTGTCTCTGGCCAGTTCCAGAATTGCGCTGACCGTGTGGGCGTTGTGGGTTGCAAACTGAGGGTAGATGCGGTCCGTCATGGCAAGCAGGCGCGCGGCACAGCAGATGTAGGAGACGTCCGTGGCGACCTTGCGCGTGAAGACCGGGAAGTCGGCAATGCCTTCGACCTGGGCGCGTTTGATCTCGGTATCCCAGTAGGCTCCCTTGACCAGGCGCACCATGATCCTGCGGTCGAGTTGTCCAGCCAGTGCGTGGAGCCACTCGAGCACCGGGCCGGCCCGTTTGCCATAAGCCTGGACCACGACACCGAAACCATCCCATCCGGCAAGCGCGTCGTCGGAAAGCACGGCTTCGATGACGTCGAGCGAAAGGTCCAGACGGTCGGCTTCCTCGGCATCGATGTTGAACCCCATGCCGGCCTGCGCTGCCAACTTCGAGAGCGTCAGGACACGCTCGGTCAGTTCACCCAAAACGCGAGACTTCTGACCGACCTCGTAGCGGGGGTGCAGCGCCGAGAGCTTGATCGAGATGCCAGGGTTCTCCCGGATGTCTGATGACGTACACGCTGTTGCCAGTGTTGTGATGGATCGGGCGTAGGCATCAAAGAACTTGGCGGCATCGCGCGCGGTCAGTGCTGCCTCGCCCAGCATGTCATAGGAGAACGTGTAACCTTGTTCCTGATGATCTTCTCCGCGTTTGAGCGCTTCATCGATCGTGCGGCCCAGCACAAACTGGTGGCCCATTTCGCGGATGGCGTGTTCGACTGCCACACGGATGACCGGTTCGCCCAGGCGGCGGATGGCGTCGCGCATGACGGCAGCCATGCCCCTGGACTCGCCGTCACCCAACACCTTGCCGGTCAGCATCAGGGCCCAGGTCGAGGCATTGACCAGAGAGGAGCTGGAATGGCCCAGATGCTCGCCCCAGGCGCTTGGGGCAATCTTGTCTTCAATCAGGGCATCGATGGTGTCGGCATCGGGCACACGCAATAGTGCTTCTGCCAGGCACATCAGCGCGACACCTTCGTCGGTTGAAAGTCCGTACTCAGCCAGGAACACCTCCATCAGGGCAGGCGAACTGTCATCGCGGATGTCGTTGACCAGACGGACGGCGCGCACGCGTGCGGCGGCTCGGGTCTCTTCATTGATCCCGGCGTTGTCGCGCAGGCAATCGAGAAGGGTGGCTTCCTTGGCCAGTTCGCAGTTGCGCACGTTTTGACGAAGTTCCGTGAGTATGGACATGACCATGTTCCCCGATGCTGGAGGTATCTTATGCCCGGTTTGGCTTTCCTTCTGACCGATCTTGCTCGAAAGTCAGGCAATCTGGATCGAAGTTTGCATCACAATCAGGCGAAACGGCGGAAAAATGAGAAAACAGCGGCAACCCGACCGTTTCGATGCGGCGATAATTCATGAACTGAGTCGGGACGGCCGGCTTCCGGTGACGGAACTGGCCTCACGGGTGGGTTTGTCGAAGAGCCCTTGCCAGGCGCGTTTGAGACGGTTGATCGTAGAAGGTTTCATCACCGGATTCAGGGCTGTTCTCGATCCAGAAAAGATGGAACTGGAGCACGTGGCGTTTGCTGAAATCAAACTTTCCAGTACGACCGAAGAAGCTCTACAGGCTTTCAATGAGGCGGTGCGCAAGGTGCCCGAAGTGGAGTCCTGTCACATGATTGCCGGGGCGTTTGACTATCTTCTGAAGGTCCGCACGCGAGACATTCGCGACTATCGCCGTGCTCTGGGGGAGGTCATTTCCACGCTGCCCCATGTTGCGAGCACGTCAACCCATGTGTCGATGCAGGCGGTCAAGGACGAGGTCATTTGACGCGGGAGCAATGGGCCGGTCCAATCTCATGACATCAAGCAGGAGGCCCGATTGGCCCTGAATGATCAGAACAACGTTGCGGCGGCAACACGCTCCGCCCCGCTAATGGGTGCCGGCCATGAGTCTGCCTCTGATCCTTGGCACGACGTCGAGATGACAGCCACTGGTATCCCAGCGTGCGGTTATTCTGCCAATCTGAGCCGGGCGATTGGGGATCGGTCATCAAGGCGGTGGAATCTGCGTTGGCCGACGAGATTGCAGCCTAGAACTCGGCAAAGTCCTTGCCCATGGCTTCACGCCATAGATTCTGAAGATGGGCGACGGGATGCTCGCTATGTCCTGCATTCGGATGGGTGGCATCAACCATCAGGACGCCACGATCATAGCCGTCGTTACCGAGCCCGATCTGAACGTTGGCCACGAGATCGATGTCTTCCTGCAGGGTTGTTGCACGATGATCTTCGATGATGCGATCACGTTCGGCTGTCTCGACCCAGGGTCCGAAGTACCAGTCGACATGGGCGATGGTGCGATCCACGCCGTTTGGAAGAAACTGGAAAACGACGAAGTTTGTGCCGGGATTGACCTGCAGCGCCAGATTTGGCCAGAGGATCCAGCTTGAGAGTTCCTGCGCATGGGGGCTGATGGCGTTGTCGATCTGATAGAGCGAGATGCCACCGGCAGCGGGTCCCGAGTGATGTCGCATGTGTCGATCGTGGAGATGGACATCGTAAACATCTGGGTTGAGCAGGTTGGTTGTCAGGCTGGGATGGGCGTGACGGCAGTGGTAACACTCCGAATAGTTCTCGATGGCGACCTTCCAGTTGCAATCGAGCTCTGCAGTACAGCGATGATGGAATGCGGTCTCGCCCAGGCGCGGGGCGAATGCAGCAAGCTCATCGCGAACGTTCGGGAACGCAGTGTCGAAGTCGAGGGCGTCGACATCAAGATTGACCATAACGAGGTTGCCGACTTCTTCGACGATCACAGGCACAAGGGAAACCCTGTCGGCATCGAAACCAGGAACGTTCTCTGCGTTGGGCGCGCCGCGGAGGCGGCCGTCCAAACCGTAAGCCCAGGCGTGATAGGGGCAGGTGATGGTGACCTTGAGGTTGCCCTTGCCCGTCATCAGGCGATGCCCCCTGTGCTGGCAGACATTATAGAATGCGCGCAGCGTGCCATCGCGTCCGCGCACTACGGCAATGTCCTGGCCGACAATGTTGCAGGTCAGAAACGTGCCGGGTTCTGCCACGTCTGGAGCATTGCCGGCAATCTGCCAGGATTTGCGAAAGATGCGCTGCAGTTCGGCGTTGAAGATGTCTGGGTCGGTATAGCAGCGAGACGGCAGTGTGAACTGTGGACGGGGTGCAGCAGCGCCGGTGTCATTGGCGGGTTGTGCCATTGCCATGATACGCGATCTCCCTTGTGTCAGGTGTCACGATGCTTCTATGGAGCCTGCGCCTGATCAGGCGGTGCCGTAAAGCAATTTCAGGCGGATATGACGTGCCTTGACGATATGGTCCCGCGCGGCTGTCTCGGCGAGGATGCCATCGCGTGCGGCAATAGCATCAACAAGGGTGCGGTGCTCCTGCAAGCCCTCCGCTGTGCGTCCGGGCTGGGAGTATGTGGTGCCCTTGAGGAGAGCGAGTGCGTTGCCAAGCGCGTTGAGCGTTGAGAGCAGGTAGCGATTGCGCGCGGCGGCATAGATCGCGTCATGGAGACTTCGGTTGATGCTCGCCGCCAGAACAGCGTTGCCGCCAGCATGTTCCTGGCGCGACAGGAGGTCGAACAGCCGGTTGATCTCGCTCTGGTCGGCATGCTGCGCTGCAAACCGGGCCGCCGTGCCCTCAAGCACCTCACGCATGGCATACAGCTCCAGGACCTGCGCTTGATCAAGTTCGGCAACGACTACACCGCGCCAGGGAAGCTGGATCAGCAGGCCTTCGGATTCGAGTCTGCGCATGGCTTCACGAACCGGTGTGCGGCTGACTCCAAGTCTGGCGGCGACCTCTTGCTCGGTGACACGGCCGCCAGGATCATAGACACCATCGCGAATGTTTTCGCGCAGCGTCTCACTGACCCATTGGCCACGCGATGCGCCGGTCTCTCTTTCCATGGACCAGGTTAGCCCTGCGGCCCGGCGTGCTCGCCGGCCGACTTGCCGGCAAGGCGCCCGAAGACGGAACCTGACATGAGGCCCGTGCCGCCGGGATAGTTGAAGTAGAAGATGCCGCCTACCAACTCGCCTGCCGCATAGAGGCCTTCGAGGGGTTCAAGGTCCTGGTCGAGTACGCGGCCCGAGGTGTCGATGCGCAGGCCGCCGAAGGTGAAGGTGATGCCGCAGGTGACGGCATAGGCCTCGAAGGGTGGCGTATCGAGCGTGTTGGCCCAGTTTGATTTGCGGACTGCCAGGCCCTTGGTGCAACGACCGTCCTTCACATTGGGATCGTAGGGGATGTCGGTCTGGACAGACTGATTGTACGCCCCGATGGTTTCCATGGCGCGCTCGCCGTCGACATCATCGAGTTTGGCGCACAGGTCTTCGAGCGTGTCGGCTTTTACCTTGGTGACTTCCTTGATGCGGTATTCCGGGCGCAGGAGGTCGGAGACCTTGGCATCAAAGACCTGCCAGGCGAACTGCCCCGGCTGCTCGAGGATGACCCGACCGTATTTGGCATAGGTGTAGTTGCGGAAGTCTGCGCCTTCATCAACGAAACGCTCGCCCCTGGCGTTGAGCATGATGCCCCAGGGATAGCTGTGCTTCTGGAAGTGATCGCCGACCGCCAGATCGCCGAATTC
>Ga0055584_100000767_pt1 | contig 30754 bp, 21 predicted proteins | sample OSDHelmetaG_FD_58716 | JGI IMG/M metagenome (GOLD analysis project Ga0055584, IMG submission 58716) | Pelagic marine sediment microbial communities from the LTER site Helgoland, North Sea, for post-phytoplankton bloom and carbon turnover... | ecosystem: Environmental > Aquatic > Marine >... | reverse complement strand
TTTTCCTTTGTCTTCCGCCTCTTGCTGCGGCGTTCATCTGCTTCCGCCTGCTGCTGCTTCATAAAGGCTGCTCGCACCGATTCGTCGTCGCGGTTTAGGAATACATCGAGCATGGGATCCTTGCTCCGCTTCATGAAGCCTTCCATTTGCGTTCGGAGACTGGCGAGGTCCTTTTGATGCTCTTCTGAGTTGATCAGATTGTGCAGGCAGTCAGGATCGTTTTTGACGTCGTATAGCTCTTCGATGACTCGGTGGTTGAAGAGATCAAGGCGCGCGGCGATTTTTGGATCGGTCTTGGCGAGGGCCTGAAGTCGCTTGTAGCTCACAGTGCCCTGCGTAGCAGTTTTGAACTGATTTTCCCCGTCTGACCAGGGATTAAAAAGATACAGATAGCGCTTTGATTGTACGCCTCGCATGGGATGGCGATTTCCGCCGGCGTTTTCGTAGTAGACTTTGTAGATGGCGTTTCGGTTGGCTTGCTCTTCGCCCCGTAGCAAGGAAGCAAACGACTGTCCATCCATTCCGCTCGGTTTTTCCGCACCTACGACATCGCAGATCGTTGCAAGAAAATCGACAGCAGAAACCATGTGCGTTTTATCGCGAGCACCAGCAGTAGTCACGCTTGGCCAGCGAACGATCAGCGGTGTGTGTGTGCTGTGATGGTAGAGTTGTGTTTTCGCAAAGGGTAGCGGCATACCGTGGTCGGAAAGGAACATGACGAAGGTGTCTTCTTTCATGCCTGACTCATCGAGGGCCTTCAGGATTGATCCGACACAATCGTCGGCACGACGAACGGACGTGTAGTAGAGAGCCAGTTCCTCGCGAATCGCGGGATCATCGGGGAGGAATCCCGGAACAGGAACTTCGTTAGCGGAAAAGACGTGGGAAGCGGGATGAGGATCATTCGGCTTCCAGAACGGCTTGTGCGGATCGGATATATTGACGTTGATGCAGAACGGTTTCCCAGCGGCTTTCGCTGCCTCGATTCCCCTTCGAATCGATTCTCCATAGGCACCGACATCTTTGATGTGCGCCTTCCCCCCGTCTTCTCCTACCGTGAGATCTGCATCCCAATGGAATGGCTGATAGGGCGTTGAGTGACTGACTTTCCCGTGAATACCAACCCAGTATCCTGCTGCTTGCATGACGTCACACATGACAGGAAAGGCAATGGGCTTCACCTGAAAGAATCCTTCCACACCGCTGTTGTGAGAGTAGCGACCGGACCACATGATATTCCGTGAGGGATAACAATTCCCAACCTGGACGTGAGCCTTGTCGAAACAGAGACCTTCCGAGGCAAGTTTATCGATGTGCGGAGACGTATGGGCTAATTGAGCGCCGAAGGAACCAAGCGAGTCGGAACTCATGTCGTCAACCGTGATCAGCAATACATTCGGTTTCGCGGAGACTTCAGAGAGAAGCAGTCCAAAAAAGGCTGTCGAGATTACGATGACGAGGGCATTTCGCATAGAAAGAGAATGAAACAGAGCTCGCAGAACAGCAAATACAGAATTATCAAAATAAATTATAACAATTTCATATAAGATTTTAATAAATTAAGTTTATTTAACTATAAATTTCGCTTCGCTTTATTTTGAGGAAATTACTATGAAAACTTTGACTTCACTTTTTCTAAGCACTGGAATTCTATTTTCAGGAGGGAGTTTACAAGGTAACTCTCACCAGGGCGGTATTATCGCTGTATATGGCATTCATTATCAAGGAGTAGCGACTGCAAGTGGAGAGCCTTATCGGATGGATCAAATGACAGCTGCACACGATTCCTTGCCTTTTGGTTCCATTGTTCGAGTCGCACATTTTGAAACAGGGAAAATGGTCGATGTCCGGGTGAATGACCGAAAGCCTCGCGATTCTCGGTTACTCAACCTTTCTCATGCTGCAGGTCAAGCTCTGGGCATTGCTCCTAATCGGACTGTTCAAGGTTCGATGTATCTTGTTGGCAAGGCCGCGCCACGAACGGCGGTTTCAACTCCGGCAGTCACAACGCAAGCTCGCGCAGTTGCTCCGATTGCTCCATTAGACAATTAGGTGCAAAAGCCGTTTTGGCCATTCGCGGGAATGAAACAGCAAAAAGCGATGCGGAAAGCGGTGAAGAATCCTAGAGCGGATCGAGGATCTGAGATAGTGGCTGGAAAGACTGGTCTTTTCGGCAGGTCAAAGCCGACGCAGTACGGGATTCCTGCTGAGCAATACAGTCCGCCAGTATCTGCTGATACGCCCCAGCAGAAGCAGGGGATCTTCAGTGGTCTATTTGCAGACCGCAATCAGCAGCAACTCGCAGCGCCTGCTGCGGGTAAGCCTGTGAATGCTGTCCCTCCCAGTTGCAAATTGTCCCTTTGAGCGCGCCGTCTCATCCCATGCAGCAGCAAGCTGCTCCTCCAGTTCCAGCAAATACAGCACCATACTGTGCGCAGTTTGGTGCGTTCAAAAATTCTCCAATGCACAGGAGATGTCCAATTCGCTGAATCGTGCGGGAGTTCCCACATTGATTGCGCCAGCAAACGGTCGCCCGCTCTATCTAGTCACTTCCAACGCCAGTTTTTCATCTGTGGAGCAAGCGCAGAATTGGATCAACCACAAAGCGACAAGGTGTGGCTGGCGGCAGCGTTCCGTTGTGATTCGATAATTTTTCTGAGATCCAGAGCCTCTGTTGTAACGCCTCGCCTCGGTCAATCCGGGGCGGGGCTTTTCGCTTTTGCGAGGTCTTATTCGATACAAAGGATTGTTTCGCAAAACCCGAGAACTTCGTAACCATCGTCTCGCTTGATGTCTGCTGTGATGACGTTGATTCCCGGTTTGAATCCGGCAGGCATCGGCAAGGTCAACCTGAACGAGCCAGTCTTTCGAGCAGGAATGCGAATGGAGCGGGGTGCGGTATCGAAGTCTGCGGCGCCACGCAAGGACACCGTGTATTTGTGCTCATCGCGAGAGTGATTCCACACGATCACCTCGGTTCGAATCTCGCGCGCTGACTCCAGTTTCTGACCGTAGGGGTAAAATGACGCCCACCGCTCGTCGATCCCAAAGTTGGGATCATTCGCAGCGACAAAGCCTGCGATGAGTTCTTTTCTTTCCTGATATCGAGACTTGAGGAACTCTCGCTCCGAATCGGAAAAACGAAATAGGTGGGGGATGTGCTGATTGACGAGCCAGGTGGTTTTGGGAAGTTCTTCAATGATGCGAAAACAGAGAGCGTAGCCCGTGTCATCGCGCATCAGATTCCGATTCATTAGGCAGTAGTCATCGATGCCGGAGGGTGAAAACGAATCGCCGATGAAGAACACTGGATCATGGTCTGCTTTTTCGACGAGGAGGGCGCCGTGATTGTACATCTGCCCCGGGTAGAATCGAAAGGTGAAGTCGAACTCCTCCCATTTCATAGTCTCGCCGTCTTTCGTCACTTGCACCTTCGGTACTGCATTGGCAGATACACCGGGCAGAAACCAATTGCCGGGATTCTCAAGAACCTCAGCTACCTCCGCCAGGGCGTAGACGGGGCATTTAAACTCGGCGGCAGCATCGGCTATGGCCGCCGTGTGATCGTTGTGTGTGTGCGTCGCGAAAATGCCATCGATTCTGGTGACGAGTCTATCAGCTACTGCTTTCTGAAGTGTGGTCAGTGGGTTGGTTCCACCGACATCGAGGACAAAGCCACTTCCGGATTCGGAAACGAGCAGTTTTGTTGTTCCAATATGCTGGCACCACCCCGGTAAGTCGATGTGTTCGGCAAGCGGCATGCCTTTTACTCCATGATTCTCTCCGAGGACCAGCTCGGCGCATTTCCCCATTCTCTTTTCACCGAAGTACCAATGCAGAGCATTTGTTTCTAGATACTTTCGGTAGATGGAGCGTGCGGTCTGGGCTGCGCGATTGATATCGCCGAGAGCATCGAAACTCGCTGGGCCACGACTGGGAATGAGGATATCCGGTTTCTCCGCAGCTAGCTTTTCGAGGCTCCTCAGCCAGACATGGAGGCGACCAAGATGGCCATGATAGCCGCCAATCTTGGCCTCGCGGATTTCGTTCTGGAAAGAAAAAAGATCGCGCACCTTTCCTCCTGCAAGAAGGAGGTCGCCGCAAAACGCTATCTTCTTGTCCTCAATGTCGACCAGGAAGGTGGTCCCATCGACGGTATATCCGGGAGTTTCGAGGGCCTGAATGGTGAGGCCGTGCCATGGTAGGCCCTCGTCTGGGAAAGGTTTTAGATTCTCCAATGCGGTCAGTGGCCGTTGCGTGACCTGTTGCTTGTAGTAGTCGAAACGGGCCTCCCACCAATCCTGCCAGAATTGAGGGGACTCACTGATGTAGGCAACCGTTCGAGGGCCTGCCAGGAATCGGGACTCGTTTGAATGTTTTGCTGATCGCACGATGTCTCGGCGGCCGTGTGTTAGCAGGACGGCTTCGGCCTTCCTGTCTCCTGCATTGTTGATGGCTAGATATACGTCGCCTGCTGAAATGGTGATCGCATTGACCGCCCCTGGAGTTACAGTGATTGCGCTGGGAAGTTCCTTGGCCAGGCCAATCGAGGTTGAAAAGAGAAGGGGAATCAGAGCGAGTTTCATCGGGTATCAGGGAGTTAGAGAGATGGCTTGGGTTTCACCCGTTGCGAGGTCATAGGTCTTGGGAAAAGCACCCTGTTTCGTTACTACGAGGAGAAGACGCTTTTCTATACCGGTGTAAAAAATAGATACAGACTGTTGATCTTCAGTGACTTTTATGGAGCTGGAGAAGCAACCAGGCCTCGTTTCCGAATCGAGTTCGGAATCTGAAGAAATGGGCGAGGGGGCTATGCTTGAGTCGCCCCATTCAACCCGGTAGGAGTCTTGAAGTTGCTGATTCGCTCGATCGATTACTTGCTGTTTTTGAGCTGCAGAGAGGTGAGAAAACCAAGCCGTGTCTTGCGATGTGGGATCAACCTCGGGATCTTCGCTTAGTTCCGCTGCGTGGATGGAGAAGTGGATCGTCGTCCCGCCTTCAGCATTGATGTTGATTTCGAGATAGTTGTAAAGACTGTCGTGTCCAAGCGCGCTCGATCCGCAAAGGATGAGGAGATACGCGAGAATCCGCAAGGTTGACATGGTTTAAGGCTAACGTGCCACCGGGTAATTTGGCAATCTTTTGTCGCATCTAGCTCCCGTCTGATTAAAACCGTCAGCAGTTGATACGGTCGATTTCTTCCTTACATTCCTGACAGCCCTTAACTCCTCTTTTTTTCAATGATCGCCATGCACATGGGAGGTGGAAACATCTTCTACATTATCATCACTGCTGGTTTCATGCTGCTCAGTCGCTGGGTTGGCTCCGTAATGAACAAGCGTTTTGCGGAATACTCGCAGCGATCGATTTCTCTTTCGGGCGCAGAAATTGCGGACCGTATGCTGAAGGATGCCGGGATCAAAGATGTCCAGATCATTTCCACTCCGGGTCAACTTACCGACCACTACAACCCACTCAAGAAAACGGTCAATCTCAGTGATGTTGTCTATTCCCAACGCAATGTTGCGGCTGCTGCGGTAGCGGCTCATGAATGCGGGCACGCTGTCCAGCATGCCAGAGCCTACGGTGCGTTAAAGATGCGTTCGGCTCTCGTGCCGGCGGTGAACTTCGCGAGCAAGTTCATGAACTGGGTTCTGATGGCGGGATTGATTATGGCCGCCTACGGGAACACGACCGTCCTCCTCATCGGAGTGATTCTTTTTGGTGCTACGACCCTCTTTTCTGTCATCACTCTTCCCGTCGAATTCGACGCGAGTAATCGTGCGCTCGCTTGGCTTGATGAATCCCAGGTGATGGGGAATGTCGATCACGACAAAGCAAAGAACGCACTGTTTTGGGCTGCGATGACATACACGGTTGCCGCACTCGCTTCGATCGGGCAGCTACTTTATTTCATCATGCGCCTCTTGGCGGCCCGGAGATAAAGGCGGGTACGATGATTTTATGTGCTGAGGACCTAGACGCATGCGGCTTTTTTCGTCTCGATACACTGCTTCTCTGTTTGTGGAATTGAGTAATGTAGAATGAGCTGCGGATGAACATGGCATACTTCGGGAAGTATTGGATTACGAATATAACGAACGGAACGCGTTTCTTTCCCTCGTCTTCGGCAATGACAGCAGCCTGAGAAGGGAAGTAGAGGTGCTACTTGAGGAAAGCGGAAATCATAGGGAGAGCCGGGAAGCGCTCGATCAAAGCGACTCGGAGGCATCTTGATTGAGATCGCCTGAAACTCCGTCTGAAAACAAGTTATTCTTTACTTTCAAATTGCCTGAATGCTGACTGGGCAAACTTTCAATTCGGCGGTTTCCGTCACTGGATCATATCCTGAACCAGTAAGAATATTTACCGGAACGTTCGCAAAAGAGAATGAGGTAAACACAGTTCCCGGAGGTGACATGTCAGTTACTTCTACCATGATTTCGATACTTCCTCGTGCGCTCGACATGATGGCCATGCCGCCATGGTTGAGGCCGAGTCTGTCTGCATCCTCTGGGTGGACTTCGAGCGTCTCTTCTGGGAGGAGATAGTCGATGCCAGCGCTGCGCCCGGTCTGGGTGCGAGTATGGTAGGCTTCAAGGCGACGTCCTGTGGTAAGCCAGATGGGAAATTCGTCGCTGATCACTTCCGCAGGATCGCGATAGCCGATGACCTTGAAAACACCACGACCGTTTTTGAATTCTTTCTCGTGAAGGCGCGGTGTGCCGGGGTGATTTTTATCTGGGACCGGCCATTGGTATTCGCTGTTCTCGATGCGATCCCAATCTAACCCTGCGTAGATCGGGCTGAGCCCACAGAGTTCGTTGAAAACATCCTTGGCGGATTCAAACTCGAATCCAGGTGTGCCAATTCGTTTTGCGATTTCGCTGACAATCCACCAATCCGGTTTTGCTTCGCCCACGGGAGGGACAGCCTGCCGCAGGCGCTGAACGCGGCGCTCGGTATTAGTCTGGACACCGTCTGTCTCTCCCCAGGCTGTTGCCGGGAATACAACGTCCGCTAGCTCTGCCGTTTCGGTCATGAAGATGTCGATCACGACGAGGTGATCGAGGCTTTTGAGAGCGTGCTCGCAGTGGTTGCGATCGGGATCGGAAACGACCGTGTTTTCCCCGTCGATGATCATCGCGTGAATGCCGTCGCCACAAAGATCGAGCGCACGAACTTTGGTGATTCCGCGTTCGGGATCGATTTCCTGCTGATAGAGCTTGTTGAATTTCTCGGTGCTCTTGGGATCATCGCAGGGTTGGAATCCAGGAAAATTGGCCGGAACGGCTCCGCAGTCACCGGCACCTTGGATGTTATTCTGCCCACGCATCGGATTGATGCCGCCCCCCTCGAGCCCAAGGTTTCCGCACATGAGGGCGAGGTTGCAGAGAGATTGCACGTTATCGACCCCGCAGATGTGCTCGGTGATTCCGAGCGTGTAGAAAATGGCTCCTGGCTCGCCCTGTCCGTAAATCAGGGCGGCCTGTTCGATGTCCTCTGCGGGAACTTCACAGATTTCTGCGGCCCACTCGGGAGTGAATTGCTTTACATGTTCGAGAAACTCTTCTTCTCCGGTAGTCCTCTCGGCAATGAAGGAACCGTCAATCAGTCCCTCGCGCTGGATGACGTGAGCCATTGCGAGAAGTAAGGCGACGTCGGACCCCACTCGAATGGGGAGGTGGATGTCGGCGAGCTTTGCGAGAGTTGTTTTGCGTGGATCTGCCACCACCATTTTTGCTCCACGGGAAATCGCTTTCTTCAGACGCGTTGCCGCGACCGGGTGACACTCGGTCATGTTGGTTCCGATTGCGAAAATCGCATCCGGCAACTCCATGTCGCGGAGTGGGTTGCTCATTGCTCCTCGGCCGATAGTAGCTGCCAGACCGGCAACTGTGGGAGCGTGTCACGCTCGAGAACAGTTGTCGATGTAGTTGGTCCCGAACGATGCCCTGATGAATTTCTGCATCGTGTAGGCAGCCTCGTGGGGAGCTCTCCCGGAGGCAACTCCGTAGATGCTGTGTCGCCCGAATTTGTCGCGTACTTTGGCAAAGCCAGCTGCTGCAAAATCGAGAGCTTCTCCCCATTCGCATTCGTGTAGCTCGCCATCGTCGCGCCGGATCAATGGCTTCTTGAGTCGATCCGCGTTTTGAATGAAGTCGAAAGCAAATTGCCCTTTTATACAAAGAGCACCTTCGTTGGCGGGGCCGTCCATCGCAGGTTGCACGCCGACGATCTTGTCGCCCTTGCTCAGCATGTCGACTGAGCAGCCGACACCGCAGTAGGGACAGATCGTGCGGGTCTTCTTGATCTCTCCCGGAGTCTCGGAATCACGAAGAGCCTTCTTGTCTCCAAGTGCGCCGGTCGGACAGGTCTGGACACATTGTCCGCAGAAGGTGCAGTTGGAATCGCGCAGGTCGTTGTTAAATTCGGTGATGATCTGCGTGTGGAATCCGCGGTTCTTTACATTGATCGCGTGATCGCCTTCCTGTTCGGCGCAGACGCGAACACAGCGATAGCAGGAGATGCAGTTGTCGTAGTCCCGCAGGATGAAAGGATTCTTGTCATCCGTATTTGAGGTTCCCGATTTTTCCCCAGCGAATCGTCTCGTCCTTGCCGAGTAACGATCGACGAGAATAGTGAGTTCCTGTGATGCATACCCGCTGAGAGCATTCACATCGACATTTCGGTTTTCCGACGCAACCATTTCCAGCAGCGTCTTGCGGTGTTTTTCGATTTCCTCTGTCCGCGTGCGAACGACCATACCCTCCGTTGCCTTGGTCGTGCAGGAGGCGACCGGATTGCGGATACCCTCTACCTCGACAACGCAGAGTCGGCAGGCGCCGAAGGCTTCGAGTCGTTCATCGTAGCAGAGAGTTGGAACATCGCGCTTGTGACGCTCGGAAACTTCGTAGATCGTCTCACCTTCGTGAAATTCGACCGGTTCACCATCGAGACTCATCGTGAGAACCTGCGTTGAAGAGGCTGTTTCGGAATCAGAATACATTTTTGTTAGAATACGGAAATTGGGGTTCGGCTGCAAGTCTCAACCGTGGCGGAAAGGGGGCCTACTTTGCTCCTGCAACATGATGCTCGACTTGCTCGGGGAAATAGCGCAAAAGGGATTCGGTAACGTGCGGGGCCGCCATTCCGAGGCCGCAGGCGCTGGTCGATTTCATGGTGCTACCAATGTCTTCAATTTCGGCGAGCCACTCTGTGTATCCCAGTGGAGGAGTGGCACCGTTTAGGCGCTCTGTGATGCGCTGGGTGCCAATGCGGCAGGGAAAACATTTTCCGCAGCTCTCATGTGCAAAGAATGCCATCGCATCGTGAGCCGCAGCAACCATGTCGCGACTGTCGTCGAAGACCATGATACCTCCAGCGCCGAGGAAAGAGCCTTTTGACTTGATACAGGGATCGTCAAGTGTCACCTCGAGATCCTTTCCTGCGAGGAATCCTCCTGACAGACCTGCCATCGTGACGGCCTGAATCGTCCGTCCTGGCTTCGGGCCGCCTGCCCAATCATGCAGCAGGGTTTGCAAGGGCAGGCCAATGGGGACTTCATAGTTTCCGGGGCGCTGTACGTCACCGGACAGGCTGATCAACTTCGTCCCCGCGTGGTCATCAAGTCCAAGAGACTGATACCAATCCGAGCCATTGGCAACGATATGAGGGACTGATGCGAGAGTTTCGACATTGTTCACAGCCGTCGGTTTGTCGTTGAAACCGTGGGTCACAGGAAAGGGCGGTTTGTTTCGAGGGAAGGGGTGTTTTCCTTCAAGGCTGTTGAGGAGAGAGCCTTCCTCCCCGCAGATATAGGCGCCCGCCCCGCGCCGCACGTAGAGGTGAAAGGAAAAATCACTTCTGAGGATATTGTCACCAAGGAGACCACTGGCGCAGGCGTCCTCGATGGCATTTTCGAGGATGGCCTCCGTCTCTGGGTATTCGTATCTGAGATAGATAAATCCGAGTGGTGCGCCAGTCGCGAAAGCGGCGAGCGTCATCCCCTCGATCACGGCAAAAGGATCATGATCCATCATGGTGCGGTCCTTGAAGCAGCCTGGTTCGCCTTCATCCGCATTGCATACGATGCACTTGGGGTCTCCGGGGGCCTCGGCGACGGCTTTCCATTTGATACCGGTAGGGAAACCGGCACCGCCTCGGCCTGCGAGTTTGCTGTCGGTGATGATCTGGACCACCTGCTCTGGCGACATGTCGCCGACCGCGTTTTCCAGTCCTGAATAGCCACCTGTCTTGCGATATCCTTCGAGAGTGGCACGGCCAGGTTTGCGAATCTGGGAGAAACAACATTCCTCGATGCCGCCGGGATTGACGACAGGCATCGGAGTGGCGCGATGCTCCAGTGAGTCTTTGTCAAAACCGACCCAAGCCTTATCGTCGATAATGACGGGGACCATGTCATCGCATCGTCCGGCACAGGGCATCTCGGTCGCCCCGTCTTCTTTCATGGACTCGTAGAGCTCACGACCGCCATTGAGACAACATACATTACCTGTGCAGACGCGGGGGGCAGATTTGCCGGGAGCTTGGCGTGAAAAGTGGTGGTAAAAAGTAACTGTGCCCCAGAGCTCAGCGATCGGGATCTTCAGCGCATCAGAGACCGTTCGCATCGATTCCTCCGAAAGGTATCCGTCCCGATTGTGAAACGCGTGAAGCATGGGGAGAAGAGGCGCTGGCTCATTTTTCCACTGGTCGGATATCTCTTTGTTGGTAGGGCTCGGCATAGCAAGGGAACATCACTAGGTTACGCTGTAAGGTCAAGGCTAGTGACTGCGATTCTGATATTGTTTTCGAGGAGTCATCCAGAAGGTAATCGGCTGACAAATGAAGGGTCTGGGTTGGGAATGCGATTTCAATCCCTTTCAAAAAAATTAATAAAGGTGTCGTGGATACTCGCTAACTCCGGATCGATCGTTTTTTTCTCTTTCCGGTTACGTCGTTTCTTCGGAATTTGGGGCAGGAAGAGCAGTCTGCGCAATCAAAGGAGATCCAAAGAGGAATAGAATCTCAAAAGCGAGTAAGAGCGAACGGTTAACCGCGGCGAGAAGCAGAGGGATATAGTTGCCGTCATTGGGGGCTCCGTAATCAAGGAACCGATTTCCTTTGCCCGTAAAGATTCGTCTTACGCGAAACTTTTTCACGTAATTGTGATCTTGCCGACTTCACGTGGGCAACTGTAGCTTCCGGTATGGTTCATCGAGTTTGCATCTGGCTGTTTGCCTCTCTTCTCACAACCTTTTCGGCTCTGTCTGCTGGCTCGGACAAGGTGAGATTCAATATGGATGTGCGCCCGATTCTCTCGGATGCGTGCTTTGCCTGTCACGGCTTCGATGAAAAGGAGCGAAAAGCGGATCTGCGTCTTGATACAGCGGAAGGTGCCTTTGCCGATCTCGGCGGCTATCAGGCTTTTCTTCCGAAGAGCCTGGAGGAGAGCGAAGCCTGGTTGCGAATCATTTCCGACGATGAGGATGACGTCATGCCCCCTCCAGACTTTCACAAGAAGCTGACGGAAAAAGAAAAGGACATTCTCAAGCGGTGGATCGAGCAGGGGGCCGTCTACGAAAGGCACTGGTCGTTCGTATCGCCTCAAAAACCGGCTGTTCCGGAAGTGGAAGGCAGCCGGAACCCCATTGACTCATTTTTACTGGATCGTCTGAAAAAAGAAGGGTTGAAGCCTAACCCGAAGGCTGATCGGGAAACCCTAATTCGTCGTGTCACGCTTGATTTGACCGGATTGCCCCCGACCCCTGCCGAAGTCGATGCATTCCTGAAAGACAAGTCACCAGATGCCTATGAGTCGCTTGTTGCGATCTTGATGGAGCGCCCCACGCACGGAGAGCATATGGCGCGCTATTGGTTGGACTTGGCCCGTTATGCCGACACGCATGGGCTCCACCTCGACAACGAGCGTTCCATGTGGCCGTATCGCGACTGGGTGGTGCGGGCATTTAACGAGAATATTACGTTTGATGAGTTCACTCGCTGGCAACTGGCAGGAGATTTGTTGAAAGATCCAAGCCGCGAGCAACTGATCGCTTCAGGATTCAACCGCTGCAATGTGACGACGAGCGAGGGCGGGAGCATTAACGAAGAATGGGTCTACCGCTATGCGGTCGATCGAACGACGACGATGATCGAGATCTGGATGGGGCTGACCGGCGGTTGCGCGGTCTGTCACGATCACAAATTCGATCCGATCTCGGCGAAGGATTACTACTCGCTTTACTCCTTTTTCCACAGCGCGGCTGATCCGGCGATGGATGGAAACAAGATCGATACGCCGCCCATTCTGCGACTCGTCTCGCCGGAGGACGAGAGGCGTATTGTTCAGTTGGATGAGAAAATCACGGCAGCAGACACGAAGATTGCCGAGGCGGTGGTGAAAATGACTTATATTGATCCTGCGGAGCAGAAGCCGGCTCCGCCAGTTCAGAAAACGGAGGCGGTCTGGTTTGAGGATGGATTCCCCGAGGGAACGAATCCGCAAGTCGCAGGAGCCCCGCTTAAACTCGTGAAACGCGGAAAAGGTGAGGTGTTCTCTGGCAATGTTGCGATTTCCCGGAGTGCTCCGAATGCGCTTGCCCAGGATTTCTATTCCGGAGGAGCTGAGTTTGTTATTCCTGACAAAGGCACCATCTTTGTGCATACTTTTCTCGATTCGAAAGCTCCGCCGGAGGCGATTATGATCCAGTTCCATGTCGGTGGCTGGAAGCATCGCGCGGTGTGGGGGGCAGAGGAGAAGATTGGCTTTGGTAAGCTGGGAACAGTTGAGAAGGTTCACATCGGAGTTCTTCCGGAGATGGGTAAGTGGGTGAAGTTGGAAGTTCCTGCGGCGAAACTGGGGCTGAAGAAAGGAACGAAAATCACTGGCTATGCTTTCACCCAATTCGGAGGGACGGTCGGATGGGATCGGCTCGGAGTCAGTTCCGAAACCAACCCGGTAACAGATCCGATGTGGTCGTGGAAAGTTTGGACAGAGCAGAACCAGGGCAAGCGCAACAATGCGCTGCCGGAGGGACTGCGTCAGCTCGTGCGAGGCAAGCGCGCGGATAAATGGTCGGAAGCCGAGCAGAAACGAATCAAGGATTTCTGGCTTACCAATTTCTACGCCGGTGCTCAGGATGTGCTCGGTCCATTGAAGGCAGAGAAGGTTCCCTGGGAGCAGGAAAAGGAGAAGATCGAAAAAGACGCGCCGATTACCTTCGTGATGGCGGATTTGCCGGAGGCGCGTGAGAGCTTTGTTATGGAGCGGGGACAGTATGATAACCCCGGCGAAAAGGTCAGTCGCGACGTACCCGAGTTCCTCCCAGGATTGGGGAAAAAGCCCGAGGGGCGCGATTACAATCGTCTCGACCTCGCAAACTGGCTCGTGAGTGGGGACCACCCTTTGACTGCTCGTGTAACCGTGAATCGTTTCTGGCAGCAGTTTTTCGGGACCGGGCTGGTGAAGACGAGCGAGGACTTCGGGTCGCAAGGGGAGCCGCCAAGCCATCCTCGATTGCTTGATTGGCTTGCCGTTCAGTTTGTTGAGGATGGATGGGATATTCGCAAGCTGGTCACCCGAATCGTGATGAGCGAGGCTTATCGGCAGCATTCGAAAAGCAATCCTGAGTTGCTGGAACGCGACCCGAACAATCGTCTGCTCGCGCGAGGTCCGCGGTTTCGTCTCGATGCAGAAGTTTTGCGGGATCAGGCGCTTTCTATCAGCGGCTTGTTGGTGACGACAATTGGCGGGAAAGGCGTCAAACCATACCAACCGCCCAACATCTGGGAGCCGATTGGTTTTGGTAGTAGCAACACTCGCTACTACAAGCAGGATACCGGTGATGCGATTTACCGTCGGAGTCTCTATACCTTTTTCAAAAGAACAGCGCCTCCACCATTCATGGCTTCCTTCGATGCGCCGAATCGCGAGCAAAGTTGCTCCCGTCGTGGGCGGAGCAACACGCCTCTGCAGGCGCTCCAGCTAATGAATGACGTTCAGCACGTCGAGGCCGCGCGAAATCTTGCGGACAGAATCTTGAAAGAAGGCGGTGCCAACGATAAGGATCGTATTCGCTGGGCTTGGCGGGTTGCGACAGCACGCTGGCCCGAGGGAGAAGAGGCCGAGGTCGTGCAAAACGTCCTGATCCAACATCGCAATCGCTATTCATCTGATGAAGCGGCTGCGAAAGAATTGATCAGCTTCGGGGAAAGAGCCGTCGACGAGAAGACTGATCTCATCGAACTCGCTGCCTACACCCTGGTGGCGAATCTGCTGTTGAACCTGGATGAAGTGGTGAGTAAAAACTAAGTGACGACAGAAGAATGAACCCAGCTATTCAATTTCACGAATCCCTGACTCGTCGCCGCTTTTTTGAGGGTGCCGGCCTGAAGGTTGGTGGCATCGCCCTTGCCTCGTTGATGGGGGAGAAACTCGCCGCATCGGCACCAAAGCCCGTCTCGTCAGATGATCTCGTGCATCCTCCGCTACCGGGATTTCCCCATTTTGCTCCCAAGGCCAAGCGACTGATCTACCTGCACATGAACGGTGCACCTTCGCAGCTCGATTTGTTCGATTATAAACCAGGGCTGAAGGACCAGTTCGACAAAGAACTCCCCGATTCGATTCGCAACGGGCAACGCATCACTACAATGACGAGCGGGCAGTCCCGCCTCCCGGTGGCGCCAAGTATGTTTGAGTTTTCGCAGTGCGGAAAAAGTGGTATGTGGATGAGTGAGCTCGTCCCGCACATGCATGGCATTGCCGATGATATAGCGATGATCAAAACGGTGCATACCGATGCGATCAATCATGATCCGGCCTGCACCTTTGTGATGACCGGCAGTGAGGTTCCCGGTAAGCCCAGTCTCGGTTCCTGGCTCAGTTATGGGCTCGGTAGCGAAAGCAACGACCTGCCTGCCTTCGTTGTTTTCACTCCTTCTTTTCCGAAAGAGAGTCAGGCACAGGCGTTGTTTACACGGATGTGGAGTAGCGGATTTCTTCCGACCAGATATGATGGTGTCGCTCTCCGAGGACAGGGTGATCCCGTTCTCTATGTGAAGAATCCTCCTGGGGTAAACGGCGGGGATCGACGGACGATGCTCGACGCGCTTGGCAGGCTCAATGAACGCAATTTTGCCCGTTACGAAGATCCCGAAACAAAGACACGGATCGCGCAATACGAGATGGCCTTTCGCATGCAGACCAGTGTGCCTGAGCTCACCGATTTGCAGGGAGAGAGCAAGGCCACTCTGGACATGTATGGCCCCGATGTCGAGAAGCCGGGCACCTACGCTCATAGTGCGATCATGGCGCGCCGTCTCGCGGAACGGGGTACGAGGGTGATACAGATTCTCCATCGTGGATGGGATCAGCACAACCGTCTGCCCAAGTTGATCAAGGGCCAGTGCCAGGATGTCGATCAGGCAACTGCCGCACTCATCAAGGACCTGAAGCTTCGCGGCATGTTTGAAGATACCCTGGTGGTATTTGGCGGAGAATTTGGAAGGACCGTGTATTCACAGGGCGCCCTTACAAAAGACAACTATGGGCGGGATCATCATCCACGGAACTTCTGCATGTGGATGGCCGGCGGAGGCGTGAAATCCGGTGTGACCTACGGCGAGACCGACGATTACAGCTACAACGTTGTCGAAGACGGCGTGCATCTGAATGACCTGAACGCGACCATCATGCATTGCATGGGGATTGAGTCGAATCGGTTTTCGTATCCTTTCCAGGGACTGGAACAGCGCCTCACCGGAGTGGAAGAGACCCATATCGTGAATGACATTCTGGCGTAGTTTCTTCCTTGCTTGAATCCTTTTGAAAAGTCAGTTTCCGTGATGCGCTCATTCCTGCTAGCTCTCCTTTCCGTTTCCCTGCTTTCCTTGTTTCCCGCAGAGGCAGCGACCGAGTCAAAACATCCAAATATTCTCATTCTCTATGCCGATGATCTCGGGTTTGGAGATTTGCAGTGTTATCATCCGGAGTCGAAAATCCCGACGCCGAATCTCGACAAGCTTGCGAGTGAGGGAATGCGTTTTCTCGATGGTCATTCCTCGTCCGGGATCTGCACGCCGAGCCGTTATGCGCTTCTGACAGGGCGGCATCACTGGCGCAAATTCTATGGTATCGTGAATGCGTTCGGAGACTCCGTCTTTTCCCCAGAGCGTCTCACCATGCCCGAAATGCTAAAGGAAAAAGGCTACCGAACCGCTGTGATCGGCAAGTGGCATCTCGGCTGGAATTGGGCTGCCATTCGCAAGCCTGATGCCCAGCAGATCGGAGAGGGACGCAGAAGGAGCTGGGGGCCGGAGGCGTTTGATTGGTCGAAGAGCGTTCCCAATGGCCCGCTCGATCACGGTTTCGATCACTACTTTGGAGACACCGTCATCAATTTCCCGCCTTACGCCTGGATCGAGGACGACAAGCTCGTCAAAGCTCCGACCGGGCTCATGGACACGAGTAAGTGGAAGAAGATCAAAGAAGGAGGATGGGAATGCCGACCCGGACCGATGACCGATGATTGGGATCCCTACGAAAATATTCCGACGACCACGGCCAAAGGTGTCGAATACATCAAGAAGCAGAAAGGCTCTGAGAAGCCTTTCTTTCTCTACTTTGCATTTCCCTCACCGCACGCTCCCATCATTCCGAACGACGAATTCGACGGCAAATCAGAAGCCGGACCCTACGGTGATTTTGTTTACGAAACCGACGACGCCTGCGGTCGGCTCTTGCGTGGGCTGGAAGAGTCGGGGCAGGCCGATAATACGGTCGTGATTTTTACCGCCGATAATGGCCCAGAGAAATATGCCTACGCCCGCGATGAAAAATTTGGGCACTGGTCGGCGCACCCGCTGCGGGGCCTGAAGCGCGACATCTACGAAGGCGGTCACCACGTGCCGTTCATCGTGAAATGGCCTGGCGTTACCGAAGGAGGGACCGTGTCTAATGCTCTTGTTTCTCAAATCGACATTATGGCGACCGTCGCCGGTGCCGTAGGGAGCGAGCTGCCAAAGGACGCAGCAGAAGACTCCCACGATATGATGCCTGTGTTGAAAGGTGAGGACGTGACGATTCGAACCTCACACATCCACAATACCCGGGAGGAAAGCTGGGCAATCCGTGTGGGTGACTGGCTTCTGGTCGTCGGTAAGAGTGGCTACCACTCCAAGGTCGATCCGAAATGGGAGGAACGGCGCGGTTACCCTGCGGATAACAAGGCTGATGTCGAACTTTACAATCTGGCAGCAGATATCGGGCAGAAAAATGACCTCGCAGGTAAGCATCCTGACAAGGTCGCCGAGCTGAAAAAGCTTCTCACCGCGATCCGTGAGCAAGGGCACTCGGCTCCGCGTCTTGCTGGCGAATAAGAACGCTTTGCTGCTATAACCCCAATAGTGGCGCAGGCACCAGAAACGCATGCTGCTCCATCAGGCTGTAAGAACCGTGCCAGCTAAGGTATTGGGTGAGCCAAACGAGGAACACGTAGGCAGCGACGACGGGGATTGCCGCTAGGCGAGCAACCCATTGGGAAACCCAGATTCGCTTTTCCTCCCGCCGCAACGAGCGCGAAACGGCCCAGCCGACGACAAGGCGCGCCGGGTAAATAAACAAAACAAAAAGCAAGTTCGGGAGCCACGCGACTTCATTCGGAGTCAGTTCGATTTTCAATAGATAAAGAGGCAGGGCGAAGAGCAGCGTAACAAAGAGGGCCAGCCAGAAAGCGAGAGGAGCGCGGCGAAAGAGATTGCGAGCTTCGCGTATTGAGAAAAACTCCGAGAACCGTCGTGTCAACGCGAAGCGCGTCTGGAGAAAGGGCACATACATCACTGCGATTCCGAGGAGAATTCCGCCGAGCAGGGAAACGAGAAAGGACGGCCCGGGGTTTTTGATGCCCCCGGCGGCAATCAAAAGTAAAGTCGGTATTGCCAGCCAGATCGCGGCTCCGACGAAGCCCTTGGCACCAAGGATCCAGAGGTCGAGGATCGGAAGGCTTCCGAAAAACTGTTTCACACTATCGCTGATGCGGGAAAACTTCTGATCTGAAATGAGCCACTTTCCGAATCGAACTGGAGCCGGCCACAGGAAGTGCCACCATCGACCACCACGAATGATGGCCCAGATCAGGTGAAAGCCGAGAGCCATAATCGAAAAGGCCAGAAAGATCCGAAGCTGATCGGCTTGCTGACTGCCTGCCTCGATCAGCTCGGCATCCTGCCAGAAATCATGAACCAATCGCACGGGTAGGGTCCAGAGCCAGACAAAGAGAGCGATCGTTCCGATGCGGGTGAATTGCGAAAGCCCGAGAAAGCCATAGCGAATCTTGCCGCCCCGAGCGACTCGGGCAGAGGCTTCGAGTAAGAAGCCGAGGCTCAGTAAATTGAGAATCGGAACGACAGAGACGAGAGCGAGGCAGACAACAAGTGTCGCAAATCCGAAAAGATTTCTCGCCACCTTCCTGCACCACCCGAAGAATCGTTTCCCAAGAGAAGCTTGAGCGATCTCCTCGTCAGCAGCAAGCAGTGGTGGGGCCATTTCTGAAACGGAAGACATTCACGGAGAAAGACGAGCGACCATCAGATCTGGTTACATTCGTTTTTCCGTGGCGATGGTTCTTCAAGCCTGCTCAAAAGCGTGTGCGGTCCGGAACAAGTCAGACTCGCCGAGCGGTTTGCCAAGTAGCTGCAGCCCGACAGGTAAATCGCTGCCTCCTTCGTCGACCGTGCCGCAGGGGACAGAAATTCCGCAGATTCCGGCGAGGTTGGCCGAGATGGTATAAATGTCGGCAAGATACATCGCCAGCGGATCGCTGGATTTCTCACCGATTTTGAAAGCCGGGGTGGGGGAGACAGGAGAAGCAATCACATCGACTTGCTGGAATGCCTCGGTAAAGTCTTTGCGAATCAAGGTCCGGACCTTCTGTGCTCGCAGATAGTAGGCGTCGTAGTAACCAGAACTGAGAACATAGGTTCCCAGGAGAATCCGTCGCTTCACCTCTGCGCCGAAACCTTCGTCCCGGGACAGTTCGTAAACACCGAGAAGGTCGTCGGCCTCAGCCGAGCGGTGCCCGTAACGAACTCCGTCAAAGCGGGCGAGGTTGGCCGAAGCTTCTGCGGTGGCAATGATGTAGTAGGTCGCAACCGCATGCTCCGTGTTCGGTAGAGAAATTTCCACGGTCTCCGCGCCGAGGCTTTCGAGAGTGCGAAGGGCCTCTTCGACCTTTTCCTTCACGGCAGGATCGAGTCCTTCTGCAAAATACTCTTTCGGCAGCCCGACTTTCAGACCCTTGATGTCCTGACCTATCGCAGCAGTGTAGTCAGGCACAGGTTCATCCAGGCAAGTCGAATCGCGTTCGCATGGTCCGGCGATGGTTTGCAGGACGAGGGCAGCGTCTTGTACGGTTTTGGTGAGCGGTCCGCACTGGTCGAGTGAAGAGGCAAAGGCGATGAGTCCGTAACGGGAAACTCGACCATAGGTGGGCTTCACCCCAACCACTCCGCAGAGACTTGCGGGCTGGCGAATGGATCCTCCTGTGTCGGTTCCGAGAGCTGCGATCGAGATGTTAGCGGCGACCACGGCGGCAGAACCGCCGGACGATCCGCCTGGAATCCTGTCCGTGTCATGAGGGTTGCGGCATGGTTTGATTCCAGAGTTTTCGTTCGAAGAACCCATCGCGAATTCATCCATGTTGGCGCGGCCAAAAGGAATGGCCCCAGCCTCGCGGAGTTTCCGAACCACGGTCGCGTCGTATGGGGAAGTGTATTTCCCGTGGAGAATCTTAGATGCCGCGGCACAGGGGTGGCCTTTTGCATTGATGAGATCCTTGATTGCAATAGGAACACCACCCAAAGGCTTTGACATATCGACCGACTCTGCGTCTGCGAGAGCGCGGTCGAGGTCATGGGAAAGGTAACCTCCGATGTCGCCGTCCTTTTCGTCAATCGACTTGGCGAGTGATTGAAGAGCATCAGCCGGGGTGAGAACGCCTTGAGAATAGGCGTCGCGGAGTTGGGCGATAGTAAGTTCGGCTGCGTTCACTGTGCTACAGGGGCAAAAGGTGAAAAGGGAAAGAGAATCGTCTACTCAACGACTTTCGGCATCTTGATCTGATCGTGTGCCGTCTCGGGAGCGTTTGCCAACACGGCTTCTTGGCTCAGCTGATGCTTAGCGATCGCAGCATCCTCGCGAATGACATCGAAAATGTCTTCCGCATGGGCCGTGGGCTCGATTCCCTCGATGTCGATCTGATTCAACTGCTCAATGTATTGCAGGATCTGGTCGAGCTGCGACTGATATTCCGTAGCCTCCTCATCGGTGAGGCGAATACGGGCGAGATGGGCGACGTCACGAACGTTCATGGATTCAGAAAAAGGATGCGCCGGTTCGGGTTCCCTTCTATAGCATCTGCCCGGAGTCTTTCCACTTCTCGTGAAACTCCTTGTATACTTCTGGTGAGATCTCGGATGGCTTGATTTCGCTTCGTCCGCCCCAGAATACGTTGGTGTATTCCACTGGGATGCCGGTCTCAGCGAGGTGCGCGTCAATTGCCGCCTTGTGCTCGAGAACGCGATCCTTGTCGGTTCCGTGGACAACGCCCATGATGTTTACCCCGCCAAATCGTGGACCCCCCTCGCGCCAGTAAGCGTGCGTCATAATATTGTGACGTCCTACTTCGCCTCCAGCCTGCGGCTGCATTCCCTCCGGAACTTTCCAATGGAACAGAGCGTTGAAACGAGTCACCTTTTTACCAGTTGAGCTTGCTTTCACGTGCTCTAAAAAGGTGGAAAAACGACCGATAGCCTTTTTGTTATCAAGCTGTTCTGCAATTTTGTAGAACTCCTCCACGTCCATCCCTATGGCCTCGGCACGTGGTCCCCATGGATCCTCGCAAATTTCTTCCGGAGAAAGCTCTTCTTTGATGGCCAGAAGCACTTTCCACTCCGTTTCGTCGAGCTCGACGGTGGTCGTGGTATTCATGACCGCCGGTTCGTCCGATTTTGCCCCGATCTCCATCGACTTGCGGCGAACGTGTCCCACGCCGAGGGCAAAAATGCCATTTGCGGGCATAAGAACGAATTCGTGGGCACCGGTGAGGCGGCGAAGCACTTCAGCGTGCTCTTCGAGGGATTCTCCCTGTGGAACTTTTAAGGTCGTCCAGAGTTTGTAGTCGCTTCCGGAGATCTCCCGGTCGGTCGAGCGCGTCACGACGTGGCCGCTGAAAGGATCTTCCTTGAACATGAAATCGAAGGTCGCGTCGAGTTTGTCATTGTCGACCTTCCATGCGCAGAGAGCACCGTGGGCGAGCTTCGTGGCGAGAAGAGTCTGGCGAACGCGGCGAATCACTCCCGCTTCAAGCATAGCCCGGATACGGTTCAGAACGGTTTCGAGATCAACGCCAGACTTTTCCGCAATATTCTGGAAGGGGTGGCGCTGAAAGCCACTGACAAGGTCTTCGGAGACCTCCAGGATTTGCGTATTGATGGGATCGTCGTGTTCGACGGGGATTTCGGAAACTGCTTCAGAGCTCATGCGCGATACTCTAGAGAGACGAAGCGATCCAGCAAGAGCGAGTTGCGGCGTAAAAAGGAGAGAGACAATCCATGCACGGTGTCGCTGAGGAAAGGATGAGGGGGACTTGAACAGGGTTCAGTCTAGGGCCAGGCACGGTTGGGCCGTTGAGTGAACAGGGTCTAGCGAAGATGTAGCCGCAGCCGCAAGGCGGTGGAGGGGAGACTATGCGGCCACGTTTTTGCAAACGCGGCTACATTGGTTCTCTCAGCCCAGTTTTCCTGCGAACTGGTCGAGACGCTTCAGGGCGCCTTCTTTTCCGATCAATTCGAGAACGGGAACGAGATCGGCGCCGCTGGCGCTGCCCATGACTCCGACGCGACAGGGAAGCATGAGGGCTCCCATCTTCGCTCCGATTCCCTCGGCAGCTGCGGCAATACCTGCTTTGATCCTGTCGACTTTCCAGTCGTCAACGTCAGCGAGGCCATCGCGGAGAGCCGTCACGACATCAATAATTCCATCGCGGCTTTTCACTTTCTCGACGGATGCGTCATCGTAGGTCGCTTCGTCGGCAAAAATGGTTTCAATCACGCCGGGGATTTCTGCAAGGACTTCGGCGCGTTCGCGGGCGAGTTCTAGCGCTGCCGGCATTCTTGGGTCGCTGGCGGGAAGGTCTGCTGCCTCAACAAAGGGACGCGCAGTTTCCAGCAGCGCTTCTGGCGTGAGCTTCTTTAGGTGCTCGGCGTTGACCCACTTGCACTTGGCAAAGTCGAGCTTGGAGTTCGACTTGGTGATTCCAGAAAGATCGAAGCGCTCCTCCATTTCGGCCATGGAGAAAATCTCGCTGTCGTCTTTGGCTGACCATCCGAGGAGGGCCATGTAGTTGTTCACCGCCGCGGGGAGAAAGCCGCCTTCGCGATATTCGTGGATCAGAGCACCCTGGTCGCGCTTTCCCATTTTCGATCCGCTGGGATTTAGATTGAGCGGGATGTGGGCATAGACAGGAGGTGTCGCTCCAAGGGCTTCGTAGAGAGCGAGGTGTTTGGCAGTGTTGGAAAGGTGGTCTTCTCCGCGTAACACGTGAGTGATTCCCATTTCAATATCGTCGACGACGACTGCAAAGTGAAAAATGTAGCTGCCATTTGGACGACGAATCACAATGTCCGGATTGGCTTCTTCTTCCTGCTTCGTTTCCTGGTTGTAACGAGTGGAGCCTTGCTCTTTGAGGTTTGCGGAAACTTCACCGCAGACTTCGTCATTAACTGTGATGGTTTTATCAGGCACACGAAAGCGAATCGCGCCCTCGTCTTTGTAGACGTGTCCGGTTTCTTCCAGCTTGGCAAGGTAGCGATCATAGATGTCCGTGCGCTCGCTTTGGTTGTAGGGGCCGTAGTCACCGCCGACACGCGGTCCTTCGTCCCAATCGAGACCGAGCCATTTCAGGCCGTCGAGAATGATGTCCATCGATGCGTCCGTGTTTCGTTCCGCGTCGGTGTCCTCAACCCGAATCACGAACGAACCTCTGTTTTTCTTCGCGTAGAGATAATTGTATAGCGCCGTGCGCGCTCCTCCGATATGGAGAAAGCCGGTTGGCGAAGGAGCAAAGCGAGTGCGAACTGTCATCGCGGGAAGGTGCCGCAATCAAGCGTGGGGTCAAGGGGGATACGCCTGTAGCTGGGGTCTCTGACCCTGGTTGTTTTTTGGAAAGGCGTGAGCGGATTAGGGGGGGCAGGCGGAGCGCCCGCCCTACATTGCTACTTCCCTATCGCCTCCCTGATCTGCACCTGCTTCTCGGGCCACTCGAATTTCTTCGCATGCGTGGTCAGGTAATTCCACTCCTTTGGCTTGTCGCTGTAGATCCGAATGCGGGTATTTTCTCCGACGATCGCTGCGATTTGCGGGATATCGGTAAAGCGCAGCACATTGAGATAGATCGGACCTCCACGGTGGCTCGCGGGCATGTCATGGAGATCGAGTGTATGGATGTCTTTCTCAAACAGCGAAGCATAGAGTGCGTTTCCTGCCATGACTCCACTGGCCTGCATCCAGAGGTTTGGCTCGCTGGCTCCTTCGAGTTCGCGCCATGCCTGGACACAGCGACGAATGTCCCAGACTCGCATGGCATCGATCGTCTGCCCGAGAAGAGCAAATCGGCGACGAATGTGAATGCTTTCTCGTTCATCCGTCGTCCATGCCGTTGGGCCAATTCCGCGGGTGGGAAGATAGATCATGCCCCACTTCATATTTTCGTGCATTTGTTTCTCGGCCTCATAGGCCTCTTCATCTACATCAGGAAGTTCGGCGCCGGGAAATGCTTCAGGAAACGTGCCACCGTAAGTGGCGAGAAGGCTGTTCCACCCTTCTTCGTCGAGCGCATTTACGACGACGAGATCAAGATCGGCGGGAAGGGATCCGGCCGGCAAGGCGAGGTAAAAGGGGAGGCGCACGCCATTCTGACTTGTGAAACTCCAGCGGCTGAAGGCGATTCCGTCGGCGGAGCTTCGGTATTCTTCAGTAGATTCGAGCTCTTCCGAACCACCCGGCCACCCGCGAAAGCTGCGGCTGCGAAGGCGATTGAAAAGCAGTGATCGCTCCGCGGCCCAATCGGACGGGCTCTCGGCGACCTTCAAAGTCCGGGGAACGCGCTTCGTAAAGTAGTCGTCGATGAAGGTGTTGCGCTCGTTACCTGGGATTTCGTCCAGCACCCGGAGTTCCTGTGGCTCAAAGATTTTTTCTGCGACAGCATCGACAAGTTCATCATCGGCCGACTTTCCTTTGAGGTGACGCTCAAACCAATGAAAGGCAGGGACGCGGAGAGGTTGGGTGTCTTTGTGCCCGCCCTGATACATGGCGAGGCCGAGATTCTCTTTTGCGTCGAGCGACTCATACACCTTTCGCGTTTTCTGAAACACATCGACCACCCCGTCGAGCGGAAAAATGCGGTCGTCGTCCGTGTTGAGAATCAGCTGAGGACGAGGTGCGACCAATGATGCTAATAGTGGGAAATCCCATCGATAGGTATTGACCATAAACATGCAATCGCAGTGGCCTTCAATGCAGCCATCGACAATGTGGTTCTGCATGGAGGTGATGCCAGCAACGGGAGCGGATGCTTTGATTCGTTCATCGAGAGCGGAAATCCAGAAGGTGTAGGCACCACCGCCGGAACGTCCCGTCACACCGAACTTTTCGGCATCGACTTCTTCTCTTGTTTCCAAATAGTCGAGCGCTCGAATGCAGTTCCATGCCTCCACACCAGCAGGGGTGTAACTGCGAGCATTCCACCACCAGCGACCGAGGCGGTGGGTGCCGTGATGAATTCCCTCGATCTCCCCAAGTTGGAGCGTGTCGATCGTGAGGCAGCAGTAGCCGTTCTGGGCAAACCAGGTTCCGTGGTGTTGGTAGTGCGCTTTGTTCCCGTAGCTGACGTCGTCGATTTTCACTTTCCCGTGGCCGCAGACGTAGAGGATGGTCGGTAGCGGGCCATCCTGTTCGGCGGGGCGGTAGAAGTTGCCGGTGACGTAGAGGCCGGGGCGGGATTGAAAGGCAACTTTCTCGACGATGATTCCGTCGCGTTCGATGGAGCCTGTCACCTGTGCTTTCAAATCAGTCCGGGCTGGAAGCGGCTGCAGTCCCAGCATTTCAAACAGCTGGCGACGAAGGTCCGCCTTGGTTCGCGACCAATCTTCAATGTTATCGACGATGGCAGCCGTCCGTTGCGTGACTCGACGCGTTTCGATTTCGAAATACTCCTCCAGCATTTTATCGCCAGGCGTCGGCTCGGTAGGGATGTCCCGGAAGTCGGCGGAGAATGCGACTGAAGCGCTGAGAAGTATCGAGAAAACGAAGGATTGCAGGACCTTTTGCATAATGCCAGAGATTGGGGGGAGAAGGGGAATGCCTCAAGGCAAATTCTGGCGCAAAAGTGGTGGCGGCTGGTAGTGAGTGGATTGAAAAAGCTTCCGTATGACGAACACACCGCTCGACGCGCCCTTACTTTTTCCGCAGACTTACTCCTAACAATGAAAGCCCTCGTCAAACACGAAGCCGCTCCGGGTCTCCGCATGGAGGAAGTCCCGATGCCGGGAATTGGGATCAATGATGTTCTCATCAAAGTCGATCGAACCGGCATCTGTGGAACCGATCTTCATATCTACAACTGGGATGCATGGGCGCAGTCGGCGGTGCCCGTCCCACTGGTGATCGGGCACGAGTTTGTGGGTGAGATTGTCGAGGTCGGGTCCAACGTTTCCGATTATTCTGCGGGAGATATTGTTTCCGGCGAAGGGCATGTTGTCTGCGGACGCTGTCGCAATTGCATGGCAGGTCGTCGTCACCTTTGTGCAGATACGAAAGGAATTGGTGTCAATCGACCCGGTGCCTTTGCTGAATACATCGCGCTGCCGATGGCGAACGTCTGGCATCACGACGACGACATCGACCGCGACCTCGCTTCGATTTTTGATCCCTTTGGGAATGCGGTTCACACCGCGCTGACTTTCGACTTGCTCGGGGAAGATGTTCTCATTACGGGGGCAGGCCCGATTGGCTGCATGGCTGCTGCGGTTTGCCAGTATGCCGGAGCACGCTACGTCGTCGTTACCGATGTGAATCCCTGGCGACTTGATCTCGCGAGGAAGATGGGGGCAACCCGAGTCGTTGATGTGCGAAGCGAATCGCTCGAAGACGTGCAGAAAGAACTGGGAATGCGCGAGGGGTTCGATGTCGGATTGGAAATGTCCGGCAATCCCTCCGCCTTCAGGGACATGCTTGCGAATATGTGTCACGGAGGAAAAATCGCGATGCTCGGAATTCCGTCCGAGGAGATTGCGATCGACTGGAATACGGTCGTTTTCAATATGCTGACGATCTCGGGAATCTACGGGCGGCGCATGTATGAGACTTGGTATAAAATGACGGTAATGCTGCAGGGCGGGCTCGATATTTCACCGGTGATTACCCATCACTACGCAGCGGAGGATTTTGAGAAAGGTTTTGAGGTGATGAATAGCGGAGAGAGTGGGAAGGTAATATTGAATTGGTGAAAAAAGGAACCGCTGATGGACGCTGATTTTGATATGAACGAATCTTTCCAGACTCATTTACAGACTACACTCGATGAGATCCGAGACGCGGGGCTTTACAAATCGGAGCGGGTCATTACGACGCCGCAGTCTCCGCATGTTGGGGTTCAGAATGGTGGCGAGGTGCTCAACCTTTGTGCCAATAACTATCTCGGGCTTTCGGACCATCCAGAAGTGAAGGAAGCAGCTCGTGATGCGATTGAACGTTGGGGCTTCGGGCTTTCTTCGGTTCGCTTCATCTGTGGCACGCAGACTCTCCACAAGGACTTGGAATCTCGTCTCAGCGGATTTCTTGGGACGGAGGATACGATTCTCTATTCCTCGTGCTTCGATGCGAACGGCGGGCTCTTCGAGACGATCCTCGGGCCCGAGGACACGATCATTTCCGATGAGCTGAACCACGCCTCCATCATTGATGGCGTTCGGCTCTGCAAGGCGCAGCGCTTTCGCTACAAAAACAACGATCTCGCCGATCTGGAGGCAAAGCTGAAAGAGGCGGAGTCTGCACGCTTTCGAATGATCGCTACGGACGGCGTATTCTCGATGGATGGATCGATAGCCAATCTCGCGGGGATTTGTGATCTCGCTGATCGCTACGATGCCCTTGTCATGGTTGATGATTCCCACGGTGTCGGAGTCATTGGAGAAACAGGAAAGGGGACTCACGAGCATTGCGGCGTCATGGGGCGCGTTGATATTTTCACCGGCACACTGGGCAAGGCTCTCGGTGGAGCGAGTGGTGGCTACACCAGCGGTCGCAAGGAAATCATCGAGCTGCTGCGGCAGCGTTCGCGTCCGTATTTGTTTTCCAACTCCGTGGCTCCCGCCATTGTCGCCGCGTCCCTGAAAGCGCTCGATCTCTTGGAGGGCGGTTTCGGCTTACTCGATTCCTTGCGAAGAAACACGAAGCAATTTCGAGGAGGAATCGAGAAAACGGGCCTCACCGTTCTTCCCGGCGAGCACCCGATTGTTCCCGTGATGCTGGGAGATGCCAAGCTCGCGGCAGAGATGTCCGAGAGATTGCTGCAACGCGGTATCTATGTGATCGGTTTTTCCTTTCCGGTAGTTGCACAAGGAAAAGCCAGGATTCGCACGCAGATGTCTGCGGCGCATTCGGAGGCGGATTTGGAGTTTGCGGTGGAGCAGTTTGGCGAGGTTTGGGCGGAACTCGAAGTAGGTGGAGGATAATCTTCGATTTGATGCTGGTTGGATTCGAAACCAGCCTGCTACCATCTAAAGCATGAGCGATTCAACCAAGACCTGCCCGTTCTGCTTTTCGGAAATTGATGAACGCGCGCGGAAGTGTCCGAGCTGTCAGTCATTCCAAAAAGGGATTTACAATCCGCAGATGTGGGCAGCGATCCTGCCGATTGTTATCATGGTCCCGTTCCTCTATTTCACTTTTTCACGACTGGATGTGTTTTCGTCAGATCACGACTATGAGAACTATGTCGATCAATTGCGTGTCGAATTTGTCAGTATCTCGAATGACCCCAAAGAAACGAAGGCGACCTATCGCATCTTCAATGAATCCGAGATCAAGTGGGAGAGAATCAACTACCAGGTGATTGGATACGGAGAAGGCGGATCAGTCATCACGACCGTGACGGACCAGGAGCGCAACTGGGTCGTCTTGCCGAAATCCGACGCCTTACTGACAGTCAAGGCCAGCAATCATCCGAATGTAAAGGAGTGGAAACTGAAGATTCTCGATTGCCGGGAAGCGTCGAGATTCTGATTCAAAAGCCGGATTTTGCGAAGCGGTCGCCACCGCTACCAAGCCGCCCCGATATTCCATTCCTCGACCATCGAATCGGGAATGTCGTCGAGAAAGCGTGACGGGCGCTGAATGACTTCTCCGTCGAAAGCGCGTTGCCACAATTGCGGATAAGTCAGATACAGCTCGTCCATGGCGCGGGTTACGGCGACGTAGAAAAGGCGGCGTTCTTCTTCGAGGCCGTCGTTATTTTCGCTTTCTTCGTCTTCGTCGATGACGCGACTGCTCGGGAATTTGCCCTCGGCGAGCCAGATGACGAAGACGACTTTCCACTCGAGTCCTTTCGCCTGGTGAACGGAGCTGAGACAGACGCGCTCCTCATCCGGTTCGTCCTTTTGCGCATCAGCGGCGTCCTGTCCGGCGAGGAGGCTGAGCTGGCTCAGGAATTCCTCCAAGTCATCGAAGCGGACGGCGTAGTTTTCGAGCTGCTGGAGGTCCTGACGGCGGTTGTCGAAGTTAGTGAACTTGCTCCGCATGTAGTCTTCATAAACGCCACCCATGATGGAAGGCATCATCGCGGCGGGGGGCTTCGGCTTTCCTTCGCTGTCGACGAGTTCGTCGAGGGTGTAGCCGAGCTGCTCCCAGGTCGGTTTCGCTTTGGCGGGGACTTTGAAGTCGGCCATGATCTCGGAGAAGACAATGGGCTCGTCACCAGTGGCTTTTCGAGAAGCTGGGGAGTTGCGCCACGAGCGCCAGAGTGTGTCAGCGGATTTGTCGCCGATGCCGGGAAGCATTTTGACAATGCGCTTGAAGGCGACCTCATCCCGACGGTTGTAGATCACCTTCATGAAGGCGGCGACGTCCTTGATATGGGCCTGCTCGAAGAAACGAAGGCCGCTCGTAATTTCAAAAGGGATATTGCGATTGGTCAGCTCGAGCTGGAGTTCCATCGCGTGAAAGTGGGCGCGGTAGAGGACGGCGATTTCGTTGAGCTCGATGCCTTCGTCGCGCAGTTCGAGGATACGTTGAGCAATGAAGGCGGCCTGGGTATTCGGATCCTGGAGCGGAGCGAGGGCAGGGAGGTTTTCGGCCGCGGCGCGCCACGGGGTGAGGTTCTTCGTGAACTGTTCGGTATTGGGAGCGATCGCGGCATTGGCCAAAGTCAGAATCTCGGGAACGGATCGGTAGTTGGTCTCGATGACAAACTTTTTCGCTCCTTCGTATCGCTCAGGAAAGTCGAGAATGTTGCGGAAGTCAGCTCCGCGCCAGGAGTAGATGGATTGCGCATCGTCGCCAACGACCATGAGGTTTCGCTGCGGCGCGGCAAGAAAATCAATGAGCTCGGACTGGACGGCGTTGGTGTCCTGATACTCATCGACGAGGACCCACTCGAATTGCTTCTGGTATTGCTCGCGGATGCGTGGCTTTTCGTGAAAGAGCTGGAGAGGTTTCAGCAAGAGATCATCGAAATCCATCGAGTTCGTCTTCTTCTTTTTCTCTTCGTAGGTTTCTTCGATCAGCTCGATGGCTTCGAGATGATGAGCAAAGTAGGAATACTTGGCGTGAAGGATGTCTCCGACACTCTGGCCCGTATTGTTGGCGAGGCTGAAGATGTCACCAACGACGTCGGGCTTGGGAAAGCGGGACGTTTTCGTATCGATATCGCATTCTCCGATGACGGAGCTGAGCAGACTCTTCTGGTCATCCCGATCCATGATCGAAAAGTTGCGTTCCCATCCCAACTCCTGGGCGTGGCGACGCAGAATGCGATTGCCGACCGAGTGAAAGGTTCCGCCCCAGATGTCGCGGGTGTCATAAGGGACGAGTTGCTCGACGCGCTCGAGCATCTCCCGCGCGGCTCTGTTGGTAAAGGTGAGCAGGAGAATGTTTTGCGCTGCTACGTCATGGTCGAGCAGCCAGGCGACTCGGTAGGTGAGGGTGCGCGTCTTTCCAGAACCGGCTCCAGCAATGACGAGAGATGGGCCGGGAGGAGCAGAAACGGCAGCATATTGCTCGGCGTTCAGCTCTTTCTTGTAATCGATGTCGGAGGCCGGTTTTCGGGGCGCTCGTTTGACGGTGTAGTCGCGGGCCATGGGTGTCGGTGCCTGACGGTTCTGAACGTTGAACGCTCAACGTTGAACTTTCAACGCTCAATTGGTGAGGATCGGAAATCTCCGGTAAAAGTTGAACGTTCGCCCGAAGCTCGCTCCTAACATCTTCCGCGCCACTGCTTCAGCGAGCACGCTTCTTTCCCCACGCTCCAGTGTTACATAAGAACTGCAGGCTTCGTCGCGAAGGCGGTCACGGGTGTAGACGAGATCGTTGCTGAGCCGATCGACGTAGGGATTGTCGATCTGTGCAGGATCGCCGACGAGGACGAGCATGGAACCGCGTGCCATACGAGTGACGATGGTCTTGGCCTCCAAGGGG
>Ga0055584_100000766_pt1 | contig 30769 bp, 26 predicted proteins | sample OSDHelmetaG_FD_58716 | JGI IMG/M metagenome (GOLD analysis project Ga0055584, IMG submission 58716) | Pelagic marine sediment microbial communities from the LTER site Helgoland, North Sea, for post-phytoplankton bloom and carbon turnover... | ecosystem: Environmental > Aquatic > Marine >... | reverse complement strand
GAACCCACGACCTCCTGAACCACAATCAGGCGCTCTAACCAACTGAGCTACAACCACCATATATTTTCATCGCAAAGATGAAGGTCAAAAGAACATCAATGGCGCTCTAATCCCGACTTCGTTAGAATCTCCGATTCTTACGAGGTCGTGGACTCTCGAAGTTCTAAAATCAAAGATTTTGAACCTTCGGAGCCAACTGAGCTACAACCACCGTTTAAACCCAATTTTCATTGGGGGTGCGAAAATAATCGTTCGTTTTAACATACAATACTGGCAATGAAATTTTGAGCCTATATTTTTGGCTAACTTAATTAGAACATGGAAGATAGATTGAACCTAAAGGTGGAAGGAATGACATGCAACCACTGCGCATCAACAGTGGGAGGAATCATCAAACAAGAAGGAGGAAAGGATATTCAGGTGGATTATTTGATGGGCGAAGCAAATTTCGACCACATCCCAGCCGAGAAGCTTGAGCGCATCTTAAAACGACTCAAGAATGCTGGATATGAAGCGCAATCCGACGGATTCAACGCCGAAGAGAGATCAGGAATCAGCAGCATCGAAAAGAAATTCCTATTCACCTTGCCTTTTTCATTCGTTCTGCTCATGCACATGTTTGTGCCCCATGACTGGTGGCTCAACGACCCGCTGGTGCAGTTCTTCCTTTGCTTACCGGTCTTTCTTCTCGGTGCTTATCATTTCGGCAGGAGCACATTAGAGGCGGTCAAGAGTGGCAACATCAACATGGACCTACTCATCTTGCTAGGTTCTTCCAGCGCTTTCGCGTACAGTCTTTATGGCGCCATTGTGTATCGAGGTACTCCAGAAGCGCACGACTTTCTCTTTTTTGAAACCACCTCGACGATCATCACGCTCGTTCTGCTGGGATATGTCATTGAGCACCGAGCTGTCCAAAAGACCACGACGATCCTGAAAGACCTGTTCAAGGCCAAACCTGATAAAGCGAAAAGATTGGTTCAAAACGGACTGAATCAAGACTTGGAGGTAGTGACGGCAGGCAGTTTAAAACCGGGTGATATCATCCTCATCAACACGGGAGATAAGGTTCCTGCCGACGGAAGGATCATCCACGGCAACATCACGCTGAATGAGGCGATGCTGACCGGAGAAGCGGAAGGCATTCAAAAAAGCAAAGGTGCGGACGTGTTTTCGGGAAGCGTCGTTACCGATGGCAACGGCACAGTAGAAGTCACCACCGCTGGAGACGAAAGCACAATCGGAAAAATCATCGCATTGGTAAAACTGAGTCGATCGGACAAACCCTCTGTTCAAAAACTAGCCGATCGGATCAGTGCTTGGTTCGTTCCAAGCATTGTAATCATTGCCTTGATGACGTTCATTGCCAATCTTTTTGTGGTTGATGTAGCGTTTTCAGATGCCATGCTCCGCGGAATCGCAGTACTCGTCATTGCATGTCCCTGCGCGATGGGACTGGCCACGCCCACCGCCGTGAGCGTAGGGCTGGGCGTTTCGGCTCGACTCGGAATCATCGTCAAAAAAGCCTCGGCCTTTGAAGAAGTGGCGGCTCTTGAAAAATTGGTGTTTGACAAGACAGGGACGTTGACAACTGGCGACCTTGACATTGTATTGGACACAATCGGAGAAGGCCGAACCATGGAAGAGGTCTGGAGCTTGATTCGCGCGATGGAAAAACGCTCGAACCATCCCATTGCCCAAAAAATCATGTCAATGACCGAGGGCATGGAAGAAGCGGACCTCACCGATATTGAAGAAGTAAAGGGCAAGGGAATGAAAGCTAACTGGAACGGACGCGCCGTAACGTTTGGAACCCCTGATTTCTGCGGATTCTCAGGCAACCCGTCTGATCTCATTTTAGCGGTAGATGCAGAATTAGCAGCTGAAATCCGCATCAATGACCGCATTAAAAACGACGCCCACTCCACGATTAATTACCTAACGTCCATCGGTAAAAAATTAATGATCCTCAGCGGTGACAGTGAGGTCAAGACAAAGGCAATAGCAGACGCCCTGGGCATCGAAGATTACCGCTTCCGGCAGCTTCCTGAACAAAAATTGAACGTCATCGATCAGCTCAAATCGAGCACCAAGGTCGGGATGATCGGTGACGGCATCAACGACTCACCTTCATTAGCAAAGGCCGATGTGGGCATCAGTATGGGCAACGCCAACGCCCTTGCTGCTGAAAGCGCCAAGGTGGTGATCATCGGGGATGGACTTAAGAACGTTGAGCGACTTTTTGCCGTGAGTAGACGGGTCGTATCTACCATCAAACAAAACCTCTTCTGGGCCTTTGCCTATAACATAGTCGCCATCCCTTTGGCCGCGATGGGCTACCTCGATCCGATGGTCGCTGCGCTTTCTATGGCGTTCAGTGATGTGGTGGTCATTGGGAATTCATTAAGATTGCGATTCGTTCTTGGAAAAAGCGCTTCTTGAGAAATGCCATATTTATATCGTCAGGGATCGGAAACGCCCTGCTCTTGGTTCCGTTGATCAAACGGTTGAAGGAGAAAGGTGAGCTCACGGCAATCAGCACCTCCCCCTTTGGATCGCACCAAATCTTTGACGGCTTTGAGGACAACCTGTTTGACGATGTAATTCCACTGGGGTCTACCGTTGAATGGATGATGAATGTAGCAACCTTCAAGCGACGCTTTCATACGACCTACCTCGACCACTTCGCGTCCGGGCGCAAGAACATCGCCTTGTCCTACACCAACAGCAAGGAGGTTGTGACCAACACAATTCCTCACAGATTACCGAGCATCTTCAGATCGCGTCTGCGATATATTGAACCAGAAATTGGCATCCATGAAGCCACTCAATACATGCGTTACCTTTCTGAAAGTTTTACAGATGCAGATCTAAACGAGGCGCTTTTCAGGTTAGAAGCCAAACCGCACAGCCGAATCTCAGAAAGCCCATACATCACGTTACAACCTGGCAGTGGCAATAACATCACTCCGTGGAAGACGTTAAGGATCGAAAAGTGGATCAAGTTGATCGATGAATTATCCCAGCGCAGACCAGAGCTTAATGTGGTGGTCTTGGGCGACGATACAGAGACCGAGCTGTCTGATCGCTTGCCCAAGCGTTCGAACCTCATCAATGCGATCGGCAAAACAGCTCTTTCTGAATTGCCGGGCGTAGTGGCTGACGCTCAATTGCACGTTGGAAATGACAGCGGGTTGATGCACTTAGCAGGTTGCTTAGGAATTCCCACACTTAGCATTTGGGGAGGGTCGGATCCTGCCTTGTATGGATGGCACAAGGTCAACCCGGAAAAACATCAGATCATCTATAAATATCCTGAATGTGGCCCTTGCAGCAGGTGGATTGCTCCAAACCGATCTAAAACTGAGGTTCCTTCCCTCTGTCCAGACTTCAGTTGTCTTTCCAAGATCAGCGTAAACGAAATCCTGCAGTCAATCGAAAAAATGGTGTGAATTGATCAAGAACCTCATCCATACACTGAGCAGTCGACTGGTCATTTCTTTGCTCAACTTGGCACTGCTGTTCATCACGACAAAGTTGATGGGTGCAGGTAACAAAGGAGAAATCAGCCTTTTTGTATTAAACATCTCACTCGCCGCCATCTTCAGCGGACTCTTTGGAGGGCCATCGCTTGTGTATTTGATTCCACGTTTTCCGCTCCGGACATTGGTCCTGTTGAATTACACATGGGCCGCGATAACCGCATTCATTCTGATGGCGATCATACATGTCGGATGGCTTCCTTCTACCCTAACAGGTTGGGACCTTTTTGTCCTAGCACTCATGGAGTGCTTGGTGGCCGCGAACACCATGATTTTATTGGGTCAGGAACACGTTGCGCGTCACAATTTCGTGCAGCTGATCAAGGTCTCCACGACCGTTTTACTGTTGATTGGGATGCAACTTCTAGACATGTCATTGGGGTTCGACAATTTCATCGAAGCCTACCGAATCGGTTTGCTGATCGCTTTGCTTTATTCGGTTTTTAGTATTCGTCAGGGGCAGAAGACATCGTCCGATCATGTGTCTATCCGCGCGACGATGCAGGCCGCCCTAAAATTCGGAAGCCTCGTGCAGGTTGGCAACATTGCCCAATTGCTGAACTATCGCTTGAGCTTCTATTTCTTGGAGTTGATGATCCACCCTCCCGGCAAAGCATTGATTCGAATTGGCATTTACAGCGCCGCGTTGCAAGTAGCAGAAGCCGTTTGGCAATTTGCCCGCAGCGTGAGCACGGTACAATACGCCAAGGTGAGCAACCTCAAGAACGACAATGAGGGTTGGCGCATTTCACTTCTGCTTACTAAGCTGAATTTCATTGTAACCGCCATTGGAGTGATCTTCTTGGCTTTGCTTCCGACCGAATTCTACGTTCGCATTTTCGGCGTCGAATTCGAAGAAATCCGGTGGCTCGTAATCATTCTTGCACCGGGCATCATTGCCCTCAGCATGAGCAATGCATTCAGTCATTTCTTTGCCGGCATCGGCTTGCATAAGATCAACACCTACTCCTCCGTCATCGGACTTGTACTAACCATTTTGGTCGGTTTTCCGTCCATTAAGTACTTCGGGGCCTCAGGAGCCGCAGCAACCGCTACGCTAGCGTACGTTGTTCAAACAGTTTACCAAGTAGCCATTCTGATGCGCAAGCATCATGTGATTTTGACTGACTTTCTGATCTCGAAGGAAGACATAGATTTATTGAGCAGCACGATCAAGCGACTTAGGTCCTAGTCCGTACTCTCATTTTGCTTACAATAACATGGCGATTTCATTACATTTGAAAACTTTTGATTTTTCACATTCGTCTCATTAAACAACTAACTATGAAGAGGATTTTACTCTCCGCCATCTCGGCAACTTTCGTCTTCTGTGGTTTTGCTCAAACTGTCCCACGGACACAAGTGAGCCCTGAACTGCAGATGAAAGCCGTGCAAACTACAGCTCGTCTACCTATCAACCAAAGCCCGAACTTTGACGCTGCAAGCACCGTTGCTACTCCAGGTCGCCAAATCAGCGCCACCGAAGTTGAAGTTGGGGATACCCGTTACGACCTTCAGACCAACTCAGCGATTCAACGTCGATTGATCAACCATCCAAATGGTGCCGTTTCTGCCGCATGGACATTCAGTAGCAGCAACTCTTGGGCTACTCGTGGAACAGGTTACAACTACTTTAATGGATCTTCTTGGGGAACAGCTCCTACTTCAGAGATTGAATCTGAGAGAACAGGATGGCCAAGCCTTTTGACCCTTTCCAGTGGAAAAGAGGTGGTAATCTCTCACAGTACTGCGAGCAACATCTTGCGCAAAAGCGATCGTTCTAGCATTGGCTCCGGAACTTGGACACAAGCAAACCAAACAGCTCTTGACGCTCAGGTATGGAATCGCGCTACATCAGATGCTAGCAACAACACGATCCACATGATCAGCATGACGCTTCCTACGGCATTGGCTGGAAGCGTTTACAATGGTTGTGACGGAGCGTTGCTTTACTACCGTTCTACCAACGGAGGCACTTCATGGGACATTGCTGATTACCAAATCCAAGGATTGGACAGCGCATACTACCCAGACATGGGCGGTGATGCCTACGCTATTGATGTAAAAGGTGATACCGTTGCTATCGTTACAGGCGAAATCGGACGCGGTGTTCAACTTTTCAAATCAACCAACAACGGCGTAAACTGGTCAAAGACAAACGTTCTTGAATCAGATGTATGGTTCATTGAAGACGAAGTGTTTGTCGATACAGCAAACAGACTTTACACCAGTGACGGTAATGTGACTGTATTGTTAGATAATGATGGCAAGGCACACGTATGGTATGCTAGCATGTTCATCGCTAACGACGACCTCACAGACGGTACATTCTCCTATTATCCATTTACGAATGGCATGGACTATTGGAACGAAGATTTTACCGAAGGTGAGCCTGTGTACTTAACAGGAGCTTTGGACATAGATGGAAACGGTCAATTGGACCTCATCGGAACGACAATTGACGTTGTTGGTCGCTATGGAAACGGCGGTCTCACTGGCCAGCCACAGGCAGGTATTGATGAGGATGGATGTATCTACCTTACTTACCAGTCTTTCCGTGAAGACCTCGATAACGGTGCACAGCACTACCGTCACACATACGCTATGATGTCATGTGATGGTGGATGTTCATGGTCTTTCCCAATCGACATTACCGGAGCAAGTGCGAACAACTTCTCTGAGTGTGTTTACCCAACGATTGCTCGTCGTGTTGACACTGCAATCCACGTATTGTATATGTCTGACAATGAGCCTGGGATTGCCGTTTCTGGCGATCAGGATCCTGCAGGTGTGAACAAGATGATTTACCTAAAGGAGAACGTAGATCGTTTCGATACGGCTATGATCTGCCCAACAGGTATCATTGGAGACACTTTACTTTGCCTTGGAGGATCTGTTGACATCGAAGTACTCGGTTGTGCTTCTGCATACTCTTGGAGCGGCCCTGGAGGATTCTCAGCAACTACTGCGTCTATCTCCCCAACAGCGGTCGGCACATACACTTGCACGATGACCACTGCCTGTGGAACACAAACAGAAACAATCAACGTTGTTGAATTCACAGGTACGAATGGCCCAAGTGTGGTTATGTCTGCTACTGTGAACAGCATGTGTGCCGGTGATACTTCAGTAATCACAGCTAATACTTCTATTGGAGGTCTTACGTATCAGTGGAGTGCCAACGCTGCAAGTGCAACTACTCCGTCTGTTACGGTTACTGCTCCAGGCACTTATGATGTAACCGTCACTGCTTGCGGTGGTGGAGCTACTCAGGAGTCCTTTACGATCAGTGAGCCAAACTTTGCTCCTGTTGCAATCATCATCGGTGATCTTTCGATTTGTCCAACTGAAACTACCACGCTTTCCGTTCTTCCTGTTTCTGGAGGAAGCTACGCATGGAGCACAGGAGGCACTGGAACGAGCATTACTGTTAGTGCTGCAGGTACTTACACATGTAATGTTTCTAACTGTGGTGGATCTACCTCGTCATCTGTAACTGTAGTGGAAGAAGCGCTTCCAGTAGCAGCGATCGATGCTCCAGAGCTAGAAGTGTGTGAAGGTGGACAGCTTTCAGCAACTGCAAGCGGAGGAAGTGGTTACGCATGGTCTAACGGTTCTACTTCTGCTGTGATCACGATCACGCAGCCATCTGAGTCTGGAACGTTCACCGTTACCGTGACCAACGATTGCGGCGATGAGGATACCGAAGAGGTTACCTTGACCATCAACGAGAACCCAGCTGCTCCTAGCATCACCTATGACGGAACGCAGTACACGTCTTCTCAGACTGGCGGTGGAACACACCAGTGGTTTGTTGATGGTACTGAGATTACTTCCGTAACTGGAAACTCACTTCCTAACAACCAGTCTTATTCAGGACTTCAGATCACTTGCATCTACACCGATGAGAACGGTTGTGTGAGTCCTGAGTCTTCTGCTATCCTCAACACAGAGGACGTGATGAATGCTTCTGGCATTACCGTATTCCCTAATCCAAACAACGGACGTTTTGAAGTTCGTTTTGGAGATGCGAATGGTAAAGTTGAAATCGAAGTGATCGATGTTCTTGGAAAAGTAGTGTACAGCAACAACGTTGCCGCTACCTCTGGAATGATCGAAGTAATCGACCTGAGTGGTTATGAGTCTGGCGTATACCAGCTCAACCTCAATGGCGAGTCGATCAATGCTACACATAGCGTTGTGATCAAGTAAAGACAGAATGTGAATCAAGGAAAAGGCCCTCTTCGGAGGGCCTTTTTGATTTGACGTTGTGCTAGGCTAGTGACAGAATATCATCGACTCCAATGGGCCTTTCGGAAATGAATCCTTCCCCGTAGGTCGCCCCAATATATCTGCCATACATCTGTGCCTTCCCTTCAATGATCTCTAAAAACTCCTTTCCAGAAATGGAAGAAGCAGGTTCGTTGCTGTTCGGATTATAGAATTGGGACCCGTAGGCCTTGATACTGTTCGTCCGTTCTTCCCAATGCGGAGTGATGTCGACCACCAAAGTGGGCTGTTCAAAGTAATCTTGGAGGTAATGCAGCACAAGTCGTGGTCGCCATGCTTCTTGAGCGACACCGTCGTCCTTCGTTTCTATGCGCCGCAGACCAGAGAGAAAACAAGCCACTTTCTCCAATTCGGCACTCCTACCATGATCTGGGTGACGATCTCGCAAGGCATTGCACAAAACTACATCCGGTTGGCACGCCCTGATTACTTCGATGATGCGCAGCTGTGCGTCTTCGTTGTTCTCAAAAAAACCATCCTGCAGACCTGCATTGACGCGAAAACTCGTCTTGAGAATCTTCGCTGCGGCTTCTGCTTCTTTTAGCCTCAGTTCTCCGGAGCCTCTGGTGCCTAGCTCCCCCTTCGTAAGGTCTAATATCCCAATCTTCTTTCCTGCAGCTACCGCCTTCAACAAGGTTCCACCGCAACTCAATTCGACGTCGTCAGGATGCACTCCGATCGCCAGTATGTCAACTTTTTCCAATGCCATGGTTCCTTAACCTATAATGCTCTAAACTTGTTGCCGCAATGGACAAATTTCTCGCAATATTAACCAAAGAGTTCAAGTCGGATTTCCGGAACCCGTATATTCTCGGTGGTGCGGGATTATTTCTGTTGTCCACACTGTTCGTTTGTTACATAACAGTGAAGCGCATTCCGACCCCCTCCACATGGGTAGCATTGTACTGGATCATCATCCTATTTTCCGCCTTTAACGCCGTGGCCAAAAGCTTTACGAGCGAGTCTAGGGAACGCATGCTCTATCTCTATACCTTATCAGGCCCAGGGGCATTTATTGCCTCAAAAGCGGTATACCACGGCATTGTAATGGTCCTCCTCTCCATGGTTGCAGTTATGGTTTACTCCACCTTCTTTCCAATGGCGATTGCAGACACCACGTTGTTCTACACTTCTGTAGTGCTCGGGGCATCGGGAATAGCGACCATCTTAAGCCTCCTTTCTACCATTGCCTCTAAGGCCGGAAATAACCTCACCTTGATGGCGATACTCGCTTTGCCGATCTTGCTTCCCTTAATGATGGTGTCGACCACGCTCATGAAGAATGCCATTGATGGGATTGATCTTTCCGTTCAACTGAAATACCTCTTCGTGCTAGGCGGTCTGAATGTGGTCAGTTTTGCCCTGTCTGTTGTGTTGTTTCCGTACCTTTGGCGCGAATAAAAAGTCGACTCCAATTGAAGCTGCACATCGCCTTCAAAATCCTAGCAATTCTCTTGGTCTTTTTCACGCTCTGCGCGGGATTGCTCGTAGATGTTCCTGCCCTAAACATCTTGAACGAGACCATTAGAAACCTCTTTTTCCACGTGACTTCGTGGTTCGCGATGGTGTTTCTCTTCATCGCTTCATTCACATACAGCATTCGCTATCTCAGAACTGGATCTCCTTCAGACGACCTTCGTGCTCGCGTTTTTGTTGAAACAGGGATGGTTTTTGGTGCTGCTGGAATGGTGACCGGAATGCTCTGGGCCAATTTTACATGGGGATCCTATTGGGTACCGGATCCAAAACTGAACGGTGCAGCGATTGCATTGCTGGCGTACTTAGCCTACGGAATTCTTAGAAACAGTCTACAGGACAGCATTCAACGTGCAAAGGTGAGTGCGGTCTACAACATTTTCGCATTTGTGATGATGGTGCTTTTCATCTTCATCCTCCCACGCATGACCGACTCATTGCATCCAGGCAATGGCGGTAATCCTGCCTTCAGCAGCTATGACTTGGACGACAATATGCGCATGGTATTCTATCCCGCCATCATCGGTTGGATATTGTTGGGTCTGTGGATGACCGAGATCCGAGTTCGGATCGCTAACTTGAAAAATACATAACCATGAAGGCTTGGATATCAACTTTTACCCTGATGCTGTTGTTTCTATCCTCGTTCGCCCAGTCTGCTGAAATGGCCGACCAAATGCGAGCAGACGGAAAGATTTACGTGGTGGTAGGCGTGTTGGTTTTGATTTTCGCCGTCCTCTTCGCTTACATGATCTTCTTGGATACGCGACTGAGAAAAGTTGAGAAAGAGAAAGAAAAAGAGCAAGCATGAAACGAATGCACATCATATTGATCCTACTAATAGCTGTGATGATCGGGGCTATGATTGGCGCCATCAATGATTCAAGTTCCTACGCCGATTTTGATGAGGCGTTTACGAACCCCTCTTCTGAGTATCACGTAGTGGGCAAATTGGCCAGAGACCGTGAGATGAAATACGAGCCAGAGACCAATCCCGACTTATTTACCTTTTGGCTCGAGGACGTCAACGGCGAAGAAAAGCAAGTCGTACTGCACAAAAGCAAGCCACAGGACTTCGAACGTTCTGAGCAGATCGTGCTGATCGGAAGTGCAGAAGGCGACGTGTTTCACGCCAACGACATCCTTATGAAATGCCCTTCTAAGTATACGGACGGGACGGTGCAAGCCAAAGAACAAGCCAGTATCTGACCCATGGAGTACACAGGCGAACAGTTGTTGATCGGCGAGATCGGCAACTTTTTCATTCTCATCGCTTTTGCCTTTGGCGGACTTTCCACGATTGCCTATTTCTTGGCCGAGCAGAACGAAGACACCTCTTGGAAAAAAATAGGTCGTTGGAGTTTTTGGGCGCATTCCTTAGGCGTAGTAGGCATGGTGGCTACGCTGTTCTTCATGATCTTCAACCAATACTTCGAATACCACTACATCTGGCAGCATAGTAGTTCTGACCTGCCACTTCGCTATATCTTTTCGTGCTTTTGGGAAGGAATTGAAGGAAGCTTCATGCTGTGGATGTTTTGGCATGTGATCATCTTGAATGTCCTCCTTCGATTCGTAGGAAAATGGGAAGCGTCGGTCATGGCTGTAGCCGTTTCGGTGCAGGTCTTCCTTACTTCCATGCTCCTCGGTGTTTTTCTTCTCGACTACAAGCTTGGAAGCAACCCGTTCACCGTTTTGACGCGACAGCATCCCGACTTCGTGAACTTGCCAATTTTTCAGATGCCCGACTATGTCGATCTGCTCGACGGCCGAGGACTGAATCCCCTACTACAGAATTACTGGATGACCATCCACCCTCCTACCCTGTTTCTGGGATTTTCACTTGTATTGGTGCCCTTCGCTTATGCGATTGCAGGACTTTGGAAAGGCATGTTTACCGAATGGGTAAAACCTGCCCTCCCCTGGACCTACCTCGGCATTGGCATCTTGGGAGTAGGTATTTTGATGGGGGGTGCGTGGGCGTATGAAGCCTTGAGCTTTGGCGGCTTTTGGGCATGGGATCCCGTAGAAAACGCCTCCCTTGTTCCATGGCTCATCTTAGTCGGAGCTGGACACTTGATGCTCATACAACGCAAGGAGAAAACGTCGGTGTTGACGCTTTTCATCATGACAGCCTTGTCCTTCTGTCTCATCCAATACAGCTCCTTTCTCACAAAAAGTGGCATTCTTGGCGAGAGCAGCGTACACTCCTTCACCGACTTGGGCATGACGGGGCAACTGGCGATTTCCCTCTTCTTTTATGTATTTCTATCCATCGGATTGATCATTTGGAGAAACAAGGATTTTCCCAAGAATAAGAAAGAAGACCACCTCTGGTCGCGTGAATTCTGGATGTTCATGGGTGCGCTTGTTTTGATGATCTCTGCATTTCAGATTGAGTTCAGCACTTCGTTTCCTGTAATCAATAAGCTCTTCGGCACAAACCTGGCTCCATCTTCCGAACGAATAGAATATTACAACAAGTGGCAATTGCCTCTAGCCGTGCTCATCTCTGCAATGGTTGCGTTCACACAATTCATGAAGTACAAGCGCACGGAACCCCGATTGCTTTTAAAGCAACTCAGCCTTTCCATCGGAGCCGCCTTGGCACTCACTGTTACCGCGGGAATGATCTTCACCATCACCAATCCACTCGTCCTACTGCTCATTTTCACCTCTTCATGGGCAATCGCCTCCAACCTGGATTACGTTATTCGCATCCTCAATGGCAAGTTCAGCAAAGCGGGTGCAAGCATTGCCCATGTTGGCTTTGGACTTATCATGCTCGGCGCTTTGATCAGCACGAGCCAAAGCGATGTGATTTCAGAAAACACCAGCTTGTATGACGTGAGCGTACTTGGAGAAGACTTCAACAACAATGAAAACATCCTCCTTATGAAGGATGACACGCTCATGATGGGCGACTACTTTGTCAGTTATCGTGGGAAAGAAACGGACGGTATTTTCATTCACTATGAAGTGGAGTACATGCAAGCAGACGCTTCGGGTCAGTTGGCCACAGCATTTACGCTCTACCCCTTTATTCAGCTCAATCCACGGATGGGAAATGTTGCCGAGCCTTATACCAAGCATTACGTTGACCAGGATGTTTACACCCATATCACCTACGCCGAATTAGAAGAGCGGAAAAAGGACATCAAAACATCCGAACACAGTATTGCACTTGGAGATACTATTTTCACCCAGAACAGTTTCATGGTCCTCGACTCGCTGGACAGAAAACCACAACTCAAGAACAAAGGACTGACGATCAATGACTTGGCATTAGGGGCGAGTTTCACCCTGTACGATGTACAGACGCAGGCACATGCGGTGGAGCCACTTTTCGTGATCCGAGACCGCCAATACTCGTTTTCAGTGCCGGACAGCGTGCCCGAAGCTGGAGTGACCATCCAATTCCAAGGCATTGACCCGACCACCGAAACCTTCTCCTTTAGCGTGGTGGAAAAGGATCCTCGTTACCGAGAGTTCATTGTGATGAAAGCGATTGTATTCCCCTGGATCAATGTACTTTGGCTCGGCATCATCGTAATGGGCATCGGTACCTTGCTGGCCGTTTTCCAGCGATTCAAGCGCTTATGAATCAAACTCCCCGCATAGCCATCCTCGGCATTGGGAATGTCGGTTGGAACTTAGGGTTTCGTCTGCACGAGATCGGTTACGCAGTGCCACAGCTTATCTCTGAAAGCCATTCCGCGAGCGACGAACTGGCTCGCACCTTGAATGCAGAAGTTGGAGATCATCCTGGAGAGTTATCGCCATTTGTAGACATTGCGATTCTCTGTGTTCCAGACGATGTCATAGAACGAACGGTGGCAATGATACCGGAACACGTGGCTGTGGTGCACACTTCTGGAAGCACCCCCCTCATCGAGGGAAGAGAGCGCAGCGGTGTTCTCTATCCATTTCAGACGTTCTCAAAACACGTCAGACCAGATTGGAAAGGAATACCTGTGTTCATTGAAAGCAATGATCCTTCCTTAGAAAAGGAACTCCTCGTGTTGGGTGACGCCCTCTCAGGAAATGCTTCTGTAAAAAATTCAGAACAACGCCGCATCATCCATTTGTCAGGTGTGTTTGGCGCCAATTTTGTCAACCACATTCTGTACATGGCAGAACGCGTGCTCAAAGCTGGGGACAGTGATTTTGAGGTGCTGCGCCCTCTGCTTCATGAGACGATTCGGAAGGCAATTGAATTAGGCCCAAAAGAAAGTCAAACAGGTCCAGCGCGCCGAGGGGACGACAAGCTCATTCAGCAGCACCTTGAGCTCTTGGCATCCGATGAAGGACTCTCTGATATTTACGCCATGTTGAGTAAAAGTATTTCGAAGACGTATCGACCATGAGTTACCTCGATCTTTTTCACCGCATCAAAGCCTTTGTTTTTGACGTTGACGGCGTCCTCACCGACGGTAGTGTAACCCTTCTTCCGGATGGCCAGCAGATGCGTCGGATGCATTCAAAGGATGGCTACGCACTGCAGATCGCTGTCAAAAAAGGCTACCGTGTTGCCATCATCACGGGGGGAAATAGTCTACCGGTGAAAGAGCGCTTGCAGGCGCTGGGGGTGACTGACGTTTACCTCAAAAGCAGCCATAAAGACGAGTCCATGGATGACTTCATCCACAGCTATGACCTTCAGCCGGATGAGGTGATGTACATGGGCGATGACATTCCAGACCTCGCTGCTATGATGATGATAGGTCTTCCTGCATGTCCCTCAGATGCTGCCACAGAGATCAAAGAACTCAGCAAATACATCTCCAAAAAACAGGGCGGCAAGGGGTGCGTTCGCGAGATTGTTGAATTGATCATGAAAACCCAAGGAACATGGTATGACCATGAGAAAAACAGTGATAACTTAGCAGAATTCACATGGTAAGCATATTCGCATATTTCCGACTGGTCAGGTTTCCAATCCTGGTACTCATCGCTCTAACGCAATACAGCATTCGCTGGTTCATCATAGAGCCAATGCTTGCCATCAATGATTATGAACTGTTGTTGAGTGATCGTCACTTCGGCTACCTCGTCCTCAGCACTGTCTTGATCGCGGCAGGTGGCTATTCGATCAACGACTACTTTGACGTGAAGGTGGACCGTATCAATAAGATCAAGAAAGTAATTGTGGACCGCTTCGTCAAGCGCCGCGTAGCGATGATGTTGCATTTGGTCTTGACTGGGCTCGGTTTTGTTACCGCCGCCTATCTCTCATGGGTCATTGGACTTTGGCAGTTGACCGCCTTGTACGTATTCGGCATCTTCACCCTTTGGTACTACTCTACAACCCTTCAGCATCAATTTCTCGCCGGAAATTTGGCCATTGCTCTTATGGCTGGTTTTGTCCCGCTGATCGTAGGATTGTTCGAGATTCCGCTCCAAAATGCAGCACACCCTGAAATGCTTGAGAAATTGGGGTATTCTATCTTCAACGTGCCTGCTTTTTGGATCCTCGGTTACAGCCTAGCTCTATTCCTTCTCACCCTGGGCAGGGAAATCACAAAAGACGTCATCGACTTTAGAGGAGACCGCATTTTTGGTTCGAAAACAATACCCATCCAGATCGGCGTAAAGGCCACAAAATCTGTGTTGATCACGGTGTACGCTGTTTTTGGAGGCGCACTGACATGGGCGTATATGCAATACCTGCACGTACACATGGGCATGACTACTGTGTTTGCCGTAATCACATTAATACTCATCGCACAGATCGCCCTCATATTCAAGGCGAGAACCAAAAAACACTTTTTGTATACGGTCCACCTGAACAATACGATCACCATGATCATCATTCTGAGTGCCTACCTCGTCAAACTCAGTATCGAATCCTATTTTTCTTAACGCATGGACATGCCCCTCGCAGGTCTTGACAACATCACTTTTGTCCTAGCCAGCAAATCTCCCAGAAGGAAGATGCTGTTTGAAGGATTAGGATTTCCTTTTGAGGTGCGCACGCACGAAGTGGACGAAGACTTTGACGAGGCACTGAAAGGAGGTGAAATACCCATATACCTAGCAGAAAAGAAAGCAGCTGCTTTTCAAGGAGATGTGGCTGACCGAGAATTGATCATCACCGCAGACACGATCGTATGGATCAATGAACGCGCATTGAACAAACCGGCAGATCGCGCCGAAGCGCGAGATATGCTCAAGGAGATCAGCGGCGCGACACACGCTGTATTCACGGGGGTGTGTTTAACCTCCGCTCAGCGGCAGCACAGCTTCGTAGAAGAAACAAAAGTGAGTTTCAATGCACTCACAGATCTTGAGATCGAATACTACCTAGACGCCTACGAACCTTTTGACAAGGCAGGAGCGTATGGGATACAAGAATTCATTGGGCTGATAGGTATTCAGCGCATCGATGGAGATTTTTATAACGTAGTCGGTTTTCCGATGCAGCGATTTTGGGCTGAATTGAAGTCCTTCCTCTGACCAAACGGATTCGTTAATATCGCGTTAAGGCACGAAAGGACAATGCCCATTCACATCTAGATTTGAACCTTCATGAGTAGGTCCACCATACGCATCATCATTGTACTGGCCACGGTTCTCTTTATCGGCCTGGTTTCTACCCAAATCTTTTGGGTCAAGAAGGCCCATGACATTACGCAACGTCAACTCGTGCACGAGATCGAACTGGCCTTGATCGATGTGGTCAAAGACATTCAACGGCACAGTGGCGACTCCACATTCCTTGTAGACCCTGTAAAACTTGTCTCGCCGCATTTTTTCAGGGTTCAGATCAATGAAGAACTTCAGCCTTTCTACCTGGAGTCCATGCTGAAGACAGAGTTCCTAAACCGCGAGTTGAACTTCCAATTCCAATACAGCATCTACAATTGCTTCAATGATTCTGTAGTCTTCACCCAGAGCGTCAGCAGCGATATGGATGAAATCCAGCCAAATGCCTCAGAAATACCACCTCCCATCGATTGGGAAGATGATGGACATTATTTTTCAGTGTATTTCCCCTCACTCAATGTCGAAGTGTTCAGCGAAATGCGTTTTTGGGTGGTCTCTTCCATAGTCCTTTTGGCTGTATTGGTATTCTTCACCTACGTCATTAGTATCATTCTTCGTCAAAAGCGTCTTTCGGAGATCAAAAATGATTTTATCAATAATATGACCCACGAGCTGAAGACACCGATTTCAACGATCTCCTTGTCCAGTGATGTACTCCTGCAAAAGGGCATTGAATCACAACCCGATCGCCTGAGGAACTATGCCCGCATTATTAAGAATGAAAACCAACGGCTCCAAACCCAGGTTGAGCGCGTCTTGCAAATCGCCAGACTTGACAAGGAGGAGATGGACCTGACAAAGCAGCAGGTCGATTTGCACGAACTGATCGATTTAGCCGTGCCGACCATTGAGATGAATTTCCAGGAAAAGGACATTGTCGTAAACACCATTCTCGGCGCTGAGAAAGCGACAATCTACGGAGATGAGATGCACATCACGAACATCTTATTCAACCTTTTAGACAATGCTGCAAAGTATGGCGGCGAGCGGCCTAGCATCCGGCTGGAGACCAAAAGCGATGAAAAGGGAGTTTATGTTTCTGTCACCGATGACGGACCAGGCATTTCGAAAGACCAGCAGAAGTTTATCTTCGAGAAGTTCTACCGCATACCAACTGGTAATGTGCACGATGTGAAGGGCTTTGGTCTAGGACTTCACTACGTCAGAACCATCACAGACGCACACGGTGGACGGATTAAATTACGGAGTAAGCCAAATGAAGGAAGCACCTTTGAGGTATTCCTACCGTTCGGAACGGAAGTTGTAAAGAATTAGCCATGACAAAAAAAGACCGCGCTCGGGTGCTCTTGGTGGAAGATGATCTCAACCTTGGGTTTGTGATCCAAGACCACTTAAAAAATGAAGGCTATCAAGCCGACCTCGAAAAAGACGGCTTTGCAGGATTTCAGAAATTCTACAGCCAAGCCTACGACCTCTGTATCCTTGATGTTATGCTTCCTAAAAAAGATGGCTTCACCTTGGCGGAAGACATTCGCAAGATTGACCAACAGGTGCCAATCCTATTTCTGACTGCCAAAAGCATGACCGAAGACAAGATCAGAGGGTTCAAACTAGGCGCCGATGATTACCTGACCAAACCTTTCAGCTTTGACGAACTCGACCTGCGCATCAAGGCAATCATGAAACGATCGAAACCAAGTGCGGAAGACCTATCTCAAGACCGAGACATATTTCCACTTGGACATTTTGAGTTTGACTATAAGAACCTTTCCTTAAAACATACGGATGAGCAGCGCACCTTAACGAAGAAAGAGGCTGAGTTGCTGCGTATGTTGTGCTTACACCAAGACCAAGTATTGACCCGTGAGATGGCGCTTACAGTGGTCTGGGGTAGCGACGATTATTTCTTAGGGAGGTCCATGGACGTATTCATCACCAAGCTGAGAAAGTACCTAAAGCTGGATGAGCGCATTAAAATCATGAACGTGCACGGAGTAGGATTTAAGTTGATCGTGGATGAGTGACGAAAGTCCATTTCTAGGCTTGCTCGATCAATTGAAGAAGGATGGCCCTTGGCCGAAGATTTACCTGTTCAAGTTCATCATTCCCAACGACAATCAAAAGCTAGCACTAACAGAAGGGATATTCGGACCCGAAGCCCAGGTGAGCATCAATGCAAGCCGCACCGGAAAATACTTGAGTGTATCTGCTAAGGAAGTAATGGTTTCACCTGAAGAGGTGGTAGAACGCTATGAGAAGGCAACCAAAATTGAAGGATTGATCTCCCTTTAGGCGGCCATTTCTGATGACTTCATGGCCTCTTTTATATCGACTCGCTCTTTTTCTAATCCGATGAACTCAATTCGGAAGTGCGTTCCGGGCTTCTCCAGTCTCTCCACCTTACCGTCGAGTTGAGATGTCAAGGTCATGACCAATTCCATACCTAGGGTATGAGCATTAACGAAGCTAAAATCGCTAGGCAATCCCACCCCATCGTCTCCTACTTCCAAAACGAACAACCCTTCATTATTCCTTTCAAGGGTCACGTTGATTGTACCTTCATCCGTGTCTGAAAACGCATGTTTCAGGGAGTTGGAGATAAGCTCATTCAATAGCAATCCAAGGGGAATCAAGGTGTCCAAGGTCAACGTCTCAATCTTGACGTCAATGTCCAAGTTGATGCTTTGGTTCAATCGATAACTTCTTAAGAGGTTTTGAGACAGTTCATTGATGTATTCCTTGATGTTGATGTTGCTCAAGTCATGCGCTTCGTACATTTTCTCATGGATCAATGCCATAGAAATGATCCGATTCTGGCATTCATCGAACAAGTCTAAGGCCTTTTGATCATCTGTATAGGAGCACTGAAGCCGAATCAAACTATTGATCACCTGAAGGTTGTTCTTTACCCTGTGGTGAATTTCCTTGAGCAACACTTCCTTTTCCTCTTTCTGCTTTTTGATGTTCTCGTTCTGCCGTTGGAGCAGCTCAAGGGCCTTCTTTCGTTCACGGTTGGTTCTTGCATAGAGTACAACAGAGATCAACGCCAGCACCAATCCAATAGTGAAGGAAATAATCAAGATGCGGTTTCGCCCTAGCTGTAAGTCTTGGATCTCATTCTCCCGCTTCAATATTTCGATCTCCTTAGATTTATTCTCGCTTTCAAACTTCGCCTCCAAGTTGGTCGCAATCTCATTGGTTTGCTCGCTGAACAGCGTGTCTTTTAACTCGGCATACCGATCCTTGTACGACAAAGCCTGTTTATAGTCGCCATTTCTGGTGTAAATCTCACTGATCTCATTGTAGGCATCTCTGAGTTCTTTCTTAGCGCCAATTTCAGAGGAAATCGCAATCACCTGTTCCATGTAATCCAATGCTCCATCTGTATTACCTGTCAAGGACTGCACCTTAGCGATGCCCTGAAGCGAACTCAGCATGCCTTTTTTATCTCCGAGCTCTTCTTGAATTTCCAAGGCCTTTCGCTGAAATTCCAAGGCCTGTTCTACTTCCTTCGTCTGGGCGTATACATCCCCAATGTTTGTGTAGGAGGCCGCTATTCCCCTCTGATTGCCTGCATCCTGCCTTCCATCTAAGGATTCAAAGTGATATTTGAGGGACTCATCGTACTTTCCTTGTTCGTAGGCAATGATTCCCATGTTGTTCATGATATCGGAAATCATGTCGCGCTTTTTCAATGGGCGGAGTAAATCCAACGCGCGGTTGTAGTAATCCTTCGCCTGAGGGTAATTGCCTTGCAGGTAGTACACCAGTCCAATGTTGTTATAGGATTTACCCACGCCCTCCTGATCATCCATGCTTTCGAGGATACGTATAGAACTGAGGTACTCCTCTATCGCCAGGGAATACTCCCCTTGTTGGGTATATACAGCGCCTTTATTATTGTGCGACCCGGCCATTCCTTTTCGGTCTCCGATCTCAGACATCAATTCCAATGAACGATCATGATAGCCAAGCGCAACGCTGTAGATGGCTTTGTAGTAATTAATGATCCCTAGGTTGTTGTAAGAAAGAGCAATACCCCGTTTGAAGTCCAATCGCTCAGAAAGGAAGAGCGCACGGTTTGAATACTTTTCTGCCCGATCGATGTCGCTGTTAAAAAACTCACGCGAGAGTTCATACAGCAAAAGCACCTTGTCCGTATCCTGCCTAGATGTTCTTAAAAGCTGAAACAGGCTATCAATCTTAGGTTGATCCTGCGCCAAACTCGTGGAAGCAATACTGGAGAAAAAAAGGACGGTAGCTATGAGGGGAAGTATTCGCACTATTCGGAAATGTACACTAAATGTAAACATTTGTGCTGCTGAATGAAAAATCAAACCCAACGCCTTGGCTTGCATAAAGGTCTTTATCTTCACACGACTCAACCACATGCTCCAGGCATTCAGAATATGGCTCCTTTTCTTTTTGATGGCATCCGCCGATGGAGTACATGCGCAAAACATTTCGCTGCAATTGATTCATGGATCTGCTGACCCCACTGTGGAAAAAGTGGATGTCTGGATGGATTCTATCCAGATCGCTGACAACCTTTCCTTTCGTTCCGCCACTGCGCTCACATCCTATCCCAGTGCTGGCCCGCTGCACTTGTTCGTGACCGATTCCAGTAGCGTAGACACACTCCTCGTTTATACGGACAGTCTTCCCGGAATCGAGCATCAGGTGCTCACGCTTTGCGGCCTGGTAGATTCTTTAGCCGGTTACGCTCATTTCGAAGAGCTGCAGCTCATCCAACTTACAACCGACTTAAGTGCAGCTCAAGGCAGCGGGAATACCGACTTGATCTTCGTTCAAGCTGCAACGGATCTTGAAAGTGCAACGCTTAGCGAAATACGTGAAGAACTGGGTGAGTTGTTCGAAGACCTCTCCTTTGGGCTATACAGCGATCGCATTGAACTTTACACATCGCGCTTTCGGTTCAGCACTTCCACATCTGGAAAAGTCCTCTCGCAAGTGGAAGCGGACCTGCTGGGAGCTGGTCTAGAAGACAGCGTGGTCATGGTCCTGATCAGCGGATTTCGATCTCCAGAAAACAACCTAGACGGACCTGCGCTTAGCCTACAATTGGTCCAGCAAAACGGAAATATTATTCCGCTTCCAGTGAGTGCAGGGCAAGTGCAATTCATCCACAACGCTTCAGACCCAAACCTATCCGCGCTGGACGTCTATTTTAAGGATGAACGCATCCTCAATGACCTTTCATTCCGGGCAGCCTCTGGTTACTTGTCTTTGCCTTCAGGGATTTCGGTTCTGATTGCAATCACAAGGGATTCGGCCACAGGCATTCAGGACCCACTCATTTCAGACAGTATCATTCTGGACGCTGAGCAGAGTTATGTCTGCCTGCTAGTGGGATTGGTCAGCGGCAATCTCAATCCATTTGAGCCGTTGGAAATGCATCTGAAACCATCGCGCCGTGAAGCACTCAATCCTGGCCAGACGGATGTGCTTTTTCACCAAGGTGGACAAGGCCTGACTTCAGCATCCATTTATGAGAGCAGCATCCTGAACACCTACCTGGTCAACAACCGTCCTTTTGGGGCATTCGCTGCCTACCGCAGCCTACCCTACTCCGACTTCGTGATAGATCTGATTGACGACATGGATGGCTCCATTGTCTCTACTTACGACTTCAATTTGACCCAATTCGATTTCGAAGGTGAGGCCATCACGATGGTCACTTCTGGATGGAAGGACACGAACGCAGCTACAGGCCTTGCTCCTCTTGGGCTATGGATGGCAACGTCCTTTTCTGGTAAGCTGATCGAGCTTCCTTTGCGTGTTGGTGTAGATGAAACAGGCAAGGATCAGGTAAGGATCTTCCCTAATCCAGCGACAACCACCCTTCACCTCCGAGCTCCAGAATCCGTTGGTGACGTAGTGATACACGGAGCTTCAGGACAAGTGGTCTTTGAAGCATCGTTTCGTTCAACATTCGCGCACATCGACCTCAGCGGATTCGCCAGTGGAATCTACCTGGTAGATATCCGTGACGGAAGCCGTATTCACAGACAGCGCTTCGTCATTCAGTAATCAACGTTTGTTAAGGTTGGAACGTTAGAAATTTCCTTACCCTCCCTTCTTCTCTGCTGCTTTTCACACTAGACTTGATCCATGTTTTCCGCAAGCATAAATAGGTGGCTATGGTTGATGCCATTGGTCGTGCTCTTGACCACCGCTTCGTGCAGTTCCAGCAAGCGAAGCAAGCGTTCAACGTCTGAACGCACCACAAGTGTCACTCAAAAAAGTGCTACCTCACTCAAGGCATTTGTTCAAGAGTGGGAAGGCGTTCCATACAGATATGGCGGAACTTCAAAGTCAGGCGTAGACTGTTCAGGATTTGTGGGGGTTCTCTACCAAGAGGTCTATCAAAAAGACCTTTCAAGGACGACCCAGGAACTTGCAAGTACGAGCAAAGCGGTAGGTAAATCTGCGCTCAAGGAAGGCGATCTGGTTTTCTTTGATATGCAAGGAAAGAAGAAATCTCATGTTGGCGTCTACCTCAACGATGGCTCCTTTGTTCACGCTTCATCGAGTAAAGGGGTGATCGTATCGAACCTCAACACCCCCTACTATCAAGACGCTTTTGCAAGTGGTGCTCGTCCTTGAGTCGACTTCCACTCATCCACCCATTTGACCTTCTGCTCATTAATCCCGCATGCTTACTGATTCTGCCCGCGGCGCATGGTTGTGAATGTTACATTTGGGCCTTTTAAACTAGGCAGGTATGCTACGCTGGATACAGTCAATCATTTTTCTTCTTTTCAGCCTTGGGCTTTTCGCTCAATCAGGCACGATTCGGGGTTTTGTTTACGACAAAGATTCCGGTGAGCCTCTGATCTTTATCAACGTATTTCTGAAAGGCACCCAGATTGGTGGATCAACCGATGTCAACGGTTACTATTCGATCACCAAAATTCCACCCGGTGATTACACCCTTACGATTCAGGCCATGGGCTACGGAACGGTTGAAGAAGCAGTGAGCATCAAAAACGGACAAATCCTAAATAGGAAACTGTACACAGCCTCTCAAGCTAAGACCCTCGCCACATTCGAGGTTTCAGCCGACAAAATCGAAGCGCAGAACGAGGTGAAAATGTCCGTTCAAAAGATTACCCCGAAGGAAATTGACAAGCTGCCGAGTATTGGCGGAGAACCAGATATCGCGCAGTACATGCAAGTACTTCCAGGGGTTGTATTTACAGGGGATCAAGGTGGACAACTGTACATACGCGGAGGATCTCCCGTTCAAAATAAGGTGATGATGGATGGAATGATCGTCTACAACCCCTTTCACTCCATCGGACTGTTTTCGGTCTTCGACACAGACATCATTCGCAATGCGGATATCTACACCGGAGGTTACGGCGCAGAATACGGCGGACGTATCTCTTCCATTATGGACATTACGACCAAGGACGGAAACCAGAACGAGTTTCAAGGAAATGCAAGCCTAACTACGTTTGGTGCCAAGCTCAACGCCGAGATTCCGTTATTGAAGCCAAAGAAAGTCGGTGGGTCAAGCATCTCATCTATCCTATCGGCCAAGCACAGTTTTCTCGACCAGAGTTCTAAGGTGGTATACAACTACATCGACTCCAACGGCTTGCCATTCAGTTTTACCGACCTGTACGGAAAACTAACCTTTAGCGGAGAGAATGGAAGCAAGGCAAACATCTTTGGTCTCTATTACGACGACCACGTCAGCTACCAAGCCATTTCTGATTTGAATTGGAAGAACTACGGTGCCGGTGGAAACTTCATTCTTATTCCCTCTGGAAGCCCCGTGCTCATCCAAGGTAATCTTGCGTATTCAAGCTATCAAATCACGCTCAAGGAAGCCAATCTTCAAGACCGTACAAGTGCGATCAACGGATTCAACGGAGGCTTGAATTTCACTTACTTCATGGGAGATGACGAAATCAAGTACGGACTTGAGATCGTTGGATTCACCACAGACTATTATGTCACAAACCCCGCAAAACGAGTCATTCAGCAGCAAGAGAGCACGACTGAATTGGCAGGATTTGTACGCTATAAGAAGAAATTCGGAAAGCTCGTGATCGATCCGAGTTTACGCCTTCATTACTATGCATCGCTTGGCACTCCATCACTTGAGCCCCGCATCGGTGCCAAAATCAATGTGACGGATAACTTACGCTTCAAGGCAGCTGCCGGCATGTACAGCCAAAACCTCATCGCCGCAAACAGTGACCGTGACGTTGTAAACCTCTTCAACGGATTTCTTTCAGGTCCTAGCAACTTGCAAGACGAGTTGGTCAACGCAGACCGTACTACGAAGGAAATCACCCATTCTCTGCAGAAGGCCAATCACTTCATCATCGGAACCGAGATCGATTTCACTCGAAGGATCAATGTAAATATTGAAGCGTATTACAAGAAATTCACGCAAGTGACCAATCTCAACCGCAACAAGATTTTTGACGAAAGTGCTTCGGATCAACCGGACATTTTGAAAAAGGACTTCCTTGTGGAAACGGGTGATGCATACGGATGCGACATTGTCATCAACTACGACCTGACGGACGTCAACCTGTATGCAGTATACTCGATCGGAAAGGTAACGCGATGGGATGGCGTTCAAACCTATGCCCCAGTCTTTGACCGTAGGCACAATGTCAACTTGGTAGGATCTTACAAATTCGGCCCTTCACGGCTGTGGGAATTTGACGTGAGATGGAACATGGGATCTGGATTCCCATTTACACAGACGCTCGGCTTCTATGAGCAGTACACCTTCCAAGACGGTACAGATAGCGACGTTGTTACCTCCAATGGAGACATTGGCATCGTTTACGACGACTTGAACGGTGGACGGCTTCCCTTTTACCATCGATTAGACGTTACCGTGAAGCGTGAGTTCGTTTTGAGTGTCAACTCTACAATGGAAGCAAACGTTGGCATTACCAACGCTTACAACCGACAGAACATCTTCTATTTTGACCGTGTCAATTACGAGCGTGTCAATCAACTGCCGTTTATGCCATCAGCTGGTGTAAACGTCAATTTCTGATATTTGCCATTGGTTGATATTTTTTGAAACTTTTCACTCGCTACCCTAGGATGAATTCTACCTTTGTTTCCCGTATTGATAAAAACAAATACGGGTGTCAACAAAGTACATATTCGTCACAGGAGGCGTGACCTCCTCCCTTGGAAAAGGGATCATCTCTGCCTCTTTAGCAAAACTCCTTCAGGCCCGCGGTTATTCGGTGACGATTCAGAAATTGGATCCGTACATCAATGTTGACCCCGGCACCCTCAACCCTTATGAACACGGTGAATGCTACGTCACAGACGACGGTGCAGAGACCGACCTGGACCTCGGACACTACGAGCGATTCCTGAACGTTCCGACCTCACAGGCGAATAACGTGACTACGGGTCGGATCTACCAAACCGTCATTGATAAGGAACGCCGTGGGGATTACCTTGGCAAGACGGTGCAGATCATTCCGCACATCACGGATGAAATCAAGAACCGGGTTACGAAGCTTGGCAACACGGGGCAATACGAAATAGTGATCACGGAAATTGGCGGCACCGTTGGAGACATCGAATCCCTACCCTACATCGAGGCAGTGCGTCAGTTTCGATACGAACACGGATATGACAACGTCATGGTCATTCATCTTACGCTGATCCCTTATCTAGCAGCGGCAGGAGAATTAAAGACCAAGCCAACCCAACATTCCGTCAAGACGCTTCAATCACAGGGTATTCAACCAGATGTACTGGTCTGCCGAACAGAATATCCACTTACGGTGGAACAGAAGAAAAAGATCGCCTTGTTCTGCAACTTGAGCGATAGTTCGGTCATAGAATCGATGGATGCGGAGACGATTTATGACGTGCCGATCCTCATGAAGAAGGAGGCGCTTGACAAAGTGGTACTTGAACGCTTGAAACTTCAACTCCGCGATGAGCCGACCTTAGACAATTGGAAGCATTTCCTCGAAGTCTTCAAAAACCCGAAGCGCACGGTAAGAATAGGATTGATTGGCAAGTATGTTGAATTGCAAGATGCTTACAAATCAATCCAAGAAGGGCTGGTGCATGCTGGCGTCAGCAATGAATGTTCTGTAGACGTTGTTTCTGTACACTCTGAAGACCTTTCTGATGAGAACGTAGCTTCTGAATTATCCGGAATGCAAGGGATCATCGTTGCTCCAGGATTTGGTCAACGCGGTCTTGAAGGGAAAATCACGGCGATAAAGTACGCCCGCGAGAACGGTATCCCCTTCTTTGGAATTTGCCTGGGAATGCAGTGCTCCGTGATTGAATTCGCACGCAACGTACTCCATCTCGAAGGAGCAAACAGTACTGAAATGGATGAGCAGTCTCCAAATCCGGTCATCGACATCATGGAAGAACAGAAGGCCATCACCAACATGGGAGGAACCATGCGATTGGGGGCGTATACCTGCGATGTACTAGAGGATTCTCTCGCACATCAGATCTACGGACGACGCGAAATTTCCGAGCGTCACCGTCACCGCTTTGAATTCAACAACCGATTCCTCGAACAATTCGAAGCTGCAGGCATGAAGGCTTCGGGAAAGAATCCAGAAAGTGGCTTGGTTGAGATCGTTGAGATACCGTCGCATCCTTTCTTCGTCGGTGTCCAATTCCACCCCGAGTACAAAAGCACCGTTGCCAATCCTCATCCCATGTTCGTCCACTTTATCAAAGCTGCGATTACGGAAAAGGAACCCGTTTCGGCAACCTAATTTTCGCGAATGCTAGAAGCGCTCATATCCATCGATCAAGTCCTGACACTTGGAATCAATGAAGCGCATTCTGCCTCAGCAGACTCGCTGATGACACTCATCAGCGAGAAACGAACGTGGATACCCCTCTACCTGGGATTAATCCTGTTGATCAACAAAATCTTCGGATGGAAAAGGGCCTTACTCATCGTCGGCTTCGTCGCCCTGAATGTGGCCCTGACCGATCAAATTTCTGTATTCTTCAAAGAGAGTTTTTTACGCCTAAGGCCATGTCATGATCCGGCGATCGTTGACCTCTTGCACCTTCCGGATGGCTGTGGTGGTAAATATGGCTTCGTATCTTCCCACGCTGCGAACACTATGGGCTTGGCCGTCATCCTCGCCCTCATTCTTCAGAACCGATGGATCACGATTTCTATGCTTGCCTTTGCCATTGTCAATGGCTATTCAAGGATCTACTTGGGGAAGCATTTCTTCTTTGATGTACTCGGAGGTTTTGTACTCGGAGCATTGATCGCCTATGGCGTCTACCGACTTCTCCTGATCACCATCAAACGTTTCCATATTCCATGAACTGGATTGGAGCCATAGCAGTGTTTATTGGTGGCGGCCTTGGCAGCGTGTTAAGGTATGGCATCAGCGCCATTTTCCAGAACTATGACGTCCAGACCATGGTGTGGTCCACCCTCACATCAAACGTCTTAGCGTCGGCGTTGCTAGGATGGGTTGTATTCAAACTCGCACCCCAATCTTTCTCTCCCCTCTACTTTTTCCTTGCGATTGGATTTTGCGGCGGCTTCAGTACCTTCTCGACGTTCAGTTTGGAGACCATGCACCTGATCAAGGGTGGACAAATCGGCCTTGCCATCTTCAACGTGTTGGCCAGTGTATTCATCTGCATCGTTCTATTATTATTCCTCTCAAAGCTTCTGAAATGAAAAAGCTATGCTTCACCTCGCTTTTGGCTATCATGGCATGTTTGGCCATTGCACAAGACCAACCTAAACTGATTGTAGGCGTAGTGGTCGATCAAATGCGTCAAGACTACCTCTACCGGTACTGGGACAAATTTGGCGACGAAGGGTTCAAGCGCCTGATCAACGAAGGACATCTCTGCAAAAACGCGCATTTCAATTTCATACCGACGCACACCGGTCCTGGGCACGCAACCGTGTACTCCGGAGCCCAGCCTAAAAATCATGGCATCATTGCAAACAACTGGTACGAGAGGGCTTCCGGCGATATGGTCAATTGTGTCTCAGACCCCGACCAATCATCTGTAGGCTCTGAAGGGGACCAAGGAAAAATCAGCCCGCACCGTATGCTTGCTCCTACCCTCGGGGATGCGATTCGCATTTCAAACCAATTCAAAGGCAAATCGATTGGCATTTCTCTCAAAGACCGCTCTGCCGTTTTACCCATCGGTCATTCAGGTACTGCTGCCTATTTCATCGACCATGAAAACGGAAATTTCATTTCGAGCAGCTATTACATGGACGAATTACCCAAATGGATGAAGACTTTCAACAAGCAGAAGCACGCTGATCGACTGAGTAGAGATGGCTGGGAGCCTATGCTGGCGATAGAGCGCTATACGGAAAGCACGGCAGATGATACGCCCTATGAAAGAGTCCTGACGGCGGAGGGTCGACCTGTATTTCCCTATGACCTTCCGGAGTTGAACAAAGAGAAAGGCTACTACGCTTTCGGCACTTCCCCTTTTGGAAACACGATCTTGAGGCTGCTAGCAGAACAAGCCATCATCAATGAAGACCTGGGCCAAGACGCATTCACGGACCTCTTGTCCATCTCTTTCTCATCACCCGACTTAGCAGGGCACGTATTTGGCCCCCAGAGCATTGAGGTAGAAGACGTCTACTTGCGCTTGGATGAAGAAATCGCGCGCCTTTTGACATCGTTGGACGAGCGCGTTGGCAAGGGAGAATACCTTCTTTTCCTCACCGCCGATCATGCAGCGGCTCCTGTGCATTCGTATATGAAAGACAACAAGATTCCCGCCGAGTATTTTGATGCAAAGGCATTTCAGGAAGGCATGATCGCCCATTTGAATGAAGCGCTTGGTGAAGCGGAATGGGTACTAAATTATTCGAACCAGCAGGTTTTTTTGAATCAAGACCTCATGCGTTCGCGGAAGATGGAAGCAAAAAAAGTGATGGAAGAGGTTGAGCGATATGCACTTTCTTTCAGAGGCGTAGCGGGCGTGTTAAGCACAAAACAGCTCCAGCACCCATTGCCCGATGATCAATTTTCCACGGCTGCAAAGAATGGATGGAACCAATTGCGTTCAGGTGACATCGTGATTCAATACTTGCCTGGATGGATGCAACACGACGGCCAAGGCACTTCGCATGGGTCATCGTACAACTACGATTCGCACGTGCCGATCATTTTCTTTGGAAAAGGAATTGCCCATGGTGTGACCCTAGACCCCGTAGATGTAACTCAAATTGCGCCTACTGTTAGCGTCGCCGCTTCCATCGCCTTTGCAATGATGTCTGATCGTGAGGTGATTTCCGGAGCTCTTAAACACTGATGCCGCTTATTTCATCCCTTTGATGGCAGAAATTGTCTGATCAATCATGGCCTCGTTCACGTCTAAATGCGTGACAAAACGCAGTTTACCTGCACCAAACCCCATGGCCAATATCCCTGCATTTTTAAGTGCCGCCAACCGAGCATGCTGATCTTCGCCCGCTGATAGTTCCACCACAATGATGTTGGTTTCAACCGGAACGACGTGCCTCACCCAATCCGTTTCCGACAATGCCGAGGCTAGTCTTTTCGCATTTGCATGGTCCTCTTTCAGACGGTCGATGTGATGATCCAAAGCGTAGATTCCAGCTCCGGCCAATATTCCGACTTGCCGCATGCCTCCTCCAAACACCTTCCGTACACGATGCGCTTGGCGAATGAAATCCTTGCTTCCAAGCAGCAATGACCCAACTGGGCATCCAAGGCCTTTGCTGAGGCAAATGGATATCGAATCAAACATGCTTCCGACGTGCTCGGTGCTTTGGTTTGTTTCTACCAGGGCATTGAAAAGGCGTGCGCCGTCCATGTGAAAACCCAGTCCGTGCTCCTTGCATGTTCGCGAAATACGCTCGATCTCCGCATCATCCCAAATGACACCTCCACCCTTGTTGCTAGTATTTTCAACACTGACCAGTCGCGTCACTGGAAAATGTGAGTCATCAGGAAGAATCGAGTCGATCACCATTTGATGCGTGAAACGACCTTTATCTCCATCCAACAAACGAACGGAGCACCCCGAGTTAGAGGCTATACCACCGCCTTCATAATTGTAGATGTGAGAGAGTTTATCGCACACCACTTCATCCCCCGGATTCGTGTGCACTTTTATGGCAATCTGGTTGGTCATGGTTCCGGAGGGGGCAAACAATGCGGCTTCCATTCCGAACATTTCTGCCGTTTTCGCCTCCAATGCATTCACTGTGGGATCATCTTGGAATACGTCATCTCCCACTGGGGAAGCCATCATTGCTTTCAGCATCCCTGCTGTGGGTCGGGTCACTGTGTCACTTCTGTAATCTATCATGTACTCATCTTTTTCGCGATCAACAGTCCATCTCTCACCGGAAGCAAGACTTGCTCCAGGCGGTCATCGCGTTGCACCTGTTCGGCATAGGCGAATAATGCCTTTGTATCGGGATCCATTTCTTCTAGCGGCAGGGTCACTTTTCCACTCCAGAGGACATTGTCGGCGATGATGTAGCCTCCGACATTGACCTTGTCAAAACACTTTATCAAGTAATTGGGATAATTGACCTTATCTGCGTCCATGAAGACAATGTCATACATGTCATCGAGCCCGTCGATCACATCCAAGGCATTGCCAATGTGCAGCTTTATTTTTTCCTTGTAGGCGCTTCGATCGAAAAATCCCTGGATTTTAGGTTCGAGTTCATCGTCCAGTTCTATGGTATCCACACGACCTCCGTCTGAAACACCTTCGGCCCAACACAGCGCAGAATAACCAGTATAAGTCCCAATTTCCAGTACCCTGTCAGGGTCGATCATCTTACTCAACATCGCGATCACGCGTCCTTGCAGATGGCCAGCCAACATCCGTGGTTGTAGCACATTTGTGTGCGTGAAGCGATTCAGTTCGTGCAGTAAAGGCGGCTCCTGTGTTGTAAAACGCTC
>Ga0055584_100000765_pt1 | contig 30790 bp, 24 predicted proteins | sample OSDHelmetaG_FD_58716 | JGI IMG/M metagenome (GOLD analysis project Ga0055584, IMG submission 58716) | Pelagic marine sediment microbial communities from the LTER site Helgoland, North Sea, for post-phytoplankton bloom and carbon turnover... | ecosystem: Environmental > Aquatic > Marine >... | reverse complement strand
CTTTAATTTTAAAAAAGAATTATTGTCTTGCTCTCTAGCAATATTCAGTCGAATGTCTTTTAGAAAATCAATAGTATTCATCTGCAGTCGAAAAGCTTCTAACTTTTCTGCTGGCAAGGATATTTGACCATTAATACCTTCGGAAGCAACATATATTCTGCCACAGACATCTAGCTTATTCCATTCCTGGAAAAGCATATCACGAAATAATTGAGGGTTTCCAATTTTGGCGTACTGATAAAACGATAACGTTACACGTTCTTTTCCTGCTTTTGCTATTAAAGCCTTTCGTTCTTCAGCACTCAGTTTATTGTACAGTTGCATGCTATAACAATTTTTGAGATTCGAATATTTATTGCAAAATTAAACCATTACTACAATTTAATAATTGCAAACTGATAAAAAAATCAGTTTGGTAAATTAATTTCCTAAACACCCTTGAATTTTTACTTTACGATTTTTCCTATCTTCTGGCGAAGTAGAATTATCTGCCATTAAGTTTTTACACTCTCCTTCTGTCAGCTCATCCATTTCTGCCATTATTTTGTCCATTTCAGCATCATCTTCAGTTTCCATTAACCGATCGTCTAATGCCTTTTGTTTTTTAATACAATCACAAAATGTGACTTTAGACAGCACTTTTAATTCAGCTTTTTCAGTTTTCTCTTCTAGTTCATCATCTGTTAATACTTCTTCTGGCAATTCGGCTTCCTCAACTTTAGCAGAATCTGCCATCGCCTTTTCTTGTTCCACAGCTTCAGCCTGGTTGAGCTTTATTTTTATATCCCTATCAATTTCTTCTTCTGTTCTAACCTCCGAATTTTCTGATAGGTCCGAACAGCCAACCATACAAAAAAGAACCAATATAATCACCCCCCAATTTCTCCTCATCAATTTATTTGTTTTTTCAAATTTAATTGAATCTTTGAAAAAAGATAAAAGATGTGGAAAGAAACTAATAATCAATTATCCAAAAGCTTTGAGTTCAAAGATTTTTCAGAGGCATGGATATTTATGAATAGTGTTGCAATAATTGCTGAGAAAAAAAATCATCATCCAAACTGGTGTAATGTATATAATAAAGTGGACATTCGGTTAACAACTCATGACGCTGGGAATATAGTAACAGAAAAAGATAGAGATCTTGCGTATGAAATAGACCAGCTTTTAATAGGTTAGTTCTTGTAAAATGGTGTCCGAACCACCTTTGCTTTAAGCTGCTTATTTCTGACAGAAATGTAGATTTCAGTATCTGCTTTAGAAAAATCCTTATAAACATATCCCATACCTATAGCTTTTTTTAGAGATGGTGCCATTGTTCCTGATGTCACATTTCCAATTTTATTCCCAACAGCATCAACAATTTCATAGCCTTGACGAGGAATACCTTTGTCTATAAGCTCAAATCCAACAAGCTTTTTTGAAACACCTGCTTCTTTTTGCTTTTGAAGATTAGAAGCGTTCGTAAATTCTTTGGTAAATTTTGTTATCCACCCCAAACCTGCTTCCAATGGAGAGGTTGTATCGTTAATATCGTTCCCGTATAAACAAAAACCCATCTCTAAACGAAGTGTATCTCTTGCTGCCAAGCCGATTGGCTTAATATCGTTCTCAGCACCAGCAGCAAAAATTGCATCCCAAATTTTGTTGGCGTGCTCATTTTCAAAGTAAACTTCAAAACCACCAGCCCCTGTATAACCCGTTGCCGAAACTAAGACATTATCAATTCCACAAAAAGTTCCTTTTTCAAAAGTATAGTATTTCATTCCTTCTATATCCATTTCTGTCAACCCTTTAAGAACTTTAACCGCTTTTGGTCCTTGAACAGCAAGCAGTGATGTTTGGTCAGAAATATTATGCATTTCTACTTCTTTGGTATTAAATTTTTGAACCCAAGCCCAATCTTTATCAATATTCGAGGCATTAACAACTAACATATAGGTTAATTCATCTATTCTGTATACAAGCAAATCATCTACAATACCTCCAGAATCATTTGGAAAACAAGAATATTGAACTCCACCATCAACTAATTTAGATGCGTCATTAGAAGTAACCCTTTGAATTAGGTCAAGCGCATTTTTACCTTTAAGTATAAATTCGCCCATATGAGAAACGTCAAAAACACCAACTCCACTTCGCACCGCAATGTGCTCATCATTAATCCCAGAATACTGCACTGGCATGCTGTATCCAGCAAAAGGAACCATTTTTGCACCTAGAGCAATGTGTTTTTCTGATAATGCTACTTTTTTCATTTCAACAATTTTAAAACAAATATAACATTCAGATTTATTTTGAACAACCTTATTAATAGCTGTTTCATTCGGCTATATTTGCATAAAAATTAGGCATGCATACAGCTTCAATTCAAGTTCGATTTTCTGATTGTGATAGTTTCAAACATGTAAACAATGCCGTTTACTTAACATATGCGGAACAAGCGCGAATCAATTTTTTTGATGATATTCTTGGCAAAGCGATTGACTGGAAAGCTAAAGGATTAATATTGGCTAAAGCTGAAGCCAATTATATTTTGCCTATATTACTCCACGACAAGATTGAAGTTGATACAAAATGTATTAAAGTAGGCTCTAAAAGTGTTACGCTTCATTATTCAATTTGGAAATTGAATCAAGGAAATAGAATTGAAATGTGCAATGGCGAAACAGTTTTAGTGGGATTCGACTATATCACAAATCGGTCAATAGTAATAGAAGATAATTGGAAAAACCTGCTTTTGTCTTAACCGTGGATATGTTCCGCTGTCCCGTAGTTTTTAATCACTATTCCTTCAAATTTTAAAAAATCTTCCCAAATAGCATCTACATCACAAATTTCATCACCATATTGATGAGCATACTTTAAAAACATAGTGTAGTGGTTTGCTTCACTAATCATTAAGTCTCGATAGAACTTAGCTAATTCACTATCCTTTATATTATCAGATAACAACCTGAATCTTTCACAGCTACGCGCTTCTATCATTGCCGCAAACAACAATTTATGTACAAGTGTCTCTGCCCTATTAAATCCAGGCTTCTGAAAAAACTTAGCCAACTCATTTACATAATTATCCTTTCTCTCCCTCCCAAGTTCCCAACCGCGGTCAGTAATTTTTTGATGAACCATTCTAAAATGCTCCATTTCTTCAATCGCTAGAGCAGACATTGCTTTAACCAATTCAGAATTTTCAGGATATTTTGTAATAATTGAAATAGCATTTGAAGCTGCTTTTTGTTCACAAAAAGCATGATCAATAAGGATTTCTCGAATATTATCCTCCGCAACATTCGCCCATTTTGGATCAGTAAGTAATTGGAGTTTTAACATTTATCAGTCCAAATTAAGGTAGTTACCAAAGGTATAAATGAATTTAAAACTAGGTTCAAATGTCGGACAAATAAAAAAATATAAATATTCTTTTTATGATTAGGCAACCAATAATAAAACCAAACGTTTATGATAAAAATGTTATAGTTAGTTATATTTGTTATTTATTTGTAACAAAGAGACACTATTTTAATGAACAATTAATGTTAAGAAAGGCCCCTTTTACCCTCGTTGTTGCATTCTTTATTTGCTTTCAATCCTACAGCTCCCATATCACCGGTGGTTTTTTTGAATATGAATGTTTAGGTAATGATGAATACCTAATAACTCTTAATTTGTTTAGAGATTGCAGTGGAATTACAATGCCTAATTCTGTATTTGTAGATTTCACTAGTACTTGCGGGGGAAATTTAAGTGCTACACTGAACTTAGATCAATCATTGTTACCTGCAAGCATGCAGGTAACTGCAGATGGTGGAGGTCATATATCGCAAATTTGCACTCCGCAACTTTTACAAACAACTTGCTATGGAGGTTCAATACCTGGTAATGAACTATATATATATCAGGCTACAGTTACATTAAGTCCGCCGTGCAATACTTGGAATATGAGTTGGAGCACCTGCTGCAGAAACACAACAGTAAATGTACCAACCTCGAGTGGAGATGGTGTGTATTTAGAAGCCACTTTAAATAGCTTAACTGCTCCATGTAATTCTTCTCCATCATTTTTAACGCCATACCCTATTTATTATGCCTGTGCAAATCAACAATCTATAATTAATTATTCAATTGCAGAACCAGATAATGATAGCTTAGTCTACAGTTTAATTGGGGCTTATGAAGCTGCAGGATTAAATCTTACTTATGGTGGCGGATACTCTGGTGCCTCTCCTATACCTGGCATTGTTGTTGACCCTTTGACAGGAGAGATTACAGTTACACCAACAGCACTTGGAAATTTTATTATTGCATTACAAGTAGAAGAATACGATATATTAGGGAATTTGTTGGGTACCACTTTTATTGATGCGCAAATTGTGGTGCAGACATGTGCTAATAATGTACCAAACACACCGCTTGGCACTATTGAAAACTTTTCTGGTACAGGAGCTATACAGACCGGACCTAACTCTATTGATTTATGTCTTAATGATAATTTTTGTTTTGATGTAAGTTTTGCAGACGGGGACTTGGATGTTTTAACAATCATCTCCAATGTTGACTCTATTTTACCTGGAGCAACTTTAACTTTCGATAACTCTATTCCCGGATCTGCAACTGCAACTGTATGTTGGACAGCTACGCCTAATTTCCAAGGCAGTACCATCGTTATTTATGCTACAGATGAAAACTGTCCAGTTCCTGGAGTTGTTGCTATTAGTGTTGACGTTAATATTAATCTTGGTACTTATGCTGGAATTGATGGACTGCTCTGCGGTAATATGACACACCAAATGGTTGCAACGGGGGGTTCCATATTTAATTGGTCTGTTGTCTCTGGTGACCCAATAATTATCGGAACCAATTTTAGTGCAAATCCAAGTCAAATTCCAGTTGCAACGCCTAGTCAAACTACAACCTATGCTGTCGCAAGTAACCTAGGAGGAACTTGTTCAAATTTAGATACAGTTACTGTCGTTGTTCAACAAAACTTAGGAGATATTAATATTATTAGTACAACAGCAAATCCAGATTTAGTGTGTATGGGTGATACTTCACGCCTGGAGATTCTAACAGTGCAGCCGCCCCCTATTTGTGATGAATATGCCGTTAGTAATATTACTTTCTCACCAGAACCTGGCTCAGGAACTGCCGTTGCACTAAACGATGACCAAGTTAGTATTGCATTACCTATTGGCTTTTCTTTTGAATTCTTTTGTAACGTATATACTGATTTTTACATCTCCTCAAATGGATTTATTACTTTTAATGGTGGATCCGGAAGCGGTTGTTGCTCTGGAGATTTTATACCCAGTCCATTCGATCCAAACGATATTATTGCTTTGGCATGGGAAGATTTAGACCCATTCGGTTACGGCACAATTGAGTACTTTACGATTGGAGCCGCTCCAAATAGAATTTTAGTAGTTAATTTTATAGGAATTGCTCATTATCCTGGGCCTGGACCAAATAACGATGTCACTGTTCAAGCTTTACTATTTGAGACTTCAAATGCAATAGAAATTCACACTACTACTCAACCAGATGGTGGGGGAACTCATACAATGGGAATTGAAGATGCGACTGGGGTTAATGGATATGCCGCACCAGGTCGTAATAGTCAGGCATGGACAGCTACAAATGATGCATATCGATTCGAATCATTATCTAATCCACCAGATCCATACACATATTTATGGTCTCCCGCGGGAGGTCTTGATGATGATACATTATCAGCTCCTCTTGCCACTTTAAGTGGCTCAACCGAATTTGTCGTTACTGTTTTTGATGATAATATGTGCTGGGATAGCGATACAGTTGCCGTTACTGCTACTAATCCTTTTGGACTTTCTTCATCAGGAATAACATCAAGTTGCGCAGGTGTCGACAATGGAGGAGCAACAATTTCAGTTAATGGTGGCATAGGACCTTTTGAATATTTATGGCCAAGTGGAGAAACAACGAGTATTTCAACAGGTTTAGCGCCAGGAATCCAAAATGTAACAGTTTATGATACAGGTGCAGGCTGTAGCAAAGATACCGCAATAACTATTCCTGCATCAGCTCTAGGAATTACGATAACAGGTTTTACTTTTACAAATGAAACATGTTTTGGTTTTAGTGATGGTACCGCGACAGTTACCTCAACTAATGGTTCTGGGGGATTGACTTATGATTGGGGAGCTTCCATTTCAAGTTCCGTTGCTTTTGCTTCAAATGTGCCTGCCGGAATACATACATTGGTGGTTGAAGACGTTGTGGGTTGCCGAGATGACACTACTTTTACTGTTTCCGTGCCTCCAATATTATCCGTTACAGGCTCTACAACATCTATTTCAACTTGTAATCAAGAAAATGGTTCTGCTTCTATTACTGGAGTTATCGGTGGACCTAGTTCAATTTATATTTACCAATGGGATAATGGCCAAACTAGTGCTTCATTAACCAATGTTTCCTCTGGTCAATTCTGTGTTACAATTACTGACCCTGCTGCGACAGGTTGTTATACTACCCATTGCGTATCTGTAAGTACCACACCTTTCCCCACGGCAATTACAAACTCAACTCCTGCCACATGTAATACAGATTGTGATGGAACCGGCACTGTGCTAGTTGCTCCGATTTCAGGAGGGTCCTCTGTTTTTACTTATCAATGGGATGCTGGAGCAGGTTTCCAAAACGGCATTCAAGCTATTAACTTATGTGCAGGTACGCATACTGTCACTGCAACTGATGCCTCCGGATGCTTTGTAGTTTCTACAGCTACCGTAACTGAGCCAACAGCTGTTTCAGTTACACCAAATGCTTCACAAACTGCAATTTGTTATGGTCAAGCTACAAACTTATCAGCAATTGCCACTGGTGGAAATGGAGCTCCATATTCTTACGCTTGGGATGCTGGAATCGGCTCACCCATTGTTGTCAATCCTATTGTTTCATCATTTTATCAAGTTACGGCGACAGATGTAAACAATTGCGAAGTTGTTTCAACTCCCCTTATGGTTAACGTTAAACCATTAATCCAATCTACAAGTACTCCCGCTGCAACCATTTGTGATGGTGTTGCTTTAGACTTATGGTCATTTGCATGGGGCGGAAATGGTGGACCATATTCTTATACTTGGGACCACTCAATCGGAAACGGCTCGGCTCATACAACGTATCCTAATACCTACCCTTTACCAGACTTTTATGTTGTTACTATTAGTGATGGTTGTTCTCCTGTCCATACTGATACCGTAAATGTAGGCTTCTACCCCACACCTGCTCCTTTAGCTACCGCTACTGAATATGAGGGTTGCCAGCCGTTTACTACAACAATATCTCCTGTTTCTGGATCTGTATCAAATATTACAACTTGCCTTTGGCAACTGCAAGACGGAACTTTTATTACAGACAATTCATGTGGATCTTTCGTTCATACTTTTAGCAATGTTGATTGGTATGATGTAACACTCTCTGTAATATCTGGGGATGGCTGTTCTGCTGCATACACTTATTTCGATATGATAACGGTAAACGAACTACCTATCGCTGATTTCTCAAGCACTGTAGATCCAACAATACTTGATACCGAAATTGACTTCACGGATGAATCATATGGAGCTGTGAACATATGGGACTGGACATTCTACTATTCTGATGGTGTAAATATTTTAGGAAACGATACGCTTCAAAATCCGAGCTTTATCTATCCTGTAGATACTGGTTATTACTCCGTTAAATTAGATGTTGAAACTGTAGATGGATGTATTGATGATACGACCAAAGTCATTTTCATCAACGGCCAATACATGATGTACATACCAAACGCTTTCTCACCAAACGGAGATGGAAAAAATGACATATTCAGACCTATTGGCTCTGGGTTCAGTCAAGTTGAAGGAGATTATTCTTTAGAGATATTTGACCGGTGGGGAAAAAGAATATTTTTAACAAAATCACCAGAAAATGGATGGAATGGAAAAAATGATAATGGAAATGGTGAATATGTGCCGAATGGTGTTTATGTATACAAGGTTACTTCCATAAAATCAACCGAACGTTGGGAAGATGGTGAATTCAATACCACTCCATTCGAATACATAGGACATATTACTTTTTTCAAATAATTTTTTAATAAACATAAATCGAGTGAAACCGATTTATAGCTGATTTCCTTCTTTTGGAAATATAACTGATGGTTCAAATATTTTTGCTTCTTCAAAATCCATTGCAGCATATGAAACTACCAAAACAAAATCACCAATCTGAACCTTTCTTGCGGCCGGTCCATTTAAGCATATTTCGCCAGATCCCCTTGGCGCCTTAATAATGTAGGTTTCGAATCGCTCACCATTATTTATGTCTAGAACCTGAACCTTTTCATTTTCAATCATATTAGCCGCATCTAGTAAATCCTCATCAATAGCAATACTGCCAACATAATTCAAATCTGCTTCTGTTACCTTGACTTTGTGAATTTTAGACTTTAAAACCTCTATTACCATAACTATTTGTTTTGTTTCGCGAAATTAAAATTTTAACTAAACTTTATCAATATTACTTTTTCCTTTTACAAAAAAGAACTTACTAAACATTGTAAAATATTTCTGCTGTTGTTGTGCGAATTGTTGTTTACGAACCGCGCTTAATATGGCGAAGTAATCTAGTGCTATCTTGTATGCTGCGATTTCATGTATCAATATACGCTATTTAAGAAAAACTAATTAAACTGTCTCAATAAAGGCGCATACTTTTTGATATAAAAGCAGACTATTTAATAATAGATTTTTTTAAATAATTACAGATAGTTATCGATTACGCGAATCAAAATCGCATTTTAAATTTCCTTCTATTTTTACTATTTTCGCAATAACTGTAAAAGGAAGATTTATGAGCGAAACGTTAGGGATGGAAACAAAGAACGAAGTTAAACAACGAGAGTTTATTGCCCAGATTATTGCAGACTACAAATTGGCTAACGTTAGCCGAGAATGCAGCCTAATGGGTCGCAAAGAAGTACTTACAGGCAAAGCTAAATTTGGAATATTTGGCGATGGCAAGGAACTAGCTCAAATTGCATTGGCTAAACAGTTTAAAAATGGTGATTTCAGATCAGGTTACTATCGAGACCAAACCATTATGATGGCGATTGATGAATTGACTCCTAAACAGTTCTTTGCTGGCTTATATGCGCATACTGATATAGAAGCTGAACCTTTTTCGGCAGGCAGGCAAATGGGAGGTCACTTCTCTACTTCTAGCTTAAATACTGATGGTAGCTGGAAAGATTTAACAAAACAAAAAAATTCATCTCCCGACATATCACCTACTGCTGGTCAGATGCCAAGATTATTAGGTTTAGCTTATGCTTCAAAGTTTTACAAAGAAAATAAAGAATTACACTCGCTTACGCGGTTTTCAAACAAAGGTAATGAGGTAGCTTTTGGAACAATAGGTGATGCGAGCACCTCTGAAGGGCCTTTTTGGGAAACAATAAATGCAGCAGGTGTTTTACAGGTACCAATGGTTATTTCGATTTGGGATGATGATCACGGAATCTCAGTTTCCAAGAAATTTCAAACGACCAAAGAAAGTATTTCTGAAATTCTGAAAGGATTTCAAAGAGATAAAGACAACAAAGGTTATGAGATTTTAAAAACAAAAGGCTGGGATTACATTCATTTATGTGAAACCTACGAAAAAGCAGTAAAAATTGCCAGAGATGAGCATGTTCCGGTTCTTGTGCACGTTGAAGAAGTTACCCAACCTCAAGGGCATTCAACTTCGGGCTCGCACGAGCGTTATAAATCACCTGAAAGATTGCAATGGGAATCAGATTTCGATCCAATTAAAAAATTTAGAGAAACTATTCTAAGTGCCAAATGGGCATCCGAAATTGAATTAGAAAAAATAGAAACAGAAGCTAAAAAAATTATAAAAGACAGTAAAAAAGAAGGATGGTCTGAATATTTAGCGCCTATTAAAGAAGAGGTAAAAATAATTGCTGCGATGCTAGAACAATTAAGTTCGGAAAGCATTAACGGAGCTTTCATCTCTAAACTTAGTTCTAAGTTAACTTCCTCTGCCGATCCGGCAAGGAAAGATATTATTAGCGCTGTTAAAAAATCACTCCGTTTAGTAAGAAGTGAAAACTTAGCTTCTAAAAATCAACTAATCGACTGGTTAACAGCGGCTAATATTGCTAATCACGACAGATACAGCTCATCTTTATACAGCGAAACAGAACGTTCTGCTTTAAACGAAAATGGCACGCCCCCTATATACAATGAAGAAAGACTTGTCGATGGACGAGAAGTACTGCGAGAAAACTTTGATGCACTTCTAAAGAAGCATAAGGAAATTTTGATTTTTGGTGAAGATGCTGGTAAAATTGGTGGCGTAAACCAAAGTTTAGAGGGTTTGCAAGAAAAGTATGGAGATTTAAGAGTTTTCGATACAGGTATTCGAGAATGTACAATAATAGGGCAAGGAATTGGAATGGCATTAAGAGGTCTTCGTCCCATAGCTGAAATTCAATATCTAGATTACCTATTATACGCTCTTCAAGTTATGAGTGATGACCTAGCGACCGTAAACTATAGGACTAAAGGGCAACAAAAAGCACCACTTATTGTCCGCACTCGAGGGCATAGATTAGAGGGAATTTGGCACTCTGGATCACCAATGGGCATGATACTTGGTGCGTTGCGAGGAATATACATTTGTGTACCACGAAACATGACCCAGGCTGCAGGGTTTTATAACACCTTGCTAGATCGAGATGATCCAGCTTTAGTTATCGAATCATTAAACGGTTATCGCCTAAAAGAGAAACTGCCATCAAATTTAGGTGAGTTTAAAATTCCTTTAGGTGTTCCGGAAATAATGAAAAAAGGCGATGACGTTACCCTCGTATGCTATGGTTCAATGGTTCGAATGGTAGAACAAGCTGCTCAGCAGCTCACCGAATTAGGTATTTCTGTCGAGGTAATTGACGTGCAAACCCTCCTTCCATTTGATGTTAACCATGTTATCGGAGAATCATTAAGTAAGACTAACAGAGTTGTATTTATTGATGAAGATGTCTCTGGCGGAGCCACAGCTTATATGATGCAAAAAGTTATTGAAGAACAAGGAGGTTATTTCTCTTTAGATTCAGAACCTATAACATTAACTGCCAAGGATCATCGACCAGCATATGGTTCAGATGGTGACTATTTCTCAAAACCAAGTATTGAGGATATTGTTGACTCGGTCTATGACCTTTTCAATGAATTAAATTCAGCGAAGTTTCCTAGAATATATTAATTAATAATTGAGGTGATAAAAACTTTCACCATAGCAATCTTAATATTATCATGCATTTCAGCAAATCCAGCCGGTAAAGTAAAAATCATGTTAAATAACCTTATCTTTTCAATAAATGCGTCTAACAGCTTAATCCCCCGGACAGCAGATATTTGCGGAGTTTATAATAAAAACATTGAATCACCTTAAAATCATAGGTTTATATATTACGCAAAATAAATCTTTGCAAAACAATATGCTTAGTTTTTTAAATGAAAAATTTTTCTGTAAAAAGAATTTCATTTTGGACATAGATTAACAAATGAATGCCTTAGTTTTTATAGAAATTTTGGCATTCTAACCTAGTTCAAGAAACATGAGAACAATGAAAAAATGTTAAAAAAAACGGAAATTGAAGAAGAGTGTTCTAGGTCGGTGTCCTATGAATATTGTTCATTTTAGATTCAATATACGCTTAAACGGAATAAAAAAATGCAACGTAAATTAATCTTAATAGTTTGTTTATTGTCAATTTTTCCCCCTAGTTATAGTTCTGGTGATAAATTTGAAATCAAAGGTATTCTCTCTCCTACCTTCGAGACAATGAGGCCAGGAAACAGATTATTTAAAGATGACTGGGGTTATAAATTGTCCTATAATTTTGGTTTGGAATACAAGTACTATCTTAAACCAGATATAAGTTTTTCAACAGGAATTCTTTATCAAGATAAAGGATATCGGTCAGTTTATAGCGAGAATAAAAACCCCTCGTTGCTTTATAATAATAGTATTTTCATCACTTCTTTTGAGTATTTTATGATTCCGACAAATCTTAATATTCACTTCGAGACTTCCACAAGAAGTCGATTTCTTCTCGTCATGGGTCTTACCAATGGTTATTTATGGAAAGCAAAAGCTAGTTATAAAAGAGTTTCTGATGATGAACTCAACCTTATAAAAGATGGGAACAGCGATTTAGACCCCGAAGATAATTCATATGATATGGTTCCCTATTCTTATAGAAGATTTACTGGAGCAAACCTTGGATTTAAATTCTCGAAATACATCAAATCTAAAATGATTATAGAATTTGGAGCTATATACAGCCGACAATTAAATCGAGTTTCAAGAGTTACAGAAGCGGCTGATGTTTTGGGGAATTATTATTACATCAAACCAAAATTTGATGCATTTATTTTCGATATTCGTTTAGGTTATTTCTTTAATAAACAAATTAAGAATTCAGGAAAAGACTTTTAAAATGAATAGAACCACTGAATCTGATTCAAATTTTGACGGACTAGAAAATATGTCTATTTCAGAATTGCTACTTAATATTAATAAAGAAGATAAAACGGTACCTCTCGCGATTGAAAAAGTAATTCCTTCAATAACAGGATTAGTAGATATAATTGCCGCTAATATGAAGCACGGGGGTAGATTGTTCTATATGGGAGCGGGAACAAGTGGCAGACTTGGAGTCGTGGATGCGTCTGAGTGTCCTCCCACTTATGGAGTAGAGCACGGATTAGTAGTTGGTATTATTGCTGGCGGAGATGACGCTATTAGAAAAGCAGTTGAATTTGCGGAAGATGACACAACCCAAGGTTGGAAAGACTTACAAGAATATAATGTCAATGAAAAAGATGTTGTAATTGGTATTGCAGCATCTGGCTCAACTCCATATGTTATTGGTGCATTAAGAGTATGCAACAAGAATAATATCACAACTGGCTGTATTGTCTGTAATTCGGAATCAACTGTAGCTAAAGTTTCGAAATATCCAATTGAAGTTATTGTAGGACCAGAATTTGTTACTGGAAGTACACGCATGAAATCTGGCACCGCACAAAAGCTTGTACTAAATATGATCTCAACAGCTGTAATGATTCGGCTAGGGCGAGTGCAAGGAAACAAGATGGTTGACATGCAGTTGAGCAACAATAAATTAGTAGATCGAGGCACCAAAATGGTGATGAATGAATTAAACATCAGTTACGAAAAAGCAAATGAGCTGCTAACTAAACATGGAAGTGTTCGTAATGCAATAGAAAGCTATAAGTAATGGAAGAACTACTTGAAAACCTCAAACAAAAAGCACGAGAGAAAGAGAAGGAAAACAAAAAGTTTCTTTCAGTATTAAAACGTCAAAATAAACAGAATAAAGTTGACGAAGTAATTCATGACATTCATGACAAAACATTCGACAATATAGATTGTATGGAATGCGGTAACTGTTGCAAAACAACTGGCCCATTATTTACAGATAAAGACATTTCCAGAATTGCAGGAAAACTAAGAATGAAAGACGTTGAGTTCATCGATAATTATTTAAGAATCGATGAAGACGGAGACTACGTTCTACAAGAACTCCCATGCGCATTCTTGGGTGAAGACAACTTTTGCTCGATTTATGATTTTAGACCTAAGGCATGTAGGGAATTTCCACATACTGATAGTCCGAAGCAAAGTCAACTTTTCGATTTATTAGTTAAGAACACTTACGAATGCCCAGCTGCTTTAAAAATAGTAGAAGAAATGAAGGCTCATTATGCTGGTGATAAAGCTTTTAAACCTGATACAAGAGAAAAGTATAGGTAGCCTAATGCACGTGCCATAAAACTTGTGGCATTCGAATAAGAACTTCAACCCGCATGGTTGTTCGAACTAATTTTCCATTTTCATCAATACTTATCTGAACTTGAAACTTCCCTTTCTTAGGAGCATCCTCCCCAATTAACTAGTTATCTGCTATTTTTTTAGCTGCTCCTTACCTCCGTAATTTTTTAGCGGAAAATAATCAATACTGCCAGATTGAGTGACACCAATAAGACAGTATAGAAAACAAAGAATAAAAATGAGAGTTCTTTTCACTTTTCAAAAATAAAAAAGCCTTTCCGTTAATGCGAAAAGGCCTCTATAAAATAAGTTTACTAGCTTCTAATTCTCTAGCTTAGCTTTAATCGCATTATACTTTTCAGTATCACCACTTCTTACATACAATTGTTTTAAAGACAACATTGTAGACCCATCTTTAGGATTAAGCGAATGTGCTTTTTCTAAATAAGGAATTGATGATAAAAAGACCGCATCAGCTTTCTTTTTTTCTTCTGAATACTTGGTGTTATCTTTAATTTCATTGATTATGTCCATCATTTTAACAGCATCATTAAAAATTAATGCACCCATATTATAGTTGGCATCAAAAGAATTAGGATCTATTTCAATAGATTTAATATAATCAACTTTGGCTAAACCAAAGTTCTCTTGCGCACCAGCTTTATCACTAGCTTCATATTTTTGGTTTCCTAATTTTTCGTACATATTACCTCGGGCATAATACAAAGTTGCATTATCTGGAGCCTTTTCTATGGCTTGATCTAAATTCGCTATTGCCTTATCAACATCATCGCCTTGCAACGCAATGTTAATTTCTGCAGTAAGCAAATTATCATCATTAGGATATTTTGCTCTTCCTGCTTTAACTATAGTATTATACATTTCGGTCTCTCCCGATTGAGAATAAATGTCGGCTAAATAATTATATGCCTGAGCTCCTTCAAAATCAATTTCAATACATTTATTAAAATAACTTACGGCTTTTTCTGTATTTTTAATCTGCTTAAAAGCTACAGCACCGTAGAAATAGGACAAGCTATCAGTTGCATTAAACTTATTAGAACCGATTATTGCTGACTCAAAAGATTTAGAAGCTTTTTCGTAATTTTTGTCATTAAAATCTCGGATACCTTGGTTCGTAATGTTTCCTATGGTGCTAATTAAACCTTGATTTAAATCACTTATTTCGATACGCTTTGTATCGTATGAATAAGCTTTCATATAAGAATCAAAAGCAACCTGAAAAGGGTTTTCATGAAGCTTTTTATTCGCTTCTGATTCTGAACTAGCTATTTTTGCATAGACATGTCCTCTATACATCCATGTTTTGGCTTTTGAAGAAGTTTGCTCATGCAATATCGCTGCATCAATAGCCTCTTTAGCTTTATCTAATTCATCATCGTATTTCATATAGTTAAAAGCACTAACTACTTTGTTGTTTTGTGAAAAAGTGGTGGCAAAAGCACCAACCATTAACACTGAAAATAGAATCCTTTTCATCTTATTAATCTTAAAATTTTATGCAAATATATTTAATCTTCAGAATCAGTGTCTTCAATATCTGTACCAGACTCATCTCCTACACCAGATTTATCTTCAGATTCATCTGTAGAAATTTCACTAGCCGCAGCATCCTCTCCTTCTAACGTTTCAGCGTTCTCAACACCCTCTGATAGTTCTGCCTCTTCATCACTGTGTTCAACCTTAGCAATAGCAGCAATTTGATCTTTTCCTTTTAAATTTATCAATTTCACACCCTGAGTTGCTCTACCCATAACACGAAGGTTCTCTACGGCCAAACGAATTACGATTCCTGATTTATTGATAATCATTAAATCATCTTCATCTGTGACTACCTTAATTGAAATTAATGCCCCAGTTTTATCGGTTACATTAAGTGTCTTAACGCCTTTACCTCCTCGGTTTGTAACTCTATATACTGCTTCACCATCTTCATCGTCTAGCATAGTGCGTTTACCATAGCCATTCTCAGAAACAACAAGCACTGTTTGCACTTGGGCATCTTCCACGGTTATCATCCCTACAACTTCGTCTTTATCGTTAGCAAGTTTTAAACCTCTTACCCCAGAAGCACCTCTGCCCATTGGGCGAACTTTTTCTTCATTAAAACGAATAGCTCTACCCGCCTTACTAGCTAATACAACCTCGTTAGACCCGTTAGTTAACTTTGCTTCGAGTAATTCATCACCTTCTCGCACATTAATAGCAATAATTCCATTAGCGCGTGGACGTGAGTATGCCTCCAATGTAGTTTTCTTAATGACACCGTTTTTAGTACACATTACAATGAAATTCTTTTTCACATAATCTTCATCTTTAAGATTTTCGACACTAATGTATGCCATCACTTTATCATCCTGTTCTATGCTAATCAAATTTTGAATAGCTCTACCTTTTGATTGCTTCGAGCCTTCAGGAACTTCGAATACTCTCATCCAGAAGCATTTTCCTTTTTGTGTAAATATTAATAAGTAATTATGCGTTGTAGCAGTAAATAAGTGCTCTAGGAAATCTTCGTTACGAGTTGCGGTGCCTTTAGAGCCAACTCCACCTCTATTTTGTAATCTATATTCACTTAATAACGTTCGTTTAATATAACCCATATGAGAAATAGTAACAGCGACCTGTTCATTAGGAATCATATCTTCAATACTAAAATCATCAGCTGCATAAACTATTTCACTTCGTCTTTCGTCACCATATTTTTCTTTAATAACAATAAGTTCTTCTTTGATGATGTTCATTCTCATTTCCTCTGATGCAAGAATTGCTTTCATTTCTTCTATGAACTTCATAACTTCTTCGTACTCTGTTCTTAACTTCGTCTGTTCAAGACCTGTTAACTGACGTAATCTCATTTCAACAATTGCCTTGGCTTGAATTTCTGAAAGTTGAAAACGTTTCATTAAATCCTCTCTAGCTTGGTCTGGATTAGAAGCTGCTCTAATAATTTTTATCACCTCATCAATATTGTCACTTGCAATGATTAAACCTTCTAATATGTGAGCTCTTTCTTCTGCTTTTCGAAGTTCGTATTTTGTTCTACGAATAACAACATCGTGCCTGTGTTCAACAAAGTGATGAATTAAATCTTTTAGATTACATACTACCGGCCTACCCCCTACTAAAGCAATATTATTGCAACTAAAAGATGTTTGCAGAGCTGTATACTTAAATAAGTTATTTAACACAACATTTGTAATCGCCTCACGTTTTAATTCGTAAACGATACGCATACCATTTCTATCAGACTCATCTCTAATATCTGAAATACCTTCAATTTTTTTTTCATTTACAAGATCCGCAGTACGCTTAATCATGTCGGCCTTATTTACTTGATAGGGAATTTCAGTGACGATAATCTGTTCTTTACCGGATTTAGTTTCTTCAATTGTCGACTGAGCACGCATAACAACACGACCTTTACCAGTCTCTAGGGCGTTCTTAACTCCTTCATAACCATAAATAATACCTCCTGTTGGAAAATCTGGAGCTTTTACATACTGCATTAATCCTGCTATATCGATATTTCTATTATCTATGTAAGCAATTGTTCCGTTAATAACCTCAGTTAAGTTATGCGGAGCCATATTTGTAGCCATACCAACTGCGATTCCGCTAGCGCCGTTAACCAATAATTGCGGAAATGCCGCCGGCAATACGGTGGGTTCATTTAAAGTATCATCAAAATTAAGACTAAAATCAACCGTTTCCTTATCAAGGTCGGCCAACATTTCTTCAGCAATTTTTTTTAATCTTGCTTCTGTATATCTCATAGCTGCTGGACTATCACCGTCAACAGATCCAAAGTTACCCTGGCCATCTACCAATGGGTAACGTAAAGACCACTCTTGAGCCATCCGAACCATAGAGTCATAGACTGATGTATCGCCATGTGGGTGATATTTACCTAAAACCTCACCAACAATTCTAGCAGATTTTTTATGCGAACCTGTCGCACGAACACCTAAATCTTGCATCCCAAACAAAACTCTTCTATGAACGGGTTTTAGTCCATCGCGAACATCTGGCAAAGCTCTTGAAACAATCACAGACATCGAATAATCAATGTATGCGGTCTTCATTTCTTCCTCTATATTCACCTGAATTATTTTTTCTCCTTCAGCCATTTCTAATCTATATTATATGTGTTCAAAAACAAATCGAAAATAGACATTACGTTATTCAAAAATTCTAAAAAAACAAGGGGGTTATTAACAAAATTCGGGGTTTCATTGTTAATAAAACAAGTAGTGATTAAAAGAATTCATGTGAGCACACTCACTACCTTTGAGAAAAGTAAAAATATGTCTGCTTTTTGTGTTTTTTTATCAATTTATTTGAGTTTATTTGAATTATGGAAGCGAATTTTTCACCTAGAGTAAGAGATGTAATTACATTTAGTAGAGAAGAAGCACTTCGACTAGGTCATGATTACATTGGAACAGAGCATTTCTTGCTTGGCATTATCCGCGAAGGTGAAGGAACAGCTATAAGAATATTAAAATCGCTTGGAGTTACTGTTCTAGATTTGAGAAAAATGGTTGAACAGTCAATTGCTGTTGACAACTCTAAAAGTAACTCAAATGGAAATATTCCTCTTGTTAAGCAAGCAGAAAAAACTTTAAAAATAACGTATTTAGAAGCAAAACTTTTTAAAAGCAACACAATAGGCACTGAACATTTGTTGTTATCTATACTTAAAGACGACAATAATGTTGCTAGCCGGGCACTTAGACATTTTAATGTAAATTACGACATGGTAAAAGATGAACTAGATAATCTAGCTGATAATAACGAATTTCCTATTGGACCTCAAGCAGAATTTCCAAACACCCCTTCCGATGGTGATGAAGAGGTTGAAGACGAGTTTAGTCGCTCTTCAAAAAAGCCTGTTGATCCAAAATCTAAAACCCCGGTTTTGGATAATTTTGGAAGAGACCTAACAAAATTGGGGGAAGAAGGGAAGTTAGATCCTATTGTTGGTAGAGAAAAGGAAATTGAAAGAGTTTCACAAATATTAAGCAGAAGAAAAAAGAACAATCCAATTCTTATCGGGGAACCGGGCGTTGGCAAATCTGCGATCGCTGAAGGACTTGCTTTAAGAATCACGCAAAAAAAAGTTTCCAGAGTACTTTTTGGTAAAAGGGTTGTTACCCTTGATTTAGCTTCTTTAGTTGCTGGCACAAAATACCGTGGTCAATTCGAGGAGAGAATGAAAGCTGTAATGAATGAGCTTCAAAAATCGCCAGAAGTGATTCTATTTATAGATGAAATCCATACGATAATTGGAGCCGGTGGTGCTTCCGGATCTATGGATGCCTCAAATATGTTTAAACCAGCATTAGCCAGAGGCGAAATTCAATGTATCGGGGCAACAACTCTTGATGAATTCCGTCAACACATTGAAAAAGATGGCGCTCTAGAAAGGAGGTTTCAAAAGGTGTTGGTTGAAGCTACATCTATTGAAGAGACTATTGAAATTCTTGGAAACATCAAAGAGAAATACGAAGAACATCATAATGTTAACTACACTAAAGAGGCACTAGAAGCTTGCGTTAAGTTAACAAACAGATATATCAGTGACAGACATCTTCCTGACAAAGCAATTGATGCATTAGATGAAGCTGGTTCCAGAGTTCATATTACCAATATAAAGGTTCCAAAAGCAGTAATTGAGCTTGAAGAAAAAATTGAAGACATTAAAGAAGAAAAAAATGAAGTAGTTCGGAGCCAGAAATATGAAGAAGCAGCTCAGTTAAGAGATAAAGAACGACAACTGCTAGAACAGCTAGACGTTGAGCAGAAAAAATGGGAAGAAGAAACCAAATCTCATCGAGAAATAGTTACTGAAGATAACGTAGCAGAAGTTGTTGCTATGATGACTGGCGTTCCAATACAAAGAATTGCTCAGAAAGAGGGTAATCGCCTGGTAAACATGTGTGAGGAGATGCAAGGCTCTGTTATTGGACAAGATGATGCCATTAAAAAGGTCGTCAAGGCTATTCAGAGAAATCGAGCAGGCCTAAAAGACCCAAACAAGCCAATTGGTTCATTTATCTTTTTAGGGCCAACCGGCGTTGGAAAAACACAGCTTGCTAAAGTTTTATCAAATTTTTTGTTTGACAATGCAGATGCACTAATAAGAATTGACATGAGTGAATACATGGAAAAATTCGCCATTTCTAGATTAGTTGGTGCGCCTCCGGGATACGTTGGTTACGAAGAAGGTGGCCAGTTAACCGAAAAGGTAAGAAGAAGACCATATTCTGTTGTTTTACTTGATGAAATCGAAAAAGCCCACCCAGATGTATTTAACTTGTTACTGCAAGCTTTAGATGATGGACAAATAACAGATAGTTTAGGTAGAAAAGTTGATTTCAAAAATACCATCATAATAATGACCTCAAATATTGGTGCTCGCCAATTGAAAGATTTTGGTTCAGGTGTCGGTTTTGGAACCAAAGCAAAAGAAAATCAATCAAGTGATCTCGCAAAAGGTGTTATTGAAGGTGCTTTGAAAAAAGCATTTGCTCCTGAATTTCTTAATCGAATTGATGATGTTGTAATGTTTAACTCTCTTGACAGAGAAAATATTCATGAAATCATTGATATTGAGCTGAATGGACTTTATGGAAGAATTAATGAGCTAGGATATAAAGTAAAAATAACCAGTGAAGCCAAAGACTTTATTGCTGATAAAGGCTTCGATTCTCAATTTGGCGCAAGACCTTTAAAAAGGGCGATTCAAAAACTACTAGAAGATCCTTTAGCAGAAGAAATAATTAAGTCAAACATCGAAGAAGGCGACACAATTAATGTTGTCTTAAAAAATGATGAAATCATTATTAAGATTTCTAAACCGAAAAAAAAGAAAGAAAAAGAATAAAAGTACTACGAATTGTAATTTAGAAAAAAAGCTGAATCAAATGATTCAGCTTTTTTATGTTTCTTTGAAATATACTGATATTTATTAGTTTAAAATTACAGCATGACAAGCTTTCAGAATTTTAAAAGCACCTTCTTGTGTCAAACTTTCTGCATAAGTTCTCAAAACTGGCTCTGTTCCTGATGGACGTATCATCACCCACTCGCTTTCACTTAAAAAATATTTGTAACCATCTAAATTTTCAAAGCGCTCAACTTTATATTCGCCAAACTGCTGGTACTCTTCGGCCTTGCATTTTGCAATAATAGACTCTTTCAGTTCATGGGATAGAGTGAGATCAATACGTTCAAAAGCAAATTTACCAACTAAATCATAAACTTCCTGAATTAGTTCTTCAATTGTTTTGTCGCTTTTGACAATAAACTCCCAGATAACCAATCCGTTCCATATACCATCTCGTTCTGGTATATGTCCCTGCAGAGCAATTCCTCCACTTTCTTCACCACCCATTATTATTTCTTCTTCAAGCATTATTCCACAGATATGCTTAAAGCCAATTGGAACAATATCTAAATCCAATCCGTAATAATCGCATAGCTGTTTAATCTTAACTGAACTTGAAAAACCAGTTGCAACCTTACCATTATAGCCTTTGTATTTATATAGATAATTGATTAACAATAACATGATGTGATGGGAGTCAATGTAATTTCCCTTACCATCCATCATACCAATTCTGTCCGCATCCCCATCATTAACTAAGGCACAATCTATGTCTCCTTCGTCTTTAATGTATTCAGAAAATGGGCCTAAATTTCTCATTATCGGTTCTGGAGAAATTCCATAAAAATGTGGATTATGTTCGCATCTGAATCGTTTTACATTTGGCAACAAACGTTTGATTACATTTTGTCCAGAACCATACATTGCATCATATGCAAATATCATATTAGACTTTCGAATAGCATCCAAATCGAAACAAGCTTCAACTTGATTACAATACAATGTCTCTAAGTCAACAATTTCAATAAATCCCCTTTCTTTCCATTCTTCTAGAGAAGACGAATCAAAGTTAAAATCAATCGAATCTGGTATATAGCTTTCTACTTCTTTTATTCCATCCTTCAATAAAGGTCCGCCATAAGGACCTTTTAATTTGTATCCGCTATAAGCCGAAGGATTATGGCTAGCTGTTATTATAAGACCTATTGAAGCTTTAAGTTTTAAGGTCCCTAGCGAAACCATCGGAGTTGAAACATAGCCTATCGCCATTTTAACGAAGATTCCATTTTCACAAAAAACCTTAACCGCAGTTTCTTCGAATAAATCACCAGCAAAACGACAGTCATGTCCGATGACCACAGAAGGACTATCAAAGTGCTTTTTTAAATATGTGCAAACGCCTTTAGTAACTCTTGCAACATTTTCAACTGTATATTCTTTAGCGATAATGGCCCTCCATCCGTCAGTACCAAACTTTATATCCATTATTTAAAAATTTTAGCTTTATTCATCGCTTTGTGAAATTTTCTTGCATTTGCTTTATGCGCAGAATAAGTGATTGCGAAATTATGATATCCAGAAAAATCTTCCTTTGCGCAAAAGAAAATGTATTGGTGGTCCACTCTATTTAATACTGCGTCTATAGACGAAATTTCAGGCAAACAAATTGGACCAGGTGGCAGCCCCTTATAAATATAGGTATTGTAAGGAGATTTAACTTCTTTATGCTTATTAAGAACTCTTCTTATTGTAAAATCTCCGATTGCATATATTAAAGTTGGATCCGCTTCTAACTTCATTCCCTTTTTTATTCGATTATGATAAACTCCAGCTATAATTGGCTTTTCGTCACTTTGTGCTGTTTCCTTTTGAACGATGGACGCAAGAGTTGACACCTCCGACTGCCCTAATTTCAACTTTTTGGCCTTTCCCTTCCTGACGTCATTCCAAAAATTCTTGTATTCACTTGCCATCCTTTCGACAAATTGTTCCGTATTAGTATTCCACTTAAACTCATATGTGTTAGGAATAAACATACTAAAAAACGTTTCTCTATTAAATCCATATTTTTTATGCAATTCTGGGTCATCAAATATTGCCGCGATCGAAGCCGAATCTGCTTCAATTTGTTTTGCAATAGTGCCCGCCAACTCTTTCCTGAGACGAATATTGTTAAATGTTAAAATTACCGGAACTTGCTCGCCAGAACGTAACAACGAAATTAACTGTTTGTTATTTAATCCAGTTTTCAATTGATACCTACCTGGTTTAATATTGGTGTTGTACTTCATGTACTCACCCACCCAAATAAATGAACTGAGATCATGTATGATCCCTTTTTCGTAAAGCGAATTTGCCACATCATCAAATGATGCGCCAGTTTGTATATAAAATAGACCGTCTTTTTCTAGCTCAGTTGTAATATTCGATTTCCAAATTATATTATAGTAATGTAATCCAGTAAATCCAGTACCGATGCTGAGAATAGAAATAATTGCAACAATAATTTTTATGAGGAATTTTCCTTTAATTTTCACCATTCTTCAGCCGCTTATCAACTGAAGAAAGTATTGGTTTTCCCATTCTCCATTGTTCATACTCCAATCTTTTTTTGTTCCTGTGATTTCAAAACCCAACCCTTGAAACAACTCTAAACTTCTTGTGTTTTTTATTTCAATATGACAAAACAATTGATGCAAGTTTATAATATCAAAAGCATATTCAATTAATAATTGCAGCGATTCTTTTGCAAGACCTTTTCCTCTGAACTCATGCTCAGCGATTAGAATTCCAACTCCTGCCTTAAGATGCAATGGATCAAACTCAAACAAATCAACTGCACCAACAGTTAAGCTGGATTCATTTTCTTCAATCATCAACCTTAATTGTTTATTGCTAAAAATATCATTTTCACTGTTTACGAACTGCTCAAGTATATGTCTTGAAAAGGGTGCGTGTGTATTGCTAATCTGCCAATTATCAACATCATTTTCCCAAGCAAACAAAACCTCGATATCACTTGGTTCCATTGCTCTTAGCGTCACTTTACTTCCTTTTAACATAATTCCTCAGTTTCATATGATTTAATACGATTTATTATGTCATCCATTGTGTATCGTTTAAGAGAAAATGTACCACTTTCAATTTCGTCATTCATGTTAAGATGATAAACATCTTCTATACTTTTAGTTTCATATAATAAAGGTAATACCTCATAAATAAATTTAGCTCTTGTAATTGACTTAGAGTACATTTCAGCTAAGACCTTTTTTATTGGAAATAAACAGGTAATATTTCCATGAACTCTTTTCTTCTCCATAAAAGTATTCCTAATATTATCCTTTGAATTTAGAGCGCGAGCAAGTTTAATAAATAAGGTTTTTATCTGCTTTCTATGAATTAGCTTCTTTAGCACCTTAGAGTCATCTCCAAGGGTTTGCCCCGAAACTGTTAGTGAAAAATATTTTTCATTGTAAATAATTCCTATGTGAGGTGGTATGTCGTTTGCATGAAGAATGACTAAATACATTCCACTGTCAAAGCAGCCAAACGGTTTTATATTATGAATTAAGTAATTAGTCATTTATTGTGCCCTTATAAACAAATTGAGCTGGACCAACAAGCCAAATGTTTATGAATTCCTGTTCCGAAATACGATTATAAGTAACTACCAGATCCCCACCTTTTGTTTTGAGCGCACAACTATTTTTATAGTTAACTTGATCTTCCAAATTCATTCCAATTGCGCATGCTACAGCTCCAGTTCCACAGGATAAAGTTTCGTTCTCAACTCCCCTTTCATAGGTTCTGATATTTGCACTGTTTTGTGCAACAAAATTTACGTTAGTTCCCTCTTTTTTAAATCGATCGCTATAACGCACTTTATGAGCCCTAGCTTTTAAGTCAATTTGGTCAACATCTTCAACAAATATTACATAATGAGGTGAGCCGGTATTCATGAAATAGAAATTTGATGCTTTTTCAATTCTACTAACGTCAGTCATTTTTAAATGCACTTTGCTTCCATCAATCTTACCCTCATGCTTTCCGTCTATCGCATGAAAAACACACCGTTTATCAAATATGCCAATCGAACTTGCAAAAGCAATCAAACACCTTCCTCCGTTTCCGCACATACTGCTTTCGTTACCGTCAGAGTTGAAATATACCATTTCAAAGTCTAAAATGGCATGATCTTGCAGTAAGATCAATCCATCAGCACCAACACCAAATCTACGGTCACAAATATGCGCAACTTCTTTTTGCGACAATTTAACAGACCTGTCTCTATTGTCAATAATCACAAAATCATTTCCCGTTCCTTGATATTTGAAAAACTCCATATCTAATGCAAAATTGTTCAACAAAGATACAATAGATATATGGCTTTAACATTTTTTAACATGTGTTGTATGCAAAATGCTATAGTTAATCGTTCTAAAGGCATAATTTTTTGTAATATTTGGATTTATCAAGAAATTAAAAAAATATGAAAAACTTAATAGGATTATTTAGCGCTGCAGTTATAGGGGGTTTAACTGTTTTATTGTTCTCAAGCAAAACACCAACTATCCATGCAGATAAAATAGTTGAGCAAGTAATTCAACCTAGCAATGCTAAATATATAGCAAATACTAATTCACAGCCGTCTATCGACTTTACTTTTGCAGCCGAACAAACTGTTAACTCCGTTGTACATGTCAAAACTGAATACGCATCAAGTGGCTCCCCAACATATTTCGATCCTTTCGATTTCTTTTTTGGTGAAGGGGGGGGGTATCAGCCAAAAATGCCTGCTATGGCCTCTGGATCGGGAGTTGTAATTTCTGCTGATGGCTATATTGTTACCAATAATCATGTTATAGCAGATGCAGATAAAATATCTATTACCCTGAATAATAATAAAACTTATAAAGCAGAATTAATTGGCAAAGACCCCACAACTGATATAGCGCTGCTCAAAATAAGTGCGACAGAATTATCTTATGTCCCTTATGGGAACTCTGATGATGTGAAAATTGGAGCATGGGTTTTGGCTGTAGGCAATCCTTTTAATTTAACCTCTACCGTTACCGCAGGAATTGTTAGCGCCAAAGGTCGTGATATAAATATATTGAACGATGCTAAAGGAAATACTGCAATCGAATCATTCATACAAACTGATGCTGCTGTTAATCCAGGCAATAGTGGGGGAGCTCTTGTTGACACGAAGGGAAAACTAGTTGGTATTAACACTGCCATTAAATCGAATACTGGTTCCTTCACTGGATACTCATTTGCAGTTCCAGTAAATATAGTTAGAAAGGTCGTTGACGATCTTTTAGAATATGGAGTTGTCCAGCGCGGATATATTGGGGTTTCAATCAGAAATATAGATTCTGAATTTGCTTCGGAAAAACATCTAAGCACCACACAAGGTGTTTATATCTCAGAAGTTCTAGACACTGGTGCAGCAGATGAAGCAGGACTCGAAACTGGTGATGTTATCACAAAAATCGGAAATACAGAAGTATCTAATATTCCTGAACTTCAAGAGCAAGTAGGCAGTTTTAGGCCAGGTGACGAAATTATTGTTACCGTAAACCGGAATGAAAGAGAAATTGAATACCCCGTAACGCTTAAAAATAAAAATGGAAACACTAAGCTTTATAAAAGGGAATTCACGAAGTTAAATGAAGTTCTAGGTGGGGAATTTAGACCTGCATCAGATATAGAAAAACAAAAGCTTAAAATCTCCAGTGGACTCAAGGTGAAAACAATTACCTCTGGAAAATTAAGAAGTGCTGGAATTAAGGAAGGTTTCATTATTACTAAAATTGATAAAACATCAATAAATAGTTATGAGCAAATGGCTCGTATTTTGGAAAGTAAAAAAGGTGGAGTTCTAATTGAAGGTATTTATCAAAATGGAATGAAAGCATACTATGGGTTCGGTATTTGATAAAATCATTTCAGAAAAAAGCTTAACTTCTTTTGTTTACAAAATGTTTACAACTCTAACATTGCAGTGCAGCTAAAAGGAAATCTATGTTATATGTTTGTTTTCAGTGTTAATAATATTATAGAATAAAGATATGAGACAACTAAAAATAACAAAATCAATTACCAATAGAGAAACGTTATCATTAGACAAGTACTTATCCGATATTAGCCGCGAGGTTTTAATTACTGCTGAAGACGAGGTCAGATTAGCCCAAAAAATTCGTGATGGGGATCAACGCGCTCTGGACGAATTGGTAAGAGCTAACTTGAGATTTGTCGTATCCGTATCTAAACAATATCAAAATCAAGGGTTAACACTCCCTGATTTAATTAATGAAGGGAATTTAGGCTTAATTAAAGCTGCGCAAAGGTTTGATGAAACTAGAGGTTTCAAATTTATTTCTTATGCAGTTTGGTGGATTCGTCAATCAATTTTGCAAGCTATTGCTGAACAGGCAAGAATTGTTCGATTACCGCTTAATCAAGTTGGTTCATTGAATAAAATAAACAAAACATTCGCTAAACTTGAGCAGCAATATGAAAGACCTCCAAGTGCTGATGAAATTGCTGACGAGCTAGATCTTCCTGAATTTAAAGTAAAGGATTCTCAAAAGATTTCAGGAAGACATGTATCTGTTGATGCGCCATTGAAAGATGGCGAAGATTACAATCTGCTTGATGTTCTTTCGAGTAATGATACGCCAAGTGCGGATACTGATTTAATGAAAGAATCTCTTCGGAAAGAAATTGAACGTTCTTTAGCGACACTTTCTGAAAGAGAAAGTGAAATTGTGAAATTATTCTACGGAATAATGCAACCGCACAGCTTTACTTTAGATGAAATCGCTGATGAATTCAACCTAACCAGGGAACGAGTTAGACAAATCAAGGAAAAAGCGATAAGAAGGCTAAGACATACCTCAAGAAGTAAATTACTTAAATCTTATCTGGGATAATCAGATTACAACTTTCATTATGGACGTATTGGATGGGAAAGTAGGCTATGAAGCCGAACTTAATAATTGGGTGAACCAAGAAAAATCAGCAGTAGCTTTATTGAACTCTGTTGGTTCGCTAATGTATAACAATGGTGTTGAACTGGTTTTTTTCAGAAACCATTTGGTTGACATCAATGTCACGGAAATGCTTCAACTATTCGATTATTCGAAAAATGTTGTTCATGATAACATTGATGTTCATACTACTGCATTAGTTGCAAAAGAGCTATTAGATATGAACTTAGCTCCATCAAAAATTGACATTGGTAAACTATCATCTGAGTATGCTCTTGAAAAAAGCTTGCATAAATCTATAACAGATTTTGTTTCTAATAAATTAGGTGTTTTTATTGGTCAAGACAAACATACATTTCAGCCTCAGGATGTTGTTTTATATGGATTTGGTAGAATTGGTAGACTTGCTGCAAGAGAGCTAATTAAACAAGCCGGAAAAGGGCAGCAATTACGTTTAAGAGCCATAGTCACTAGAAACACTTCTGATTCCCAGCTAATAAAACGTGCTGCATTATTAAGAAATGATTCAGTGCATGGAGCTTTTAACGGAACGGTAGTTGAAGATTTAGCAAATAAATCATTAATTGTGAATGGGCAGATAGTTCAGATGATTGAGGCGAAAAATCCTGAAGATATTGATTACACATCTTTTGGAATCAACAACGCTTTAATAATTGATAATACAGGAGTATTTAAAGATAAAGATGCTCTTAGGCGTCACCTAAAAGGAAAAGGTGTTTCTAAAGTATTGTTAACTGCCCCAGGAGGCGAGATACCAAATGTAGTTTATGGTATTAATCACAAAGAGTTAGACTTGGACGGGACAGATATTTATTCTGCTGCTTCTTGCACAACTAATGCAATTAGCCCAGTTCTAAAGGTTATTGAAGACCATTTTGGTGTTGAAAAAGGGCATATTGAAACTGTACATGCGTATACAAATGACCAAAACCTTTTGGATAATATGCATAAGAAAGAAAGGAGAGGTCGTTCGGCAGCAATTAACATGGTAATCACCTCAACAGGAGCTGGCAAAGCTGTTACCAAGGTTATTCCATCCTTTAAAGATAAGCTAACTGCCAATGCCGTGCGGGTTCCAACCCCAAATGGTTCACTTGCAATTATGAACCTTTCGCTTAACAAAGAAACTACGTTAGAAAATTTTAATAATATAATAAGAAAGGCAGCGTTAGAAGGTGATTTAGTAAATCAAATTAACTACCAAATTGATCCTGAGCTAGTTTCAAATGATATCATTGGTAACTCTTGTTGCTCAGTATATGACAGTAACGCGACTATTGTTTCTAAAGATGGGAAAAATGTAGTTGTTTACGCTTGGTATGATAACGAGTTTGGTTACACAAAGCAAGTAATCCGATTAGCAAAATACATTGCCAAAGTTAGGCGCCTCATTTATTATTAGAACTCAATTTATAATAAGGTTTGTAAAAGTTTTGATAGTTATTTTTTCCCATCAAGACCTGGCCGATAAAAAACATCTTTCTTTTTCTGTTCATCTTTTCTCTCCTTCTTTCGTTGTTCTCTTGTTTTTCTTTTTACCGGTTCTTCTTGAAAAAAATAACGCAAGTCTAATGTGAGATAATTACCCGTTAAAAAAGTTATAGACTGATCAGTATAATTATCTGCAACATAACCTACAGTAGCTTTATACATAGCTATAAATGGTCGATGAAACGAACCTCCTAAATACCAAATACCATTCTCATTTGTTCTATATTCCCAACCAACATTAGCAATCAAAGCCGGCTGATAGACTAGCTGTCTTCGAGTGTATATATAAAAAACAGTTCCATCACCAAAGTCATTTGCATACCTCGGGTACATATCCAAGCATCCGCCAAAAGCTGTATTCATAAAAACCTTATCTCCTAATTGAATATTTAATATCGCCATTAAAGGTAATTCATATCCGAAAATGGCGAAATCCAAATCATCGTCAAACAACGAATTATCATCAACAAGATTCAAACTAAAATTTCTTTTGGTATAATTTAACCCTGTCTCAAAAGTCCAGTTTTTCGTTAAACCCATTCGAATAATCATTCCAAATGAATACCCTACTTTTTGAGCCATATTCAAATTAATATTACTCCTTTCCGATTTAATAGTTACATCTCCTGCACGAAGTATATTACTAGGAATTATCGGCTTAACCATTAAACCGAAGGTTGTTACATCTTTCTGTGCCTTAAGAAGGCCATGGCAAAATATTAAAAAAAATATGAATGCAGCCCTCCCCAAATGTCTATCTACTATTTTTATAAACATGGACATCTCTTTGCGGAAATGGGATTTTAATTTTAACTTCATCAAGAGCTAATTTGCAGGCCTCCTGAACCTCAAAATATACCTCCCAATAATCACTGGGTAGGCAGTATGGCCGAACAGCTAATTTGATTGAGCTGTCAGCTAATTCCAAAACTCCAACAAATGGTGGTGGATAGCTAAGCACTTTTAAATTGTTTTCCAAAACAGATAATAAAACTTCTTTAGCTAATTTTATATTTGAAGCATAAGAAATACCGATCGCGATATCAACTCTTACTTTACCTTCTCGGCTATAGTTCGTGATATTTCCATTCATAATACTTCCGTTAGGAATTATTATTGTTTTATTATCAAGACTTATTAAAACAGTAGTGAAAATTTGAATTTCTTTGACCGCGCCAGCCTCCCCCTGCGCATTAATAAAGTCGCCCACTTCATATGGTTTAAACAGCAAACATAGCACCCCTCCTGCCAAATTAGCCAAAGTCCCTTGAAGAGCAAGTCCAATAGCCAAACTTGCCGCACCTAAAACTGCTACAAACGAAGTAGTTTCTATTCCTAGCATCGAAGCAACACTTACAAACAATAAAATTTTTAAGCCCCAATTCGTTATTCCAATTAAAAAAGGTCTAAGGGTAATGTCTAAATGCCCTTTCTCAAAAGCTTTTTTAATCAATTTAATTAATAGCTTAATTGCCTTAAGACC
>Ga0055584_100000764_pt1 | contig 30799 bp, 20 predicted proteins | sample OSDHelmetaG_FD_58716 | JGI IMG/M metagenome (GOLD analysis project Ga0055584, IMG submission 58716) | Pelagic marine sediment microbial communities from the LTER site Helgoland, North Sea, for post-phytoplankton bloom and carbon turnover... | ecosystem: Environmental > Aquatic > Marine >... | reverse complement strand
CAATTCTGTTTCTTCCATTGATGGCATCCGCACAGGTTGCTGAACTGGATGCTTACTGGTTAGAAGTAGGGCGCACAGTCGCTGAGGGGGATTTCGAAGGATACTCTGCTACGTATCATCCTGATGCGGTATTGGTCAGCATGGCTTCGAGCAATAGCTATCCGATAGCGGACGCTCTCGCAGGATGGAAGCCAGGTTTTGATGACACGAAAGCCGGTAAGCAGTCCGCGGGCGTCGAATTGCGTTTCTCTCAGCGGTTGTTATCTGAAACGACGGCACACGAAACTGGCATCTTTCGGTATCATTTCACGCCGGAAGGTGGTGAAGAGGTTGTACAACACATTCACCTTGCAGCTCTTCTCGTTAAGAAAGGTACCTGGCTAATGATGATGGAGTATCAAAAAACGCCAGCAACTCAGTCGGAGTGGGATGCATTGTCCGGACAATAGGTAGAGTCGGGGTGACTACGCAAGATCAGTTCCGCACGTATCCTTCGACCACACTCTGGTCATAACGCTCCAGCGTGCGAGCATGCCATGCATCATTAATCAGCCAGATCGGATCTGGATGCGTTGATTCCCACGCTTCCAGGCTCTTTCTGAGGGCGGCTGCCCGTTCCGGCTCCTGGTTCGAGAGGTCCGTCGTTTCTGAAAGGTCGTTGGCTAAGTCGAATAGCCAATGCTGGGCATCGGGAGTCCGAACGAGCTTCCAATTGCCAGCGCGAATGGCGGCACCCCACTGCATTTTCCAATACAGGGTGTCATGAGGTGCTGAAGCGCTTTGTCCGTTCAGATGAGGCATCAAGTCGACTCCGTCAAATGAACGATCGGTCGGAAGATCTACGCCCGCCGCCGCCAGGAAAGTAGGTAAGACGTCCAGCGTTGAGACCGGATCGTCTGTTACCAGGTCTGCTGGAATATGCCCGGGCCAAGAGAGGAGGTAGGGGACGCGGTTTCCTCCCTCCAGTGCTGTTCCCTTTGCGCCACGTAAGGGAGCATTGAGAGAACCGTTGTAGGGCATAGCACCGCCGTTATCATTGGCGAAGAAAACGAGGGTGTTTTCTCGAAGGTTGAATAGGTCCAGCGTTTCTAGCACCTTGCCAATATTCTCATCCAGAGAGCGGGTCATAGAGGCATATTTTGCTCGGACATCCGTTTCAAACCGGGCGCTGTCTTGCGCCAAATAGTCCGCGCGCGCTTGCATCGGCGTATGAGGTGTGGTAAAGCTCAAGAAGAGCAAGAAAGGCTCATCTCTATGTCGCGCAATGAAATCGACGGCTCGATCGCCGAACTCGTCCGTGAGGTAATCGAGGGAATCGGCCGGAACGGGTGTGGTTCCGGTTTCTACGCGACTGTTCAGGCCCGTGAAGTACGGCCCGCTTCCGGCGCGTAGTCCAAAGAACTCTTGAAAGCCGCGCTGCTGTGGATGAAATCGATCCTCTAAGCCTAGGTGCCACTTCCCAATAAGACTCGTTGCATAGCCAGCGTCAGCAAGCCAGTCGGCGATAGTCCTCTCCGAAAGTGGCAGTCCACGAAGGGAGTCTGGGACTGCGGGATCAGGTTTTCCAGGAAGGTTGAGTTCGTGACCGAATCGCTGTTGGTAGCGCCCGGTCAAGAGACCAGCCCGAGATGGGGAGCAAACGGAAGCCGTGACATATCCGCTGGTGAAGCGAGCGCCAGAAGCAGCCAATTTGTCGAGGTACGGGGTTTGCATGAACTCGCTCCCCTGGAATCCGAAGTCTGCATAGCCGGCATCGTCTGAAAAGAGGATGATCAGGTTAGGGCGAGGAGTGTCTGTCGTGCATCCCATCGGCGCAATAAAGGCTAGAAAAAAGAAGCCGAGGAGACCGATGGTAGTGGTCTGGGCTTTTGCACCTGCTGCCCATGCTGGGGCACTGTGAGATTGGGTGGTAGTTGGTCTGGTTTCCGATTTCATGATAAATGTCTTCTGAATCCGGTGTGAAGAGAGAACTTGTTAGTTGCCGTGTCTTACATACGAAAATCAACGGTCCAAACAACGGCAATCGGACATGCAAACCAAACGATCGACCCTCATTCTGACCCTTCTAGGCGTTCTGCTTCTCTTTCCAGCGGCAGGAAGCGCGCAAGACTTGATGGAAGGCTTCAAACTACATCTCGATACGTCATCAGATGATTTCGTTTACTATAACCTGTCTGAAAACAGGGAAGTGACGACTCAGGAGGCTGCGTTTGGCTCTTGGGATGTGGCGTTTCAGGGCACCACAGTGAAATTCAATGGGCCTTCCCAGTTGCTTGCGGCTGCGTATGACGCGGTCGAGGAAGCCCCGGCCGAAGGATTTGCTACCTCTGAGGACGGTACCTCCGAGCTCCCCACTGATGCGGAGACTCGGTGGTTTAATTACGATTTCAATACACACATCATCTCAGCTAAGCCGGATCGGACAGCCATTTTCCAGACAAAAAATGGCCATTGGGGCAAGCTCAATATTACAGACTATTACAAGACTGTTTTTGGCCAAGACCCGATCCCGCGTATGCTTTCCTTCCGCTGGTCCGTTCAGAAAGATGGCTCCACATCGCTGAAATAGGCTTCACGCCGCAGAAAAAGCGTGAGCAGAACGGCCCGGAACGGGCCGTTCTGCTCACATACTGTTGATTAGAGATCGGTTTTATCTACCGATCATCATCTGAATTTCGGAGTCGTCTCCATTAAGCTCCCAGTTGATCAGGGAGACTGGAATGATCCCCATCGAGTTCATGTCATCCATGAACTGATACAGGGTAAAGTCTTCAGCTCGCTCGCGAGCGTATTCGGCTAGCAGTTTCTCGATTTCAATCTTCCCAATCACGTAGCTCTCACCATAGGCAGGCTGCCGTAGGTAGAAATGCTGTTCGTGTTGGATTGTACTGCCATCCCAAGGAAGAAATCCGCGTGGGGTCCACTTGTCGGCGAATCTGGCAGCCTCCTCAAGGGTCATCATGTTTGCGTGCTGGTATAGTCCACCCAAGGCGCGAGCGGCCCGTTGGGCAAGCAGGATCCAAATCATCTCCCGTCCACGCGGTCTGTCGTCCATTAATCCTGCGTGCATCATCATCTCTTCCATACCTGTGGCTAGCCCTTCGGCGCGGCCATCGAAGATGTTATACCAAAGAGGTGAATTACGAATGGGGGAGTCCGTAGGCTCGTCTCTCATGCGGGCAAGATCGATCCAATGGTAGTGGTGAGTGCGCATCGCCATTTCATCTCGATAACCAACCTCAGAGAAGAAGCCACGCAGCTCATCATCCGATGAGATAGGACTGAATGAGCCGATTCGTTCCCTGAGTGCGAGATCCATGTAGTCTTTCAGGGGAAGAATTTCCTCTTCCTCAAGGAAAGCCATGTATTCATCAACGGCCGCATTCAGCTTCTGGTCATACTCCGCAGGTGAAGCAATTCGTTCTAGTTCGGGCAGACTGCGATTGCGATTTTCTTCAAGACGCAGTGCTGCATGCGAGCGGGCAAGCTCCCGTTTTACAAGTACTACCTCTTCTTCCCACGTTAGTGGTAAATAATGGATATTTTTGAGGGCCCAGGTCATGTTATCCTTACCAACACCAGATTCACCCGTCTTGCTGTCTGCCTGCCTGTCCAGCCAGTCAGCAAAATTATCGCTAGCAGCTTGCGCTTCTCCTGCGGCTTCTGCAATGCCCGGACGACTCGTTGCCATGCGCTCGGCATATGCGTGAAGTGCTGTGCTCTGCTCCCGAATGCTTTCCGCTCCCTTGATCCATAGATCCCGGGCATTACCGGTCAGGTTTTCCTGTGCCGATTCAAACAGAGCAGGCATGATGCGTAAGCCCGCTTCGATGTGTGCCGCATCCTCATCGGAAAGGGGATATTCGTAGTAGGATACTTCCAACGAGCCTTCGATCATGGGTCCCTCACGATTTGGGACATCTGTGGGGCTCGGATAAAAGTAGACGTAATAAGCAGGATCCCTCTGCCACGGTTTGAGCACCTCATGGTCAAACTGTAGGCCGTTGAGCTCCGCATTTACCAGATGCCAGTCTACCTGTTCGTTTACAGCCCATTCTTCAATAGGGAAGGAGTCCAGCGTGGAACGCCAAGAAGGGAAGTCATTCCATTGCGCAGCAATGGTTTCTCGGCTGAAATCGGGTACGCCATCGACAGCAGGAGGAACACGGAACTCACGCCACGCTTCGAAAAAAGATACAAGATCCTCGTGCGTCTGCGACGGCATGTCAAGGTTTGTCGGAGCCTGAGAACAGGACGTCAGCACGACAAGGCCGAGTACCAGTACAAATAGTGATCGGAAACGGGACATAGTAGTGAGCGTCTTGTAGATGATGATGGAAGAGAAAGGGAAAGATACTACTGATTAGGATTCAGTGGGGATATCCCCGTGTAATGTGTAGCTGCTTAGCTTATGTGCTATTTCGTAGGCCCGCTTCATGCGTGTTTCTTCCCGCTTGGCTTGCGTAATGTAAGAGGCCACGGACCGCTTTTTACCGGGTGAGAACGTCGCAAATCTTTTAGAAGCCGCGGCATCATGTTCCAGAGCTTCTTCAAACTCTGGTGGAATATCAACGGTATTGGGATCAGGATCTGAGCGCAGGGTCGCAATGATCACATCATCTGGCCGAATACCGAGGTCGCGGAGGACAGTGAGGCCTACAACGAGATGAAATTCTCCGTCCTTGTTGCTAAACAGCGCTCGCTTCGTTTCTCGGCCATTCACAATGAGGATTACTCGCCTCGTACCACGCTGCATAAGTGTCTTCGCAACGTCAGGCGGCACAGGGATATAGTGGAACGTCCATTGTGGATGCTTCCAATTCAGTAAAACCGGGGCAGGAAATTCAAAAACAGGAGGCGTATCCATGAAGGGTTGCGGGGCGAAGGGTCAGTTTCCTAGAATAACATCCAATTGATCGGCCAGCCTCACACCGGCCTGCTGGATGCGTTGTTCGACGAAACCGATGTTCTGCTCGTAATATGATTCACCAAGCTGTCCATCTCCGATATCGTAGGCCCCTTTCAACAGGATATCAAAAGATTCCTTAGACCACAGAGCAGGATCGTCCGAGGCCCAGTCATCTCGCTCGTTAGGAGTGATTTGGAAAAAGAGATGCGAGGCATAATCTATCCAGGACATGCCAGAATGCTCTAATAAGCCGTAGTCCCAGGTCGCATGCACATTGGTATCCCGGCCGAATAACGTGACGCGGGTATCATTGCCCCCCCGGTCATCGGCGTATCCAGCATGGAGAGGTTGATGGATATCCCCAATGAAATGAGACAGGAATTTTAGTGCGTCTAGCCTTTCTTTCGTGGGACGTGTGGTGTCTCGCAGCGCTATTCTCGACTCCATGATGCCCTCGACCACACACAATGTATCTGCACAGTCGCGCTCGAGAACAAATGCGGAGGCACCTCTAGGAAGATTGACATAATGTGCTGTGGTCCATCGATCGTATTCTGGGAGCCGGCCACGGACTTCGTCAGCCCAAAGACAGCTTTCCATAAAACGGTCAAACCCGGCATCTGTTTTTAAGAGCGTTTGTATAGCTTGGCGGGTGGATTCCTTCATATCCCACCAAGCAATGGTGCACACCATCTTATGGGCATCCCAACCCCAGCGAAGGGTCGACCCAGGGGTCTCTTCTTGGTTGGTTTGATGGTTACTTGCATGCGGTTCTGCGGCCACTGTCCTTGGGGACGATGAAAGCAGTAAGGAGAGAAGTAGATTAAGAATCATTTGCTAGCGATATGAGTGGACGACGCGAAGGAATATGGGTAGTAGTATCTTCAGCCGCAATTAAACTTCCTTTCTGTTTGTTTCGATCCATTGGAATCAAGCCTTTACATTCTGCTTCCTGCCGTATTGCTCATTTCCTTTGCCTACTCCTCAGTCGGCCTAGGTGGGGGCTCCTCGTATACGTCCTTGTTTACGATCCTGGGATTGTCATTTGTCCTGATTCCGACGCTGTCACTTACGCTAAATACCGTTGTTACGGCTTCAGCTACGGTACAATTTGCCAGAAAAGGTCATTTGAAAGCAGGTATCCTGCTGCCGTTTGTTTTCTCATCTATTCCCATGGCCTTTTTCGGAGGCAGTCTGCACCTTGAGGAAAACACGTTTCAAATCGTGCTGCTTCTTTCTTTGATCGCAGTGGCTGCGCGGATTTATTTGTGGAAAGACCCCATTCTTAAGCTTCCGTCCTCAAAGGGATTCAGGATTGGGCTGTCCGTTGTTTCGGGTGCTTTGTTAGGATTTGTCGCTAGCGTCGTCGGAATCGGTGGCGGAATTTATTTGGTACCCCTCATTTTGCTAACAGGAATTGGTACGGCCAGAGAAGCCGCCGCAACGGGAGCTGCCTTTATCCTGATCAACTCTATATCGGGATTGATGGCGAGGGCTCGGTTTGATGAGTTGCCTTGGGAGCTCATGCTGCCGCTGGCAGCGACCGTATTCGTTGGCGGTTTGGCAGGATCATTTTTTGGATCCTCAAAATGGGCTGCTCGAACGATTCAACGAGTCTTAGGTGTCATTATTCTTACAGCTATTGTCCTTTTGGCGTACAGAATCATAGTCTGATACAGGCAGTTTCGCTGCATATCGGTACACCGAAACGGTCTATCTCGAGGGTACCAATGGCTGATGTGGCTATAAAACTAGATGTCGCCTCGTTTTAGCGCGTTTACGGCGTAGTCAACTGCCCTTGCCGTTAGCGCGATGTAGGTAACCGACGGGTTCTGCACGGCCGTACTTGTCATGCATGCGCCGTCCGTCACAAACAGATTGGGTATGTCGTGGGACTGGTTGAAGGCATTCAAGACGGATGTTTTGGGGTCTCTACCCATTCGCGCCGTGCCCATTTCGTGGATTGCCAGACCTTGAGGATTATTTTCGATGTCGTCAGTTACTCGAATATCCTTGAATCCAGCAGTCTCCATCATCTCCTGAGCACTTTCAGCACAATCCTTGCGCATCGCCAGCTCATTCTCGCCCCAATCAGCGCTCACAATGAGTTGAGGAATGCCCCATTTATCTGTTTCCGTTTCCGAAAGCCGGCAATGGTTTTCATATCGCGGGAGCGTTTCGCCATATCCCCAAAGCTGCATTTCCCACGGTCCAGGATCACGCAGACTCTGCTTAAAGTCTTCGCCGATACCCGCTTCAAATCCGCCTCGTTGAGGCCCGGCTCGCCAACTTGATCCTTGATAGGCAAATCCACGAACGTAGTCTGATCGCATGGACCTGGCATCTAGATTTCTAAATCGAGGGATATAGATGCCGTTTGGTCTGGTGACGTTATAAAATCGATCATCGAATCCTTCGGCGACTCCAGATGCGTTAATTCCCATGTGGTGATCGCCCAAGTAATGCCCCAACGTGCCGCTTGAATTAGCGATACCGTCAGGATACCTCGAATCCTTCGAGTTCAGCATAATTTGAGTTGTGCCAAGGCACGAAGCTGCTAGGAAGACTAATTTGCTGTAGTACTCAACCATCTCCCCCGTATTTGCATCGATCACCCGAACCCCTGTTGCACGATCTGTTTGTGGATCATGAATGACGCTGTGCACGATTGAATTTGGGATGAGCGTCATGTTGCCTGTTGCAGCCGCTGCAGGCAGTGCCACGGACACTGAAGAGAAATACGATTTCGTTGTACAGCCTCTTTCGCACGTGCCGCAATAATGGCAAGCAGCCCGACCATTGTGTACCTCGGTTAGGACGGCGCACCGACCGATGGTCATACAGCGATCAGGGAAAGCGGCCTCGACCTGCTGTTTCATGTGCTTCTCTACTGCCGTCATCTCCATCGGGGGGAGAAACTGACCATCCGGCAACTGGTGCAGGTCTTCGGCCTGTCCCGAGATTCCCATGAATCGTTCCGCATAGTCATACCAGGGGGCGATGTCCTCGTAACGAATGGGCCAGTCAACGCCATGGCCATCTTCTAGATTGGCTAGAAAGTCCTGCGGTCCCCACCGATACGTCTGTCGAGCCCACATTAAGCTGCGACCGCCTACCTGATTGGCCCGAATCCAGTCGTATGGCTTTTCTTGGATATAAGGTTGCTCACTGTCTTTGACGAACAGGTGCTTGGTTGCTTCATCGAACAGGTACACTTTACTCTGGACCTCGTAGTCATCCTGCTGCTCCTTGAGCGGCACCCGGCCGTGGCGGGGAAGCTCATATGCCTGCTTGTGCTCCGTAACGAAGCTTTCAGCATGTTCAAAGGCACCACCTCGATCAAGAACTAGCGTTTTCAGGCCACGCTCACATAATTCTTTGGCAGCCATGCCTCCTGCCATGCCAGAGCCGACCACAATGGCGTCAAATTCGTTTTTTGCGAGATACGTCATAAAGGTGCTGAATTGGCGTCAGTTGGACCAGGTTCGATCGATTTCTGCACGTGGCATATCCATGCGAGCCTTCACATAAGGCCGAAGACGCAATTCCTGCGTCATGCCGATTTCAGATGTATAGTAACCGAAAACAGTCCACATTTTTAGATCGCCCCAGAAAGGCTTTTGGGTGTCGTCGCTTCCAGAATATGTCCGCTCATCAAGATTTGTGACCAACGCAAGAAGCTCATTATCCGAGAGGGAGGAGGCACCCGTACTTTCGGCAAAAGTCGCTAGATTCTGTTTGAATGATTGGGCATCTGTATCGAGTAAATACTCGGCAAGCAAGGTGTCGATAAATCGGGGGACGCCAGCGGCCAGTGCACCTGGAGTGTCTGTATCGGGAATCACCAGATTTGATAATCGCCCGAGCAAATCTAATTCACTGGAGGAGAGCACCCGGGGAGAAAAGCCATCTACAGAAGGGGTGGAACAGCCAGCGAGAATGGCGGAAACGGTAGAGGCAGACGCTGCGGCTCCGAAGAGTAGCGTTATGCGAGACAAGGCGGTACGTCGATCCATTGGCTGGGGAAATGGTTAACCGAAGGTAATGGACCAATGCTCGATCATCCAACCCGATCAATCATTTTTTACGGCGTCCTTCATTTCTGGCCTGACAATTCACTTTTTTCGCTGCGTGAATCGATATCCGGCAAACAAAACTAGGCCAGCAACTCCGATGAGCGGAATCCACCCAATAAATTGCAATAGGAACAGTAGTCCCCCTACGGCCAATCCACCTTGGACCCATCCAACCAGTTGACCTTTAGTACGAGCATTCTCCACCTGTTCGTGGGTGTAAATGGCGGTTTTGTATTCGCTGGCCATGGCATTGATTGGTTAAATTGAAACGGTTCTAGCGGCGTACGTGAAGAGAGGCTCTAGGGTTACAAATCAGGTACCAAGAGCCATAGATGAACGAAGACGCACAACTCAAATCAACCTACCATCCGCCGATCAGAGCTCCCATCGCCATGAGCGTGACAAGGTTATAGAGCGAATTAAGCATCCAAAGCATCAGGTCGGTGCCTTCAAACGCAACACGTTGCCATCCGATGGTGAGGACGAAGCCTAGCCAAATCCAGAATCCTGTTTGGATACCTGACATCACACCCTCAACCTGATAGGCATCGTACCAAGCCCCTGAAACATGGGCCAAAACCAGAGCCATAAGAAGGGCGAATACCCATGTAACACCATACGACTTCGTGGGATTGAACCCCGCACGAAGCTCTTCCTCGGTTTTGCCGATCAAATCCATCCATTTCTGGCCGAAAAGAGGGCCGTACCATAGGGCTCCTGTAGCCATTGGAATCAAACTGGCAACTAGGACCGCCCAATAATTAATGTCAGAGTACATAATGGGTATGGAATGGTGTGAGGGGTATTCTTATCGCAAATAATCGGCGTTTCGATCTGAATGTGCAATTACTAGCGGCATGACTCGGGCTCCTTGCATAGTGAATTTGCCTAGATCTCTAGCCCTCGGGCTCTTCTGAAACAATGCCCAGCCCGTCCGGAGGAGGTGATCCATAGTGCTCAAGGATGCGTTTGTTGAAGTCTTCTTCTGATATGCCGGAAAGGGCCCCTTTGCACAAGCTTTTGACATGAGCAGGGAAGTCAGACCGTTCCACCCATTGTAGATAGCTAGCCTCACGATCCTTCACTTCGAACAGTGGACGGCCGTTGTATTTACCGAAGCTGAAAACAATTTCACCGACCGACCAGGTAAAATGATTTGTTGGTCCAACCCAATATTCTTTTTCCGGGTTGGTCATCTTGGCGAGCTCTTCCCACGATGTTTCTTCCAGATTAAACGTGCGTCGTATCCCGCGAAGTACATCAACCGCTGCCTGAACATCAGCCTCGGCAGAGTGGGCATCTTCGAATTCGCCCCCAACAAAGCGCTTGTAGGCATCGGTAAGGCTACGAGGCTCTAGCGATTGCCATATTCTGTATGGGTCTACCACTAGCCTAGATGACAAATCGATCGTTCGCCCGATCCGTTCAAATTCCTTCTCGACACATCGGATATCAAACCGTACGTTATACCCTACAATAACGTCTGCTCGAGCGAGAAACGCCTCAACCTCATCCGCAACCTCAGCGAATGTCGGTTCATGGGCGAGGTCTTCCATACTAATCCCATGAACGGCCTGGGCTCCTTTTGCAATGGGTACTTCCGGCTTGAAAAGCTGATAGTATGACTCTTCCGTGCCTCCTTCGTACAGACACATCGACAACTCGACAATCTGGTCAGTATCCGGATTGCGACCGGTTGTCTCGACATCGAAGGCGATCATTATTTTGCTCATGGAATCTCGCTGCAGTTCTGTTTCTTCTAATGGGCTCCGGACCCTAATCGGCCGAAGTGTTTGGAGAGGAACTCCTTTGTTATCGCGCGGGCAATTGAAAGGTAGGGGACCCCTGTGACAATCTGGTGTCACCCCCTGTTTCGTATAATCCAATCGCGACCAATATTTCGCTTAACCTAACTTACGACTCATCAAGCATCCCTCCTCATATCTACACAGGCAGTTGTTGTCTGGTCTTGAAGCTTGCGCCGATCCATCCGGCTTAAAGTTGATTGTTGCACCATCTGCACAAATGGCAGTTGCCCTAAAAACTGCTGCTGCACGGGTTGGGCGCTCTCTCGTAAATGTGGAGGCGGTATCTGTTGCAGGTTTAGCCTTGCACGTTTGGCGAGCCATGCAGCCCTGGCAGGCAGCGCGACTTGTCTCATCCTGGCAACTTGAAGTCGTCTTAGCATCGGCTTTGCGGACAACCTCAAACCCAGAGGGCCGGTTATTCTCTTCCTCTCTTTCTACGCTCGTGCAGTCAATCCAAGCAGATCGGCTTGCAGGGCGCGACGCATCATGGGCTGCAAAACGCCAGCGAAATCCAAGTCAGGAGGTATATGCAGAGCTTTTTGGAGCGTACGAACACTATCTGAATGGAACGGGTAGATTGGACATGGCCGATGTCCATAGAGTGGCTGTTGAACAGGTTGAGGAGTTCTGCGAAGCCCGTCATCTTGAAGGACTGGTAGTATGTAGGAATGTGCAATTGCTTCCTGCACAAAAAGACCTCTTGGTTGGCCTGTCCAATGGGGCTCGCGTAAGCATTTTATTGGGTGATCAATCAGCCCCAGGCTTTAATGAGCCATTGCAGGCTGGAAGCGTATTCACTGATTGGACGGTACCAAAGGTCTCCTTGGACACTGGCTCCAACGTTCGTGTCATTCAGGCAGCAACCAGGCGAGAGGAAGTGTGGTCCGTTTTTTCGGATATCCTGACACGGTGCGAATCGTTTGATGATGTCGAATTGGCTGTCTCGTCTAATGACTTATATAGGCCCCACATCGAGGCGGCCTGTCGCAGATTATCGATTCCGTTGACATCAAGTGGCAACGAGGATGGAACGATTCATCCGGTAGATATAGCTCTTAGAGGGTTTTTGTCATGGGTTGCTTCTGGATATAAGGTCGAGGAACTCCAGGATTTATTGCGAAGTGGCACGGTCTTCAATCCGATTGAGGTTCAGCAGGATACCCGCGCTTCAGCATCCAGACGTGATCAGTTGCTTGATCCGTTGGAAATAGCACGATTGCTCTCCGTATTCAGGCTTACGCCGGCAGCCCTATCAAATCCGGATCTTAGATCAATCCTCCTTGAGGGAGCGGCACGGGATCGCGTGAGCAGGGAGGACGTCGATAGGCTCTTGAAATGGTTTATGTCAATTAGAGAGAGATTACCTGATAGCGTAACGTCCCCATCAACTTTCGTGGAGCGCATCTGGAGCCTATTGCGTCTAGCAGGGGTCAAAAGTCTGGAGGGAAATAAAGACAGGTCGAATCTAGAGAAGGCGCTAGAACCATTACTAGAGAGCGATTTTCTTCCGGTGGAATCAACGTGGTTAGCCGGATCGATTTTGGATCAGCTATCGAGCCATCGGCGGATCATCCGTGACGATGGATCTGGTTTACACGTTACCGCCTTGTCTGAGGCGGGCTATGGTCCCAGGAGTACATGTTATGTGCTGGGTTTGGATGATCAAGCCTCATCGACCAGCGCTTCGGAACGATCCACGCATCCTGTAGGACACGAATCGACTATACCTTCTGGCTATGGTGATCCAACACCCGCAAGGCACCTTGTTGCCGAACTAAAACGGCGATTTGGAGACCGATTGATTTGTTCGGTGCCTGCATGGGACGTTGCTGATGAACGCATTCTCTTTCCAGGTAGCTCCTTAGTCGAAATCGCGAAGATGAAGGAAATCCGTGCCGAGCATCGTATGGGCGGTATTGACATGGCCGATCGATTTTGTCGGGATCCTTGGCGTGTGGAAGCCCCGGCATTTCCCTCTGTTTTGCGTGGCTTACAGGCAGAAGCCAAACGAAATGAGTCAGGGTGGACCGAATATGATGGAATGGTTGCATCTCACTATAAGAACGGCTCCTCAGATGAAGAGCAGCTAATAGAATTGAGGATGTCGCCTTCCAGACTTGAGGTGATGCTCTCCTGCCCGTATAGATATTTCCTAAGTAGCGTCCTTAAGCTTCGCGCTGGAGCCGAAAACGAAGAGGAATGGATGGACGCTGCCTCGGAGGGCAATGTTCTGCATGAGTTGTTTGAACGTCATACCCGTGCTCGAATTCAGAAAATGGCAGGGTTCGCTTCTTCAGACGAAGAGCAGATGTTGCGCGATCTTAGGGCTGCTGTAGAGCGTCAGGCGCTTCGCTCAGGGGACGATGTTGAAGCTATGGTGCATGCTCGATATCTGTCTCTGGCTCACGGGGTCCGGACGTATTTCAGGCGAGAAAGACAGCTTGCCGATGAGCGTGAGCCAGTGCATGCTGAGTTTTCGTTTTCCGATCATGAATCGTCGGACGCTCCACCGGCTCGATTTCGGTCCGATCAGGGAGAGATCACGGTAACCGGGCGCATTGATCGAATTGATGAGCTCAATGATGGGTCATGGGTGATCATCGATTTCAAAACCAGCAAGCCGGATGGTTTTGTGCCGGACAAGCTCTTATCGATGAATGAAAAAATCCAATGGGCACTGTATGCGTGGGCAGCGTCTGAAACCACCGGGAAAAAGGTGTCTTTGGCTGAGTATGTATTTACATCCAGAAAGGGATCTGGTTGGGTGAGTCAAGTTGCGGCTCCTTCGCGGGAGCAAGTTGAACCCTTGCTTGATAGTGTTTTGAAAAGAGTCGCTTCAAATCACTTTATGCCAGCGCCTGACCCGAATACGACATGTCAATGGTGTGATTTTAAAGCTATTTGCGGCGATCTCAATGCGAGAAAGCATATGATCAGGGAGAAGTTTAGGGATTCAGATCCTGCCGAAACTGACGCTTATGAAGGCTGGGCATTCCGGGAAAAATCCATCACGTCATGAAAACGAACAACGACACGACAGGAATGGAAACTCCCCCTTCGTTTGATGACGCTCCTGACGAAGCGGGCCGTCGAATAATTCGAGGAATACGAGGTCTTTCAGTACCCGTGTCTCTAGATAAAGACCTTGATCTCACATCTAATATCATTGTGAGTGCGGGCGCAGGTTCTGGAAAAACGACGGCTCTCATTGAGCGGTTGATTGCTCTCATTCGATCAGGTATTCCTGTCAATGAGCTCGTCGCTATTACGTTTACAAAGAAGGCGGCTGGAGAGCTTCAAGAAAGGTTTTTTGCAGGCTTAATGGAAGCGCGTGAGGATATCGGAAAGAGGATTAACAGTAGTTCTGGTGAGGTGAAGGCTGAGTGGCTGCTAGAATCACAGCGAATTGAGGCAGCGTTGGAGCGCAGCGAAGATGCTTTTGTGGGAACGATTCACTCTTTTTGTGCACGTCTGCTCCGATATCACCCCGTTGCGGCAGGAATACCACCGGATTTCGAGCAAGTTGACGATGCCGATGAGCAAAAACTGCGAAAGACTTTCTGGAACCGTTCTATCCGAGAACGCACGGAAGAGGGAGACTTGGATCTGGCGCTTCTACGCGAAATGGAGATTCCTGATGAAGCTCTGTTCCATCTGTTTGACACGTGTATTAAAAACGCAGGTGTGACCTTCACTCAGAGCGGAGTAGAGCGTCCTGAGGTGGTCTCTGTCTTTGTGCCAATAGCTGATTGCATGAAGAAGATCTACCCTCTTCTGCCACAAACTGGAAAGCCCGGGCCATTTCAGTTGGCAATTGAACGCGCTTGGCAATTGGTTCAACCTGTTGCGGTGACTACCGATCTTGAACGAATCCAGGTACTGGAAATTATCGTGTCGTCACTAAAAACGGCCGACCCACCAACGTTCAACGTAACCGTTCGGCAGTGGGGAAAGAAGGCATCTGAAAGCGGAGCACTAGCCTACGCTCTTCGGGACGGAGAAGACGACCTTTGTGCTGGGGGGGCGTTGTTGGAGTATGTCATCGATACGGTACAGCCTGCCCTGAAACAGTGGCAACATTGGCTACATGATGCAGCACTTCGATTTGTCACCTCTCTTACAGACGCCTATCGGGACGAACGCCTCTCGTTGGGGTGGTTGACCTACGATGATTTACTTAGGGAAGCGAATAGAATTGTCCGTGATCATGAGCGAGTACGGGAGATGCTTCAGCAGCGTTTTACTCGTGTTTTAGTCGATGAATTTCAGGATACTGACCCCGTGCAGGCATCTTTGATGTTCAACCTGTGCGCAAGCTCTTTGAATCCTGATGACTGGCGAAAAAACGACTTACTTCCCGGCAGGCTTTTCGTTGTTGGGGATGATAAGCAGTCGGTTTACAGGTTTAGGAAGGCTGATTTCCAGGCATTTTCAGCTGTTTGTTCTGCACTCTCCGAAAAGGGGGGCAGACATCTCCAGCTTACGGCAAATTTCCGGTCGGATCAGCGGGTGTGTGCTTGGGTAAATGAAGCAATCAAACCTCTCTTCGATGAGGATGTGGCACCATATCAAGCAAATTGGCAACCATTAGAGCCCGCAAAAGGGACGCTGCACGAGGGCGAGGCAGTCCGGAGGGTGTGCGTCGGTAAACAAGCAGGAAGAGCGCCCACGACGCGCACAGTGGCCGAAGCACGTGCAATAGCATCCATTATCCACGAGTCAGTGGATGGAGCGTCGGGAAAGGCTGAAGTAGGATATGGAGACTGGCTTATTTTGGTCAGGGGACACTCGCGGGTGCCAGCTTTCCTCAATATCCTTAGTGAGGAAGGTATCCCAGTTGCCTTAGAAGGAGGGAAGGGAGACGAGGTGTCAGATGTCATTTCTCTCGTTCACAATCTGCTGCGGTGTCTGGTGGATCCAACTGACCATGTATCCCTTGCTGCGACATTGACATCTCTGTGGTTCGGCGTATCTGATGCGGATTTGCATGCATATCGCATCGCTGGAGGATCATGGAATGCTTGGTTGACGATTCCCGTGGGAAATCCTGACATTCCCGAGTCCATGCGAAACGCCTCTCTAAAGCTCAGGGAATGGGCAGAGTGGACTCGACTATACGCCCCGCTAACTCTTTGGGAAAAGATTTTGGCTGACAGTGGAATAGAGGGTGCTTTAAGGCAGCGCGCAGATGGAGATGTTGCCGTTGGAATGATGGAAATGATTGGTGAGCTTTTTTCCAGGCTTCAAGGCGAAGGCAAGGACATGCCTGCTTGTGTCCGGGAAATAGCTAGGTATCAATCTGGTGAGCGAAGTCTAGAGCTTTTCTCGGACAATGTGCCCTTCAGAGACAGTGTGAGGATTATGACCATTCACGGAGCCAAGGGGTTACAGGCAAAGCGAGTTGTTTTAGCGGATGTTATAGCCAAAAAGGATCACAAGCCGGACCGTCATATTTGGCGGGACGGTCCTGCTCTGAACGGATTAGCTGTAGTAAAGTCAACGGTTGGTCAATACAGCACGCGCCTGCTCGAGCCTTTTGGATGGGTTCAAGCTGCCCTGGAGGAAAAAAGATACGAGCAGGCCGAGGAAAACCGTCTGATTTATGTCGCAGCAACAAGGGCCATTGAGCAACTTATCGTTTGTACTCATGCTGAAGAAGGAAAGGGTACATGGGATCAACTCATCCCTGCATTAGTGGCAGCGGAGGTTGACTCCCTAGAGGTGCTTCCCACCGCATCGGATACGTTGCCCGGGTTCAGACGTCGCAAACGACCAACTGACTGGGCGCGTGAAAATGCCGAAGGAGATCTGCTGGACCGGATTTCGGCGCTTGAAACGAGTACATGGAGAGTTTTACGTCCAAGTGAGTCTGAGGAGGGCGAGTTGGAGAAAGCCCAGAGTTCGTATGAAGGACCCAAACAGTCGTCTCGTCCCGATGGTCGCAAAGTGGGAACGGCATGGCACACGATGTTCGAGTCTCTTGTTGCATATCGAAAGAAGAGCGTGTCAGAGACGGATGTTCAGGATATCGTTCAAGCAGTCCTGTCTTCGGCGGATAGCACTGTGCGCTCAGCACTACAGAATGTAGCCGAAATCGGACTCCTAAAATTTGTGGAGTCGGAAGTGTGGCAGACGTTGAAAAATGCTGATCGAGTACTAACGGAGGTTCCATTCACTCTTCAGCGTGACGAAGAGGGAGAAGACGTACTCTATTCGGGCATCGTAGACCTTGCCTTCCGAACGGATGACAGCTGGACCATTGTAGACTACAAATCGGATGCAGCAGACGAAAAGACCCTAATCACGCGTCATGCCTCTCAGATAGAAGCATACGTTGACGCTTGGATGTCTCTTTTTGACGACCAGTCGTGCAAGGGAATTATCTGGTCAACTGCACTCGGGCGGGCGATACCCGTCAACCATTGATTGAGCCTATCAAGATGACTGAACTATTCGTTTCCGGCGCAGTCGGAGTGCTCATCGGAGCAGGTATTGTATTTCTTATCCTCAAGGCAAAAGCTTCTGGACTAGCGGCGCGCAGCGAGGAACTGGTGCGCGCTCGGGAGGAAGCAACGGCTGAAATGGCGGTACTGCGCGAGACCAACTCCTCGCTGCGCGCCGATCTAGCTGCCGAAAGGGCTGCCAGAGAGCAGGAGATAAAGGGGTGGGCTGAAAAGCAGGAGGCTCATATTCAGGCCCAAGAGGAGTTGATGAAGCAGTTCGACGCGCTCTCGCGGAAAGCGCTCGACTCGAATAGCAAAAGCTTCATGGAGCTTGCGAAGACGCAAATCGAGAAGATGGTCCAAGACGTCGATACCAAGGAAGAGAAACGAAAATTAGAGCTCGAAAAGCTCGTTTCACCGTTGTCCAAGACCTTAGAAGACGTTTCAAAGCATGTTCGGGAAGTCGAAAAGGAGAGGGAACGTGCCTATACCTCAATAACGGAGCAGGTAAAAGGACTATCTGTTGCGCAGGAGTCGATTCGAAAGGAAGCGGCAAATCTGGTAAACGCCCTTCGTAAGCCGTCTGTCAGAGGCCGATGGGGTGAAATTCAGCTCAAACGTGTCGTTGAAATGGCTGGAATGCTTGACCACTGCGACTTCGAGGAACAGCATACTGTGCATTCCGACAGTGGTAGGTTGCGGCCGGATATGATCGTTCATCTTGCCGGCGGAAAGACCATCGTAGTCGATGCCAAGGCGCCGCTTTCTGCGTATTTGGACGCCATCGAGACCGATGATGAAGACGAACGAGAACGTTTCATGCGCAAGCATGCCGAGCAGGTCAAAATCCACATTCGGCAACTTTCGACCAAAGCCTATCAGGATCAATTTGATAGCACTCCAGACATGGTTGTTCTGTTTCTCCCCGGTGAATCCTTCTACTATGCTGCTCAGGAGATAGACCCAACGCTGATCGAACAGGGAGTGGAAAACAACGTGGTTATTGCCACGCCAACCACCCTAATTACGTTGTTGAAGGCTGTTGCGTATGGATGGCGCCAGGAACAGCTAACCGAGAATGCGCAGAAGATCTCTAGGTTGGGGCAGGAGCTGTATGAGCGTCTAAGTGTTCTTTCCGAACACATCAACAAAGTCGGGCGTGGCCTCAATTCAGCCGTCACAAGCTACAACAAGGCGGCAGCCTCGATGGAAAGCCGAGTTCTCGTTTCGGCTCGCAAGTTCAAGGAGTTGGGTTCTTCCACGTCTAGTGAACTACCCGAAATGAAGCAAATCGAGGGAACGCCTCGCCAGCTGGAGCTTGGTTCTTCGGACGAGGCCTAGTGCTCGTTCTCAATAGATCCTGATTACACTTAGGCCGCTAACGAAGTCAAGCGAGATTCTGGGCTTTCCAAGATGAGGTGAACCATGGCTTTCCAAGCATCCATCTCGTCCGTTACGTTCTTTTTGAGCTCGTCGAACCTCTGATGCAATAATTCAAGCTCCTCGTCACGAGCTGTTTTCATCTGCTGGATTTTCTCATCCTTCAGTCGCTGAATTTTATCTGAGGTTGTCTTCAGTCCGTTAAGGTTGGCTGTCAGGGATTCGGCTGCTTCCTCGACACGCGCACTCCAACTGTCGTAATCAATACGGTGCTTCAGTTCCTCGATCCGTTCCAACATGAGGTGTCGATCTGCGGCTACCAATCTGCGTTTGATCGTGAGGTGATTCACCTTCTTCAAGTCGTAGGCCAGTCCAATCTTACTGAGTGACCAAATAACAATTTTAGCTGGATCGAACTGATACCAGCGAACGCCATTGCGATAATCACCAGCAAACGTATGGTGATAGTTGTGATACCCTTCTCCAAAAGTGAGGATGGAGAGGAGAAAATTATTGACGGCTGTATGTTCGGTGCTAAATGGCTGCGAGCCCCAAATGTGGGCGAGCGAATTGATAAACCATGTACAGTGATGTACAAAGAACATGCGTAGTAGCGTTCCAATCACAAACGACCCCAGTGGATCACCCGTGATTGCCCAAAGTGCGCCCCAAACCATGGTGTTAACAACGACCATTATGACGGCGTAATGCTTGTGCTGGAATTGCAAAGCAGGGCGTTCCCAGAGGTCATGAATCACGCGAGGGTTGATTTCAGGACGCGTCTTGAACATCCAAAGCATGTGTGAATGCCAGAATCCTTGAGGTGCACTGTACGGATCGAGATCTGTATCCACATGGCGATGGTGGATGCGGTGATCGTGAGACCAAGAAAAAATGCTGCCCTCAGTAGCAACCGTGCCCCAAAAGCTCAAAAAGGCTTCAATGGCAGGGTGCGTTTTGTATGTCACGTGCGCATAAAGTCTATGGTAGCCCATAGTGATGGCCAAAAGACATAGGCACCAAAGAGCTACCGTACTCCATATCAACGATGCGGATGCATCATAGTTGATGATGTAGATGGGCAGGAGAATAAAAAGGAGAAGGTGATATCCTGAAAGGAAGAGAACGTTGGTCCAATCAAGGGACCAGGAACGCTTAGATGCGTCTTTTGCCTGACTCATGAAGTTTTCTGACTTGCCGAATTGTCGAAAAGGGGTACGACTGGGCCCGGCGGGAGGCCCTCACATGAAAGATAGGAGTTGCATTGTTTCTGACCAACGCACCCATCGAAAACCCGAATTTGTACTAGGAAATTCTAAAACGGGTGTAGCCGGTCTATCCTGACTGGCCTGGCAAGTTCCACTTCGCCTTAGTAGGCACCTGAGGACTTCATTACGGCACTCAATGTTCTTGTTATCACGACGATGTCCAGCCAAATTGACCAATTACGGACATAGTAGGAGTCAAACTGCTCCATACCGTCGGTTCCAGTGTCCGACCGTCCAGATACCTGCCATAAACCTGTCATACCCGGACGACGTCCTTGGCGGCTGGTCAGCCGATCAGAGGGCGTACGCTGGCCATCGGTCTCCCGGCGGGAGGGACCAGCTGCTTGATGTCCAGAATCGGATTTGTTTAACCAGTTCATGTCCTTGGGTCCGAAATACGTTTGTTTTTCCCAGCGCGATTGCGAAATAGGCGGCCCTGACTACGCCGTCGTTGAATTGCACTGCGATTGCCAGCGCGACCAAAAGGCCGTTGGATAGGGCGACGATTAATGGGCGCGATTCCAAGACGAGAAACCTCATCAAAGAAATAGTCGAGCGTTGAGGCTACTCCATCTGTTCGATTCGTAGCCGGCGACCAGCCTAGAATCACACGAGCCTTTGTGATATCTGGTTTGCGAACTTTGGGGTCGTCTTCCGGCAACGGGAGATACGTTATGGAACTACGGCTGCCCGTAAGTTTGACCACTTCCTCAGCAAACTCACCAATGGTGATCTCTTCTGGATTCCCAATGTTGACTGGATCAGATTCATCAGAGTAGAGGAGCCGGACAATTCCTTCGACCAGGTCGTCTACGTAGCAGAATGATCGAGTCTGAGACCCGTCTCCAAAAATCGAAATGGGTTCATCACACAATGCCTGCTTTATGAACGTTGGTAGGACTCGGCCGTCATCGAGACGCATCCGAGTTCCATACGTATTGAAGATTCGGGCAATGCGAGTCTCAAGACCGAATTCCCGGTGGTAAGATGCCATTATGGCCTCTGCAAAGCGTTTGGATTCATCATACACGCTTCGCGGTCCTATTGGATTGACATGACCCCAGTACGATTCGTCCTGAGGATGTACCAACGGGTCGCCATATACTTCGCTGGTAGATGCTTGTAAGATCCGGGCATTGGATGCTTTAGCTATACCAAGCAGGTTCCTCATTCCAAGCGAACCGACATCAAGGGTTTCCAAGGGATACCTTAAGTAATCGATTGGAGAGGCTGGGCAGGCGAAGTTCAGAATGAAGTCATAACCCGTTCCCAAATCGGTAGACGTTGATATATCCCGATGCACAAACGTGAAATCAGGGTCGCCGAGAAGGTGGTCGACGTTTTCTAGGCGGCCCGTAAGAAGGTTATCAACGCAGGTAACGTGGTGACCATCGCGAATAAACCGATCGCATAAGTGGGAGCCGAGAAAGCCGGCACCACCCGCGATGAGGGTCTGTGGTTTGGACGAGGCCATTGTGTAGGAGCGAGTTAAGGTGGGTCTGATATAATTCAGTTCGGGGACAAACCCACCTGCTACAAATAGGTAAGCAGGAGGGAACGCTACCCTTCTTCTTCCTTATCGACCAATCAAGGCAATTCATAAGCGTTCAAACGTTAGTAGGGCATCACATTACAGAGCGTTCGAAAAAACACCTACAACTCACTCTTTGTCTTTGGGGTACAATGACCTTCGAAGCCGATCGACGCAGGCAAGTGCCGTGATCGAGTCGGCGCATCACCTCTCAGTGATGATTGGTTCTGGGTGAAGCTGCCCGGACTCCTAACGGAGCCCGGGCATGCTTTTGTCATCCAGTTGGAACCGGCGAGCTGAAGTGAGGGCAAGGGGCGCTGGGACGTCCCCGGGAGGCGCCTAGACCCTTATCGCACGATGACCAAGGGAATGGTCTTGTCGAAGGAAGTGCCTCCAAAGCTCTCAATATGGAGCCGTACGAAGTAGACGCCAGCTGCGAGTCTATCCACGTCGATACGCTGCGTGTACCACTCGTCTGCGTCCTGGAATTCAGATGGATGCTTCAGGACTTCTCGACCCATGGAATCATGCATGGACAAGGTCACGAATCCCTCTGCTGATAAGAAGTATCGTACTTCGAACCGGTCTGAGGTCGGATTCGGAAAGGCACTAGATAACACGAATGAATCTGGGTTTTCGATGTCAAGTTCTAGGCGGGCTAGTTCCTGGCGCCGACCGTCAGCGGCTGTTGCAATCAGCAAATACGTTGCTGACTGCAGGCCAGCGAGAGATCTATCCGTGAAGGTAGAAATAGCTGCTGGGTCAAGATTCAAGACTGTTGTCCCATCCGCTGTAATTCGCTCGATTTGCAGACTTTCAATACCAAAATCCGAATTGACTGCCCAGGAAAAGGTGACGACTCCAGTATCATCAACCGTCCCTGAGATCGTGGCTTCACCTAATGGTTCATTGCCAGTAACGAGAACAGTGGATACTCGCGATATCAGCTCAGGGATCAGAACATAATTATTATCCCCAGGACAAGCGGTTTGCCCGAAATCCCGATGACCTCGAATACGTTCGGGCTCAACGCCATAGCGTTCGCTCAAGAATGCAAACAGATTTATGTAGGTGGCGAAGGCTTTCGGTGTGATTTCTTGTTCGCAGTAGGCGCCTTCAGGAGGATGGTAGCATCCCATGATCACCACACCAACGTTGCCTGTATTGGCTCCGCCGGCATGCGCCCCCATTGCCAGAATGGGCACCTGAGACAAGGAAGTGCTGTTGTCCATGAAAGGACGGCCTTGATAGAGGCGACCTCCACGGTCGATGGCAAACTGGTATCCAATATCAGACCAGCCCCTAATGTTTTGGTGCAAATCCTGCATGGCCCGCATTTGAGCCTTCCCTTCGTCCAGCGTTTCAGCAGAATATCCAGCAGCGTGATGCCAGGTCATGTATTCATACCCTGGCCTAGCAAGATTGGAGGGTGTGCCCCGAAACGCTTGTGCACTCCACTGAGCGCGAGTAATTAGGGCGGGAGGGATAATTGTGCCACTTTTTGCACCAATTAGAGGTTCCACGTCTAACAAAGGACGTGATTCTGACTCTGGTTGCGCATTGAAAACGCCCACATCCCTGATCGTCAGCGTTCCGCCGGATTGTCCCATGACCCGAACTTCGTACAACGATGATTCGAATTGGCCGTCCTGTCTATATCCTGCAACGGCCGTTCCTCCAGTGGCAGAAGTGACTATATGCATGCGTTGCCACGGCTCTGAATCTCCAAACCGGATCTCTGCGGCCAGATTGGTATCTGAATACCCAACCTCAACAGCGAGACCATTGAACACGCCAGGAGGAAGGAAGCCGCGGACCCCAACGGTCAGTTGCTTACCAGCGACCTGTAAATCTGTGCGCACAAACGGAGCGGCAATATCGACCAAGTCACCCAAGGCCTGACCCTGGGAGGCTGGCGCGCTCAAAAGAACTACTACTAACATCGCTGTCAAGGACAGCCTTCTCATCTTCACAACATCCGCCATGTGCATTGGTACCTGTTAAGGGCCTAGTATTCTGACCGCTATTCACGGTACGCTTTAGAACATCAGGTTAAAGGAATACCAATGGGTCTGTTCCAGACGACCGAAGTCTGCGTACGCATAGTCAAAGCTCGCACGTGTGGAGCGGTCGATTCGGAAATTGAGGCCTGCGCCCCACGTCAAGCCCTGTTCGCCATCCTTCTCGAAAGCATTCCGATATCCTGCTCTGAGCGCTAAAAGATCGCGAAAGGAGTACTCAGCGCCAGTATTAACGTACTCACTATTGTCGTTCGGGTGGGCGGCATCTGTAGTCAGAACCACTCTGTGATCCGCCGTATCGATAGCGTCCCATGCAAGTCCAACACGGAACATGAGCGGAAGTGGGTAGCTGTCCAGAAGGTATTCCGAGTTGACGATTTCAACAGTACCCTCCTGATTGACCGTTGGATCAATCGCGAAAATGATGTCTCGTCCTGTCATCTGCATCTTTGGACCGAAGTTCGACATGGATGCCCCAAGCCTCAGGTCTTCGTAGGGCGTAGTGAAGAGAATCCCGATATCGAAGGCCGTGGCAGAGGCTGTGCTGTGCCAGATCTTTTCGCGGATGTACTTCACGGTCGTACCAATGGAGAATCGATCCGTGAGCGAACGGGCGTACGAAACCTGCAGAGCCATATCCTGCTTGCTGAACTTCTCACCCGTCCCGCCGGGTTCATTGACTGTTCGGACCTCCATATCACCCGAATCAAGGTACAGTAGGCTGGCTGCCATGGTCCCCATACCACCCAGATTAAATCCAACGGCAGCGTAGCTATAGCTGATATCCGCTAGGTATTGGGTCGTAGAGAACTGAACCGCCCCACCTCGGATTTTCGAGAGGCCTGCAGGGTTCCAATAAAGGGCAGAGAGGTCGTTTGCTTCTGCCACGAAACTGCCTCCCATACCTACGGCACGGGCGCCAACCCCAATTTTCAGGAATTGAGCCGCAGTCGTGCCTACTTTTGTGATCGTTTCCGTCTCGCCGCCGTCTTTCAGGCTTTGAGCGCTAGACGGAAGGACTAACAAAAGGCAAAGGATACTAGGCAGGAGAACGTTCATCTTCTGATCGATGGAATTCAGTGTAGACATCATTTGATCACCGCGAATTTGCCGATATACGAGCCTTCTGCAGAGTCTACATGGAAGATGTAGAGGCCGTACGCGATGTTCATGTTGTCCTTGGTTCGGAGGTCCCAAAAGGCCTTTCCGTCGTCAAGGGTGCTGTTGTGGTTGATTGTATCAACCAACTCACCCGCCAGAGTGTAAATTCGTATGGTAGCCTGAGCAGGGACATTCGCGAAGTACAATCGCCTATCGCCGCGCTCAGAGCGAGATACTGGATTTCTTGGTTCCAGTTCATTGGTTGCGACGTAAGGGTTGGGAACGGTGTAGATCTCACGCAGCTCTTCTTTGAGAAGGTCCGCGTCCGTCATCGCCGAAACCGTTCCGAACGTAAAGTGATCATCGCTTGCAAATGGTTTGTTCGTCTCGATATACAGAACATCTCCACTCCCAGGCATGCTGCCATTATCGGTGAATGTAACTTGCCAACTTGCCACCATGCTGTCGTCTACAATATCAAGGAAGATAACAGGCTCGTTTAGATCCCATTCACCGTCACGGTCCACATCAGTTGCGAAAACTTCGATCTGCTGATTGGCTTGCGTAAGGTTGGTTACTGTGAAGGGCAGTGGCAGGTTGTTCGAGAAACCATTCGAGATGAACCCATCATCAAACGTCACCTCATAATCGAAGGGCTGCCGTTTTCTTCCGGGACCAGCCCGGGCGACATCAATTTCAAAGCTGATGCCTTCACCTCCGGAAGACCAACCCGTTTCGTCCTCATCCACGGTCAGCTCAGCATCTTCGACGAAGATGTGCATTCCATCGAATACAGGATTGGCTTCTTCACCGGCCATGAGTTTGCTTTGAGCAATGGGGAAGTAGCGGAATGAGGCTGACAGCGAATCTCCATCGCTGATTGTCGAGCCTACAATCTGAACCACGCCGGACTCAGGGACAAGCAAGTAGTCGTCAAGTGACGATAATACTGTTCCGTCGGAACGGGAAAGGACGAATGAAGCCTCACTAATATTCTGATATCCCAGGGAGCTGGTCTTTCCTACAACCGCACGAATCTTGGTCTGAATCGTGTTCAGGTCCTCGATTGAGTAGCTAATATCTCTGCCAGTTTCTTCGTGGAATACGATGTCATACGACGCACCATTGCGAACCGACATTTCGTCGATGATTCGGATCGTGATGTCGCCCGTTCCGTGTCCACTTTGTCGGATAATGCCACCGGCCGCCTCTATAGACGGCGCTACATAGCCGGCCACGCGCGGTCGGGGAATGACGGAGGCGGTATTAACATCGTAGATGTAACTGTCCGTGACAGGGTTGAACGTGACGGTTTTTGACGTTTCGCTTGGGGGAATACCATTCCCAAAGTCGCCTTCCTGACCTGGTGCATAGCCGCGGTCGTACGCGGTGACGCCGTAGTAATAGGTCTGTCCGTTGACGACGTCCGTGTCTGTGTAGGTATGAAAGAGTCCTGTGTCATCACCCAGGTCAAATGAGACTCCCCGATTTGGGAAGACGATGGGGCTTGGACCAGCTAAACCGTTGTCGAGATCAAATTTGGCCTCCACTCCCAGTTCATTCTGCAGCGGTTGGAAAAGGAATTTCGACCCATTGATGTCAGTGATCGTCTGCTGATCGCTGAATTCATTGTCGGTTGAACGGTAAATCGCATATCCCTCGAAATCTCGGGTACGAGATAAAGGGTCGACAGAAAGCTCGGCGTTATTGTCCCAATACAGGGTTACTTCGCCGTCGCCAGGGACTGCTCGAAGCCGTGGTTTTTCAGGTGGACGGGCAAAGCGATATCCGACGTCGAATATCTGCTGCACCGTTTCAGCATTAAGCCTCAAGTCAGAAAGGTTTTCGCCAACAAGAAGAGCGATGGAGAACCGTTTCGTTTCGCCTGCACGCAGCGGGAAACTTCCCGATCCATACAAAAAGACGTAATCCCCAGGTTCGGACGGGACTTCATCGAAATTGCCTGGCTCTACGAGCGCATACACCCGTTCATCGTCGGAAATAGATGATCCAGCGAATCGGGGAGAGGAGAAGGAGGTCAGTCCGATCATATCGGACTCGTCGATATCGGTGAACTCAAAGTTTGGCTCGCCCGGCTTGGTGATATCGAATTGATCACCTGCCGTTGGGAATCCGTCATTTTCACCCTGATCACCCGTTCCTGGGATGCCGTCAATTCCAACGTCGTCCCGTTCCGGATTCCAATCGTTGTCGTTGTCGATACCATCCGTCCAGGATTCATCGATCATGCCGTCGTTGTCATTGTCGATGCCATCACCTGCATAGAAGACACCGTTGATGATCTCGTTGCCGAGGCCAGGGCTTTCCAAAAACTTGTAGCCGAAATACCCAGGAATCCGTCCTGGAATGTCACCGACCTGGTTGTTGTCCCACGCGAAGACCATGTTACGCTCTTTGTCGAAAAAGGCGAGGTCATCGGCCCAGTCACCAGGCCCTCCGACGTGTGGGTCACCCCACATTCCAAAAGTGACTTTGTCGAGATCGGTTTCACTCTTATTGGAAATCTTGTAGATCAAGAAGATGGCGTCTTCCGCAAGCGGGTTCGCCCACTGATAGAGACGGACTTCGACTTCGAGACCCAATCCTTTCTTCGTCGAATCGGACGGAAATGGGTAGTAGTGGAATTCCCTGTTGGAATAGTCATTCATGAAGTACAGGGCTTCCTTGTCAGCGTTGGAGGCTCCCTGCTGCAAGGCACCTGGCCATACATAGTCCTTCAAGACGTCATTGTACCAGGTCGTTGGCCACGAGTCAGGCTTGCCATCCAGATTGTCGTCCGCGGCATCGGACGTAGGAATAAAGTCAGATTCGGGGCTAACCACTTCAATTCCTTCGAAGCTACCGACAGGCTCGGCGCACGGAATCGGATGCCATCCCCAGCGTTCTGATCCATCAGGTGACACTTCACCGCCATTGGATGCAATACCATCGGAAACGATGTGCATCACCCAAACTGGATCGCCGTTTTCGTCCGTGACGACCTGGCCGTTTTCATCCCTTTTCAGGACGCTTTTCGGGTCTTTGTGTCCCACATCGACAACTTCCGCAGCTACGAACGGGCCAAATTCGTATCCGTAACCGAGTCCATTCCAAACGATGTCAGTAATCGTGTTTCCGGGAGCGGAGATCGAACCGAAGTTCAGAATCTGAGTGGTGATTCGGTTTCCGTTTAGAATAACGTCGCGACGGTTCGTGGTATCCTCGAAGCAGTCGGCGACGGCCATTTCACCGCCTTTATTGGTCTGGCGGTTGATCCAGTTTCGCTGCTCCGAATAATCCCATCCACGCTCGCGTTCCTGTGCATTTGCACCATCAGGAAGCGCAACAATCGCAATGAGGAGGAGCAGGGCTGATGATGTCAATCGAGTCGATATCGACATGATGGAAGAAAAGTCAAAAGTTGATTGGTCGTTTGTCATGGAGCTGCCTGGTCAGAATGAAAGGGTGGCTCCAAGGCGCACTTCGCGCGGAGAACTGTAGTAACTCGGACGGGTGTTGTACTCGTCCAAATCGGCAATGCCGGGTAACCCGTAGGCAGACTCCCATGACGCGTGCACGCCGCGTTGGCCATTCAGCGAATACGTGGCTCGACCCGTGTCGTTGAAGACGAACTGTTCGTTCAAGTGATCAAAGACGTTGAACACTTTGGCGAACACTCGCATCGATCCGCGACCTGAAAGTGGTACATTGTAATAGAGGTGGGCATCCATCTTGAACAGACTTGGCTTGCGCTCCTGGTTCGGTAGCTGATCGATCTTCTGATCGAAGAGCTGGGGCGTGTACGGGTAACCTGTTGAGTACGAAGAGATGAATGAAGCACCCCATCTGCCCGGTTTCGTCAAGGTGACCGTTCCGGAAACGATGTGCCGCTGGTCGAAGCTGAGCGGAATCAATTCTAGCTCATTCTCTCTGCCCGACAACGAGTTGAAGAAGAAGGAGTTGGTCTGGTTGTTGTTTCCTTCGGCCATTTGGAAGGTGTAATCCACAGAAGCAGAAAGCATCCCATCACGTGGACGACGCTTGGTGAGCGCAAAGGTGACGCCCTTCACGTTAGCGTAGTCTCGGTTCAGATAGATGTTGTACAGGTCTTCTCCAGAAATCGTAGAGAAACGAATGGTCTGAAGAGCGAGGTAATCTCGAATATCCTTGAAGAACCCAGTGATGTCGAAGGCGAGGTCATCCGTCAGTCCTTGCTGAAGGCCAATCTCATACTGCACAGTACGCTCTGGACGCATGTTCGTATTACCGAACGTTGGTGCAGACGAAAGGCTGAATTCAAATTCCGGATTTAGATACAGGTTGCGCAGACGGGGCATCTGAGCAAAATGACCGTAGGAGAAGTGAATGATTCCGGTTTCCGTGATGGGGAACGACACTCCAAGGCGGGGCATTACGATGGTAGTTGCCTCGGCGCTCTGAAGCGGGTCATCCTCGGCCATGGGATCCAGCAGATTCGGGATAAACTTGCCGTTGGGCTCAAAGTATTCGAATCGCAGTCCGGCGTTGATGATGAAATCATCGAATTCCAGCTTGTCCTGCGCATACGCACTGAACTCAGTGACCTTCTGGTCAGCGTAGTAATCGTGCGCAGGCGTAGACACATCTGGAACCGTTGGGACGGGGTAGTTATCTCCGTCATATAGCACGGCAAAATTGCGTCGGTCCAGTGAGTGCCGGTTAATTTCAAACCCAGCTTTAGCCTCGTGGATGATGCCTAATTGCTGTGTTATGTCACCCTTGATGCGTAATGAGGTGGAAGACTCATACGTATGACCTTTCTGATCGCCACCGAAGAGGAACTGATTGCCAGGAAACCCAACTACGTCGCCAGAGGAGACGTAAAGAGGGTTGAGCGGATCCTCATATAAGAACGTTTTCGCTTCAGAATTGGCATACGACATCCGAAGTGTGTAAAAGGCTCTTTCGCTCAGTGTCTGGGTCCAGTGAAGGCTGTGATTCGTGCTTTTGTCTCTGTAGCTAGCCGTTCCATCTGGATTATACGTGTAGGCGAAGCTATAGAGCTTGCTTTTCGCGCCGTCCAAGAGGAAGGAGTATTCCAACCTGGCACTCCGAATGGGGCGCATGCTGAACTTGGCGATAATATTGCCGCTTTCGCGTGGGTTCATAGCCCGGTCTTTTCCAGGAAGAGGATCACCAGCGCCGAATTCATACCAGGGCTTTCCGTGGAGTTCGTAATACCAAGCCGGACCATCGTAGTCTGGAATGAATTCCCGAATGTTGTCTAATACATCAGGGCCACCGTTGAAGTTGGCCGAATCAGAGGGGAGGTGGATGTCCTTCCCGAAGATTGTACCCTTGTTCTCATCATAGCGGCCAGAGATGAAGAACCTTATTTTTTTGTAGAAAGGCAGCGGGCCTGATAATGTGCCTTCCATGGTGTAGACATTGACACCGATGTTGCCGGTGGACGTCGGAGGGCCAAAGATGTTGGAATGCTTGGTGACATTATCACCACCATAAAAACTAACAGAACCAGCATATCGCTCCTCACCTTCTTTGGTGACCAGGTTCACGATACCAGACATGGCCTTTCCGTACTCTGCATTAAATGCGCCAGATATGACCGTCATTTCCTGGATGGCATCTGCAGCGACTGACGTGGCAAGACCGTTTGTTTCGAACGGGTTGCCTACCGACATACCATCAACGAGGTAGGCAATCTCGTTTGACCGCCCACCGCGAATATGAACTTCGCCTCCTGGACCTTGATTGACCCCAGCCTGAGTAACTAGTACGCCAAAGAACCCTTCAACCGGCAGCGCATCAATTTCCTCGGCATTCACCGTTACGGAGGATGATGTCAAGTCTTTTTGTACGAGCGGTCGCTCGGCTTGAATGACGATTTCCTCCCCCTCGATGACCTCTTCCCTCATATCCAGATCGTATCGGGTTGTCTGACCAGTTTGGACGTTAATGCCCGCGATCAACTGTGTCGAGAATCCGATATAGGAGAACCGGAGGGTATACTCGCCGGGTCTGACATTCAGGATGATGTAATTACCTTCCACATCGGTGGTCGTCCCTTGTGTGGTGCCATCAAGCACTACGTTCACACCGATGAGACCTTCACCGGTAATCGCGTCCAAGACACGACCGGCAATTTTGCCCTGAGCGAACGCAGTTTGCGCAGTAATGGCAAGGACGAATAGGAAAAGGAGGCTCTGTCTGCGCATGGATTCTGCGGAATGAATCTTTATTCGGACGTGAAGCCCGAAAATAC
>Ga0055584_100000763_pt1 | contig 30807 bp, 23 predicted proteins | sample OSDHelmetaG_FD_58716 | JGI IMG/M metagenome (GOLD analysis project Ga0055584, IMG submission 58716) | Pelagic marine sediment microbial communities from the LTER site Helgoland, North Sea, for post-phytoplankton bloom and carbon turnover... | ecosystem: Environmental > Aquatic > Marine >... | reverse complement strand
AACCCTCAAAGAAATCCGGATACACATGACTCGCGCCATCCTGATAGAACCACAGCAACTCGGATCGACGCAGCGTGAACAAGCCGCGCAGGACCAATTCTGTAACCCTTTGAGGATGGGTTTGGGCGTAGGCCAATGCGAGCGTACTGCCCCACGATCCGCCGAATACCTGCCATTTATCGACACCGCATTGCTCGCGAAGGAGTTCGATGTCAGAAACAAGATGCCAGGTCGTGTTGTCGATCAGCGAACCACTCGGTGTGGATTTACCGCAGCCGCGTTGATCGAAGAGGATGATCCGATATGCCTGCGGGTCAAAAAATCGTCGCATTTCGGGACTGCACGCAGCACCCGGTCCGCCGTGCAGGAAAACGACCGGCTTGCCACTCGGGTTGCCGCACTCCTCGTAGTAAACCTGATGTACATCCGACACGGCCAACATGCCGGTTTTGTAAGGCTCTATGTCAGGATAGAATTCGCGTTCGTAAGGCGGTTTGCACAGAATCATATGATCGGCGGCATCTTATTGTTATTGGAATTCCAAATTGCATGCTATCGGACTTTGCGGCACCGTGGCAACCGGAATTACCTGTAGCGGTTTCTGCAGTGTAATAATCAAGACTATGACAGTAAAACTACCCAAACTCATCGCGACCTCCGTTGTCCGCGGCAGCCAGCAGGGCGAGAGCCACGGCGGCATTTTTACGATTGATTTCGAGAATCAACACGGTGAACAGCATGTTGACTGGAATACCAGTAGCATTGATTTCGAAGGCCGCGGCGCAGACCGCGGCCTGAGAGGAATTTGCTTCGATGGCGATGATATTTATGTCGCGGCCAGTGACGAACTGTTCTGTTACGACCGGAACTTCGAGATCAGTAATTCCTGGCGCAATCGCTATTTGAAGCACTGTCACGAGATCGTCCGCAAGGGTAGACGACTATTCCTGACGTCAACAGGATTCGACAGTCTGCTGTCATTCAATCTCGACACCAAAGAGTTCGACTGGGGCTTTCGTTTGCTGAAGCAGTACGAAAAATGGGAAGGCTTCACGTTCGACCCCCAGGGCGGAGATGGACCGCGTCCGGAGAATGACTTTCACATTAACTCCGTGCACGTCGACGACGGCGGAGTCTACCTCGCAGGCTTGCGCAGCCAGGCATTGATCGGCCTTGATAAGGACTGGCAGCCGCATGAGATATGTAGCTTGCCAGCCGGGACCCACAATAGTCGCCCCTGGAAAAACGGCGTCCTTTTCAACGACACCGCGAGTGACCACGTTCGCTTCGTTGCAAGAGACGGCAGTGAGCAGGCCTACCCAATCGTCACCTACAAAGAGGCCGATATCGAGTTTTCGGGAATAGATGATTCGAAGGTGGCCCGGCAGGGATTCGGTCGCGGCTTGTGTGTCTATGGTGATCGCTTTATCGCTGCGGGATCATCTCCCTCGACGGTGAGTCTTTACGATACCGAGACGCGCCAGACGGTCGGTTCGGTCAACCTGTCGATGGACATTCGAAATGCCATTCACGGACTTGAGGTCTGGCCTTTTGACGAATAAAAAAAGGCCGGGAAATCCCGGCCTTTTTTGTTGCTGCATATTCTTACACTGCGTCCCTAATCACCCCAACGCTTCATGAAACGCACGCCATATTCTCTTGGTCGATTCGTGTATCTCTTCTGGAAGTGATCATGATTATCGACCGTATTGCCGAATGCCCAGTTCATCTGGTCGGTGCCGATCGTATAGGTAGCGCGCTCGTCGGTCAGGTTGTTCGCAAAAATGGAAAGTTCCCAATCGTCCCCACGAAGTCCGAATCGCATATCGGCAATGGTGTAGGCGTCATTGGTCAGCTGAGGATTCGCCGTGTCCAGGCCGTTCGGTTCAAGTCGATTCACCGAATCGCCGGTATAGGACGCCTGTAGGCGCCAGAACATATCGGATGCGCCCATCATCTGCGTCGGTACATTCCAGTCCAGCCAGGCTGACGCTTTGAATTCCGGCGACATTGGCAAGCGCAAACCTTCGACGAGATCATCCTCTCCGTCACCGGTCAGATCAGCCGTCGTGTCGGTCTCAGCCTCCATAAACAGCGCGTTACCGCCGAACACCCAGGAATCACTGATGGCGTAATCCAGCTCGAAATTAATTCCGGTGATATGCGCCTCACCCGCATTCGTGATAATCGACTGCCATGGCTGCCCACAGACGCCGTCAATCTGCTCGCCTTCAACAGGACAGCCCGTGCTGGCCGGATCGGTCAACTGCAGCTGATAGTCGGTCCAGACCATGTGGTAGAAGGTCGCATTGAATCGTCCACGGCCATCGCCAAACGACGAACGGTAGCCTACTTCGTAGTTGTCCATCAGATCAGATTCGTAGTTCTTCGGGAAGAACGGTTCTCCGCGGCTGCGGTTCACGCCACCCGGACGAGTTCCCTGTGTGAACAGACCGTACATCATGTGTTCGTCACTCAAGGTCCAGCGAAGTGCGACTTTCGGAATGAACTCTGATTCGTCCGCCTTACGTTCTGGCGCCTGGTTATTGTTCGCGAGACGATATGCCCTGATTTCCGGAGCGGCCGTATCCGGCTCGCCGTTCAATCCGATATCGCCCGGGTGATCCACTCGATAGAAGTTCGTATTTGAACGCTCAAAATAGCGACCACCGACCGTCAGGTCCCAGTTTTCGTTCACGTGCCACGTCATCTCACCGAATATCGCGTCCTGCTCCCAGATGGTATGACTGTCTGAGTACCACCAGGATGTGGCTTCAGGATAGGTATAGTAGGTGCCGTCGTAGTAAACCCAATTGGTAAAGTAGAATTCCATGTAGTTAAGTGACGCTGAATTCTGATAGATATTGACGCTTCCATCACCACCCGTCGTCGGCGTCGCAAACGGTGCTTGCCAGGAGTCGTTACTCTCCTCCTTGTAGTAACCGACGATCCAGTCAAGCGTGTCGCCCTGGTTGCTGAGGCGAATCTCAACCGTGGTTTTGTCCTGTTGGTACGGCGATAAATAACTTTGGAAGAAGTCCGAGTCGACCGTTTCGCCCATGCAATAAACCGGGTAGAAAACGATGTAGCCCGTCTCAGGATTCTCCCAATAATAGGGGTACAGGGCATCACCGAAGTACGGGCTAGCGGGATCGGTATCGGTACTCGCGGTCGTGTAATACGAATCGTGGCAGTAAATGCCAGCCCAGTAATGGCCGTAAACCGTAATATCCGAGAAAGAATCAAACGTACGATCGAGGTAGTTTGCAGAAGCGACCAATTGCGCAAATCCGAGGTCGCCATTGAGCGTAAACGAGAACATGTCGAATTGATCTTCGGCCCATTCCTTGTGGAATCTAACGGTCTGCAGGTCACCCACGTACGGATCGAAATCGTTGTCCGCACCCGACTCAGTCGTCTGCGTCATCCCGGTCAGATTTGCCGACCATCTGTCGTTCATCTCCCAAAGCAAATGCAGCCTGGCGCCGACTGTCTCGGCATCGTTCCAGCGTTCCTCAACCGCATCTCGGTTATCGAGGGAACCGAATCCTGCTGGCAAATCACCGCCAATAACCGATACATTCGGTGTGCGTCCGAGGACGTTGTCAATAAAACCACCGTCACGATCACTGTAGGCGGCTATTCGTGCGGCCAGGCGGTCTTCGACCAATGGGATGTTAAAGACCAATGAACCGCGATAACTCCCGTCACTCTTGTCACCGCCTCGAAGCTCTGCATCGATAACCGCTTCGAATTCATTCAGGTTTGGCTTGTTGGTGATAATTCGCATCGTACCGGCCTGCGAATCCGACCCGTATAAGGTGCCTTGCGGACCTGACAAAGCCTCAACTCGTTCGATGTCGACCATGCGAACCGAGGGCTGGCTGCCGGTTGTCGTCAACGAGATTTCATCAAGGTAAACCGACGAAGTCGACTGGGCGATATAGCCCGAACCCGTTATTGCACCTCGGAACACAACTGTATCCGACCCGGTGCCGTAGCTAACAACGTTGACGGAGGGAACAAATCGCGAGAAATCCTCCATGTTCTTCGCACCCATCGCTGCCAATGACTCCGATGTGATGGCCTGAACAGAGGCGGGGATTTCCTGGACGCTCGTTGAACGTTTCGTTGCGGTTACAACAATTTCTTCAAGGCCATGATTACTGTCCTGGGCGAGCGCCGCATGCCCGGGCGCAAGTGCCGCAGCAACTGCTCCCGCGATCGGTGTCACTGCGAATTGATGTTTCGTCGTCATTCTTGAATTCCCCCGGTAATAGTCTTCGTTAGCTTCTCATATCAATAAGGCGCCATAATCCTGCCCTATAGGGCTTTTATTCCATAAGTGCCTGATCCAACTGTTCTGTTTCGACCAATAATGGCTGCAATACCTCGATAAGTTCGCCAATGTGCCCTTCATAGTGTCGCCATAAATGAACAGAACTTGAATATATCGGCTTTCGCACTTGCTCGGAACTCGCTGTTTTTACTGCTCTTTCGGTTTCGTGGAATCGCAAACACGACTCCTCAAATGGCAGTCCGCAAAACTCGAGAATTCGGCGCACCTCGAGCTCAAGATTAGCAACAACCTGCTCATACTGCACATCCAATACGTAATCCGGCAGCAACTGATGCCAGTGGTCCATCAATCGAGCGTATTGAAGATAGTATTCACCGAGATCGGTGAAGTCATAACTAAAGGGCTGGCCTGAGGCGAATAGCTGTTTGTAGGCCCCAAAACAGCTATCCAGCGGATGGCGTCTGGCATTGATTATTTTGGCATTCGGCAACGCAAGACGCAGCAAACCAACATATGTAAAATTATTCGGGTTCTTGTCAACAAAAAAGGCCGCGCCTTTTCTGTATTGCCGTGTCGATTCGATGTACTCATTGCCGAGATCCCGCCACTCCTCCGCGGACAGACCGGGAAGCGTGTCGGGAAAACTGGAATTTCGTTTCGGCGACCGTCGCAGACTTCTTATCGCCTCCGGCAGCTCCGTCAGTTCGTGCGTTCCATCGACCATGCTGTGACTCGCCAATATCTGCTCAATGAGTGTCGAGCCAGAACGGGGAAGTCCAACGATGAAAATAGGTGCAGCATCCGGATCACCGAACGCACTTCTTTGCTCGATGAATTCCTTGTCGAAAACCTCCACGATACGATCGTAACGAGTCTCCGTTTCCACAGGATCATAGGTCTCGGTCTTTCGGCGCAGTGAATTGCATTGTTGATAGTGAGCAAATGCTGCGTCGTAGTTGCGCCGTGACTCGCTGTCGAGACCTAGCGCATTGTGAATTTGAACGCGAGATTCATCTTTTAGATATTCATCGTCTAGCAGCGTGTTCATCGCCGCGATTTCGGTCTCATTGAACTGAAATGTCTTGAGATTCGCGAGGCTCCAGTAAGCTTCCGCATGGTCCGGTTTGCATTGTATGCACTTGCGATAAGCCGCAATGGCTTGATCCTGCTGACCAATCGTCTTCAGATGGTGCCCCATGCTGCACAGCGCACCCGGTCGATTCGGAGAAATCTCGAGGGCTTTCTCGTAACTCCTGATAGCATCCTCATGGCGATTGCCAAGCCCCACGACACTCGCGTGCAGCATGTAAGACTCAGCCGTTTCCGGCGCCAGCTTCAACACTTTCTCGGCACATTCCAACGCTTCCTGTGGCTTGTGCAACTCGCGAAGAACATTTGCGAGGTCCACCCAAAGACGAGCGTAATCAGGAGAGATAGATGTCGCATGACGCAAATACACTTCGGCGTCGCTGAATCGCTTTTTGTCCATGGCAATTTTGGCGAGTAAGCGAGCCGCTTCGACATGATTCGGGTCACGCTTCAAAATGCTGCGATATATTTCCTCAGCCTTTCTTGGGTCACCGTCTTTCGAAAATTGCTCGGCGTCCTGGATTTCATTGAGAAAGGCCATTCGTCTGGCCGGTCCGGATTCTTTGGTCTGGCTCGAAACCTCCGACTTTGCGATGAGATCTTCGGCTTTTTCGATTTTCGCGTGTACGCCTATGTGTGACGGATCAAGACGCAAAGCCTGTTCATACGCTTTGATGGCAGAGGCGGCAAAGCCCTGCGCCAAAAGACAGTCTCCGACGACATCGTGCGCGACAGCGAAGTCCGGATACAGGCGAACGGCCTCATCAAGATGCTGCTTCGCACCATCGAAGTTCTTCAGCACCAGGTTGGCCCGCGCCGCCAGGCACAGGAGATTGGCGTCGCCCGGGTATTCGCTCAGCGCCTCATCGCAAACAGATGCGGAGGCAATGAAATCCCCGGCGCGCAAATGTTCAAGCGCCTCGTCAAAAAGTACCTGGGGTTGGGGTAAAGCGGAAATAATGCTGTCCATCGAGTTTGAGAAGCTTCAAAGTTCACCACAGCAACGACCCAATTTCCAGCCTGGGCCACAAACGCCGGCGTATGCCTATTGTGATGATCGCCCGAACCTTCTAACCTCTCCCGCCCATGAAGACCTTCCGAGACGCAATCAGCAAGCGAAATTTCGTTATTACTGCGGAATGCTTTCTTAAGCCGGAAACCAACGCCGAGACTGTTCGAATACAGGCCGATCTGCTGCGCGACCACGTCGATGGCGTTCTCCTGACTGACAATCAATTCGGCAACCTGCATATGTCAACAATCGCGGCTGCGCGGCTGATGCTGGACAATGATATCGATCCGATCGTGCAACTCAGCTGCCGTAACCGCAACCGAATTAGCCTCGTGGCCGACATTCTGGGAGCGGCGGCGCTCGGTGTCAGCAGCCTGATGCTGGTGCGCGGCAACCGGATTCCCAAGAACGTCGATCCGCGACCAAAGGCCGTTCTTGATGTCAACGCCAATGAATTGATCGCAATTGCTTCATCCTTGAAATCCAATGAGCGCCTCCACTCGATTCCCGATTTGTTGATCGGTGGCGCAACAGCGCCCCATGAACCGCAAGCTGACTGGGTACCTCGGAAGATTCTGGCCAAAGTAGAAGCTGGCGCTCGCTTCATGCTCACCTATACCAGCATGGATATCGATCTGTTACGTCGCTATATGAAACGCCTGGTGGCGATGAAAATGACCCACAAAACGACGTTCATTGTCAGTACCGCGATTTTCACGTCGGCGGCAGACGCGATGTGGATGCGCGACAATCGCCCGAACGTTTTGATTCCCGACGAATTGATTCAGCGACTGGAAGGCGCTCGCGACCCTAAGGCGGAAGGTCTCAGGATTTGCGCGGAACAGCTGACAGCATTGGCCGAGATCCCGGGCATTTCAGGCGCAAACATCATGGCGACCACCGATCTGTCGATGATCAAAGAGTGCGTCCAGACGGCGGACTTCGGAGGTAATCGCTAATCCATGAACGCAAATGGACAATCACGTGCGGCGATCAACGACGTATTTCGCCTGATTAATTCCGGCCAGACCCAACAGGCGGAAGGGGCTTGTCGCTCGCTGCTCGAAGACAGCCCGGAGGACATCAATGTTCTTGGACTGCTGGGAGCGATACTGCTCAAACTCGGTCAGACAGACGAGGCGAAGCAAATGCTGCAGCAGGCGATCAGGCTGGAGCCGCTATTTCCCAAGCCGTATGAGGATCTGGGCATGGCGTACCTGCGCGAAGGCGACGCGGTCGAGGCCAGAAGCTACTTCGAAAAAGCGATTCAACTCGACGGCAATCAGGCCAGCGCCTATGCCGGGCTCGCCAAAGCACTGCTGCGCTCCGGTGATCCAGACGCCGCAGAGGCCGCCCGGCAAAAGTACCTCTCACTATCGCCCGTTGCCCGGACTTTGGCGAAAGCTGAGCAACTCCTGGCGGTCGGCAATGCGGATGCTGCTGAGAAGCTATGCGATCAGATCTCGAGAGAGCACCCCAATAACACCGATGCGCTGCGCATGTTGGCGAGAATCGCGTCAGAGAGCGGTCGTCAAGTGATAGCGGAAGGACTCCTCAAGCGGATCATCAACCTTTCCCCTGATGACTACGGCTGCCATGTCGATTTTGGACTGTATCTCGCAGAACAGGGCCGCTACCCGGAGGCAGTCGAGGTTCTGGAGAAAGCCGCCGCACTGGACCCGACGGTAGTATCCACTCAGCAGAGACTCGGTGATTTTCTGGCGATTATTGGCCGGTCTGCCGATGCACTGGCCGTTTACGAAAGAGCCTTGGACATCGACTCAAACTCTGTCCCGGCGTTGGTGGGTCGCGGCCATATGTTGAGAATTCTGGGTCAAGCTGTCGATGCGATTGAATCCTATGAGTCCGGCTTAAGGCTTCGACCCGACTTCGGTGATGCCTGGTGGAGCCTGGCGAGCCTGCGCAACTACCGATTCTCGGATGAGCAACTTTGCGAGTTGCGAACGCAGCTAGAGAAAGCGGAAGGCAACAGTACATCGACGATCAGCCTGCATTTCGCTTTGGCACGGGCCTATGAGAAGAAACAGGACTTCGAGAATGCGTGGCTCAATTACGAACTCGGCAATGCATTAAAACGCTCGGCGGTCCAGTACGACCCCGTGCGGATCGAAACCGGACATGACTCCCTGATCGAGTTTTTTGACGGCGATTTCTTTGCCAAACACGAAGCACCGGCGACGGACGGCCCGACCCCAATCTTCATTGTCGGCATGCCACGTTCGGGATCGACATTATTGGAACAAATCCTGGCAAGTCACAGTCAGGTGGAAGGCGCTGCAGAGCTTCCCTATATGGGATTATTGGCCGAATCGCTTGGTGGGCCACGATCGAAAGGTGCCAGGTACCCCGAAGTCGTCGAAGATATGACCACCAAACAACTGGCTGCATTTGGCAAGAGCTATTTGTACTATTCACGAGCGAATCGCCCAGACAAATCACCCTTCTTTACCGACAAGATGCCGGCCAATTTTGCGCACGTTGGTCTGATTCATCTGGCGCTGCCCAATGCCAGGATAATTGATGCGCGCCGGCACCCGCTGGACGTCTGCGTCGGCAACTATCGACAGCTGTTCGCCGCCGGTAAGAATCATGCCTACGATCTTAACGAGTGCGCCGAGTACTACCTGGAATACCTTCGTATGATGGAACATTGGGACGAAGTTTTGCCGGGACGCGTTCTGAAAGTGCAGTACGAGGATGTTATCGGCGATACCGAAGGACAGGCCAGGCGGATGCTCGACTACTGTGGCCTAGACTGGGAAGACGCCTGCCTGAAATTCTACGAAACCGATCGACCCGTCAATACGGCAAGCTCCGAACAGGTCCGTGAGCCCATCTACAAAGACGCCGTGGCTTACTGGAAACACTACGAAGCGCATCTGGACGACGTCAAGCAGATTCTTGAACCAGTTCTTTCGGAACGTAGTCAAAAATAAAGGTGATGCGGTCTTCCGCACCCTTGTTCATGACGGAATGGTTTTTCTGGTTGTTGATCTCGTAAGCCTCACCGACCTTGAACTGATAGGGCTGACCGTCAATCATGAATCGAACGCGCGGGTTTGTGGTGATCGGTATATGGATTCTGTGGCCCTTGTGAAATGACTGGTGACGATCGACGTGCGGCGTAATCTTCTTGCCCGCGAGCAATTTGGCCGCCATCGCACGGATCACCGTTCCTCCGGGTGGATACAACCTGGAAATAATGTCGTTCATCACCGGTAGCGCCACGTCAGCAAGACGCTCCCATCCCGGTTCCCTGCTGATCACAATTTCCGGCCATTTATCCAAATCGACGAAGACCAAAACGACAGACTGCGTGTCGTAATGAACCTCAAACTCATCCTGTCTATAGCTGTCCTCCAGCCATGCGGCTTCATCCAGCGCCAGAATCGCGTCACGCAACGCCGAGCAATCAACTTCACCCAGTTCACGTAGCGGTGTATCAATGTCCAAGGCAATTCTCTCGATCAGTCAATATAAGGTCGGATGATATAGTACGTCACTTGGAGCGCGCCACCTGTAGCAGACGACGTGCGCCCGCACTCCGCGTATAGGCGCGGAAGTCATCACCAGGCGCGGCCATTAGCGTAACGAATAACAACGAATAATTACAACGGTGCAGCACGTTGGAACGATATGACTCAATCATCATCGGAGCGGGACACAACGGGCTGATTTGCGCGGCTTACCTCGCGCAAGGCGGGCAACGCGTTCTGCTGCTCGAGGCGGCTGGCGGCCCCGGTGGTCTGGGCGCCGACCGGGAATTTCACCCGGGCTTTCATACCTCGGTGGCGCACTCTGTGAGCCACTTCTCCAGCAAAATCGCCAAAGATCTGAAACTCGCGAAGTACGGCTTTGAATCGAGCTCAAGCGCTCTGGCAACGATCGGGCTCAATGCAGGCGGCGAACACATCTTAGTGCAGGATGGTCAACTGCAGGGCGCTGGTGATGATGACGCTGTGGCCTATCAAAAATATTCCGCGCAAATGCAGCGATTCGCCAGTGTACTCGAGCCGTTCTGGCATAAGACCATGCCGCGAATTGGCACTAGCGAAGTTTCCGACCTGATGACGTTTGCGCATCTCGGCCTGAATATCCGGCGCATGGGCAAGAAAGACATGCGGGAGTTCATGCGCGTTGCATCCTTGCCCGCCCGCGACCTCATGGACGAGAATTTCGACAACGAAATCGCGAAAGCGATGCTGAGCTGGGATGGTCTGATTGGCTCAAGACTCGCCCCACGATCTCCCAATAGCGCGGTACTTGCGATGCTGTACCGCATGTCCGCTGAATCGAATGGTGCCCATAGTGTGCCCGCCGGCGGCGTCCACGGTCTGATCAATTCTTTGTCTGCGGCTACCACGGCATCCGGAGTGGAGATTCGTTACAACGCAAAAGTCAGTCGGATCCTGGTCGACGGCGATGCCGATGGCCTGCGTTGCAAAGGAGTGCAGCTGGATCTTGGAGAGAAGATTGAGGCGACTCGCGTAATCTCAGGCATCGATCCAAAACGAAGCTTCCTTGATCTCGTTGGCGTCGAATATCTCGACATCGGTTTCACCAACCGGATTCGACGCCTGCGTTGCGACGGCCTCGTCGCGAAACTGCATCTTGCGCTATCAGGACCTCCGGAATTTTCCGGCCTCGAGCAGGCCGACGGGCGCATGATTATTGCGCCCAATATGGATGCCATCGAGTTCGCTTTTGACCATTCCAAGTACGGTGAGTGCCCGGACGACCCCGTGATGGAGATCGTCGTGCCCAGTCTGCACGACGCTTCGCTGGCGCCGACCGGACAGCATGTGTTGTCGGCTCATGTCATGTACGTACCGTACAAGCTGAAAGGTGGTTGGACGGACGAAGCCAGAGACCGGATGTGTTCACGCACCATTGATGCGATAGAAAAATACGCGCCCGGCATCCGTGATCAGATCATTCACCATGAGTTACTGACGCCAGCGGACCTGGAACAGCAATACCGGGTAACCGGCGGCCACTGGCATCACACCGAAATGGCAATGGACCAAATGCTGATGATGCGGCCAACTTATGAGGCCGCGCAGTACAGCACACCGATACCGGGCCTGTTCCTTTGTGGGGCGGGCAGCCACCCCGGTGGTGACATCATGGGAGCCGCGGGACACAACGCCGCGCGGGAAATTCTGCGATGAGTAATTACGACGCGATCATCATCGGTGCCGGTCACAACGGCCTGACCAACGCGGCCTATCTCGCGAAGGCCGGCCTCAAGGTCGTCGTTCTGGAGAAGAACGAGTACATCGGGGGCGCCGCTGTATCGCGTGAACTACACGAAGGCTGGCTGTACTCCAGTTGTTCCTATGTGTGCAGCATGATGCGGCAGGCAATTCACCGTGATCTCGATCTTGCCAAACACGGCCTGATCCTGGTTCCTTACCTCGGCACCGTGAATTTCGGCGATGGCGATGAGCGCCTGTTCTCCTATCACGACGAAGAGGCCGCGCACCTTGAGCTAAAACGGCACTCTCCGCACGATGCCGATGCCATGCATCGCTTTCAGACGGATCTCACACGCTACTCGCAGCTCATCCGCAAGACACTGATGCGTACCCCACCGGACCCAACGTCATTCCGGCCACGGGACATCATGGAGTTGCTGTATCTCGCCAAACAATTCTGGAAGCTGGGTGAAAAAGAGCTTTACGAGTACGTCCGCTTTTTTACGATGAGTGCGGCCGAGTATCTCGAGGACTACTTCGAGAATGACCTGATCAAGGCCGCGATGGCCAGCCCGGGCATCATCGGTACGGCGCTCGGTGTTTATTCGCCTGGCTCATCCTATATCCTGCTGCACCACGTCATGGGTGACGTCGACGGCAGCATTGGCGCATGGGGGCTGGCGCGTGGCGGCATGGGCGCGATCTCAAATGCCATCGCCGGCGCGGTTGCCGAATTCGGTGGCGAGATCCGAACCAGTGCGGGCGTTGACAGGTTGCTGGTCAAGAATCGTAAAGCCGTCGGCGTTGTCCTTGAAAACGGCGATGAAATCAGAGCACGCATTGTGGTTTCGAATCTGGATGCCAAGCGCACCTTCACCCGAATTGTGGACAAGGACGATCTGCCCGATGGCATCTACGAGAAGGCGAAGAACTTCAAGATCCGCGGCTCGTCCGGCAAGGTCAATATCGCCTTATCCGGAATGCCAAAGTTCACCGGTGTACCGGAGAATCGTTACCTCGCCCGCGGCGGTCAGGGATTTACCGGGTCGCTGGAGTCAATGGAACGGGCGTATGACTGCTGGAAGCACGGTCGCTGGTCCGACGACCCGTTTGTCGAGTCTGTCATCCCCTCGGCATGGGATCCGACCGTAGCGCCGCCCGGGCAGCACTGGATGTCGAACTTTGTGCAGTATTGCCCGCCGGAACTCGCGGATGGCCCATGGACCCCGGAAAAGCGCGATCAGTTTGGCGAGTCTGTCATTAAGAAGATTGAACGCTATAGCCCGGGGTTCAGAGACCTCATCGTGCACATGGAGATTCGTACTCCGCACGAAATTGAAAAAGAGATTGGACTGACCGAAGGCAATATTTTTCAGGGTGAACTCACCATCGATCAGCTGTTTTTCAATCGACCGTTCCCGGGATACGGCCAGTATCGAATGCCGGTCAAAAATCTCTACATGTGCGGATCCTCAACGCATCCCGGTGGCGGCGTGTCGTCGGTCTGCGGAGCGAACGCTGCACGCGAAATCCTCATGGATCTGCGCCGCACAAACACGGTGCCCGAAGACGACTTTTACGATGAATAAGCCATGACTACGATCGATCCCTATGCAGGCGAGCGTCTCAAGCTCACGCCTTTCTACCCGCGAGCGAGCAAGCTGAATATTCGGGACGCGTGGGCTGCCTGGAACGGCTATAAGTTCGCGGAGTATTACTACGACGCCGAGTACGAGTATTTCTGTATTCGCAATACCTGCGCGACTTACGACATCTGCCCGATGCAGAAGTATGAAATCAGCGGACGCGATGCCGAGGCAATGCTGGACCGTATGGTGACGAGGGACGTGACCAGGATCGACATCAGGCGCGTCGCCTACTGTGTCTGGTGCACCGACGAAGGTCGCATGATCGACGACGGAACGATTTTCAAACTGTCCAATGACAAATTCATGCTCACCTGCGGCAGTCCCTGCACTGCATGGCTGGCCAAGAGTGCTTTCGGGTTCGCTGATGTGCGCGTAACAGATGTTACGGATCACTTCGCCGCACTGTCGCTGCAGGGGCCGACCTCCTGCGCCACTCTTAAGAAGATGGGTCTTACCGGGATCGAGACCGCGAAACCCTTCGACATCATGCATTTCCCGTTTCACGGTGACACGTTGATGGTGTCGCGCACTGGTTTTACCGGTGACCTGGGTTATGAGCTCTGGATTCCACCTCAGCTTGCGCTCGAATTATGGGACGAACTCTACGCGGCAGGAGAGGACTACGGCATTCAACCCTTCGGCGAAGCGGCGACCAATATGGCGCGACTGGAAGCCGCGTTCATCATGCCGGCAATGGAGTTCAACGAAGCGCTCCGAACTGTCAATTTTGAGCACGATCAAACGCCATTCGAATTGAGTCTTGGCTGGTTGGTTGATTTCAATAAACCGCATTTCAGCGGTCGAAGCGCCTTGCTGAAAGAAAAGGAGCGCGGCCCGAAATACACGCTGACAAAGCTCGACATCGAAGGTAACAAGCCGGCCGAAGGCTCGTACATATACAAAAACAAGCGTTGCACAGAGGAGATTGGCTACGTCACCTCAGCGATGTGGTCTCCAGCCGTGAAAGCGAATATCGCATTGGCCATGATCAAAACCGATCACCTGAAAGGCAATCTATGGGCCGAAATCTATTACGAGAAAGAACTGCGCCAGTACAGCCGTGTTGCGAAGTGCGTTCGCAAGACCAAGCCGTTCTGGGCGCCCGCACGGGCCAGAGCCACCCCGCCACCCGACTGCTAGTCGAATTCGATCCAGGTCGTTTTCAGCTCCGTGTAGTCGTCGAAAGCGTGCATCGACTTGTCGCGGCCGTTGCCACTTTGCTTGAATCCGCCAAACGGCACGGTGACGTCACCGCCAAAGTAATTATTGATTCCCATCGTTCCAACGCGAACCGCCGCGGCGACTTTATGCGCGGTATTAATATTGTTGCTCCATACCGCGCCGGCCAGGCCGTAAATGGAATCGTTGGCAATCGAAACGGCCTCCTCCGCATCTTTGAATCCGATCACTGACATCACGGGACCAAATATTTCTTCGCGGGCGATCCGCATGTCGTTGTTGACGCCGTCGAAGACCGTTGGCTCGTGATAACAGCCTCCGGAATCGAGCATGACTTGCTTGCCGCCAGCCACAAGGGCAGCACCCTCGCCCCGGCCAATTTCGATGTAGTCCGTGACCGTCCGCAATTGCCCTGCGTCGATCATGGGACCCATCGCGGTGGCAGGATCCAGCGGGTCACCCGGCATCCAGTTCTTCGTTTTCTCGACCACCATTTCAACAAACTTATCGCGGATACTCTCTTCAACGATCAGGCGCGTACCGGCAGTGCAGGTCTGCCCGCCGTTATAAAAAACAGCGATGGCGGCGAACAAAGCCGCTTTTTCGAGATTCGAATCGGCGAACACGATATTCGGGCTCTTGCCACCGAGCTCGAGGAAAGTTCGCTTCAGATTCGATTCACCTGAGTACTGCATCAGCTGTTTGCCAATCTCCGTCGAACCGGTGAACGTCAAGCCGTCGATGTCATCGTGCAAGGCAAGATGCTTGCCCAGGCTACCGCCGGGACCTGGCAACACATGCAGAACGCCATCAGGTAACCCTGCTTCGCTGGCCAACCCGGCGATGCGCAAAGCCGATAGTGGAGTGTTCGAGGCGGGCTTCAGGATGACCGAATTACCCGTTGCCAACGATGGCGCGAGCTTCCAGGCCGTTGTCGAGAGCGGGAAATTCCAGGGCACGATCGCGGCGACCACACCCAGCGGCAATCGCTGCACGAGTGCCAGGCAATCGGCTGGTGCCGGGGAAATCTGGTCGTAGACTTTGTCGATCGCCTCACCGCTCCAGCGAATGGTCCGCGCCGCAGCCGGTACATCAACGCCTGTGGTGTCGGCAATCGGTTTGCCGACATCGAGACATTCCAGCAAGGCGATTTCGTCAGCGTGTTTTTCGATCAACTCGGCCCAGCGCACCAACACCATCTTCCGATCGGCAGGTGCCATGGCGGCCCAGACACCACTATCAAAAGCCGCACGCGCGTCTTTTACCGCCTGGTCCGCGTCTTCAGACCCACAATTGGCAACATCCGCCAACTTGCGGCCGTCGCCAGGGCTCACCGTCTCGCGCGTCTGACCGGACAGTGCCTCTTTGTAGCGGCCGTTCGTAAAAGCACGACTTTCGATCTGCAGGTCTTTGGCCTGCGACTCCCAATCGTTTCGTGTTTTGTCCAGCATATTTGTGTGCTCCGGATACCCGAAAAACCTGGGTCGAGTGTGGAATTCGTGACTAGCTTGGTGATTAGCTAATTATCATATACACCTTGCGGACCGTCTCCACGACCTCAGCCGTGCCTTTCCAGCCACGGGGAAATATCCAGCTATCGCCAGCCCGAACCTCGGTTACCTGTCCGGACTCCGAGGTTAGAACCCAGTGCCCTTTCAACAGATGGCAGAACTCCGTGAGATCAAGATCGAGCTGCAGTATTCCAGGCTCACATTCCCACGTACCCGCAGCAAGATTTCCTTGTGCATAAAAATTGTTGTCCCGTTGATCGGGAAGCGCGCCAATCGGCGTGCCGAATGATTCGGCGGCTGTAAATTCAGTTATTTCCGCGCATTGGCGCTGCACCTGTATTTCAGGCATTCAAGATTCTCCTCGTATTGACTGCCGCGATTGTCGGCATTGGTCCGGAAATCAGGCTACCTTGCCTATACGCCCCACAGATGCAGGTACTCTACATACGATAGACTGCGCAGTGTCGCCCCGGTAACGTCAAGACCGAAGAACAAAAATACGGAGCTCAGCATGACCGACAAGCGCAGTAAGATACTGCATCAGCGAACCGAGTTTGATGATTGGCGATCGCTGACTATCGGCATATATATGGCGCTGGCTGGCTACGCGGTGATGGTCGGGCTGCCCGTCATCTCAACGTCCTGGGTGAACAACCTGGGTTTCACGGCACAGCAGGTCGGTTACGTCGCATCCGCCGATCTTTTTGGATTGGGCATCGGCGCCGTTATCGCCTATTTCTTTGTTGCAACGGTCGATCGCCGCTTGCTTACGGTGATCGCCGCCAGTGTCGCGATTGCCGCCAACCTGCTGTGTGTCTTCTTTCAGAGTTATGAGATCACGCTACTCCTGCGCCTCGCCGCAGGTACGGGTGCCGGCTTATACACCGGAATCGCCGTAGCCACGATCGGCGGCCACTCGCGACCCGCGTTCGCGTTCGGCCTCGAACTATTTGCTTTTGCGTTCTCACAGGGCGGGGAACTGTATTTCCTGCCCTATCTCTCGATTGAGGGAATGTACGCCGCATTCGCCGGCACCTTTGTCGTCGGCCTGCTGTTCATAAGCTGGTTGCCGCGCCGGCCTGCCGAAAGCACGTTGCACGTTGAAATCGACGTCGCGGAACGGGATGGTGAGCACCATGTCGAGCATAAGCAGGTACCGGGTTACGTCCCCTGGCTGGTGCTGGCGGCCGTCGTATTTACCTACATAAATATCGGTGCGTACTGGACCTATATCGAGCTGGCCACCGTCGGGTCAGCGGCGTCACCGGAATGGGTCGCCGATATGCTCGTATTCACCTCGGTGTTCTCAGTTATCGGATGCTTGTTCGCTGTGCTTCTCAGCAACCGTTTCGGACTTGCGCGCCCCCTCCTGGTGACGTTGATTTTCCAGGCGAGCATCGTCCTGATGCTCGTATTCGACATTACCAACACGACCGTCGCGTTCAGCATGTTCGCCTTCAATTTCTGTTGGATCTTCGTCGATATTTACCAGGCGTCGACGGTCGCGAATGTCGACCGCTCTGGCCGCTACGTGTCGTTGCTGCCGGCTGCTCAAGGCTTGGGTAATGGGCTCGGTCCGGCCATGGCCGCTACGGTCCTCAGTTGGGGCGTCGGGTACAATGGCGTTTTCATATTGTGTGCTTCCGCTTCCATTGCTGCCATGCTCGTTTATCTTTACATGTTCCTGAAACTGCGCCGAACAATACCAGCACTCGCGGACGCTTAATGAGCAAACACTACGACGCAATTGTTATCGGAGCGGGCCACAACGGCCTCACCAACGCAGCTTTTCTCGCAAAGGCCGGTCTCGATGTTCTGGTCGTTGAGAAGAACGACTACATTGGCGGCGCTACGGTTAGCCGGGAACTGCACGAGGGTTGGAAATATTCGAACTGCTCCTACGTTTGCAGCCTGTTTCGGCCAGAGATATACCAGGCACTCGACCTCGGCCGACATGGCCTGAAAGTCATACCGCTGACAGCCAGCATGACGTTCAAGCAGGACGGTGACTACTTCGGCAGCTACTACAATTCCAATATTCGCCGACACGAATTGATGCGCCACAGCATGCGAGATGCAGACGCAGCGATACGATTCGATGCGGACGTGATGCGCTGGTGCAAACTGATTCGCGGTTTTCTTCTCCGGACTCCACCCGACCCGGGCTCTCTCCGGCCACGAGATGCCTTCGAATTCGCTTATCTTTTGAAGAAGTTCTACGAGCTTAGCGAATCACAAATCTATGAGTTCATCCGCTTTTTCACGATGTCTATTGCTGAGTATCTCGAAAACTATTTTGAGAACGAGACAATACTCGCGCATTACTCCGGCGGCAGCATTATCGGCACCGGCCTTGGCGTCTATTCGCCAGGCACGGCCTACGTATTGCTACACCATGCGATGGGCGACGTTGACGGCAACATTGGATCATGGGGGTTTTCGCGCGGCGGCATGGGCGCTGTATCAGGCGCACTGGCGTCGTCATTCAGAGCGCACGGCGGTGAGATTCGAACCGACGCGGAAGTGTCCCGGATTCTGGTTTCCGGCAGGAAAACGACAGGCGTGCGACTGACTTCGGGAGAGGAGGTTTCTGCGAAAGTAGTTGTTTCCAATCTCGATGCCAAACGCACGTTTACGAAGGTAATGGATGAAAAAGACCTGCCTCCCAAACTCCTGGAACGGGCGACGAACTTCAAGATCCGCGGCTCCTCCGGCAAACTCAACATAGCGCTGGACGGAATGCCGACCTTTCCATCGCTTCCGAAAGACTCGCCGCTAACGCTGGGCCATATGCATTTCACCGACACCCTGACGCGTCTCGAGCGGGCCTACGACGACTGGAAGGATGATCGCTGGTCAGCCGATCCCTATTGCGACGCATTGATCCCCTCTCAGTATGACCCCAGTCTCGCGCCACCGGGCAAGCACATGATGACCGTATTCGTGCAGTACTGTCCGGTCGAACCCGAGGGTGGCTGGACTGATGAGAAGCGCGATCAATTCGGTCAAACAGTGATCGATCAGATAGCGGACTACAGCCCGGACTTCAAGGACCTTCTGCTGCACGCAGAGATTCGCACCCCACGCGAACTTGAAAATGAAGTGGGTCTTACCGAAGGCAACATCTTCCAGGGTGAACTGACATTCGATCAGCTGATGTTTAATCGACCGTTTCCCGGCTACGCGCAATACCGGGGGCCGGTGAAAGGCATGTACATGTGCGGTTCATCCACCCACCCCGGTGGCGGAGTCATGGGCGCGCCAGGTGCCAACGCCGCGCGGGAAATTCTTCGCGACCTGAAGCTTCCCGACACAACGCCGCTGGAGTTCAGCGATGATTGAACGAACGGACGCAATTGTTATCGGGGCGGGACATAACGGACTGATCTGTGCCGCGACGCTCGCACGATCCGGAATGAATGTCGTCTGTCTTGAGTCGTCCGACTCTGCTGGCGGAATGTCTGCGACGCGCTCTATCGGCGAAAACTTTCACTTTCCCGGACTGGCGCACACGTCCTTCCCGGTCAGTGCGCCGATTCGCCAGAAACTAAAGCTCGATAAATACGGGTACATGCCGGGCAAACCCATCGACACCATTTCGCTCGGCGCTGATGGGCACCACCTCAGGATTTTCACAGACGGTCTGACTGGCGACAATCTGTCGGAGAACGATGTGACTGCCTACCCGCTGTTCAGGAGGCAATACCTCGACTTCGCCAGGGCGCTGCGGCCGATGTTTGACAACAAGCCGCCGCGACTAAAGGACATGGAATTTGCCGACAAGGCAACGCTAGCGAAATTCGCCTTGAAAGCGCGTATGGGACTGGGCCGCGAAGGCCTGTACGAGTTTATGCGTGTAGCGGCAATCAATATTTACGACGTCTTGAATGAAACTTTCGATGACGAGCGACTAAAAGGTGCAATAGCCCTCGATGCAGTTCTGGGCAGTGCCATGGGGCCGCGTTCACCTGGTACCGTCCTGACCTGGCTGCAGCGCCTGCACGGCGAACTCAATGGTCCGCTATCCCTGCAGACCGGAGGACGATCGCAACTTGTGGATGCGCTCATTCAATCAGCCGAAGACGCGGGCGTAGAGATTAAGCTCAATACTCGCGTCCAGAAAATTCTCGTGGAAAACGGCAAGGCCTTCGGTGTCGAGTTGGCGAACGGCGAAATGCGTAAGGCGAAGATCGTCATTTCGAATGCCGACCCGCGATCGACATTTACGGGTCTTGTTGGCGCCGCAGAACTCGACGCCATGTTCGCCAATCGAGTGACTCAAATACGTGGCAGCGGAGTTGTGGCGAAGCTCAATCTGGCGCTCGCCGGGTTGCCGGATTTCACCGGGCTCGCTGATCAGCAAATTGGTGACCGCTTGCTGGTCGCGCCGTCAATGAAGTATGTGGAACACGCATTCAATCATTCCAAATACAAAGAGTGCTCCGAAAATCCGGTTCTCGAAATCACTGTTCCAAGCCTGCACAACAGTAGCCTCGCGCCCGATGGTCATCATGTAATGTCGGTCAATGTTGCTTTCGTCCCCTATGAGCTTGCCGGCGGTTGGGAGGAACAGAAATCGACTTTCGCCTACAAGCTAATCTCACAACTCAGCCAGTACGCGCCGAACCTAAAGTCGCTACTGGTCGATCATGAGTTCCTGACGCCGAAGGATATCGAGCAGCAATACAATGCGACAGGCGGGCACTGGCATCATGGCGAATTGTCCATTCATCAGTCTTTCATGATGCGCCCTCTGCACGGCGCAGCGCAGTACGACACGCCAATCGACGGCCTGTTCCTCTGTGGTGCCGGCTGTCACCCGGGCGGCGGGCTGACCGGCCTGCCCGGCCATCATGCCGCTGCACGCATCCTCAAACTTGGAGGTGCGAGATGACGGTCCACCACGAACATTTTCGACGCGCTTTGCTCCGTTCGCCGTTCATTGAGCGGATTGAAGCTTTGTCTACAACGGAAGTCTGGACCGGCTGGAATACCTACAAGGTCCCACGAGTCGTCGATAAATTATCGTCCGAGTATTTCGCTGTACGCAGTGGCTGCGCCGTCATGGACCTCACGCCAATGGAGAAGTACCGAATTAGCGGCAGCGATGCGCGTGCCTTTCTTGATCGGCTGGTCACGCGCGACATTTCTACTCTTAAGTCCGGACGTGTCACCTACGTTGTCTGGTGCAATGACGACGGCAAGGTCATTGACGACGGAACACTGTTTCAACTGGGCGAAAACGATTACCGCTTGTGTGCGCAGCATCATCAGCTCGACTGGTTGCTGATATCGGCCAGCGGATTCGATGTGCAGATTCGAACTGAGACACAAGACGTCGCTGCGCTTGCCGTTCAAGGCCCGACATCCTATTCCGTATTGACCGCCGCCGGTATTGGCGGCCTCGAAAACCTGAAGCCATTTGGCATCATGGACCTTCGTTGTGGCGACATCGCGGTCACCGTTTCGCGCACCGGGTTTACCGGAGACCTGGGCTACGAAGTGTGGGTCGATCCATCAGAGGCTTTGCAGGTCTGGGACGCTCTGTTCGCTGTGCAAGGGCAGTACGATGTTGTGGCAATGGGACTGGACGCACTTGAGATGGTGCGAATCGAAGCCGGCTTCATCATGCCTGGTTTCGATTTCAATACAGCCGAATCAACGGTTCGAAACGGCCACGACCGTTCGCCTTACGAGATCGGACTGGGTTGGGTGGTCAACCTCGACAAGGGGCACTTCACCGGCCGCAAAGCACTGCTGAAGGAGACTTCCCGGCCGATTCAACGGCGGCTGACAAAAATCACCGTCGACGGCAACAAGCCGGTGGGCGAGGCATTTGTCTACAACGGCAAGAACGGCAAGCAAGTCGGGGAGGTCCGATGCACAACCTGGTCTCCGGTCCTCAAAGCCAATCTTGCCCTTGCGGATATTGAATACATCAAAGGCAAACTACCGGCTGATTTATGGGCGCGCTTCGATTATCAGCGAGAGCTGAAGTGGCATACGGCGTGGGCCAGATGTCATGCCCAGTCAAAGCCTTTCTATACGCCCGAGCACCGCAGCGCGACCCCACCTGCCCGCTTCTGAGCGCCGCGCTATTGCCTCGCAACAAAAATAGACCGCTACCGGACTGTGATCGCTGATGACACTGCCGATCCTCTGGGCTAGTATATTTCCAGAGTCGTTTGCAGCCTGAGAGTCTCCGATGCACACAACGCGGTTTGTGAAAAGCTATTTCGACGCCTGGAATCATGGTGATCCGAAAGGCGTGGCTGACCACCTTACGGCTGACGGTATTTATTGCGACATCCCGGAAAACGTGCAGCGTTCGCACGACGAACTGATCACCAGCCTGACGGACTTTTTTTCAAGGGAACGTCATCGCTACGAGTTGATTGGGGAAATCCTGACCAACCGGAATACAATCGCATTCCAGTACCAAATCCATCCGTTGCAAAAGGCCGCTGGTGGCGCCCGCGTCTCGCCGTTCAACGGCGCTGAATTCATGACCCTGAACGGGGACGCGGCGATGATCATTACTGACTACTATGACGTTCCCGGCATCGAGCGACCAGTGAAACTGGCAGGGCTTGCGGATCGACAAACGCAGAACAGCAAGTACGCGAAGTCCGGCCTGAGCGCGGATTTGTTATCCGTATACAAAGACCGCCTTGAAAGAATCATGCTCGAAGATCAGGTCTACCTGCGACCGGATTTGACTTTACCCCGCCTGGCGGACGCTGTTGGATGCTCCGTGAACCACTTGTCTCAGGTTATCAATGCCGGATTCGAGATGAGTTTTTTCGACTATCTCAACCAGCACCGAATTCGGCAAGCCAAAGAATTGCTTAGAGATCTTGACGACCAGAATGCTGCAATACTGAATGTCGCTTTCACGGTTGGTTTTAATTCAAATTCTGCCTTCTACGCTGCCTTCAAGAAGTGTGTTGGACAAACCCCCGCTCAATACCGGCGGGGAGAGAATAATAAGCCGCACTAGAGACCCAAGCTGCCACACCCCATGATGCAAGCACAAACTCACACTGGCTCCTACTATGCCGCGACGGTTGGCGAGCCAACCGACTTCGCGCCGCTGCGCGGTGAGCACAGCGCGGACGTTTGCGTAATCGGCGCCGGATTTACGGGAATATCGACAGCCCTCCACCTCGCAGAACGGGGATACAAGGTGCACGTCGTTGAGGCCAATAAAGTGGGTTGGGGAGCTTCAGGACGCAACGGTGGCCAGATTATTGGCGGCATCGCTGGCGAGAAGAACATCGCCAGGCACCATGGGCGGGACGTGGAGGAAATTTTCGGTGAGATGCGCTGGGCCGGGCACCAGATCATTCGCGACCGGGTTGAACAATACAATATTGAATGTGACCTGAAATTTGGCTACCTCGACGTCGCCATCAAGCAAAGGCACATGCGCGACTTTGAGGCTGACTGCGAGCGCCTCACCAAGGCAGATTTTCCGCATGAGTTTCGAATGCTGTCGAAGAATGAAACGAGCGACATGATCGGAACCGACGCGTATATCGGTTCGTTCCTGAATATGGGTAATGGCCACCTGCACCCGTTGAAGCTGTGTGTCGGTGAAGCTCGAGCAGCCGCAGCGCTGGGAGCGACAATTTACGAGCAGTCCCCGGTGGTTCGTATCGAACACGGCAGCAAGGCAAGGGTCATTACAGAACACGGCGCCATAACGGCTGACACTGTCGTACTCGCTGGTAACGCCTATCACACGCTTGAGCAAAAGCTTGGCGGGATCATGTTTCCCGTACGAAGTTTCATCATCGCTACGGAGCCACTGAGCGATGAGACGGTCAATCGAATTAATCCTCGGGACCTCGCAGTCTGTGATCCGAATTTCGTTTTGAAGTACTTCCGCCTGAGCGCCGAGAAGCGCCTGTTATTTGGCGGACGAATCAATTACTTCGGCGAGGATCCGAACTTCATCAAGCGAAAGCTAAGAAAGAAGATGGCGACGATATACCCGGATCTCGAAGCTGTTCGCATCGATTACGCCTGGGGCGGCACTATTGGCGTACCGGTTACGCGGGTTCCGCTTCTGGGCCGAGTGGCACCGAACGTTTTCTATTGTCAGGGATACTCCGGTCACGGTGTCAATGTTACACACCTCGCGGGACGGATAATGGCGGACGCAGTTGCCGGCACGATGGAGCAATTCGACCTTTTCGCTGACGTCAAACCCTTGATCGTCCCCGGCGCACGCCTGTTCAACAAGCCAATGGTGGCCCTCGGCGTTTTGTACTACCAAATCAAAGACCGTTTGTAGGCTGCCCGTGAATCAATCTGCGGCGCTGATTGGGCTGGGCATATACCGGGCAACAATGGAGGTAGTGAAATGATCAACGGAAATTGCGAGTGTGGGCGCATCACTTACGAGGTAGACGGGGAAATATCTGACTTCAGCCACTGTCACTGCTCTCAGTGCCGCCGATTACATGGCGCCGCCTACGCGACCTTTGCCGGCGTTGCCCGATCGGCGTTTCGCTATCTGAGCGGCGAATCAGACCTGAAAGTCTATAAATCTTCAGAGGATCACGAGCGAGTATTTTGTGCTGAATGCGGATCCAACATCATGGTTGCGCTCACCGGTGAACCTGATGATTTTTATGTCTGCATGGGTACCGTCAATGGCAACCCAGGCTTGCCGCCCGGCTATCACATCTACGCAGGGTCCAAAGCACCCTGGCATGAAATCAACGACGATCTTCCGCAATACGATGTGGACCCACCCGCCTAGAATTCAGTAATTATCGTTACGCCACGGCTGCCAAACTCACTCATTGAGACAAGCGCATCAATCGACTCATCAAGACTGATTGTCCGCCCGATAAGTTTTTCCGGTGCCAATCGGCCAGCGCTTATCATTTCCAGCATCTCGGTATAGCGGTATGCCTGCATGCCGTGACTCCCGAGTATCTCCAGTTCGTTCGACAGTACTTTGCCCATGGTAATTTCGGGGCGGGCGTCGTCTCCGACCATTAGTCCGACTTGAATGTGCTTGCCACGCTTACGCAGACTATCAATCGAATTGCCGAAAACTGCGGCACTTCCGATCGCGTCCACCGATACGTGAGCGCCGCCCTGACTTAACTCCCGAATGGCCTCGGCAATGTCGTTGCCTGAACTGGCATTGACGCACGCAACAGCACCCAAACGCATCGCCTCCGCCAGCTTGTCGTCCGAAAGATCAACAGCCAGCACTTTCGCTCCAAGCGCACAAGCGATCATGATTGCGGATAAGCCCACTCCGCCACAACCATGCACGACCACCCAATCGTCGGCCGCTACCCTTCCCTGATCAACAATGGCTCTGAAAGCCGTTGCGAAACGGCAGCCGAGGCTGGCGGCTGTCGTGAAGTCCATTTCGTCAGGCAAGCGAACAATATTCACATCGGCATAGTGAATGGCCACATACTCGGCAAACGAGCCCCAATGGGTGAAGCCAGGCTGAAACTGGTAATCGCAAACCTGTTGGTTTCCAGAATGACATTGCACACATTTACCGCAGCCACACACGAACGGCACTGTGACTCGATCACCGACTTGCCATTTCGATACCGCGTCGCCAACCGCTTCAACGACGCCCGCCAGCTCGTGACCCGGGACATGCGGTAATTTAATATCGGGATCGTGACCCTTCCAGCCATGCCAGTCACTCAGGCAAACGCCGCTGGCCATCACCTTCAGGACGACGGCGTCGGCGCGCGGCACGGGATCTGGCAGGTTTTCTAACTCAGGCCGTTTGGAGAATTCCGTGTACAGAACTGCTTTCATTACGACATTGGTTCGTCTGCGCGAACGAACAACCACAAAAATGCGGCAAGCAGCGCGAAAACGGAGCCCAGTGCTATAGCAGTAGGCCACCCGAAAAGCCCGGCCGTGATCGGCACGGTCATGCCGCCGATGATGCCGGGAATATTTGCGCCGGTATTCAAGATGCCGGTTGCGACTGTCGCATGCCGACCTGAGACGGCCATCGTCGCGACCCAAAACGGCGCCTCACTGATTTGAATACAGGCGAAGGCAACGCAGAGCAAAACAATGCTGACCTGGGTGCTTTCGGAAAATGCGCCCGCAGAAAGAAAAACCGCCGACGAGATTAACGCCGCCATTGCCAGCCGCCTCGGTCCGCTGCGCAGGCCGACGCGCCGAACGAGAAAATCGCAGAGCAAGCCACCTGCGGTTGCCCCGACTGCGCCGAGAATCCACTGCATCGCGAGGAACGCGCCCGCTGCTGTTGCCTCAACTCCCTTGACATCGACGAGGTAGAAAAAGAACCAGCTAAAGAACAGGTAGAAGACGTAGTTCATGCAAAAATAGCTGAACGTGATGATGCGGATGTTTCGGTTTGCGAGTGCGATCTTCCACGCGCTCTTCTCCGACTCTTCTCCTTCGGGCGGTCTATCTGATGCGATGACAGCGAGTTCGGTTTCGCTGATTTGTGGATGGTCTTTCGGATCATCCGTCACGTACCATCGATACAATATGGCAGCCAGGAATCCAGTCGGCGCCAATATCAGAATCGCCGTGCGCCACCCATAAGCCCCCATCAGCCAGACGACAATCGGAGCCGTTGCTGCCCCACCAAGCGTTGCACCCGTGCTGGTCAGTCCGTTAGCGAAGCCCCATTCTCTGACCGGAAACCAGCTTGCGATGGACCCTCCGATAGTCACGGGGAAAAACGGCGCCTGGGTAGCACCCACCAGGAAGCGAATGACGAAAAGCATCGCGACGGTAGCAGAAACTGACAGCACACCACTTTCCGGAACAAGCGCTGTCATTACGGTGAGAACGCCCCACGCAATGGCGCTGGCCGTGATAACCCGACGCGGCCCGAACCGGTCCCCGAGAATGCCGCCGGGGAACTGGAAAAGGGTGTAGCCGGCCGCGAACGCGGAGAACACCATGCCGAGCTGGTACTCGTTCATGCCCAGGTCGTGCATCATCGACTCACTGACGACCGAGAAATTCGTACGCAACACATAAAGCACGAATGTCGCCAGCAAGATGATGGCCAGTACGATCCAGCGAATACCTTTCATAAAATCAGTCTTCTCGAAAATATGAGGTCCATATGTCAGGTAATATAACCCAAGCACAGATGACAGATACGAACGAGAGGATCGGTCGATGAAAGCAAGAGTATTGTTGATTGCTGCCCTGGTTTGCTCCGCACCCGCCATGGCCGACATTGAAGACGATGTACGCTGTCGGGAAATCGCCTTCAGCCAGTCAGTTGAAACGCAGGATGTGGCAGCATTCAGGTCGTTCATTGACCCGGATGCGCGCTTTGTTGGTGCTTCGGTGCGGCGTGGTGTTGCCGATATCACTGCGGCGTGGAGTGTGTTTTTTTCTGACGACGCTCCGCAGATGAAATGGCGGCCGCAGTTTGTCGAAGTTCTTAAGGGCGGTACGCTGGCTTTGTCTCGTGGGCCATTCCGGATGGTCGTCGAAGCGGAGGACGGATCGCTAACAGAACATTGGGGTACGTTTAATTCGGTCTGGCGATTGCAGGACGATGGGGCATGGAAAGTCGTTTTCGATGCAGGCAATGACGCGGCCGAAGCGCCCGCTGAGGAGACACAGGCCTTGCTGGACCAGGAGCCCGACTGCCCATAATAGTCGCAGCGACAGTCTAGGCTTTGATGTTCGCGTTCAGCCGAAACAGGTTTGTCGGATCGTACTTCTTCTTAACCTCGAGTAGTCGAGGGAAATTGCCCTGATAGTTGCCGTGCCGACGTTTGTCCGATTCGTCGGACGAATCGACCGTATAGTAGCCGTCGGTTGCCCATGCGAGTGATTTCCAGTACTCACGAATGTAGCTTACGTGCGGCGCGGCTTCGCTCTTAAGCGGCCAACTTACGTTGATGAACATGTTCGCCTTTGATCTACGATGCGCAAACGCCGTTGCATCAGCCGGAACTCGCCCGATTGCTCCACCGGAGTGTTGGAAGAAAACGGAGACGCCACGGCCGTCCGGCGCTTCAAAACCAGAGACAATATTGTCGATCAACTCATCTGGTAAGTCATTGATGAAGCCGCTCTTCATATAAATTGCTTCGTTGCGCGGGTCGGTCTCACCCGTATCCCAACTCCGCTGAATTTCCACGTAGTCTCGTGACTTAACCGAGTTCACGATGGGCTCGCCCAACGCATAGAAAGGCGCAAACGCTTTTTCTGCTTCGGACGCAGGGCCAGACCAACAGACGTGTACGCCCGCCACACCACCCGCACCCTCAACGCCAGCCGACAGCATCATGTCGCAATACAAGTTGTCGGGCGCGTCCAGACCGTGCTCTCGATAGACCTTGTATACATCCCTGGCCATCTCGACGGGAAACAAAATCTCGCCGCCAACAACTGTTTTCTGCATCGGGTGAAGGCCAAATTCGAAGGAGCTTACGACACCGAAATTTCCGCCACCGCCCCTGACAGCCCAAAAAAGATCCGAGTTTTCTTCAGCACTGGCATGACGCAGCTGTCCATCGGCAGTAACTACATCAACGCCTTTGACGTTGTCGAGTGCAAGCCCGAAGCGACGACCCAGGCGGCCAAATCCTCCCCCGAGTGTCAGGCCGCCGACACCGGTGTGCGACACCGTGCCGGCTGTCGTAACCAGTCCGACGGCCATCGTTTCTCTGTCGAGTTCACCCAGCAGGCTGCCACCGGCTACATAAGCCGTCCGCGACGCGGCATCGACCCGCGCGTGACGGTAGGTCGACAGGTCTATCTGCATCCCGTCATTACAGGTCGACTTGCCAGCATAGCTGTGGCCACCGCATTTGACGGCCAGCAACAGTTCACGCTCGCGGGCAAATTCAACAGCCCTTCGGATATCCGTTGCCCCTTCGGGTTGAATGACAAGCGCGGGCTTCTTGTCGATGCCGGGGTTCAATACCTGTCGTGCTTTTTCGTAGCCAGCGTTGCCCGGCAACAGGAGATTGCCGCGAAGGCTGTCTGCGAGTTCCTGCAACGCGGCCGATTCGAGGTTGATCTGCGCTCCGAGGCCGGTTACGGCCGGAATGTCCGCGGATATTTTCGTCAGCGCCGAAAATTGGGCCGCGAGTGCCTGCTGCGCAGAGAATGATGCTGCGACTCCCGTCGCAACAGCCGATTGCAAAAATAGTCGTCTGTCCATTTAGATATCCCCTGGGACGCCAAGCGCCGTATTTTTGTCGATTTTCATCATAATAGGCTGCTTTTGGAACGTTTTCTATGCGCACATCGAGTAACGTAGCGAAGATGCAAAGCAAAATAAGCAGCAAGCTGCCGAATGTCGGCACCACGATCTTCACCGTCATGAGCCAGTTGGCCAACGACACCGGCGCCATTAATTTGTCGCAGGGTTTTCCAAGTTTTTCACCGCCGCCGGCCTTACTGGATCGAATCACGCAGCATCTGAATGAGGGTGACAATCAATACGCACCGATGGCCGGTGTTCCGGCATTGCGTTCAGCAATAGCAGACAAAACCGCGAACCTGCATCGGCGCAAGATTGACCCCGATCTGGAAGTCACAATCTGCAGCGGCGCGACTGAAGGACTCTTCGCTGCGATACAGGCGGTCGTTCGGCATGGCGATGAGGTTATCGTTTTCGATCCTGCGTATGACTCCTACGGACCGGCCATATCGCTCGCAGGCGGTGTGACGCGGCATAACGCATTGCTCATCGATAAGAACGGCATCGACTTTTCTATTGACTGGCAATTGCTGCAGGACACACTCAGCAGCAAGACGCGCCTGATCATTTTGAATTTTCCGCACAACCCGACCGGAGCGATTCTTGACGCTCACGATCTTGAGCGGCTCGCTGATCTGGTACGTGACAGGGAGTGTTATCTGCTGTCCGATGAGGTCTACGAGCACATCGTGTTCGACGGGCGCGATCACGTCAGCCTTCTGGATCATGACGAGCTTTGGGATAGAACCTTCGTCGTTTCGTCATTCGGCAAGACGTTTCACGCCACGGGCTGGAAGATCGGTTACTGCATCGCGCCGAGATCGCTGTCCGATGAGTTTCGCAAAGTCCATCAGTTCGTCACCTTCACGGTCAATACGCCAGTACAAAATGGCATTGCCGATTTTCTAGGCAGCCATCCTGAGTTCTATGCCGAACTGCCTTTGTTTTACCAGGAGAAGCGAGATCTGTTCTGCCAGCTTCTGGAGGGAACGAAATTCAAATTGACCCCTGCCAGGAGTACCTTTTTCCAGCTTCTTGACTACTCCGGGATCACAGAGGAAAACGATGCCGACCTGGCGAAGCGATGGACTCGGGAGATTGGCGTCGCCTCGATCCCCTTGAGCGTCTTTTGCGAAGCGCCAATGACGAGAAAGCTGCTGCGCTTCTGCTTCGCAAAGGACGACGACACGCTTCGCGCCGCGGCCGAAAAACTCGCAGCTTTGTAGCCTGGCCTTAGCCGCTACCGAGCTGAAACGCGAGCAATGCTCCGACGTAGCCTATCGATGTCATATACACCCATGCGAAGACCGGCCAGCGCCAGGTATTGGTTTCGCGGCGGATCACGGCCAATGTCGCAGCGCATTGCAGACAGCAGGCGTAGAAGATCAGCAAACCAATCACCATTGGCAGAGTAAAAACGGGGCTTCCGTCAGCCCACGTTGACGCCTGCAGCCGGCCACTCAGGGTTCCTTCATCGGCGTCATCGCCGACAGCATAAACGGTCCCCAATACGGCAATGACAACCTCCCGCGCCGGGAAGCCCGCTATAACAGCCGCAGACACGCGCCAATCCCATCCGAGCGGCTTGAATATCGGCTCAACCTTCTTCCCGGCGCGCCCCAGCCAGCTTTGCTC
>Ga0055584_100000762_pt1 | contig 30815 bp, 20 predicted proteins | sample OSDHelmetaG_FD_58716 | JGI IMG/M metagenome (GOLD analysis project Ga0055584, IMG submission 58716) | Pelagic marine sediment microbial communities from the LTER site Helgoland, North Sea, for post-phytoplankton bloom and carbon turnover... | ecosystem: Environmental > Aquatic > Marine >... | reverse complement strand
CGATTTGTGCGGCTTCGGGTGTTCAACCTGACGCGGTCATTCGGAATCTCAGTGAGCCCGAGCTAGAGGCTCTACGCGCGGAAGTCGGTAAGTATCCGGTTGAGGGCGACTTGCGCCGTGATATCTCGATGAACATCAAGCGTCTTATGGACCTGGGATGTTATCGCGGTATTCGCCATAGGCGTGGGCTTCCGGTGCGTGGTCAGCGGACAAGTACTAATGCTCGGACTCGCAAAGGTCCGCGTCGTTCCATAAAGAAGTAGTCAGACATAATGGCAAAGCCAACTAAGACGAAAGTCAAAAAGAAGATCAAACGTGACGTGCCCGATGGTATTGCGCACGTGCATGCTTCTTTCAACAACACGATCATCACTATCACGGACCGTCAGGGTAATGCTCTGGCTTGGGCGACGTCCGGTGGCAGTGGTTTCCGAGGCTCGCGTAAGAGCACGCCGTTTGCCGCGCAAGTTGCAGCAACGCGTGTTGGCGAGGTTGTTAAGGACTACGGCATGAAGAATCTGGAAGTTCGTGTCAAAGGGCCTGGTCCAGGTCGTGAATCTGCAGTGCGCGCGTTGAATACGTGCGGCTTTAGAATTTCGATGATTTCCGATGTGACGCCTATCCCGCACAACGGTTGTCGTCCTCCCAAAAAACGCCGCGTGTAGAAGGGGTTTACGATGGCTAGATATCTCGGACCCAAGTGTAAGCTTAGTCGGCGCGAAGGCACTGACCTAATGTTGAAGAGCCGGGCGCGTTCGCTCGACTCTAAATGCAAGCTTGAAACTCCGCCGGGGCAGCATGGCGGTAATCGTCGCCGTACGCGTCCTTCTGACTATGCATTGCAGTTGCGTGAAAAGCAGAAGCTTCGCCGGATCTATGGCGTCCTCGAACGTCAATTTCGGAATTATTATTTCAAGGCAGCGAGTCAGCGCGGTGCGACAGGTGAGAACCTGTTGAAGTTGCTGGAACGTCGTTTGGATAATGTTGTTTACCGCATGGGTTTTGGCGCGACTCGCGCGGAATCTCGTCAATTGGTGAGTCACAAAGCTATCGCGGTGAACGGTGAGGTTGTCACTATTCCTTCGTTCTCGGTGAGTCCCAACGATATAGTGTCGATTAGGCACAAGGCGCAAGCGCAAGCTCGAATTCAGTTTTCCTTGGATTTGGCTGAGCAATACGGTTTTCCTGTTTGGGTCGAAGTCGACGCAAAGAAAAAGGAAGGCGTGTTTAAGGCGATCCCCGATCGTCAAGATCTGCCTCCAGATATCAGCGAGCAGCTGGTTGTCGAACTGTATTCTAAGTAGACGTCAGGAGATTATGTTATGCAGGCATCAGCTATTGAGCTGTTGCGACCGAATCAGGTCGATGTTAAGCAGGTCGACAAGAACGTCGCGAAGATTACGATCGAGCCATTAGAACGTGGATTTGGTCATACTCTGGGTAATGCACTCAGGCGTGTGTTGCTGTCGTCCATGCCCGGTAGCGCGGTTGTAGAAGTTGAGATGGACGGTGTGTTGCACGAATACACCACGATAGAAGGAGTTCAGGAAGACGTCACTGAAGTGCTGATGAATATCAAGCAGCTGGCGATTCTTAATAACTCGCGCGAAGAATCAACTCTGACCCTCAATAAAAAGGGGCCAGGGGTGGTATATGCTAGCGATATCGCTCTCGATCACGACGTTGAGATCGTGAATCCCGAGTTGGTGATCGCGCATCTAACTAAAGAGGGCGAATTGTCTCTTTCAATGCGAGTGATGATGGGGCGCGGCTATCAGCCAGCTTCTGCTCGTGAAGATTTGGAAGAAGGTGATCGGCCGATCGGTAAGCTGATGTTGGATGCGTCGTTCAGTCCCATTCGCCGTGTTACCTATGTGGTTGAGAATGCACGGGTAGAGCAACGCACTGATTTGGATAAATTGGTGCTGGAGATAGAAACTAACGGTACGCTCGATCCGAAGCAGGCGATTAATGATGCGGCGCGGTTGCTGCACCAGCAATTGTCAGTGTTTGAAACGCTTGAAGGCACCGAGCATGAAGGGAAGACACAAGGTGTTACGCCGAGCGTAGATCCTATCTTATTGCGTCCGGTTGATGATCTAGAGCTTACGGTACGTTCTGCTAATTGCCTCAAAGCGGAAAGCATCTACTACGTTGGTGATTTGATCCAACGTACGGAAGTAGAACTGTTAAAGACGCCGAACCTTGGCAAAAAATCTTTGACTGAGATAAAAGAGGTGCTTGCGTCGCGTGGTTTGTCGCTAGGGATGCGCCTTGAAAACTGGCCACCGCCTGGTCTCTATGACCGTGACAAAGGGGGCGTCTGAACAAGACCCCGCGTTTTTGTGCCGTAGTTTTCGGCAGTTTTTGAGAGAATTCGATTATGCGACATCGTAAAAGTGGTCGTCAGCTGAATCGCAACAGCTCGCATCGCAAGGCCATGTTTAGAAATATGGCGAATTCGTTGCTGGGTCACGAAATTATTCGTACAACGCTGCCGAAGGCGAAAGAGTTACGCCGTGTGGTTGAGCCACTGATTACGGCTGCTAAGGCAGATAGCGTAGCTGGCCGGCGCTTGGCGTTTGATCGATTGCGCGATCGTGGCATCGTGACTAAGTTGTTTAACGAAATTGGTCCACGCTACGTGGAGCGTCCGGGTGGCTATACGCGAATTCTGAAGTGCGGTTTTCGTACAGGGGATAAAGCGCCGATGGCGATTATGGAGCTGGTGGACCGACCAGAAGACGGTGACGCTAGCGAAGAGTAGTCTCTACGCTGCGTTTTAGTAAAAAAGCCGAGCCTTGCTCGGCTTTTTTTATGGGCTTGAGCTTCAGCGGTCGTAAATGGGTGGTTAACTGTATTTGGCTGCGGGCTTGGCTGGTCCTCAATGGCGTGTTGTGTTGGCATGGTTGACGGCTCAGTGGGCCCTGACAGTCCAGTCTAAGATTAAGGGTGCTGGAGGCTCGCTTTGGAATGCAATTGCTGGTTGGTTGATATTTGGGTCAATTGCTTCGCATGCGTGGTTCAATGAGCCTGTTGGCCGTTGAGTCCAGATCAGGGTTGGGTGTTTGGGGGACTAGCTTCGGCGGTTTCGCGGTGTGAATTTTCGCGACGCCATAAGTGTCGTCTATTAGGGATTAGGAGCATGGGCGCGTACGATCTGATTGCGTCGAGCCATATGTTGGATTAGGGCACGAGCGCGCGTTGTTTAAGCGTGCCAATGTACTAGGTGAAAATTGCCTTGAATGTGTGGTGCAGCGTGTCAGAGAGATTGTCGAGCCAGGGACCAACAAAATGTGTGTTGCTTTTGGCAGTGGCGTGCTTGTTGATGGCTGGTTGTCAAGCACGTGAGCTTGAGGCGCCGGTGGCGCTGCGCTTGCTCGCAATTACTCCAGTTAATGTCAGTATTACCAATCAGAAGCTTCGTTTATCGGTTGAAGTTGAAAACCCCGGTCCGACCGAACGTCAAGTGGCGCATTTATTCTTCTGGTTAGAAGTCGATGGCTCTGCTTTTGTAGATGGGCGTATTCAATATCTGAGCATGTTGCCGGTTAGGCGGTCACAAGTGCTGAGACTTAACGCTATTACAGGCTTGAGCGAGTTGGGGCGCTTGTTGGCAGCGCGGCGTTACAATGGCTCTTTTCGATTATACGGGTACATCGTTCGGGGTGACCTTCCTGGGCGGCACGAGTTTGAGCACTCGGGACGGATTAGCGATTTAGACCTGCGTCGTGCGCGTAGCTCGCGCCTGCTTAAGTAGCTTGGCATCGATCAACCAGGGCTTGCAGATTCAACGGCGGAGGACTCGATTGGATGGCAGGTCTTTTGCGCAGATGCGGCGTGCCTTCAAGCCTGGGTGTGAAGTGTTGCGCACGCTTCTGGCTGGTTATACTGGCGCGTAAACATGGCGGACTTTGCTGATAGGATAGATGCCTCAGTAGGTGAGTTTTGTACTGACAGAGAGGTGTCCCTTGCAGCGACTTGAAGCGCTAATCCGCGCTATCCCAGATTTTCCAGAGCCTGGGATCATTTTTCGTGACGTCACGCCGCTGCTCGGTAATGCTCCTGCGATGCGATTGACTGTGCATCAGCTGGTCTCGCCGTTCATCGGTGGTGATATTACTGCGGTGGCTGGAATGGAGGCTCGCGGGTTTCTGTTCGGCGCGCTGGTCGCCGCGGAGTTGGGGGTGGGTTTCGTACCGCTGCGTAAGCCCGGCAAGCTGCCAGGCGCCACTTATCAGGCTAACTATACGCTCGAATATGGTGGCGACTCTCTTGAAATGCATCAAGACGCAGTGTCCGCTGGAGCGCGGGTCTTACTGGTTGATGATTTAATAGCGACTGGCGGCACGGCTGCGGCTAGCGTGGAATTACTTCGACGAGCAGATGCATGTGTGGTCGGCTGCGCATTCGTGATAGAACTGGCGGCCTTGGGTGGGCGCGATCTCTTACCAGACCTGCAGGTACATTCGGTATTGTCTTACTAATGAGTGGGTCGATTGGGCCTGGTAGTAAACCTAAGGCCAAAATCAGCTTTGACCAATGCTGGCCAAGGCGGTTTTCGGAACGCGCTCTGGCGTTATTTTTTGTCGTAGCCTTCCCCGCCATGTGTTCGTTGCAAGTGAGCGCACTTGAACGCTTGCCTGAGTCGCTCGTTGCGGCAATCGAAGAGACACTTGAATATCAGTACCTGAAACTTCGCTCTCGCCTAGAGGCGGATTGGTTTGCGCATCTGGCTGCGAGCGCTCCAGCATTGGTTGCCGATGTGTCCGATGTGGCCGGTGCAATAGCAGCTGCCACAGTGGAGGCCAGTTTAGAGCGAGCGAGTTACTTGATGTCAATTGCTGCGGCGCGCAACGAATGGCTTCAAATTCAGGTTCTTAAAAATGACGTCGCTCGATTTGATTCACGGCTGCGCCGTGCACGTGACCGTGAGGAACAAGCACGTCGCCAGGCTCAACGAGTAGCTGATCTGACCGCGTCGGCGGCATCTGAGCGCGCAGAGGTGCTTGCCGGGCTGAGGGTTGTCGAAGGCCTCGTCAATGAGTTGGCGCAGGCTTCGCAACAACATACGGCGTTGTTAGCGGCGGTTGAGCGCGGTGCACATCCTACACAAATTGCCGCGCAGGCCGCGCGCGTCGAGTTCAACAATGCCTTGGCCGAACATCAGCGTAGGCTAGAGTCGGTCACGCGGGCTCATGCTGACAATGTGGCGAAGTTCAACGATTGGCTTGCGGCACAACAGCGTTCCTTGGATACGGCGCAACAGAGCATTGACCGAGCGTATGCGCGCTCATCAGCCGCTGGGGCGGTGGTCTTGACGCAACGCGCTAAACTTATTCAGTTAGTGCAAGCCAATCCAGAAAAGAAGACCGATGGGGGGCCGTCAGGTGGCTCGGATGCTGCCGCTAAAGGGGTGGTCTCGTCGGGTACCGCGCTGCGCGAGGCCGTGTTTGAGCTGGAACGCGCGCGCCAGCAATTATTGGACGCGCAAGCTGCGGGTGAGCGTTTAGCAAGCAAGATATTGAGTGAGCGACAAGCTCGCGAGTCGGTATTGAATAGTGGCCACAGCGCGGCAATTGAGCAAACCCGTGGAGCTAGTGAGGTGCTCAACAAGCGCCGTGAACAAGTCCATACTGGGCTCGCGCAAGGTAAGGTCACCACGCTGCAGCTTGTCACCGACAGCGGCGCTGCTGTCGCTTCATTGAACACCCGGCTGAGGGCTCAGTTCGGACCTGATTACCGTCGACTGCACGCAATACTTGGCGCGTGGATAGGACAACTAACGAGCGCGCCTTTAGCCGAGCTTCCACTCGATGCGGGTCAATTGGGGAAGACGCTCATTGAGCGTGCCGAGCACAGTAAGCAATCGCAGCAGTCGGCAGTTGCGCTAAGTGCGCGTTTAGACTCAACGGTGGCGGCCCTAGTCCGTGAGCAGGCTGCTTACCAGCGCTCGCAAACTATGCTAATTGCGCGCAACGCAGCCTGGCAAACATTGGTTAAAGGGCTTAACCAACGCTACAGACGCTGGGTGTCGCGCTTGGCCGAGCAACGCTCCAGCGCACATGCCCATCTATCGACCCTGGCTGCGGACGAGCCAGCGCTCAGCGCTGCTTGGGAAGCTGGACGAGCCGCGTTTGCTGCGCTCGAACTCGAGTACCAGCAACTGCGTGCTACTTTGCCGGATACTTCAGCGAGCGCGGTGTCGGCCGAGCACTGGGCGCAATTGCACGGACGCTTGCAGCTGCTTTTCGCTGATCACAGTCAGCTTGCGCATGCATTTGGCCCGCGTTGGACGCCGTTACTTGACGATATCTCTGAACTGCCGTTAGCTGAAGACACTGACTCCGCAGTATTGGTTTTGTGGGCCGAGCGATTGTTGTCTGGTAATGACGCTCTGTTAAATCGTCGACCAGCGCAAGACCTCGGCGCCAGCTCGGCAGCGGCAGCGAACGCACTGCGCAGGCTGGTCGCGATTGCAATGCAATCGTGGGCGCAGGTTCACAGTCACGCTAAGCGCTTACCATTGACCGTGACGCTTCTGGATGGGAACTACGAGCTCACTGAGCACGGCGCTAGACGCATGCAAATTGGCCCCTGAAATGACTATTCGTGGGTGCTTGCGTGGGCGGCCGGACTGCGTTTATGCGATGGCTCGTATGACGACAAAGCCAAGGCATATGCGCGTTTCAGCGTGCGGCTGTGTGCCCAGTGCGCGTTCCGCACTGGAGCTTGGCGCCCGCACGGGCCACAATAGACCTAAGGTGCTGCGCCGCCGTGTCTGCGGCCGTACGGATGGCTACTGGAATAGGGGCGCGTCGCCTGAACGCTTACAACGATATGGTTACTAGGGACACAATCTGATGTCTGGTCTCAGATCCAGATTGCGTGAGCTAGCGCAACGCGAAGCTACTTTCTCGGACGTGCGCAGCGAATGCATTCGTATTGCTAGCGGTGATGCTAAAGCGCTCGCGCAAGCCCGGCGGGAACTCAAAAAGGCGCTGGCAAGTGGTACCTTGACGTCAGAGCAGTTTGAAACGCTTGAGCGTGCAATCGAAAGAGTCGTTGTCGCGGACGGCGGGACGATTGACTCCATTCCCGATGCTGCCGACAGGACCGACATTGGCTTGGTTCGTGGCAAGCCTATATCCGCAACTACGCTGGCCGATGATGACGACACGGTGGTGCAACATGAATCCGTCGACACCGATGATTCACAAGAGGCACCAACCCTAGACTCGGGCGTGTTTGACGATGAAGAGACCGTCATTCGGCCGCGATCAACTTTGGCCGAGGCGGACCCGGAAGCAACCTTTGTAGGCTCGGAAACGCCAACGCTCTCTTATGAGTCGGACGCCGATATTGACGAGGCGAACGAGAACACAGTGCTAAGCCCTAGGAAGCTTGCGCAGCCTGATATGGATGCGAACTCTGCGTTTGCAAGCACACCTACCTTGTTGCCTAGCGATGATGACGACGATCCAACAGTCTTAAGCACGAACACGTCGAGCACGCACTCAAGCTTGACGCCAGATGATGACAAGGCTGCAGTATTATCACCGCGCGGTTCAGTGCACGACCCGGATGCGACGGTGCTATTGCACGGTGAGCCTACCTCTGCTCACGGTATCGGCGATGCTACCGTTGTGGACTCAGGTGACACCGACCTCACGCGTATTTTGGGGCCGGGCGATGCTGACATCCGCGACCCTGATGCTATGGCAACCGCGGATCACTCTTTTACGGATACCAACACTCGATACGATACCTGGGACCCTGCGGCGCCAACGCGGCGGGGGCCGGTGGTCGACCGTGTCTTCGCTAGTGGGTCGGTCCTCAAGGAACGCTTTCGCCTAACCGAGCCATTGGGCGAAGGTGGCATGGGCACGGTCTGGAAATCCGTAGACATACTTAAGCTTGAGGCCGAAGACCGTAATCCCTACGTTGCTATTAAGCTATTGCAGGGCGATTTCAAGGCTCATCCCGAAGCGTTCATCGCATTACAGCGTGAGAGTTCCAAACAGCAGCGCTTAGCCCATCCGAATATCGCGACGGTGTTTGACTTCGACCGCGAGGCATCTTCCAACACTGTCTTCATGACCATGGAAGTGATGAATGGCAGTGATCTTGCTGACTTCATCAAGACCTTGCCGAACGGTGGATTGCCATACGCGGAGGCAATGGACTTAATTGAGCAACTCGGCGCTGGCTTGGACTATGCGCATAAAGCCGGTTTAGTGCACTCAGACCTCAAGCCGGGCAACTGCTTTTTGACCAATGACGGCAAGGTAAAGTTGCTCGACTTTGGTATCGCCAGGGCATCCGCCACCCGTGATGACGCTGAAGGTGAAGAGACCAAATTTGATCCTGGCCAGCTCGGCGCATTAACACCGTCTTACGCGACGCTGGAAATGTTCAAGGGACTTGAGCCGGACCCGCGCGATGATATTTACGCGATGGCTATCATCGCGCATCAGCTACTCACTGGAAAACATCCCTACAACCGCCGTGGCGCACCTACGGCAATGAAGGAAGGCTTGCAGGTTGCGCCGCTCGATAAGCTGACAAAACGTCAGAATCGGGCATTGGTCAGCGGCTTGGCTTTCGAGCGCGAAAACCGTACCGGCTCGGTTGGTGAGTTCCTTGATGGCATGCGCGTGAAAAAGCTCAACAAGGCGCTCATTGCTTTGCCGATTGTGCTTGTTCTGGCCGTTGTTGGTGTTGGTTATGCGCCGCTGATGAACTATCTCGCCCAAAGCGAGCGAACTGCCATAATTGAGGCGATGGATCCGGCCCAGGCGCCGACGATTGCGACCCTGATCCAATCAGCGCAAGCCTTAGCGGACGCAGGCAAGCTCGAACAGCGGGATCTTATTCTTTTGGATGTAAGCGTCATCGACGCGGTGATAACGCAGTTTGAGCGTGATGGCGAGGCGGGAGTAGTACGCGGTTTAGAACTTGCCGCACAATATCCGCAGGAGCTACGCGGCGCGTTGCTGGCACACGATCGTGTCACAGGTGCGGTAATTGCTATGATCCAGACCGGAGATGAAACCAAGATTAAGCAAGGCTTGGCATTGGCGGAGAAGTTCCCGCCGGATATCGCCAAGGATATTCGCCAGGACCGGCGCACAGAGGATGCGATCTTCTCGCTCTATGAGGGCCGCTTGAGTACTGCCTTCGGTCCGGCGTCACAGCACTACGACATTGCTGGCGCGCTGGCGCAAGTCGCGAGTCTGAAACAGATCTATCCCGGGCTCGCCAGAACAAGGGATGTCGCTGACGCGCTGAGTGCGAGCCGCGACCAAGAAGTCGAGCGCTTGGGTGGTGAACTCACGGAGTTACTGGCTGGTGGGCAGCTGTTGCCTGACTCCAATAGCGCCGACGTAGGTGATGTGCTGGAGCTCGTCGCTCGATTAAACCCGGCCAGCGAGGTGCTAGTTGACGCACGCATTGCCCAGACTTATACCCAGGCTGCAAATGAGGCGATTGCGAACGAGCGCTACGAGCGTGCCGAGCGCGTCCTCAGCGCGGGGCTACGTTTTGCGCCAAGTGACGAAGGCTTGAAGCGGCTTAACAACGACGTTCTGGCGGAGCTGAAACGAATCCAAGATGAGCGTTTAGCAACTGACATCGAAAGTCGACTTGGGCCGATGCGGGCTGAGTTCAAACAGCTCGAAGACTTCGCCCCCGTGCGCGACGACTTGCAGCGTCTCGCCGAGGTCGCGCCAGCAAGCCCGTTACTGCGCGATTTCCGCGAGCAACTGAATGGGTATTTTGAGCAGAGTCTAGGCACCCGAGTGGCTGCCAAGAACTGGCTAGGTGCCCAGCAGCTACTTTCAGACTACGCCGGTCTTATCGACCTAGTCACATTACAAGCTGTTCAACGCCAATTGTATCGCGCCGCTGGTGCAGCAAGTGCAGTGTTGCCTGCTTCGTCTACTGCAGCGGTGGCAGCACAACAAGAGTTGCTTGCTGCGCTGCTAGTGAACCCTGAATCGACACGCAGCTGGGATTCAGCGCTTGCCATACGCTTCAAAGAATTGCTGGTGCTGTTGCCACCCGCTGATCCACGGATATCGCAGGCGCGCGATCGCATCGCCGAAGTATCGTCAGCGCAGGCGGAAAAACTAGTCGCTGCTGACAACTATACGGGCGCTGCGGATGTGCTCGAGCGGGCCACGCTTTATCATCCTACTTGGGCCGGACTGAGCGAGGCACGCACTAGATTAGAGCGCGCCAAGACGGAATTTGAACAGGCTCAAGCCGAGCAAGCACGACTGGCTCGTATCAATGATTTGAAGTCGACAATTTTATCCCAGGCAGTCGCGAATGAGCCGGACGCTGCGTTAGAGGCGTTGCAACAACTGCGTACGGAATTACCACAGAACGACGCGTTCGTAAGCGATTCCGGACCCTTGGCTATAGGCCAGTCGTATGCTCGCTTGGCTGCAATTGTTGCGGGTGCTAAAGACTATGAAGTAGCCCTGCAGCTTGCTGAGCGTGGGCTCGGAGTTGCTCCAGAGCTTAACCAATTGGCGCAATCGCGGGATAATTTCTTAGCTGAGTTGGATACACGAGCCTTGGCTGCGCAAATTGTGCAACCGCCGGGGTTTCGCATGGCCACTGCACGCGCGGCTGAGCACGGCAACGTGGCTACCGACATCCCCACTGAGGTCACCCCGAATTGGCGTGTACTAGCCGAGCCGGGGTCTCCGCGTGAGCCAATGCCGCTATTGCCGGGTGTTGTCTCTGACGGGACCAGGCAACTAGCAACAAATACGACCGCGGTTGGTCGGCTGATGCCGCCTGCATCGTCAGCCTTGGAGACTCGGATTGCGACTTCGGTTGCGGCGAAAATGCAAGCCCAGCTCGACTACCGCCCAGAGTCAATCCGAGATGCGCGCTCGCCGCTGCAGTCTTTCAGTACCCTGTATCCAGCGCAGGCCGGCGCGCTACGCGAGGCGCTAGCGCAAAAGTTCGCGGCGGGCCTGAGTGCGCGCATCAGTGAAAGTCCTGATGCAGCCGCTGAGTTGATCGATCCTGTTGCGACCTACGCACTAATATTTCCAGGCGCAGCGCTCGCCGTCGAACAACGTTTGGCCAAAGATTTCACTGCATTGCTGCGCAACCAGGCGCAGACAAATCCTGATCTCGCAAAACTGCGTATGAGCGTGGAAGCGTTTCGTAAGCTCCTGCCAAAACACGCTTCGACTATGTCAGCGGCAGTCAGTACGCCGGTGATCCGCTCGGTTGTGGAGACTGCTCGCGTCAATTCGCTGCACCCCGAGCGCTTGCGCGCTAGTGTTCAGACTTATACACGTTTATTTCCTGAGACCAATGATGTTTTTCAGGCCCAACTCAGCGCGGCACTGCTTGACGGCTTGGCTGATGCGGTCGCAAATGATCGCCAACTTGAAGCTATTCCAGCCGCGGTTGATGCATTTCGAGTACTCCTGCCGCAATCGGCGACAGGTTTGCTCAGCCGGCTCAAACCGACATTTGATGCCGCACTTGCCGATGCCACACGTGCAGATCCGACCTTACTCTCGCTAGAAACAGCCCTACAGCGGTTTCGCACTATGTTTGCCGATGCACCCGCTGAGCAGGAGCGCGGCCTAGTGCAAGTTGCGGTTGCGAGCGTTGCTTCATTGGTGGCGACCGATCTGCAGCCCGGTGCACAGCCCTATGCGCATCTGAAGGCTCCGGTAGAGCGCTTTGAGCGACTGTTTCCACAGCATCTGGCTGCTCTCAGACGCGCGCTTGGTGCACGCTTGCTCGGTGCTTTGAAACAACTCTCTGCGGCAACGGCTGCTGATACCGAGCAACTACGCCCGGGTCTTGACGCCGCCACCCGCTTGTTAGGCGCTGATGCCGTTGGGCTACGCAAGGAGCTCGCGCCAAATGTGGCCGCTGATATCGCTCGCAGTGCCGTTTCGAGCCCTGGTGATTTGAGTTCCGCGCTGCAATCGATTAGTAATTATCGCGATATGTTTGGTGGGAGTGAGGCGCCACTTCGCGACGCTCTGGTGCCATCAACAAGCACTAGTCTGGTCGGTATCGCGCGCGCCAATGCAATGAGTCCAGACGTATTGGGCTCTGCTGTGTCTGCGTTTCGCCAAGCGTTTAGCCAAGATTCACAGGCCTTAGATGAGCGTCTAGTTGCGGTATCAATTGGAGCGATGCGAGCGGCGGTAGCAGCCAAGCCGTCGTCTCCGGCCGCATTCGCGGATGTTATCCAGTCTTACAGAGAGATCTTCCCAACCGCGATAGGTGAGTTTGATGGTGCCTTAGCACCAATATTGGAAGACGCACTGGAGCGCGCAGCCCGTGCGCAGCCACACGCGTTCGCCGATCTGGCGGCACCTTTGGCTGAATTTTCGAAAATATTCCCCGGCCGCATAGCTGCTCTTAGGGCGCGCGGTGCAGTGCCGGTGATTGCCGCACTACAGACAAAGTCTCGTCAGAATAAGCAGTCGTTGACTGACGTTGCTGCTGACATCACGGCGTTTCAGGCGGTGTTTCCAGGGCAAGCGCCGACGCTACGTTCGCGCATTGCCGGCGGCATCGGCGAAAGTGTACTCGCACAGCTTGAGGCAGCGCCGGATGACATCACCGGTGCAGCGGTGCAGGTCGGTGCATATGGCACCTTATTTCCGGACCATGTAGATGCATTACGCTCTGATGTCGCCCAATCCATGTGGACTGAAATCGCCGCGCGCGCCGACAAGAATATTAACGATTTGTCATTGATAACCGGGCCATTGGCTGACTATCGCGCGGCTTTCCCCAAAATATATGAATCAGTGAGTGGCGCATTGATAACGCGCATTGCGCGCAGCTTACAAAGAAACGCACGCGACACACGAGTGCCGTTAGCGCAGGTGGCTAGTCAACTCGAGCAGTTCCGCGGGCTATTCCCGTCGGAGCATGGCCAAGTAGTTAATGATGTCGCCAAATCGCTTGCCGAGCGTATTGCTGAATCGAAAGTTGAAACAGCGGCGCAGGTAAAAGCATTAGGCGGTGCGCTGTCGGAGCTCAAACGCCTGTTCCCGCAACGGCATGCTGATGTGAGTGATGGCTTGGGCGCCAAAATACTTGCGAATGTCAGAGCATTGCAAGGCACCGATCCGGTGGCCGCATCTGCATTGCAACGCGAAGGCTTGAAGGTGTTTGCGGCTAATCGTGAGCTAGCGTCAATTCGCATTGAACTGCCGTTGCAAGAAGTCATCGATGGCCGCGCGCTACTCAAGAGTGCGAAGCTGTCCAACGCTCATGACAAGCTCGCGATCGCTGTGAAACGCGATCCTCAACATTCCGCGATTGCACCATTCCGTGTTGAACTCACGCGGCGTATGGACCAAGCGACCGCGGCTTACAAAAAATACCTCAAGATTGTGAAGACCAATCCTAAAGCTTCAGAGCATGCGAAAGCATGGCGACGCGCGCGCTCACTGTGGGTTGATAACAAGGAGTTCAAGGAACTCACACCGCCAGCGCCGTACGCGTGTACAGTCGCTAAGGCTGGGCTGGGCGAGCGGCGGACCTGTTACGACCGTATCGGCAAACGCGCCCGTGATCGTGGCCCAAGCATGATTGTCATGCCTGCGGGCGGGCGGGTTTCCGCACCGTTTGCGATCACCAAATACGAAGTGTCTGTGAAGGATTATGGCGAGTTCTGCAAGCGAAGTAAGCGCTGTAAAACACCGCGTCTAAAACGCACGCTGCCAGTTCACAACTTGAGCTTGGCGGACATGCAAGGCTACGCCAAGTGGTTGAGTAAGGTGACCCGTGCGAGCTACCGCCTACCGACAAGCGTTGAGTGGGTACACGCCGCTGGAGCTGGCGGCAAGCAACCACGTAAAGACTTTAACTGCGCAGTGGTTGTTGGTGGCAAGCAACTTAAAGGTCTGTCCTTACTGAGCGTGCGGTCGGGCTCGCAAAACGGTTGGGGAATGTTGAACTACATTGGCAATGTTCGTGAGCTCGTTAGGGATGGATCTACAATTTTGGCCCGAGGTGGCAGCTTTAAGGACAAACTGCAAAATTGCAGCATCGATTTGTCTGTTGCTCACAACGGCAATGCGGATAAGCATACTGGGTTCAGGTTGGTACGCGAGATCAACTAATCGCTTCGCTTGGCCATTTGCGTAGATGCAAATGGTAGGGCTAGCCGCAATCTGTTGAAATCAAAAGTAATTGTCTTACTCGAGCGAAGAGTTCCGGCCTGCTTCGACGTTAGCACACGGACTGCGACTATCTACGTAGAGCCAAGCGGTTTACCTTTTCGGCAGGCAGCACCGCTGGGACAGCGTCAATTGCTGCTAGCAAGGTAGGGCGAGTCCAGGATTACCCGATGCGGGGTGCACACTATCGGCGCTGGCGGTCGAGCAGCGGCGCGTACGAGAGACAAATAGCCCTTTGAGCGGTGAGTAGCGCTCAGCCTTTACCTGCTTGTTGGACCAGCTGTTCCGCCCCCGGATAGTCTCCGCTGGCCAACTTCAGTACCGCAAGGCTTTTGCGATTCTGCGCGAGAATTGGGTCGTCGGATGACAATCGTGCTTCCATTACTTGCAGTGCTTCGGTGAGCAATGATTCTGCCTGCTGATCATTGCCCGTGCGTATTAGGACTGCAGCAAGCCGAGCTTTGTCGATAGCGGGGATGATGTGATCATTGCCGTAACGTCCGGTAGAGATCGCGAGGCCACGTCGCAGCATCTCCTCGGCCTTCTTGAGAGCGCCTGCGCGTTCAAACAACTGCCCTATGTTTATTAGCGTAGCGCCCAAGCGCGGATCGTCGATGCCGAAACTGGATTCGAGAATGCTCAACTGGCGTTGCAATAATTTTGTTGCGCTACCCGGGTCATTTGTGGCGAGTGCAGCAGCACCGAGGTAACCAAGCGTATTCGCTACGACGGCACTTTGCGCGCCAAACGCTTCTTCTTGTATCGCCAGAGCACGGCGCAACAAAGGCTTCGCGGTGCTTACGCTATCTACCGAGATAAGCCCGGCGGCAAGGGTTACCACACGCTCCGCATATAGCGGGTGCTTGGTACCGTAGATTTGTTCACTGTCGGCAACTACCTGCTCGAGGATACCAACGGCTGTCGGAGCATCACCGTTAGCAAGCCGCAATTCCCCTTCGAGTTGTTTAATGCTGAGCGCTAGCGTGCCGCGCTGGGCATCGACAGCGGACAGCCTCTCGAACAGCGCATTGGCTTCATTCGCGCGGCCCGATTTGAGCAACGCGCGAACTTGCGTTAGACGCAGTGTGATCTGCTGTGGGTGAGATTGATCAAGTGTCGTAGCCATCGCAGCGTCGGCCTGCTCCAGTACGACACTAGCCTCCGCCGCTTTGCCTGCGGCAAGTAATTCGGTTCCGTACTGCGAAAGCAACGCTCCTAGGCGCGGATGCCCAAGCCCAAAGGTTTGTTCCAAAATGCCGCGTGCGGATACGATTGACTGGTCGGCTTCAACGAACTCGCGTCGCGCCACCGCTATAGAAGCCTGCGCTTGCAGTAACTTAGCGCGACTGCTTGCAGGCAGTTCGCGACCGGTCCGCAACGCTCGGGCACGCGCAAGCAGCTCTTTGGCTTCGCCGACGCGCGCGCGCGTCAGCGCTACCTTGAGCTGTCCCAAAAGGGCATCCAATATGCTGGGGTGATCAGCCCCCCACAGGCTCGCTGCCTGCGCGGCGGCGTCCTGATAGGTCTTTGCTGCTGGTTCCATCCGGCCAGTTGCAGCTGCTAGACGCGCTTGCGCCATCGTTAGCGTGTAGCCAACTGCGCCAGTACCTCTGCGTGCAATTGAGCGCGCGCGCGTAAGCACCGGCGCTGCCGCACTTAGCTCACCTGCATCAATGAAAACGCCCGCGAGCTGAGCGGCTGAATACCCCAGCATCGGATGCTGGTATCCGAGCGTGCGCTCTTGCACGGTGCGTAGTTTTGTTAGGGCCTGTATTGCTTGTGCGTAATCAGCTTTCGCGGCAAGGATGCTCGCCTTAATTCGCAATAATGTAGCGGTGCTCGCGTGTTCATCGCCAAGTCTCGCACTGGCCGCATCGATCGCGTCAGCGACCGATGCCATCGCATCTGCCGCTAGACCTTGCTGCAATTGTACGGTAGCTAAGCTTGCCACCAGCGCGCTTATGCCTGGATCATTTGGCGCTCTGGACCTGGTTGTATCGATGGCATTGCGTAGGTCCGATATGGCGCTGTTTGCGCCCCCGCTAGCGGCCTTTACTTTGGCCAGGGTGGTAGTCGCCACATACAGCAAGGGATGACCGGTGCCGAGTGAATCCAGTGCCGTGTCCAGAGCCCGCTCAAGCAGGGCACGGGCCTCGGCATGGTCACCGCTGCTCATCAATGCAAGCGCGAGCGCCGAGGTAGCGTTGAGGGATTGATCTATCCGCGGGTTGCGCTGTAATTGGCGTTGCGCGATCGCGCTGGTGCGGCGCCAATCCTGTAGCGCTCGCGTGATCTGCAATTCTGTATCGTCTAACTGTGAAGCTAAGCGAGCATTATTTTTCAGAATGTTGGAGTGCGTCTTGCGGGTATATTCAAGCTGCCTTTCGGCGTCAGCGTAAGCTCCGCGCGCGATCAGCAGCCGTGCATTCGCCAGCTCATTGTGTATGACACGTGGATGGTCTGCGCCCAATGTGCGTTTGAGATTTGCCCCGGTACGCTTCAATAGACTGTCGACGTCTCCGTAGCGCCCAAGCCGCTGCATAATTTCGGCACGCAGAGAAGCAATTGCCGATACGTCTGGATGTTCCGAGCTTAGCGACTTCTCCAAGCTTTGCTGCGCTTGCGCAAGTGCTTGCGCGGCTTCGGCAAATTGTCCAGCTGCCTGTAGCTGCAATCCCGCTTCGACTTGCAGCGGCACTAGGCTCGGGTGGTCGGCGGGATAAATTGTGCGCGCACTGCGCAAGGCTTCGTCCAAACTCTGTGTCGCGTCTTGGAGTTGCGCACTTTGGCGCTGAATCCCGGCGAGCGTACGGCCTGCGGCAATAGTGAGAGGGTGATTGGCGCCGCGTGAATCCCGCAGCTTGCGGGTGGCTTCGCGCTGCAATTCGTCCGCCGCTTTATAATCTCCAAGTTCGAGGCGCGCTAGCGCCAGCTGCTGCTCCACCTGCGCGACGTATGTGGCGTTGCGTGGGGCGTTGTCGCGCAGCCAACTCAATGCCGATTCGAGCTCCGTAGCTGCTTGGTTGCGGTGGTCCATGGCGCCGAGCGCTTGTGCGCGAGCAAGATGCCAGATAAAGCGTGCTTGTGGGACCTCAGGCGCACGCGCTCCGAGCGCATCCAACGCAGACTGAGCATTGCCCGTCAGCATGCCTATACGACTCTCGGTTGCTGCTATCTGCATCTGTAACGGTTGTACTGCGCTACTATTTGCGCGGGTTTGTAATGCCGCCCGAGCTTTTTGAAGTTCATTATTTGCCTGCGTCAAGCGACCGCGATTAAGGCTGATTGCGCCGAGAAGCAGATGTGCGCGCGCCAGTTGTGGCCCTGAATCAGCCGCATTACGGCTCAGTGTAACTGCCGCGTTTGCAGCCGCGGCGGCCTCTTGCAAGCGACCCGCTTGTAGTTGCATCTGTCCTGTCAGGAGCTGGAACGTAGCAAGTTCCGGATGTCGATTGGGTAATAGTTTGCGTGCTTGTGCAAGTGCGGCATTTGCGAGTGTTTGCGCTTCGCTAATGTTACCGGCGTTGAATTGTGCTGCGGCTAAACGCCAATTGCTGCGCGCTACTAGCAGCGAACCAGGGGCGCCGCGCTTCGTTTGTGCGTGCGCTTCGGTCAAATAACTTAGTGCGTCAGCAGGTTGGCCAATTTTGATTGCAATCGCAGCGCCCGCATTGAGGGCGGTGGCCAGCCCTATGCCGCCGTCTGGATAGGTCGAACCGGCGCGTTCAACGAGTGCGGTAGCGCTGGCGGCGGCGTCAGCTAATTCAGCTGGAGTGGTGGCCAAACCGAGCAGTGCAATTTGCACATCGAGCGATAAAGGGTGGTCTGCGCGTGAGTTAGCTAAAGCTGCGCGCAGCGATGCACCCACGTCGCGAGCATCATCGAGTTGCTCCATGTCGACCAACAGGGTTATCAGTGGCAGGCCGATGCTCAATCGCATTTGTGCTGCGTCTATTTGCTTGAGGCCAGTTACCGCGAGTTGCACGGTCTTAAGAGCGGTACCAGTGTCGCCTCTAGCGAATAGTGCCTGTGCGAGTCCGGTATGCGCTGATAGCGATTGCTCGGCGGTTTTTGGTGCCGCATCATCTTTCAAGAAGATGTTGAGGCGCTCAATTGCGGCCTTAAAATTGCCTTGGTCTACCAGACTCAAAGCTTGTGCCAGCTTGACCCGAGTGCGCAGCGGGTGTCGCACAGTGACGGCGCGCTGCGAAATTGAGTCTGCTGTTGCAAGGGCCGCATCGGCCTCGCGGGTCCGCATGAGGGTGTTGTTCGCTGTCGCAATTGCGAGGAATGCCCGCGCTAAGTCTGGGTGTTCTCTGCTACCTGCGGATTCGAGCTGACTGGTGGTTTGTTTTAGACGCTCAAGTGCTGCGAGCGGCTCATCCCAGCGCAAATGCATCTGCGCATACATGAACGATATCCGGGCCAGCTGCGTGCTGTTGGGATCGCTAATGACATCTGTTGCAAGTTTCAGGTGCTCCCTCGCGCCCGCGCGGTCACCCTTCGCGAGCGCGACCTGGGCGGATAGATCATGCAACCACGCTAACAGCTGCGCGGGAGATGACTTGTACGCCTGTTGTGCATTGGAAAGGCGCTGACCAGCCGCATCGAGTGCACCGCTTTGAAGTTGCATCTCCGCCAAGCCGAGTGTTGCCTCGAGCCCTTCGACGCGACCCGCCGCCAACTTCAAAGCTTGTTCAAATGACGCTTGCGCACGGGCTAGGTCCCCGAGTCCATAAAACGCTCGACCACTGCCGCTCAATGCGCGTACTGCGGTCGCTGAGCGCGCGCCAAACAGCTTTGTGTAGTTCTTCTGTGCGGCCGCGAACGCGGACTGCGCGCGGGCGTAATCTTCGGATGTAAGATGCACCCGTGCAGTCAGAAACTCCGTGCCCGTGCGGCGCCAATCGTTGGGCGAAAAAGTCTGCACGCGTTGACGCACGGCGGCGAGGCGGCGCTGTGCGTTGCTGTAGTCGCCGGTGCGCAGCGCGCTTTCTACTGCGGTCACCGCGCGCTGCCATTCTTCATCCGCGGCCACGTTTAAGCTCGAGCATGTTAGAAGCGCGCTAGTAATCGATACGCCAAGGATTCGCGCTATCGCGCGCCGTAGAGCATTGCTTCGCTCGGGGCCGCTAGCTAGTTGGGTGGAGGGCATCAATTTTCGCCTCGGCAATGCCAACCCCAAAGAGTTAGGCATTGTTTATCTAAGTGACCGCGGTGCGGGGACTCTAGCGCTGTGTTAGTTCTGGGGATCAGACGCGCTTGAGCACTGCGACCATGTGCAACGAAATCTTTTCCATTTCGATGATCAGAGTTTGTACTTTGGAGATGAAGTAGTTGTAGGAGGCCAGCGTTGGCATCGCTATGACCATACCAAAGGCAGTTGTGACCAAGGCGGTGGAAATGCCGCCTGCGAGCATCGAAGGATTGACTTCTGATTGCTGCGACAGGGTCGAGAACACATCGATCATTCCGACTACGGTGCCGAGCAGGCCAAGCAGCGGCGCGACGCTCGCAATAGTACCGAGGGCAGCCAAATGTGAGCGAATGAGCGGGACCTCTTGACGACCGGCTTGTTCCAGAATCTCCTTTAGCTCGGCTTCCGTTTTCTCGTAGTTGATGATTCCAGCCAGCAGTATCCGTGTCATTGGCACCGAGTTCTGCTTGCAGTATGCGGTTGCCTCTGGGATCTTTTTATTCAGCAAGAGCTGTTCGATTTTTTCGATCACCTCTGGATTGATCGTGCGCGCCCGACGCAACTGCGCTGATTTTATGAGCATTATGATGATGCCCCACACCAAGAGCGCCACTAGCGGCCAGATCAGCACGCCGCCTTGTTCAATTACACCTTTAATAAATTCCATAGGAAATCCTCCGGGCCGCTTACCTAGGCAGCAGCACAATCTCTATACGACGGTTCTTGCTGCGACTCTTGGCCGAGTCGTTGGCACTAACCGGACGGTGTTCTGAGTAGCCGACAGCTGACATTTGGAGTGGATCTATACCCACCTCTTGTTCAAAGAAGCGCACAACTGTCACGGCACGAGCCGCGCTTAGCCCCCAGTTGTCAGCAAGTGGACCGGTACGACCTCGAATCGGAACATTGTCAGTGTGCCCGCCGATTTGGATTTCCAATTGACTCATACGCTGCTTCAATATGGCACCGAGGTTGCGTAGCACCTCTAGGCCTTCGCGTTTTATTGTGGCTTTTCCGGAGTCGAATAAGATCTTGTCGGACAACTGCAAAGTTAGGCGTTGTTGATCGCGTTTTAAACCGAGCTGTTTATCTTCGAGATATTGCCCTAGGCCCGCTTCGAGCTGTGCTTGAGCTTGCAAAATCCGCTCGATCTGTTCCCGGTCTAGATTTGCAACCTCGCGATACTTATTGAGCTCAGACTGTAGACGCAGCACTTGCGTTTGCATCTCGCGGGCTTCCGTCTGCGCGGCTAGCGCTTGTGCCGCTGCTGACGCTTGGGCTTGCTCTTTAGTATCTTGGAGCGTTGCTTCTAAGCGTTGCGCAGAGGCATCTGCGGATTCTATGCGCACCCGCATGCCGTCCAGCTCAGCGGCTTTTTCGGCCAGTAACTTTTGCAAGAGCAATTCTTGGGCTGCCGCGGCCTCAGCTTTAGTCTGGACTTTTCGGACTTCGGTAGCGCGAGCTTCGATCTCTGCTCGTAAGGCCAGTGAACTAGCATTTAGTGCGTCCCGTTCACTTTCGAGTGAGCGCTGTTTTTCGTCACGTTCAAGCAGCAGCGCGCGCAGCAGTCGTTCCTGTTCAGCGCGTTCTTCTGCCTGTGTTTTACTCGCAGTTAACTCGGCGTTTAGGTGTTGAAAATCCTGATATGCTTTTTCTAGTTGCGACTCAAGCGACTTGTTCTTATCGGCGCGATCGGTCAGGCGGCCTTCCAAATCAACCTTTTGATTTTCCAGAGCGGCGACCATAAACTCGAGCTTGGCCGCTTTGCCGTCAGTTTCCTCGACGCGCCGCGCGAGCGTTTGTAGCTCTGCGGTCTTCTCCGCAACCATGCGCGTAAAGTCGGTTTGCAGACCGTCATAGGCTTTGTTTAGCTCACCTAGTTCAGCGGTCTGGGTTTCTAGCGTACTCGAGAGCTCCTTACGCTCTTGGTCGAATACAACAACATCCGTTTGCAGCGTGCGCAAATCTTCGCCGCTAATGAAAGACGTACTTACCGCGAAGAACAACACCAACAGGAAAATGATGTCGATTAGCGGGGTTATGTCCAACGCTAGTTTCTGGTCTTCAAGACCTTCGTCAAGTCGCATATCGCGGTCCTGTTGATGTTGGCATTAGCGGCCTTGTTCGATCTCCATGATCCTTTTCCAAAGTGGCTCTGCCTCCTTTTGGCGTGCGACGTCGCGTTCAAGCAAAAAGGCTAAGTTTTGCAGTGCAAGGATAAAATAGGGCTCTTTTTCCAGGCACGCCTCAAACGAGCTGATGGCTGCATCAGGCTTTGCGTCTTTCAGTTCATAGCCGTCACATGTAAAGGTCATGACGGTATCGGCTATTTCTATGGTGTCACCGAAGCCCAGCGCTTGTTCTTTGATTTTCGTGCCATTCCACAACGTACCATTAGTGCTGTTGTTATCGTGCACTACAAACTGGTTGCGCCGGTATTGAACTTCGCAATGCAAGCGCGACAAGGCTTGGTCGTTGAGCGCAATGATGTTTGACCTGTCGCGTCCTATCGTTGCATGCGTGAACGGCAGGCTAAAGTCAGTCCCTGCATCGGGTCCTTTGGTGACGCGCAAGTACGGGATCCCTTTATTCGGGTTCGCATCAGCTGCATCGGCAAGCCCGCGCGAGGGTGCGAACATAATAGTGCGGTCGGCGATGTCCTCGATGTCGTCGTCGTCATCGAATACCGGGGGGATCGGTAGTGGTGGTGGCCTACTCGGGGGCGCTGCCGCTGGCTGCGGCGCTTGTGGTGCAGGCGTAGGTGCTGCCGGCGCAGGTGCTGGCGGCGCCGCGCTCGCAGCAACTGGCGCTGACTCGGCTTGCGCGGTACGGGATTCTATTTTGTGCAATGCGCCGCCAATCGAGCTGAAAGAATCGCCTGCGTTTAGGTGTTCCATCTTGACTGGGGTCAAGAAAGCACGCGGCGTGGCTGCACCTATCTGGGTGATACCAAAGCTGTGCAGCACACCGCCAAGGCTAATTTGGCCCTTGGCGAGCAGCTGATAAATTGTGTCGTTATCAAAGCTGCCATCAGCGCCAGCGGGTGCGACAACTGCGCGCACGTCACTCATGGTTTGTTCAGCAGCGCGTTGCGCCATGCGCGCCTGCAGCCACAGCCAAATGAACACGACTGTTGTTATCGCGAAGGCCGCCGCAATACCCCATGCCAACTCTTGCATACTTTATCCTCGAATCCGGTCACGCCAGCGCATCTCTACTGCGTGGCATTGGCGACCATCGGTATGCCCATTAAAGCATACAAGCTGACCTCGCTTGTACCGGAAAAGTCACGTGTCGTAGCGTATTGCCAAGGCTACAACAGCACGCTCACCGCCTCCAGGCTTAGCTGCCCCGGGTAAAGGCCTATGTTGTATCCGGTCGATTGGTCAGTGCCGCCGCTATGGCCACTCCGGTATCGGATCGTTGAGCAGCGCGCGCAAGCGATCGTTGGGCGCCGCAAAATACTGTTCTAGGCGCGCGCGCGTCGCGGGTCGCATGGTTTCGTCGTATTGGCGGGTGTGGCGGTGTTGTAATGTTGTTTGCGTGTGAGGGGCTAGGCCCAGGAACTTCAGCATGCGTGCGTGCTCAGCGGCGTGGTTGGCTTGCATGCGCTCAGTTATCCATACGCCAAGCAGCGCTGGCGGAAAATATTCTTGAAGTAGCGCAATGGATGTTGCGTATTCGCCGTTGCGCTGGAGCGTCGGATTTTCTTGAAGTGCATTCTCGAACGCGCGAATACGCCATCGGCCATTACCTGACGCAGGATTCCGGTTGAAATGATTCCAATGTGAGTAGGCGCGCGCGACCGGATTGCGCAATAACACGATGAGTCGCGCGCCTGGCAGTGTCACGCGAATCCGCTCAATGCAGCGTGGCGCTAAATAGTTCGGGGTTTTGTCCCCGAGCAATGGCGCTGGCTGTTGAAACTGTGCTGCGTACCACTGGATCCCACGGGCCCAATTGTGGTCGTTGTCGAAGAAATGAACTTCTTCGCGATGCTCATTGGCATTCGTGTTGAAGCGAACATGCGGATGTTGCGCGAGGTTGTGACGGGCCGCGCTGGTGCCGCATTTTTGTGCACCGAGAATGAGGAAATCCGGGGTTCGCATGCGTCGCTAGTTCTCGGTGAAATGGCAATGACGCGAAAAGGCCCCGCGCAAATGCGCTAGCAAGGGCTTGTGTAAGAGACGCAAGTATCCTCCCGCGGTGTCCAGGTGCTGGGCCAGGATTATTCCAGCGGTCGTTTCCCAGTCGCGCTCCAGGGCGTCGCGATCGGAGTCGCGCGCGCCAATTCGCAAGCTCACTCGATTGTGTGGCACACGCACTGGTGGGTGACGCAAATACGCTAGTTGCTGGTCGTCGCTTTCCGTGATGCGCAGTAACTTGAGCGTGAGGTCTAAGGCTTCGCCAACGAGCATCGCATCGTTGCAGCCTCCGACGGCCAAAAACCGGTCACGCCGACAAACGAAATTCGACAGTGTCATGGGTGGGTCGCGCAGCGCGTGGTAGGGCCAATCACTAGTCTTCGGCAGGGTCGTACCTGGACACCTGCGCTTTTGGTCATTTACATCCGCAATTTCAAAGTCGGTGACGGAATACAACGCTGACCCAGAGACGTAGGAATGCGCGCGCGCTTGCTCTAGCAAATAACTGGGGTGCCAGACATCCGCCTCATCGATGAAGGCCAATAGGTCGCCGTGGGCTGAAGCCGCCGCCAAGTTGATCGAGGCGCCGCGTCCGCTAAGCGCTCCGACGGTGACGTGTCGCCAGTGCTCGATGTCTCCATGCGCCAGCCATGTGGAGCTTTGTGGGTCGGTGCCGGCATCAGCGACGAGAATTTCGAAATGCTCGTGGCTTTGTGACTCAATACTGGCGAGAGTGCGTTTAAGCGCGCCAAGATCGCCACCAGTGGTGACAATAACGCTTATCAACGCGCCGCTGGTGCGTTCTAACCATTCTCCGGTTTGTTGTCGTGCGACGATTCCGATGGTGATGTTTTGCAGCGCCTGCGCTTGCAGATCGGCGTAGAACTGCGCGCGTGGATGTCGGTATCCATGGCTCAATGCCGCGCGATATTCCGCCAGCCATTTGTCGTGTTGCGTAGTCACGCCGTCTGCGCTGCGATAATGGCGCGCTAAGGGTTGTGGTACGTGGACAAACGGATTATCCAATGCCAGGCTCAGCGCAAGCCACAGGTCGAAATCGTGGCTAACGGAGTAATGCGGGGCGAATTCCGGCACGAACTCGAACGCTGCGCGTCGCATTAGCGTGAGTGTCATGGAATGGATAAAACCGCCCAGTAACATGCCTTTACGCTGATCTTCGGGCAGATCGCAAAACATGACACGTTGCATGTCATACGGCTCCCATATCTCGACGTAGTCGCAAAAGCTTAGCGCCGCTGCGGGGGCCTCTTCAAGGGCCGCGATCTGTGTCGCCAGGAACTCCGGTAGCCACTCGTCATCGCTATCCAGGAAGCCGACATAATGTCCACGAGCTGCAGCAATGCCTGCGTTGGCGGCGGCGCCGGCGCCGCTGTTGATTGGCAGAGCGATAATTCGAACCGTCTCCCGACGATCGACATACGCGCGCTCGGCTAGCGCTACGGAGTCATCCGTAGATGCATCGTCGACCAATAAGATCTCAAAGTCCGAGTCCGTTTGGGCCAGGGCACTATCAATCGCGCGCCGCAAACAATGGGCGCGATTGAAATTGCGAATGATGATGCTAGTACGTGGCGCAGTCACTGCTATTGTTTGAGTCATTGGGCATGTCGGTCATTAGCACCAGCTATTGCACGGATTTTTCTGTTTCCAGCCGATGCTGAGCAAGACGAGCAAGTCATCCGCGCTGTCTGCGTGGTGTGTTACGCGGGCAGTTGGGATTGCCGTCGGGGACAATCCAGATGTTAATTCGCTGAGGGTATGGCCATGCCACCGCCACTCCCAGCAACGGAAGCCTTTAATTGATCAAGCACTTGGCGGATAGAATCAAAATCGGCGTCATCAACGCGCAGCACCCGCTCTAGTTCGGATAAATCTAGGTTTGGCGCATCTAAGTCGACTTCAAAGACCGTTGGGCCAATGCCTAAGGTCGCTGAGCTTGCGGTGACATCACCGTCAGCAGAACCTTCCAGCGTAGCCGCCAACGCGGCCACTTGCGCCGCACTCAATTGCTTTTTCTCAGTACTGCCGTCGTTGTTTATCGTGATGGAATACCCGGGACTAGTGACCGATTCCGTCACTCCACCGTCGTTGGGTGTAACGGTAGCCTCGTTGCCATAGAAAAAGACCATCTGCATACCCGCAGGTGTGAACTCGAGGTATACAATTGCACCGCGAATGCCGATAGTCGCGGTCGGCGTTCTTACCTGGACCGGATTTCGTTTGCTGAGCAAACCACCCACAAAACGAAATAGCCCCTTGGCTGAGCTCAGCACCATCTGGCCTACACCCGGTTCTTCCTTTTTGAATTTGTACTGATCGATCGTCAGATCGGAATTCGGCCCAATCGTAATCGAACTCTTGTCGACCATCATCAACTGCATGCGACTGCGCCTATCCGTTACGATGCGTTGGTTTTCGAACACGGCATCACCGACTCGAACGCGTATTGCGCGTCCGCCATTTGTCGGAATCGCCCTTACATTGCCACGTACGTACCCGGCTACGCCCTTGCGCTCGCCTTTATCTTGCGCATCCGCAGTGGGCACCAGCAGCATTGATAGAGCGCTTGCAGCTACAACGATTTCGCGTTTATTGCTCATTATTTTCGTTTGGCCTCGTGATATTGCGTCGCGCTCAGAAGCGTCGGGTCGCACTCAGACTTACGCTTAGGTTGTCGCGCACGAAATTTCGAATATTTGACGTGACATTGGTAGCGGAACCTTCAACAGAAACGCTCCAATCTCGATTTAACGTTAAGGTCGAACCAAGTCCAAGCGAATATTCGTGGGCTTGGCGTTTGACCGTTGGATCGACCGTTGGGTCAGCTGCGGAGTAGCGAATGTCGCGCAGGCCCGCGGATAGGTAGCTGGTTAGCCGGCGTGACTCTCCACCGAACAGCGTCGTTGAATAGTTGGCTAGAAGGCGAGCGCGTGCGCCCCACTCGAAGCTACTGTTGAAATCTTGATTAGCGTCACGTTGCACTGCGTGCACGTTGCCAGTTAAGAACCACGTATTCGTCAAACGATAACGTGCGCCGGCTGATAAGCGGTTGCTAAATCCGTCACGGTCACTTGCGCTCGGGCGCGATGTACTGTTGTGAAAATCTGAGCGCCGATGCTGGAACACGATTTGGCCGAACAGGTCTGCGCGGGCCGCGTAGCGAAGCCCAACGCCTACGCCAAAGCTATGCGATAGCAAATCGCCGCCGCGCTGCACGACCCGCGAGAGCAGATGCGGAAACAGCGTGACACCTTTGTTATCAACTGGATCGAGTTCGAAACGGAAACCTGGGTTGAGCGACGCAACGGTGCCGCGCAAATTGCTCTCATCGACAAATTGGTCAACGGCCAAGCCCATGTCGACTTCGATAGCTGCACTGTTTTGCATCTGCAAGTCATAGCGATAGCGGCCGTTGGCAGACGCGAAAAAATCGACGTCGCTCTGCTCTTGATTGGCACTGTTTAGCTGTACCAGCACGCCGCCCGCCAACACGCGGTCATCGCTTGCTGCAGAGTTCGCGTTAGTCTGGTAACGCATCCCGAAGTTCACAGCACCACTGAACTGGTGGCGGCTCAAAGTACCATTTACTTCTTCAACCAGTCGTTCGGTTCGCGTCTCAAGCTCAGGCGGTAATTTCCCGGAGTTCAGCGCTGATAGAAGATGGTAGCGCGCGATCTCCCGGGAGCCGAGCCGGAAGTACAGGAAACCAAGGTCAGCTCGTACGGTTGGTAGGTCACTGGAGAATAGTAATAAGCGCTCCAGAGCACCCACAGCTACCTCGTATTCACCTAACTGTGTGGCAATGGTCGTGAATTTGATAATTGCGTCGAGATTTTCCGGCTGATTCAGCATGACTTCATATGCTGCATCGTATTCGTCGACGGTCGCGGCGGTCACTGCTGGCGCGATTGCTAAGGCCGCTACCAATGCAGGCACAGTGGCTGCGAATCGAATAGCGCGTCCCACCGCGCCAACCCTTCTGTTCACTTGCGTTCCCCCACTAATTTGGCCAGTGCAGTGCCGCGTTTTGATTTCAATGCCTTCATCGACGCGCTATTAGAGCCAAAACTGCAATAAGTATCAACAGATCAGCATACCCACATTTCCGGCTTCCGAATTGCCGCAAGCGAGTCCGGGTAGCCTATACTCAGATTGGAATCGTAGGCACGAGTTAGGGGAGCCAAGCGAATGAAAACAATACTAGTACCGTTCCATGACGACGAATATTCGGAATCCGCGCTGGAATTGGCGCGCCTGATTGCGATGCAGCGCAGCGGTCATATCGAAGCGTTGTATGTACTGCGTCCACCGCAGATATTTGCTAGCGAAGGCATCGCCATTCCGGGCGGTTACATTACCGAATTGGCTGATGAGGAGCGCTCACTCGCGGATCGTGCGCGCGAGCGCTTCGATTCGACCATCGCGCGACTCGGCATCGCCGCGCGTGAGCTGGATGAGCCTGGTACGGGCATTTCCGGGAGTTGGCTCGAACTCGAAGGCCTAGAGCCGTTGATTGTTGGTGAGCACGGGCGACTATTTGGTTTGATCGTAGTGGGGCGGGCGTCGCCACACGCGGTGTCCGATTGGAATGCTACCTGCGAAGCCGCGATGTTCGATTCCGGACGCGCAGTGCTGATTGCGCCCGAAGTTGCGCCGGAGTCTATCGGGCGGCGAATTCTCATTGCGTGGAACTGTTCAACGGAGACCGCGCATACCGTATACGCTGGCCGGGAGTTCTTGATGCAGGCAGATGAGGTGCAAGTTTTAACCGTTGAGGGCGGCACGGTGCCTGGCCCCACTGGCGCCGACCTTGCAGCGCATCTACGCCGCTCCGGTGTGAGTGCTACAGCGCGCACTATTGACCCGAGCGGACGCAGCGTTGGTGATGCAATTTTGTCGGAATGCCAAAACATGGGCGCAGACATGCTGTTCAAAGGTGCGTACACGCATACGCGCTTGCGTCAAATGATCTTTGGTGGTGCCACTCGTTACATCCTTAGCCACGCGACGCTGCCAGTTCTGATGGCCCACTAACGGCATTTAAACTGCAAAGTGGGCACCAACTTTTGGTGCCCTCCTTAAACGCTCGCGCTTAATCGACTGCTGCAGCTGGCTGCGCGCCACCGCCGCGGTTGCCCAACCACAACGCTCCACCTGGTAATCCGACCAGCACTAGGGTTAGGCCAAAAAGTATCGATACCGCGAACGCACCTTCGGCAGGCGTGCCGACCAGACCGAGGGCGGCCACCATGGCGCCTTCGCGCACGCCCCAGCCTGCAACTGAGATCGGTATGGCCGATACGATCATGACCAATGGCACCAGTACCAGCGCCTGCCCCAGCGTTACCGGCAAATCTAAACCCAGCGCAATCAACCAAATAATCCCGGAAACGTGCGTATGTACGACTACTGACGTCAATAGCACCAAGGGTCCAGGGTGTGCGTTGAGCATCGCTTTGCGTGCGTCGATGCTCAGCGACGACATCGCCATCCCTACGCGGTTGGCGCGGATTCGCTGCGGCAGCCGGTCGGCGAACAGCAGTGTAAACATCCCAGCAAAACCGCACAGTAGTGCGACCCCGACTGTCACTATGGCGTTGCTCGAGGATTCCAGCTGAGCCAGCCAAGGTAATCCGGCAAGGCCCATTAGCAAAAGTGCAAACAGTGCGCACAGCCGGTCGATGAGTACACCGTTGGCTGCGATTCGCAGCGGTAGGGTCTTGCGCAGCAGCACGATGCGCACCGCATCGCCACCAACTGTAGACGGTAAAGTTTGGTTGAAGAATTGGCCGATGAAGCAGTTGATTAAGCGCTCGAGCGAGTGCACCGGCGCACCCAGGGCAGTCATAACTAAGCCCCAGCGCCACGCCTGCAGTGCTGTGAGGGCAGCTAACAGCGCTACCGCCGCGCCTATATAAATCCAATCGACTGCAGCAAGAGTCGCTTGGACCGCGCCAACATCCATGCCGTGCGTGATCCAGGCGAGCACTGCGATTGAAACCAAAATTTTTAGCGTGACCGGCAAGGGCGTTCCAGGCGCCATCGCTGCGACGGCTCAGTAATTACTAGCGGCAGTTGGCCGCCATAGGCGGCGAATAGTTTGCCATGCAATCGAGCTCGCGCGTGAAACTCGATGCAATAGGTCCAATTGCATGCAGCACGCGCGCTGCGCCAGGCATTGGCACTGGTTGTTGCTAGGCCTGGTTCGAGCTGATTAGGGGTTGGCGCGCTGGCCACTCGATTGTGCCCGACGCCATTGGTCGTGCAGGGCAAACAACGTTTCACTCACCATTTCTTCAGTGATTGGTATTTCGCGCCCGTCTGCGCCGATTACGGCAGCGCCGTGAAAGTTGCGTTCCGCTTGCAGATTGAAGTGCATGTCTCGTGCCTCGTCTTTTTGTCCGTACATTTGGCTGTGTCGGCAGTGTATGCACACTACTTGAGCCGTCTCTTGGGGCGGGTGTCGCCGCGTGGAAACAGTATGCAAAAGCGCCAGGCTTTGGAGTGTGACGTGATCGACGTCGTGTGCGTTCTTAGGTTTGAACCGTGTCACAAATCCGAGGTTTTGAGGTGCGATTTGCCGCGCCAAGCCGCATCGCAGCGCTTTGTCGTAGCACTTCGTCACGCTCACTAATGAATCGGTCAGCTGGCGAACCGGCGTGCGCCATGCCTGCGCAATATTTCGGCTCCAGTTTGAATGGCACCTCCACTAAGCCCCCAGCAAGAGTCACCGAGTTATGCGAGTTGTTTTTTTAATTGCGAGTTTTGTCGTTGCCGGCAGTACCGTAACGGTGCCCTGGGATGAGTTCCGCAGCCTTTTCGGCGCGCAGCTACAGGGTCAATTTCAGCCACCTGCGCGGCGTCCGCCCGCGCCTGTCAACGCGGACACGATGCGCCTCACCTTGCGCCCGACCGCGACCGCGTTGGTCGGTGAGCTGTATCTAAGCGGGCATCATGTCGGCGGTATTGCGGCCGCATTAGTGGTTGCGCAGGCTCCTTTGATCGTTACTTCTATAAGCAACGTTAGCGGCGCGCGAGCGCTGACTTCAGACCATCAAGTTGCCTTGCTCCCCGACCCAATCGCTGGCGAGTATTAACTTAGCGCCCGTGTGGTAGTGCCGCCGGGTGGTGCTGCCGAGACCTCGCAGCTAGAGATTTTGTTGCCAGATGCTGCCGTTCGAGAGTTCAAGTTTGTTGACGGAGATAGCTGGAAACTGGTGAGCTCAAGCGCTGTGTCAATCGGCGATGCGGCGTTCCTTCCCCCCC
>Ga0055584_100000761_pt1 | contig 30826 bp, 27 predicted proteins | sample OSDHelmetaG_FD_58716 | JGI IMG/M metagenome (GOLD analysis project Ga0055584, IMG submission 58716) | Pelagic marine sediment microbial communities from the LTER site Helgoland, North Sea, for post-phytoplankton bloom and carbon turnover... | ecosystem: Environmental > Aquatic > Marine >... | reverse complement strand
TTTCCTTATGGGGGCAGAATGATTAAAGGCAGTATTGTAGCGTTGGTTACGCCAATGACTAAAAATGGTGAAATCGATCTGCCTACCCTAGATCAATTGCTTGAATGGCACATTGATGAAGGGACTGATGGCATAGTGGCCGTTGGCACTACAGGCGAGTCACCGACCTTGTCTATGGAAGAAAACTCTGCTGTTGTTGATCATGTGGTTAAAACTGTTAATGGCCGAATACCAGTTATTGCTGGAACTGGTGCAAATTCAACAAGAGAAGCCATCGAATTAACTCAGGCCGCAAAAGATTCAGGTGCAGATGCTTGTCTTTTAGTGACGCCTTATTATAACAAGCCGACACAACTAGGCCTTGTTGCACACCATACAGCAATTGCTGAAGCTGTTGATATTCCTCAGATTTTATATAATGTGCCCGCTAGAACTGCTTGTGATATGTTGCCAAAGACTATTAAAGAGCTTTCCAAGGTTAAGAATATTATTGGTGTTAAAGAAGCAACGGGTGATATTACGCGTGGTAAGGAAGTTATTGAATTATGCCAGGCTGATGACTTTCAAGTTTATAGTGGCGATGACCCTACAGCTATGGCATTAATGCTGCTTGGTGCACAAGGTTGTATTTCAGTTACGGCTAATATTGTTCCAAAAATTATGCATGACCTTTGTCGTTATGCTATTGCTGGTGATAAAGGAAATGCTGGTCCGCTTAATGAAAGTTTAGCTATTTTGAATAAATGTCTTTTTTTGGAGTCTAACCCTATACCGGCAAAATGGGCCTTGCATGTAATGGGGAAAATTGGACCTGGTATTCGTCTGCCTCTTACAGTTTTGAATGAAATGTATCATGATTATTTTCGTACAACTTTAGAACAAGCCGGTATTATTTAGACCCCATAGATTAGCCCTTAAAAGGTTAGAAAAAGGTATATGCGAACCCTTAAAGTAGTAAAAATTTTTGGCACTTTAACGATGCTAAGTGGCTTGTCAGCATGCAGCATGCTAGGCCTTGAGTTTTTTGGCGAAGAAGGATTTTTCCGGGATCGTCAAGGAGACTATCTTGAAGCTGAATCAATCCCTCGAATTGTTGTCCCCGACACTATGGACTCCTACATTATTGATGATTTATTAGTGATTCCAGATGTAAATAGCACAGCAGGTGAGTCCTTAATCCAAGCGCCAAGACCGCGGCCATTGCAAAGAGACCCTGATCGTTCGGTAGTGGTTCAAAGCATGGACGAGAAGAGCTGGGCGGTAGTTGATGCCAGTGTTAGTCAAGTTTGGCCAAGAGTTAGACAGTATTGGCTTGAAAGAGACATTGAATTGGCTCTGGAAAATCCAGCCAACGGATTGCTTGATACAATTTGGTTTGTTGAAGATGGTAATAACGTAACTCAAGTAAAGTTTAGAGTAATAGTAGAATCAGGCTTTCAGAACGAAAGCTCTGAAATAAGCTTGATTCAGATTTCCTTGCCGCAAAATGCGGAGGTAAGTGAGCGAGTTAATTGGCCTGAACAATCTATGGATCCTGATTATGCGTCTGATATTTTAAGTGAAATATCAGTTTATCTTGCCAATGAAATGAGAAATTATCAGGCTTCAACAGTATCTTTCTTGGCAGGTAATGTTGCTTCAGAAGGCAGAGCGACAATGCTCACTGAAGGTGGAATTAATATGCTTCATCTTAGGGCTGAATTTGATCGTAGCTGGGCTGCTGTTGGTAGAGCACTAGATCGCGCTGAGATTGAAATTATCGAAGAGAATGTAGATGAAGGATTATTTTCAGTTCGTTATGGCGAAACAGATGTAGAAGAAGACCCGGGTTTCATAAGTCGTTTAATCTCGTCAGCTCAACGCAGAGAAACAATACCATTTGGTGTTTTTGTAGTTCAAACTGAAGATGGCATTGAAGTAGTTGCATTAAGAATGATCGATATTGTGAATGACTCTTATTCGGAGGACATCACTGAAGAAGCTCTAAGTTTGCAAGAGCAGCAAGATATAGAAAGTATTAATAGCTTGATAGAAACAATACGAAATTTAATCTAATAAATCCTATCTAAGACCTTACAATCAGAAATTAGTTGGAAGTGGAGTGACATTTTAATGCAAATGGGTGAAGAACTTTATTCAGGAAAAGCCAAATCAGTCTATCGTACCGATGACCCCGAATTATTTATACTGCATTTTCGTGATGATACTTCCGCATTTGATGGGGAAAGGGTTGAGCAATTATCAGACAAAGGCAAAGTTAATAATATTTTTAATGCCTATATTATGGAAAAACTTGAGTCAGAGGGAATCCCAACTCATTTTGTAAAGCGCTTGTCAGATACTGACTCTTTGGTTAAAAAACTCGATATGATTCCAGTTGAGTGCGTGGTGAGAAACTATGCAGCAGGTAGCCTTTGTAAGCGTTATGGAATAGAAGAAGGCATCAGCATAGATCCTCCGACTTTTGAGTTTTTCTTAAAGAATGACGAGATGCATGACCCCATGATTAATGATTTTCATATTATTTCTTTTGGTTGGGCTGAGGCGAAACATATTGAAGCAATGAAAGAGCTGACAATGAAAGTTAACACTATATTGAAAGATTTTTTTCTTGAAGCCGGCATGCTATTAGTTGATTACAAATTGGAATTTGGCCTTTCAAATGGCGAAATTACTTTAGGGGATGAATTCAGCCCAGATGGTTGTCGCATATGGGATAAGTCTACTCGTAACAAAATGGATAAAGATCGTTTTCGGCAAAATTTAGGTGATGTTATTGAAACCTATAAGGAAGTTGGTAAACGCTTAGGTATCGATCTAAATTAAGCCTACTTTTTAATAACAGGAGTTTTAATGCCTGCTCTACAAATTGTATTACTCCTGTTATTTCTACTGCTTCTATTGTGCTTGGCGGCACTTACATTTTTTTTCAAAAAAAATATAAATCTTCAAGAAAAGTTAGATCAAGAACGCAATCTGGCCACTGATTTGAAAGTTGAATTAAGTCGCCAACAAACATTGCTTCAAGAAGAGCAAAATAATCACTTAGAAAAATTAAAGTCTCTGGAAGATTCCAGGCTGCTTATGACCGCTGAATTTAAAAATTTAGCTAATGAGATTCTTGAGCAAAAAAGTAAATCTTTTACTGAGAGTAATAAACAAAATATTGAAAATATACTAAAACCTTTAAGTGAAAAAATCCAAGGATTTGAGAAAAAAGTAGATGACACTTATGACAAAGAATCCAAGCAACGTTTTTCACTCGAGCAACAAATCAAAGAATTACAAAAAGCTAATGTTCAAATTAGTCAGGAAACTCTGAATTTAACCAATGCCTTGAAAGGCGAGAGTAAAACGCAGGGAGTATGGGGTGAGTTTATTCTTGAGCGAGTATTGGAAAAATCTGGACTGAAAAAGGGTAGCGAATATGAAGTGCAGGTTAGTTTAAAAGATGCAGAAGGTAAGACTAAACAACCAGATGTTATTGTACGATTGCCTGAAAATAAAGACATAATTATTGATTCAAAAGTTTCATTAAGTGCATATGAAAAATACAGTAGTGAAGAAGACGAAAAACAAAGTGAGTTATATTTAAAACAGCATCTAAGCTCAATTAGGGCACACATTAAGGGTTTGTCTGAGAAAAACTATCAAAATCTGGAAGGCATTAGAAATCTTGATTTCGTCATGATGTTTTTACCGATTGAAGCAGCTTTTACTTTGGCAGTTCAGCATGATGAAAAGTTATTCATAGACGCATTTGAAAAAAACATTGTCATAGTCTGTCCTTCTACACTGCTAGCCACATTAAGAACGATTCAGAATATCTGGCGTTATGAGCAGCAAAATAACAATGCTATGGAAATAGCCAAAAGTGCTGGGAAGTTATACGACAAATTTGTATTATTTCTTCAAAGTTTAGATGAACTTGGCACGTCGATCGATAAAGCGCAGCGGTCATTTGATACGGCTTATAACAGGTTGCAAACAGGGCATGGCAATTTAGTTAATAGTGTGCAGAAATTACAGGAATTGGGCGCTCGGACCAGCAAGAAAATTCCTAGTAAATTGCTAGATGAAGAACTGCTTGGCAGTGATAGTGGCACAAGTAACGATGAGAAAGGCGATGGAGTTGATGCTTTAAATAGCGAATCCAATAATGATGACTAGTGCAATGTCCAAGTTATATAGTTTCTTGTCTTGCCAAACACCAACAGCCTGGGTGGAAGCTGCACTAGAGAATCAGCAAATACTACTCATTGATCATGCTAATTGCGAAAAAAAAGCAGCAGCGACAGCAATGAATCTAATGTACCGTTACGTTGATCGCGCTCAACTGCTGCAGAAGATGTCTCAATTGGCTCGAGAAGAATTATTGCATTTCGAGCAGGTTGTAAAAATCATGGAAGAGAAGGGTGTGAAATATGAGCACATCGGGGCATCTCGCTATGCCTCCTCTTTAAGACAAGACATTAGGACCCATGAGCCTGCAAGATTAGTAGATACCCTTATTGTGGGTGCATTTGTTGAGGCTAGGTCTTGTGAGCGCTTTGCCAAGCTAGCTCCGAAACTCGACGCTGACTTACAAAAGTTCTATCTATCTTTACTCCGTTCAGAAGCAAGACACTTTGAAGATTATCTCTACTTGGCTACATTATATGCGGATGAAGATATAAGCAAGAGAGTAGTCTTTTTTGCTGAGAGGGAGGCAGAACTGATTACAAAACCAGATAGTGAATTTCGTTTTCATAGTGGCAATCCCGTAGGTGCCATTTAAAAATAAATATCGATTGAATCTGATTTAAATTTAATTACAGTTAAACGGCCGCCTTAAAGAGCTTCCTAATTTGCTTTCTAATTGGTCAAGCTGTCGACAAGGAATTTGGTCATTGCCACTAAGATCTATAAAATTCAACAAACTCAGGTTAGAGAGAGTATTAATGTTACGCACTGCATTATTGGCAATTCTTAATACTCGTAAATCCTCAAGGTAAATTACTGGACTCAAGTCGATTATTAGATTATTGCTTACATCTAATAAATTTAGGTTAGGAATGTTATCGAGTCCAAGCAAGGAGCTAATGCCGGCGTCAGTACAGGAGAGTTGAGAAATAGTCTCTAGGCGGGCATCAGGATTATCATTCAAATAGTTATTAATACAGCCTTGTAAGCCAGGGTCTTCCACTACCTCCTCAATAATAATTCCTGAAGGTGAATATAAAACATTATTATTCACAGAAATTGCGTATGGATTAAAACTACAGGCATTTAGTAGTAATGTTAAAAATAAAGAATAAATTATTTTTTTTATCATCAGTGTCTGGCCCTAGGGCAGTAGTAATTCATACTAAGTCTCGGTAATATTGATCTTTTTGTAAGCTGAAAGCAACGACCAGATAACAAGCAGGGGATAATACAATGAAAAGTTTCGTCAAAGTGAGAGTTACCAAAACAATTTTAATAATTCTTTTAAGTTTTTTAGGTGGCACTTCACTTTTTGCTCAAGGCCTGGATCTTGAAAATACTGAGTCAAGAACGGGTTATAGTATTGGTGTAAATATTGGTCTTAATTTAGCCAGTCAAGGCATTTTGGGTGATGATGTAGACAATGCAGCCTTGATGCAGGGGATCCGCGATGCAATAGATGACTCTATCCAAATGAGTGATGAGGAAATTATTGCCGCTTTGGAACAATATAGCGTGCTAATGGAGCAGCGTGCCCAAGAGCAGCTTGCTGGGATGGCTGAGGAAGGAGAGAGCTTTTTAAATGATAATGCCATGCAACCAGGTGTTGTAACGACATCATCAGGCTTGCAGTATCTAGTGCTTGAAAATGGTTCTGACGCCAATGCCCCAATGCCCTTGGCTACAGATGAAGTCGAAGTGCATTATCATGGCACAATGATAGATGGCAGTGTCTTTGATAGCTCAGTTGATAGAGGGGAGCCTATTTCATTCCCTCTTAATGGCGTCATTCCTGGTTGGACTGAAGGTTTACAGCTAATGAAAGTAGGCGACAAATATCGATTCTTTATACCTTCTGAATTGGCTTACGGTGCACAAGGTGCTGGCCCTATACCTCCTTATTCTGCACTAATTTTTGATGTTGAGCTCCTAGGTATTAACTAACAAAATATCGATAAATTTTTATAATGTCGGATTTAAAAGATATAAATGCAGGCTTGTGTGATTTCATACAAGCCTCACCGACACCTTTTCATGTCGTTGAAAATCTAAGTAAACGACTGCAAGAAGCCGGTTATCATCAACTTAATGAAAGTGATGATTGGCAGTTGAAACCTGAACAAGCTTATTTTGTCTGCCGCAATTCATCTTCTTTAATTGCTTTTAGAACTGGAAAAGAGAACTTGCAAGACCTTGGGTTTAAAATGATTGGGGCGCATACAGATAGCCCTTGTTTGAAAGTAAAACCACAAGCCTCATTATCAAATAAAGGATATGCGCAAACGGGAGTTGAAGTATATGGTGGCGTTTTATTAAATCCCTGGTTTGATCGTGACCTTTCTTTGGCCGGGCGGGTGCACTATAAGCAAAGCAATGGTGAATTAGCTTCTTGTTTGATCAATTTTGAAAGAGCCATAGCAAGTATCCCTAGTTTGGCTATTCACCTTGATCGTGAAGCAAACGAAAATCATTCTATAAATAAGCAAAACCATTTGGCACCTATCCTACTGCAATTAGGCGCAAGTAAAACTTTCGATTTCAATGCTTTGTTATTGAGCTTTTTGCATGAAAATTTAGCACTTAATGATGCTGAAAAAATATTAAGTTATGAGTTGAGTTTTTATGATAGCCAGCAACCATCCTTAATTGGTGTGGCAAACGATTTTATTGCTAGCGCCAGGCTGGACAATTTATTAAGTTGTTATATCGGCTTACAAGCACTACTCACTAGCGATCAAAAACAGCCAGCGCTTTTAATATGCTCAGATCATGAAGAAGTTGGAAGTGTGTCGGCTTCTGGTGCTGCAGGCACTTTTTTAGAGGCTGTTTTAGAAAGAATCAATGAAAGTTTGGTTGCTGAAAGTATTGAAAAAATTCAACAAGCAAAACGCCGATTATTAAATAATTCAGTGCTAATTTCAGTGGATAATGCGCATGGGATCCACCCCAACTTTCCGGATAAACATGACCAGCAACATGGCCCAATATTAAATCAAGGGCCAGTATTAAAAATAAATGCTAACCAACGATATGCAAGTAACAGTGAAACTGGAGCGATGCTGACGTCTCTTTGTGAAGAAATAGGCGTTCCTTTACAAAGCTTTGTTGTGCGCAGTGATATGGCTTGTGGTTCAACTATTGGACCTATAATGTCTGCAGAGCTTGGCCTTAAAACTGTGGATGTTGGTGTGCCAAGCTTTGCTATGCATTCCATTCGTGAACTTGCCGGCAGCAGGGATACAGAATATTTATTTCAAGTTCTTACAGCTTTTTATAATCAATCATAGCCGTTGTTTTTTTAAATCACGTATTAAAAACCTCAGTGGAAGCAGGCAGTTAATGCTTGCATTTGATAAAGCTAGTGGTGAGTGATTGATAAGGCTGGCTAGATAGTTGGCTATTATTGGCGTGCTGGTTAAGCCATGTGAACCATGAGCTACGTTTATATATAAACCTGGTACATATTCAGGGGTTTGCGATACTTTCTTTTTTGCATTTCGATTTAACGCTTTGTAAATTCTACGGCAGCTAATATTGTTTTCCACAGGCCCTGTGATGGGTAAATAGTCCGGACTACTACAACGGCTACCACTTCGGCTTTTACTGGGGCCTAGTTTTTTAAGTTCTTCTGTTAGTTGCGGGTTGATAGTTCTTGTAAATTCCAGATTTTGTTCAACTATCTCATCGATATCACTAAGCATTGGTTCAGTCGATTTTGTAATTCCACCTATAAAATGTTTTTTAGCATTTGCGGGTGAAATATACCCTTTAGCACAAATAATACAAGATAAGGTGCTACTGAGTTTAGTTGACGGATACTCATCTATTTGGCCAAAATTTTGCAGCAAAGGGTAATGCTGTGTTTGCTTAAAGTTAAGAGCATCATGGCTGTTTGCAATGATCACTACTGGTGCTTGAGCTATTTTCCCTTGAGTATTCTCCACAAGCCAGACCTTGTTTTTAAACGTGAGTTTCAGTACTTCTGTATTGGTAATGCAGTTAATATTGTTATGCAGAGTATAGGCTTGGCAAAGTGCTTGTGGATTTAAAAGAGCGCCTTCAGGGAAAAATAAACCGCCATTGACTAGTTCTATTCCAGATAATTTACTTGCTGTTTGTGCGTTAAGATTTTCAATAAAATGAGTATCTTTAAACTTTTTCATGGTTTGAGCCTGACGTTTTTGTTCACGTTTATCATGAGCGACTTGTAATAGGCCACAGGACTGCCAATCGATAGAGTTAGTTTTAGAAATTTGCTGATAATGCTGTAAGGCAAAAAGGTATGATGCTAGATAGTAATCTGCAGTGTCATCAGGGCTATCAGAGATTTTGCAATACACTATGCCTCGAGGGTTACCAGAAGCTTTGCTGGCAATTTTAGGCTCACGCTCAATGAGTGTTATTTGCCAACCAGTTTTTGCAAGTTCAGAGGCCGTTGAGCAGCCAGCTAGTCCTCCACCGATAACGATAGCGCTTTTATTAGAGTATTTTGTTTCAGGTAATTGAAACCATCCCTGTTGCAACTTTTTTTGTAGTTTGTCCGCAGGATTGTACTCAGCAACTAGCATATGTCTTTTTTGAGCAAATCCAGATTTTCTTTTAATACTGAAATTATTTTGCTTCAGTGAGTTTTTTATAAGGCCAGCAGCGCTATAAGTACTGAGTGTTGTTCCAGTTTTACTTAAGTCGGCGATAATAGAGCATAGTTCTTCATCCCACATATCGGCATTTAGCGCAGGTGAAAAGCCATCAAGGTACCAAGCATCAATACGAAAACCATAAGTTTGCCAAACTTGCTCAAGCATGCTTTTTGCATTACCTAGCATAAGAATTAAAACCACGTGGTGGTTTCCAAAGTTTAAATTTATGCTATGTATCCCTGAATGGAGAGGAGGGTAGTCTTGAATTAAGCAATCAGCATAAGGTGAAAGTTCAGGGTATTGTTTATGTAATCGAGTTAAGTCACTTTTGTTGAATGGGTTTAATTCACAGGCAAGATAATAAAGTGTTGAATTTGTAGGCTTGCTTTCACACCAGAACTTGCATGTATTTAAAAAATTGAGACCTCCACCAAAACCGCATTCAGCTATAATAAAGTTATTGCCGTCCAGTTTATTCCAGCGTTCGGCAAAATTATTGGCTTCCAGAAAAATATAAGAGCTTTCTGCAAGTGCATTAGCTTTAGAATAATAAATATCCTGATAATCCTCAGAGTAAGGGTTGCCAGCAGCATCCCAGCTTAAATTAGCAGGCTTGATATGGTTTTCGTCATTGGGCATTTTAAAGTCTGATTAAACCTTGAGTAAGCGATAGTCACCAGGCAGTAAATCGTTTAACTGCCATTCTCCTATTTGATGACGTATCAAACGCAAAGTAGGAAAACCGGTCGCTGCTGTCATTCTTCTTACTTGACGGTTGCGACCTTCACGAATTGTTAAGTTAATCCATGATGTCGGGATATTTTTACGCTCTCTGATAGGCGGTATTCTTGGCCAGATATCAGGCTCCGATATTATTTCTGCAATTGCGGGCTTGCTCATACCATCTTTTAATTTCACACCTGTATGTAATTGAGCAAGAGCTTCAGGGCTGATTTGCCCTTCTATCTGTACCCAGTAACTTTTTGGCATTTTCATTTTGGGATTGGCAATATGATCCTGTAGTTGACCATCATTTGTTAATAATAATAAGCCCTCAGAATCTTTATCAAGCCTGCCAGCAGGATATACATTGGGTAAGTCTATATATGTAGCTAGGGTCTGAGATAATTGCTCAGCAGAATTAGTGTCAGTAAATTGAGAAAGCACATTATAAGGCTTGTTAAATAAAACAAGATCAGACATTTTAAATAGGTATCAGATTAAATTTGCACAGAGCTTATTATCTCAAGACATGAAGGAGAGTAACAGAAGATTGTAGTTTTGCTGTATTTTAATCAAACAGCGTCATTACTTAAGTAGTTCAAACTACTTATTGTCTCAGAATAAGTGTAGATATATAGCAAATAAGCTTAAGCGTCTTTGGTGGAGTCTTCTGCACTATTTGAATTGTCAGTATCGAACCCAGGATCTTCATCTTCAGCGCTCTCAGTCTCAGTGTTATCAGCTTCAATACTTTCAGTAGTTTCAGTACTTTCAGTAGTTTCAGTAGTTTCAGTAGTTTCAGTACTTTCAGTAGTTTCAATACTTTCAGTATCCTCGTTGCTTGCACTGTCAGTTTGTTCAGCATCACTTGCAGCTTGCTGAGGCACATCAGGATCATCTAAGGCTATAATATTTGCCGCGTGCAGGCCTTTAGGGCCTTCAACAATATCAAATGAAACCATCTGACCAGCTTTCAGAGTTTTGTAACCTTCCATCCCTATAGAGGAATAATGCGCAAATAAATCACTACCTCCATCATCTGGTAAGATAAAACCAAAACCCTTTGCATTATTAAACCATTTAACTTGACCAGTACTCATTCAGACTCTCCCACCCGAATTATTTTTTTATAGGCAATCAAGCCCTCTGAGATATAAACCCTTTTATAAAACAAGTCAATTTTAAATGTGCAAAAATCTTGAAAAATAAAATCTTGCCACTATTTAACTAAGTAAGAAGTTTTTTTGCGCGAAAGCGCGTCGTTGTATAATGAAGCATGATATAGTTTTAGTCGGTGATTAAATTCTATCGCTTTGTGTTCCGAAAATATCTTTTATTGTCCATTTTGAAATTGTAATGCAGTCAATGAATCTTGAGAAAAAATTAAATATTTATGATGCAACCCCGCTTGGAGAAGTGCTATCCGGCGATAAGGATGCTGAGCGTGAAGGTATAATCAGTGAAGCTTTGGCACCGGAAGAGTTGAAGCTAAAGCCTCCACCGCTTTATCGGGTAATCCTGCTTAACGACGATTACACTCCAATGGAGTTTGTGGTTAATATTTTGTGTAAGTTTTTCACCATGAGTGTTGAGTCGGCTACTGCAGTAATGTTGAAAGTTCATACAGAGGGGAAAGGAGTTTGCGGTGTTTTCCCCAAAGAAATTGCTGAGACTAAAGCAGTTCTTGTCAATGAATATGCACGTGAATCTGAGCATCCATTGCTCTGTGATATAGAAATTGATGATGACCATTAAAGCTGGTATCAGAAATTAAATTAATGCTTGAAATACGCAAGATTAAGAAGAGTTTATTTTATGTTTAATAAAGAGTTGGAATTCACTTTAAATAGGGCCTTTAAAGAAGCTAGGCAGAAACGCTATGAGTTTTTAACTCTGGAACATTTGCTTTTAGCACTTTTGGACGATCCTGCTGCGAGTGAAATTTTATTGGCTTGTCATATTAATATAGATGAGCTTAGATCAGATCTCGAGCAGCATCTAGAACTTTATGTGCCGACTTTAGTCGATGAGCCTTCAGAGAATAAAGATATCCAGCAGACCCTAAGTTTCCAAAGAGCAATGCAAAGAGCAGTATTTCATGTGCAATCTTCTGGGCGGCAAGAAGTGAGTGGCGCTAATGTGCTAGTAGCTATTTTCAGCGAAAAAGAGAGCCATGCAGTTTATTTCATGAATAAACAAGGAGTTACTCGTGGTCAGGTTGTTAATTTTATTACGCATGGTTCAGCTGAAAAGCCAGGCTTAGGGCATGATGAGAGTACAGGAATAAATTCTGATACTCAAAATCAAGAAGCTGATGCTGGCCCACTGGAAAGTTATGCTCAAAACTTAAACGAACTGGCAAGCCAAGGCAAAATTGACCCTTTAATAGGTCGCTCGGCTGAAATAGAAAGGTTGGTACAAGTTTTATCGCGTCGGAGAAAAAATAACCCTTTGTTTGTCGGAGAGTCTGGTGTTGGTAAAACTGCAATAGCTGAAGGCTTGGCAAAACAAATTGTTGACGGGGAAGTTCCAGAAGTTTTAAGTGAAAGCACTGTGTACTCCTTGGATATGGGCGCATTACTAGCTGGAACGAAATATCGTGGAGATTTTGAAAAGCGCTTTAAAGCGTTATTAGCTGAGTTAACCAAGGATGAACATGCTATTTTATTCATTGATGAAATCCACACCATTATTGGAGCAGGTGCTGCATCTGGCGGTGTAATGGATGCATCGAACTTGCTTAAACCTTTGTTAACCACGGGTAGCTTGCGTTGTATTGGATCAACTACCTACCAGGAATATCGTGGAATATTTGAAAAAGATCGAGCCCTGTCTCGACGCTTCCAGAAAATTGACGTCACAGAGCCAGATATTGATACTACTTATCAAATACTAAAAGGGCTAAAAACGCGATATGAAGAACATCATAAATTGCGTTATACCAATAATGCTTTAAAAGCCGCGGCAGAACTTGCTGGTCGTTACATTAATGATCGTTTTATGCCCGATAAAGCCATTGATGTGATTGATGAAGCTGGCGCTTATCAAAATTTACAGCCTGCTAGTAAGCGGAAAAAAATAATTCAAGTCAGCGATATTGAAAAAGTTGTATCGCAAATTGCTCGTATTCCGGCAAAAAATGTTTCTGCTTCAGATAAAACCTTACTTAAAGACCTTGAGAAAAATCTTAAATTAGTAGTATTCGGTCAGGATCCTGCGATAGAAGCATTGGCAGCCTCTATCAAGCTGTCGAGAGCTGGGCTCAAGGAAGGGGAGAAACCTATAGGCTCTTATTTGTTTGCGGGACCAACAGGCGTTGGTAAAACTGAGGTTAGCAAACAACTTGCCGGGATTCTGGGTGTTGAACTAATTCGATATGATATGTCCGAATATATGGAGCGTCATACAGTTTCACGTTTAATTGGAGCCCCTCCGGGCTATGTTGGTTTTGATCAGGGCGGTTTGCTTACAGAGGCGGTCAATAAACATCCACATTGTGTTGTCCTACTTGATGAAATTGAAAAAGCTCACCCCGATGTTTTTAATCTGTTATTGCAGGTGATGGATCACGGCAAGCTTACTGATAATAATGGCCGTCAAACTGACTTCCGTAATGTCGTTTTAATTATGACTACCAACGCAGGTGCGCAAGAAATGAGTCGTAATTCAATAGGCTTTGCCCAACAAGATCATAGTTTGGATGGTATGGAGTTACTTAAAAAAGTATTTACTCCAGAATTCCGAAATCGTTTAGATGCCATCGTTCAATTCGAACCGCTTGATAACAAGGTGATCAGGACTGTTGTCGATAAGTTCTTGATGGAGCTGCAAGTACGGCTCGATGATAAACAAGTTTCTCTGCATGTTGATGATGAAGCTATCGACTGGTTTGTCGAGCATGGCTATGACAAGAAAATGGGGGCGAGGCCGATGCTAAGATTGATCCAGGCTGAAATCAAAAAACCTCTCGCTGAAGATATTCTTTTTGGCAAGTTGATGCATGGGGGTGATGTCCATATTTCAGTTGAGAATGATCGCTTATGCCTTGAAATAAAGGCAAATAAGTCAGCTAAAAAAACCAAAGATAAGCAACAGGAAAGCCAAGAAGCTTAACTATTATTTTTAGAGGGTTTATTGTATTGCTTTAGACTTTTCTAGGCTTCTAAGACTTAGCGTGCTCGGTAGGTAATACGCCCTTTGCTTAGGTCATAAGGCGTTAATTCAACGGTGACTTTGTCGCCCGTCAATATGCGAATATAGTTTTTACGCATTTTGCCAGAGATATGCGCTGTCACCACGTGGCCATTTTCTAGTTGGACTCGAAACATGGTATTAGGAAGAGTATCAATAACTTCTCCTTCCATCTCAATTTGGTCTTCTTTTGCCATGCAATCCTCGTAGTGCTTATTATTGATACTTGTTGTGAAAGCGCCGCATTTTGCCTGAAATATGCCTGATTGGCAAAGTTTCTAAAGATTTATTGTCTAGTCCAGCCGCCGGGGTATAGTAATTCAAGTGGTTTAAATTGGCTTTTGTAGTTCATTTTTTGGCAATCGGGTATCCAGTAACCTAAATATAAATGAGAAAGTTGAAGGCGCTTGGCAACTTTAATTTGCCAGAGAATAGCAAAAGTCCCCAAAGATCTTTTTTCTAGAGTTGGGTCAAAAAAGGTAAAGACTGAAGAAAGAGCATTAAGTAAACGATCGCAAATCATTACTCCGACTAAAATATCCTTATGACGCATTTCAAGGTAAAGAGTATCTTCACGTTTGGTTAGTAAGAATGATTGATATTGTTCGCGTGAAGGAGGGTGCATATCACCATCACTATGGCGGGCATTTATGTAGTCTTTGTAGAGATTGAAATGCTCTTCTGTAGCAATTGAATTAACCGGGTTAACTATTAAGTCTTTATTTTTGTTCAGCACTCTACGAAAGCGTTGTCCCGGATTAAATTCATTTACTAATACTCGACTGGGGATGCATTGTTCGCAATTGTCGCAATGAGGTCTATATAGGTGAGCGCCACTTCTTCGAAAACCGATTTCATTGAGTCGGGTATGGAACTCTTTGTCGATTATGAATTCAGGATCAACAAAAATAGTTTTAGCCTTCTTATCAGGAAGGTAGCTACAATCATGTTCACTAGTCGTGTAAAGTTTTATATTTTTCAGGGATGTCATGACTCTATTCTACTGCTTGTGCTCTTTGGCAGAAAATGCCGTTTTTAAGTTTAAGTTTAAGTTTTCTTGCAGATGTTGCATAAATTTTTCACGCCTAATCTCTTTGGCACCTAAACTGGCTAAATGTTCGCTACTAACTTGGCAATCAATCAGTTTAAAGTTTTGATTTTTCAGGTTTTGCGTCAAATACACGAATGCTACCTTGGAGGCATTGTTTTGTTCGTTAAACATTGATTCGCCAAAAAAGATTTTACCAAGAGCAATCCCGTATAAGCCTCCCACTAGGTTGTTATCGTCCCAAACTTCTACAGAATGTGCCCAGCCAGCCTGATGTAAATGTATGTAAGCTTGTTGGATTTCGTCTGTTATCCAGGTGCCATCGCGGTTTTTACTGCGCTGATTTGCGCAGGCTAAGATGACTGCTGGGAAGTTTTGATTAAAGCTAACTTTAAATACTTTTCTGTTAATTATCTTTTTCAGGCTTTTAGAGATATGCAATTCATCAGGAAACACTACCATGCGTGGGTCAGGAGACCACCACAGAATAGGTTGGCCATCTTCATACCAAGGGAAAATACCCAACTTATAGGCGGACAAAAGCCGTTCAAGGCTAAGATCACCACCTACAGCTAATAGTCCATTAGGTTCTGTTAAGGCGTTCTCTGGGTCTGGAAAGCTTAGATCGTCCTGCTTCAGCCAATATGGCTCATGCATAAAAGCTCCTGAAGAAACTATTTTCCAGCGTTATCCAGGTACTTTTCAGCATCTAGGGCGGCCATGCAGCCGAACCCAGCGGAGGTAACGGCTTGGCGATAGATGTGATCTGCTATATCTCCAGCAGCAAACACTCCGGATATGCTCGTTTGAGTAGCATTTCCAGATGTCCCAGAGAATATTTTCAGGTAACCATCTTGCATTTCCAGTTGCCCCTGAAAAATGTCTGAATTTGGTTTATGTCCAACGGCGATGAATACAGCGCTTAATACAATTTCCTGGGCCTCATCTGTGAGGGTATTCTTTATGCGCATACTAGTTACTTCACCGTTTTCGCCTAGTATTTCTTCAAGGGTGTGGTTCCATTCAATACGAATATTTCCGTTTTCGACTTTATCGAAGAGCTTATCTTGTAGTATTTTTTCCGCTCTAAGGCTGTCTCTACGGTGAACTAATACTACTTCACTAGCGATATTAGATAGGTACAAGGCTTCTTCAACCGCTGTATTACCTCCACCAATGACCGCGACTTTCTGTTCTTTATAGAAAAAACCATCACAGGTGGCGCAGGCACTGACGCCACTACCCATGTATAACTCTTCAGATTCTAGTCCTAAGTATTGCGCAGAAGCTCCCGTTGCAATGATCAAAGCATCGCAAGTATATTGGTTGACGCTTCCAGTTAGGTGGAATGGTTTTTGACTTAAATCAGTTGACTCTATATTATCAAAAATTATATTAGTATCAAAGCGTTCTGAATGATTCTTCATCCTTTCCATTAAGTCTGGACCTTGCAGTCCTTCAACATCACCAGGCCAATTATCGACATCAGTAGTTGTTGTTAACTGGCCACCTTGCTGCATGCCAGTGATCATGACAGGTTTTAGATTTGCACGAGCTGCGTATACTGCTGCTGTATATCCTGCTGGGCCTGATCCTAAAATGATCAAGCGGTGATGCTGTACTTCACTCATAGTACTAAGGTCTCATTGCTAGCTGAAAAATAAGGCTGAATATTAGCAGAAAAAAGAGGGGATATTCATATTTAAATAAGTAGATGTATCCCTTATATGGATAATTTATTATCATACGACCGCTAGATATGCCATTTTAAATAAATAAGGCGACCTTTTGGATACGGCTAAATCTCGAATGAAGAAAGCAGCAACACCTGAAGTAGACAGAAGCATGCAGAGCATATTGCTGAAAGAAGGCCTATTGCTGGTTTTACTGGCTTTAGCGATTTATCTATTTCTCGCCCTTTTTTCTTATTCGCCAGAAGATCCTGGTTGGTCTCGTACAGGAGATCCCAATAATATAGCTAATGATGTCGGTGCAAGTGGCGCTTGGATTGCAGATGTTCTATTAATTCTATTTGGATACCTTTCTTACCTTATTCCTATAATGCTGGCTTATAGAGCCTTTGTTTTGTTTCGGGAGCGTAAGCAGATTGAGATTTTTTCTTGGTCAATGTTTGCTTTGCGTACTGTTGGATTTTTATTAACCCTGATTGGCGCTACTGCACTCGCAAATATGCACTTTCTTACCGAGTTGCCAGAATCTGCTGGTGGAATATTAGGCGGTACGCTGACAGGGATGACTCTGCCAGTACTTGATCTGATTGGCTCGACCTTGCTTTCACTGACCTTTTTGTTTGTTGGTATAACCCTAGCGACAGGTCTTTCGTGGATCAGTGTGGTCGATATGACTGGCAAGCTTTGTTTAAGCTCATGGCAACAAGCGAGCTCCTTTATAGAGAAGTGGCGAGAAGAGCGTAAAGAAAAACAAGAAACCTTAAGCGTGATAAGCCGTCGTAAGCAGGCTTTGGATACTTTTAAGGAAAAAGAAAAGAGCCGAAAGCCTATTAAGATAGCTCCAGTGAAGAAAAAAGCGCCGGAACCCAGTAAGCGTGTGCAAAAAGAGAAACAAGGCAAGCTATTTAGTGCGGGTGAAGTAGGCGAACTGCCTCCGATTGCTTTGCTTGATGAATGGGTTGAAAGTTTAAATTCAGGTTATTCAACTGAGGCACTGGAAGCAATGTCGAAATTGCTTGAAATTAAGCTGAAGGATTTTGGCATAGATATAACAGTTGAAGCGATTAATCCTGGCCCCGTCATTACGCGTTTCGAAGTGCAGCCCGCGCCAGGTATTAAAGTTAGTCGGATTTCTGGATTGGCTAAAGATTTAGCGCGATCCCTGGCTGTTAGTAGTTTGCGTATCGTGGAGGTTATTCCAGGCAAAACTGTAATTGGCATTGAGATCCCAAATGAAAGGAAGGAGCTTATTCAATTAAGCCAAGTTTTATCTGCTGAAGAGTTCGATAATGCTAAATCACCGATAAGCATGGCATTGGGCCATGACATTGGTGGTAACCCAGTAGTGGTTGATCTGGCTAAGATGCCTCACTTGCTGGTGGCAGGAACAACAGGCTCAGGTAAGTCCGTCGGTATCAATGCGATGATCTTGAGTATTTTGTTTAAATCTAGCCCTAAAGAAGTTCGATTGATTATGATTGACCCTAAAATGCTGGAATTGTCCGTGTATGACGGTATTCCTCATCTGCTGACTCCAGTCATTACTGATATGAAAGACGCAGCAAATGGCCTGCGCTGGTGTGTGGCTGAGATGGAGAGACGTTACAGGCTTATGTCGGCTTTAGGTGTTCGTAACCTTGCTGGCTTCAACAAGAAAGTTGTAGATGCGGCAAAAGCTGGTGAGCCAATCATTGATCCTTTGTGGCACCCAGACCCTTTACTTGATGAAGCGGATCAAAGTGCGGATGATCTAGAAGAGCTGCCGGTAATTGTCGTTATTGTGGATGAGCTTGCCGATATGATGATGGTAGTTGGTAAGAAAGTAGAAGAGTTAATTGCACGAATAGCTCAAAAAGCCCGTGCTGCAGGGATTCACTTGATTTTAGCAACACAGCGCCCATCGGTGGATGTGCTGACGGGCTTGATTAAGGCAAACATTCCGACACGTATTTCCTTTATGGTGCAATCTAAAGTCGATTCTCGAACCATTCTTGGTGAAGGTGGCGCAGAACAGCTGCTTGGCCATGGCGACATGTTATTCTTGCCACCTGGAGGAGGCGTCGCTCAACGGGTGCACGGAGCTTTTGTCGATGATGATGAAGTGCATAGAGTGGTGGCGGACTGGAAAACTCGTGGAGAGCCACATTACATAGAGAGTATTACTTTAGAGTCATCAGCTGACATTCCAGGCTTGAGCGGAGCAGGGGGTGGTGAAGGAGATGAGGAGAGTGACTCTCTGTATGATGAAGCGGTGCATTTTGTTACAACAAGCCGCAAAGCTTCAATTTCAGCAGTGCAGCGTAAATTGAGAATAGGCTATAACAGGGCTGCTCGTATGATTGAGACGATGGAAATGGCAGGAGTGGTAACAGAGATGAATGCAAATGGCAGCCGAGAAGTGCTAGCACCACCACCGCCACAAGATTAAAAAAATGATATTAAAATACAATAAGTTATATAATGAATTTAAAGTAAAATATATAATAAAAAGCGCATTTATTTGCTTAATATCTAGTGTTCCTTTGGTGTTACAAGCCCAAAAAACTCCATTGCAAGCTTTGATATCAACACTAGCTGAAACGTCTTCAATACAGGCTGAAGTAGAGCAGTTAATTCTTTCTCAAGACGGCAGGCAAATTCAGGCATTACAGGCTGAATTAGTTATGCAAAAACCAAACAAGCTTAACTGGCATGTAATAGCCCCCTATGAAGAGTTAATGATTAGTGATGGTGAGTCATTGTGGTATTACGAGCCTGATCTTGAACAGGTTAGTATTCAGGACTTCCCTGATGATGTTGAGAATAACCCTATCCTGCTGCTTAATGATGATTTACAAGCAATTGCAGATGCTTACGAAGTATCAATGGGCTATGTTGATGCGGAGGTTAAGCAGTATATTTTACTACCGCTGACTACTTCTAGTTCATATGAGCGCTTTAGCATGACTTTTTCAGGTGCAGATATTTTACAAATGCAATTTGAGTCGAGTGTCGGTCAGTTAACCAGCTTTTCTTTCTCCAATATTACCAATAACGCGGCTATTGACCCTACTGTGTTTAGCTTTGTAACTCCTGCCGATATTGAGATCATAGATAGCAGACAAGCAGTGCCATAATGATAGTAGGGGCATGCCTGTGACTGAATCTTTATTTAATACTGAACAACCATATCAACCGCTGGCTGCACGTTTACGGCCACTTCAGCTCAATGAATTTATCGGGCAGGAGCACATTCTAAGTCCCGGTAAACCTTTATATGAAGCATTACAAAGCGGACAGGCGCATTCAATGATTCTGTGGGGACCTCCTGGTACCGGGAAAACAACCTTGGCGCGGATGCTGGCTAATAAGACGCAATCACATTTTGAAGCTTTATCAGCAGTGCTTAGCGGTGTTAAAGACATTAGAGCAGCTATTGAAAAAGCGCAGCTTGTCCGTGATCAGCAAGGTAAAAAGTGCATTCTATTTATTGACGAAGTTCATCGTTTTAACAAATCTCAACAGGATGCTTTTTTACCCTACATAGAAGATGGAACTTTTGTTTTTATTGGCGCAACAACTGAGAACCCTTCCTTCGAATTAAATAATGCACTTTTATCTAGGGCCAGGGTGTATGTATTGAAAAGTTTGAGCCATCAATCTTTACTTGGAATTTTGCAGCAAGCATTGACTGATAATAAGAGAGGTTTAGGCAATCAAGGTTTGATTCTGACAGACACGCAACAAACAGCTCTAGTGCATTCTGCAGATGGTGATGCCAGAAGGTTGCTAAATTTATTGGAACTAGCCGGCGAAATCGCCAATGCAGAAAACAGCAAAAATCTGACTGATGAGGAATTAGGGCAGATTATTCAGGGTGATACTCGGCGCTTTGATAAGGGTGGAGATGTTTTTTATGAGCAGATATCCGCTCTGCATAAAGCTGTGCGGGGCTCTTCTCCCGATGCTGCGTTATATTGGCTATGCCGGATGATCGATGGTGGTTGTGACCCGTTGTATATTGCTCGCCGTGTAGTAAGGATGGCCAGCGAAGACGTGGGCAATGCCGATCCAAGGGCTCTTGCTATTGCTCTTAATGCCTGGGATGTGCAGGAAAGGCTAGGCAGTCCAGAAGGGGAGTTAACGCTCGCACAAGCAGTTATATATATGGCGTGCGCGGCAAAGAGCAATGCGAGCTATAAAGCGTTCAATGCAGCAAAGGCAACTGTGCAAGAGAGTGAGAGTCATGAAGTGCCAATACATATTCGTAATGCCCCAACAGGGCTAATGAAGGACATGGAATATGGAGCAGACTATCGTTACGCTCATGATACTCCTGAGGCCTACATTGCTGGTGAAAATTACTTCCCTGAAGAGCTTAAAGATAAACACTTTTACTTTCCAACTGAGCGGGGACTCGAAGCGAAAATAAAAGAAAAGATGGCTTACCTGCGTCAACTGGATAAAGATAGCGATTTTCTCAGGTATAAATAAACTAGTTCAATTAAAATATCTTGGCCTGACATAAAGCAAAGCTGTATTAAAAAATTGTTGGAGTGAAAGTCTATGTCTTATTTTGCCGTTGCCTTTGGTGGCGCCCTAGGCGCGCTTTGCCGATACTGGATGTATAATACTTGGACAAAGTTGGCCGAGAATCAATTCCCCTATGTCACTTTGATGGTTAATGTCGCCGGTTCACTATTGATAGGTGTTGCGTTTGTTTTGCTGGTAGAAAGAAATCATATTGGTTTGGAATGGCGTAATGTGATTAATGTTGGCTTTCTTGGCGCATTTACTACTTTTTCAACATTTTCGTTAGATGCTCTAGGCTTAATTGAGCAAGGCCAAGTTTCATTAGCCTTTATTTATATAATAAGTAGCGTTGTGATCTGTATATTGGCTGCCTGGTTAGGTATAACCATCACAAGATTGATAATGTGATAGCTAGTTATTTAGATAGTTATATCGAAAGTTTAATCGTAGTATGTTTTTAAGAGAGAAATTTTAATGTTAGATCCAAAGTTAATTCGTAATGAGCTTGAAACTGTCGCTGAAAAATTGAAGAAGCGTAGTTTTGACTTGGATATTGTCAATATTAGAGCTTTAGAAGAACAACGTAAATCATTACAAATAGACACTGAAAAGCTTCAGAACGATCGAAATATTCGGTCTAAGAATATAGGTAAAGCCAAGGCTGCTGGTGAAGATATAGCGCCGCTGTTGGAAGAAGTAGAAAGTTTTAAAATCAAACTGGAAGAAAAAAAACAAGCACTTGCAGAAGTTCAAGAAGCCTTTGACAAAATCTTACACGCCGTGCCAAATTTACCTGACGATAAAGTACCAGAAGGTCTAGATGAAAGTGCTAATGTTGAGATCAGAAGCTGGGGCGAACCCAGACAATATGATTTTGAAGTATTAGATCATTTAGATCTGGGTGAAAGAGGTGAAGCTTTAGATTTTGCTCGAGCTGTAAAAATAACCGGATCTCGGTTTGTCTTAATGCGTGGAGAAATTGCGCGCTTACATCGGGCGTTAATCCAGTTTATGTTAAACCTTCATTCTGAAGAGCATAACTATACGGAAGTTTATGTGCCGTTTATGGTTAACAAAGAAAGCTTGTTTGGTACTGGTCAATTGCCAAAATTTGAAGAAGATTTGTTCAAGCTGGAAGGGGAGCAGGAATATTACTTGATTCCCACCGCTGAAGTTCCAGTCACTAACATCGCCCGTGATGAAATTCTTGATGAATCCAGCTTGCCTTTGAAATATGTCTGTCATACCCCTTGTTTTCGTAGCGAAGCTGGAAGTTATGGTAAAGATACTCGAGGTATGATCAGGCAGCACCAATTTGAAAAAGTCGAATTAGTCCAAGTCGTTAAAGCGGGTGATTCTGAGCGCGCCCATGAGGAATTAACAAGCCATGCTGAGAAAGTATTGCAGTTGCTAGAATTGCCCTATAGAACGGTGATTCTTTGCGCAGGTGATCTAGGTTTCGGTGCGAAACTCACTTATGACATTGAAGTCTGGCTACCTGGGCAAAATACTTATCGTGAAATATCTTCTTGCAGTAATTATGGTGATTTCCAAGCACGTAGAATGCAGACTCGTTACAGGAATTCAGAAAGTGGGAAGCCTGAATTAGTACATACGCTGAATGGGTCTGGCCTAGCAGTTGGTCGCACTTTATTAGCAGTTTTGGAGAATTATCAGAATGCTGATGGCAGTGTCAACGTGCCTGAAGTATTGCAGCCATTTATGGGTAAAGCAGAGACAATTCTCAATACCTAATGGACTATTTGCCGTTATTTTATAAGGTAGAAGGCCGTCAGGTTTTATTGGTAGGCGGTGGGCAGATAGCGTTACGTAAGGCAAAGTTTCTTTTACGCGCTGGCGCCAATATAAAACTAGTTGCTATTGAGGTATGCACCGAACTTGAAAAGTTATTGAGCGCTAGTGAGCATAAAATTATTTCTCGCCCATATGAGAGTGACGATATTAATTCCGTCATTTTAATTATTGCTGCCACAAATGATCTAAAGTTAAATCAACAGATTGCTGAAAATGCGGCTAACAAAAATATCCCTGTTAATGTGGTTGATCAACCCGCGCTATGTACCTATATTTTTCCTTCTATAGTTGATCGCTCACCCTTGTTGATAGCTGTATCAAGTGGAGGTAATTCTCCAGTGCTTGCACGGCTATTGCGATCACGTTTAGAAACTATTATTCCTTCGGGCTATGGTGCATTAACTTCCTTTTTAGGGGGATATAGAGCTCGGGTGAAAATAAAAATTGATTCATTTACAGGCCGAATGCGTTTTTGGGAAAGAGTGATTAATGGACCTGTAGCAGAATTATTCCTTGCTGGAAAAACTACGCAAGCAGACGCTATGGTCGAGTCTATGTTAGTCGAATTTGATGCTGAAGAATTCTCACAAGGTGAAGTATATCTGGTTGGAGCAGGCCCTGGCGATCCTGACTTATTAACCTTTAAAGCATTGCGTCTTATGCAACAAGCAGATGTTGTACTTTTTGATCGACTGGTATCTCAAGAAATTTTAAATATGACGAGGCAGGATGCTGATAAGATTCATGTTGGAAAACAAAGACAAAATCATGCAATGCCACAAGAGGAAATTAGTTCACTTTTAGTTAAGTTAGCAAATTCAGGTAAAAGAGTGTTGCGCCTTAAGGGTGGAGATCCATTTATTTTTGGCCGAGGAGGCGAAGAAATAGAAGAATTGGCATTGTCAAAAATTCCATTTCAAGTAGTGCCAGGTATTACAGCGGCTTCTGGTTGCTCCTCTTACGCCGGGATTCCATTAACGCACCGTGATTATGCGCAGTCTGTTACTTTTGTTACTGGGCATATGAAAAATAATCAATGTGATTTAGATTGGGGAAACTTAGTACAGGAAGGTCAAACAGTGGTTATTTACATGGGGTTGATTAGTTTGCCATTTATTTGTGAGCAATTGATTAAACATGGTAGAGCAAGTAAGACTCCCATTGCATTAATCCAACAGGGCACCACACCTAATCAAAAAATATATATAGGTACGTTGCGAACCTTACCTGAAATTATCAAAGCTAATAATGTGCAAGCACCGACTTTGATTATTGTAGGCGAAGTAGTTGATCTGCATGATAAGTTAGCTTGGCAATAGCTGAGTATTATTTTGTGTATTGAAGCTGAAAAATGAGAACTATCAGGCATTATATGGATTAACCTTGCATTATCTTTATGCTGCCATTGTAATAGTCCAGTAGTCGATAAAAGAAGTATGTATATGTCAGAGAATATTTTTAAAGATGTAATAAAGCCGCAAGCGTGGAAGTTGGATATATCCAGCTTAAATAAAGGTATTGATAACTATCATGTTGATGTCCGGCTGAGTAAACAATTTTGTTCAGATTTAAAAGTCCTTATCACTGAATTGATTAGGCGAGAAACTGATCAAAAGAAATTCCGAGGTGATGCGGATAAGGCCTTTTCACCTTTGAGTAAAAGCTACGTAGACATGATGACAGTTCTTATCCACCGTGTAAAAACAGATCTGTCTGCCGAACAAGTTTGCTTTCTGCAATTTTCAATTCCTAAATTTGTTTTAGATTCTGTCACTACTGCATTAAATTCAGAGATTACTGGCACTAAGAAGCAAGCTGCAGATTTGCGTAATCAAGGTTCTATGCAAGTGTTAAAAGTGCAGCATCAACTTGCATGGATGAGTAAGCACTATAACTCAATTGTTTACCGGGTTAAGAAACAAATATTTGAACATTTACATCGTTCAGAATACCGCCAACTAAGAATTATTCGTGAGCAATACCTTGGTGCTAGTGCGATTGATTATCAGGATTTCTTATCTAATGTTTTAATGTTAAATCGAGATTTAAATTCATCTCAATTCTTGTTGGAGCACTACATAATTTGGGGTGGCGATCTAGAGGAAAGTCAATTCCCTGAGGTAAATTCATCTATTGAAGAATTACTGTATAAAGAATTACCTGAACTAGAGACTCAAATTCTAAAAGTAGATCCAGATAGTGTGACAGAACCGTTAGAGGTCTATGATGATTTAAGAGGTTTGCGTGCCATTCAATATTATTTGGGGCCAACCATTAATATGCGTGAACAAGTTATAGAAGAATTTTGTTGGTTTGATTCACCATCGACTATAAAAAATCTGTTTGACATTGAAGCCTTGCGTGAAAATATTGCACAAATAAAGCAAAGCTATGATGCTAAAGCTGTTAGAGCCTACCGAAATCAAATTAAAGCGCTTGAAAAGTTTCTTAAACTATTTGGTCGCTTGTTGAAAAAGAAAAAGCAACTCAAACATTTTATTGCTTCCTATGAGGCTAAAAAGATATGGGGGGTGTGTTTAACGAAGAACTTGATCCGAAACTTTTGTGTCAATATTTAGCAGGTGAGTGTTCGATTAAGCGCCTTCAAGATCCAGCTTTGGGTGGCAGAATCATAAATGATGAAGAGCAAGAAGTTCTAAAGCAATCTATAAAAGAAATTTCTGTAAGTATTAATAAAAACTTAAACGATGTTTTGGTCAATATTCTGACAGATATTTCCCGTTTCAGGTTGCATTTGAAATATACACGATTCGCACACCGTATTTTTAATCGCGTGTCGATATTAACTGACGATAGTGATATTGAGTTGTCGAAGCAGGCAAGCACCTTGTTTCAAATGCCTTGTGCGATTGAGGTTGAGGAAGGTGAAGCTAAGATTGTCCATCATACAATTATGAAAGCTGATATTCGAGGCTCAACTGTCGTGACAGAAATGCTGGAAAAACAAAGTCTAAACCCGGCTTCTTATTTCAGTCTTCATTTTTTTAATCCAATTAATGAAATAATTCCGCGCTTCGGCGGAGTCAAGGTGTTTATAGAAGGTGATGCAATTATATTGAGTTTTCTTGAATATCAGCATACTCCCGAAAAGTGGTTTTCTGTTGCAAGGGCCTGCGGTTTAGCGAGATCAATGCTAAGAATTATTCATGCGAATAATCAGTTTGCGAAGAAGTCTGAGCTACCCAACCTGGAATTAGGTATAGGCATTTGTTTTGTTGAAGAAGCCCCACGTTTCCTTTTTGATGGTGATCAACCCATCATGATTTCATCTGCTATAGGTTTGGCAGATCGACTCTCTTCTTGCTCATGGAAGTTACGAGAAAAAATGCAAAGTAAAGTATTTAGTGTTGATGTATTAACTTATGCTGATGAAGACAGAGATAAAGGAGAAAAGGGGCAAGAGAAGATTCGTTACAATGTAAATGGGATTTTGTTGGAAAATGCTGCTTTTGCTAAACTCGAAAAAGAAGTGAAATTACGAAAAATCAGTACAACATTTGGCGACCATCAAGAGCATTTACATTACGGTTTATACAAAGATATTGAAGGTGATCGGCATGATATTGTTGTCAGGGAAGGCCGTGTTGGCATATGGAAAAACGATGATATTATCAGGGGAGATGGCAATGCCGAGCCTTATTATGAGGTTGTCACTAATGGAAAAGTTATTAGTATGTTGCGGGAAAAACTTAAATCTATCTGACTGAATATATTGATATTTCTTATTTTTCAGCGTTTCAATTTACGGCTTAAGGCTTTTACCTTGCTGCTGATAAATATAAAGCGCTATTCGATGAATAGCGCTGAACATTTTGAATTAGGCAATTAAATCTAGTGACTTTTAATACTTTTCTGAGCGTCTACTTGTTGATGCCGTTTAATGCTTTTACGTCGGGCAGAATGCTCTGGTTTGTCGCTTAAAGCCTTGTTTATTGCTTTAGTGATTAGGCTGGTCTCCCAGTTAGAATTTGACAATTGTAAACTCCGAATTTATTTAAGGTGACAGATTCTAACACAAACGATGGTAATAGTATATACATAAGTTATGCTTTATATTTCTATTGTCATATCAAGGAAATACACCCCTAAGTAGTTTCGCTTCAGCTACGCGCCCAATTCCTTCAAGTAATGCCGCAGTGCGCATATCTACATTGTCACGTTGACTGCGCATCAGCGTGCGCTGAAAGGCTTCTACCATAATCTTATGTAGACGATCATTTACTTCTTCTAAAGTCCAGGCAAACTCTTGAGTGTTCTGTACCCATTCAAAATAGGAGACTGTCACGCCCCCAGCATTCCCAAGAATGTCAGGAAGGACAAAAATACCTCTATCCCAAAGAATTTTATCGGCTTCCAGGGAAGTAGGGCCGTTTGCACCTTCCGCTAACATTTTGCATTTTAGATAGGGGGCGTTTTGATCGGTAATTTGATTCTGCAAAGCACAGGGAGCTAATATATCGCATTCAAGTTCAAGTAATTCGTTGTTACTGACTTGGGTTGCATCTGGATAGCCATCTAAGGTGGTATTTTTCTGCAGATAATCATCAATGGCGCTTAAGGCCAAGCCTTTTTCGTTATATATGCCGCAACTTACATCGCTTATAGCAATAATTTTCACACCAAGCTGCTCCAGGAATGCAGCGGTATTTCTACCTACATTGCCAAAGCCTTGTATGACGGCTGTCGCATTTTTCAAATCAAGCTCAATATGAAAAGCTGCATCTTGAATTAAATAAACGAGACCACGTCCAGTAGCTTCTTCTCTACCTTTGGAGCCACCCAGAACAATGGGCTTACCGGTGACAATTTCAGGAACTGTATACCCTACTTGCTGGCTGTAAGTGTCCATAATCCATGCCATAACCTGAGCATTAGTGCCCATATCAGGGGCCGGGATATCTTTATCAGGGCCAATCATGTTAACGAACTCCATAGTATAGCGGCGCGTCAAGCGTTGCAGTTCAGATCTGGAAAATTCAGTAGGATTGATCCTGACACCACCTTTGGCGCCACCAAAAGGCAAATGCATAAGCGCACATTTCCATGTCATCCACATGGCAAGTGCTGAGACTTCACCTAAATTGACGTCTTCATGGTAACGAATGCCGCCCTTGGTCGGCCCCATAGTAAGGACATGCTGAACACGATAACCAAAAACTGTTTCAACTTCTGAATATTTATCTTTTCGGCAAGGAAAACTTGCAATCTGGGCGCGCTGAGGGAATAACAGGCGATTACGAATGTTATTATCAAGCCCCATAATTTCTGATGCGCCTAGAAACTGCTTTTGCGCTAGGTTAAACATAGATGAATCCCATTCGGCTTCTGGAATTATTGATTCACCCTGTGCATTTTCAATATTCATTTTTTGTCTCTAGATGGAGCGTAGTTTTGGTGATGCTGCTTAAATTAAATCACTGACTAAGATACCTGCTTGCAATGAAAAAGTCTTTGATCGTGCTCATGTTATAAAAGATTAGTAGAGCCAAACTTTTTACGGCTGAGGATTAATTTTTGATAAAACAAGAAACTAAAAGGTGAATTCAGCTAAAAAAGCATCTATTGTTTATGAACTTCATGTCTGGTTTATATTGCGGAAATAAATTTGTTAAAATATTTATATAATATTCATAAATCAAATAGATAAAGTTCTATATTAAAGTATTTTATAAATATAAAAATAGTAAAAAAGTGTAGTATACAATTCCCTTATCGCCACGGAGTATTAAGTTCATGGATGTTCGTACAGCAACTGTCGAGGATGCCGAAGTAATTTTGGCTTTAATCATTGAGCTAGCAATCTATGAGAAAGCTGAACATGAAGTAGTCACTACGGTTGATGAGATTCGCGAATCGATATTTGGGAGCCATTCAAAGGCATCTGCATTGATTGCAGAAGTTGATAACAAACCAGTTGCTTATGCGGTCTATTTTTATAATTACTCCACTTGGCTTGGTAAAAACGGTATTTATCTGGAAGATATCTATGTGTCTCCAGAATACAGGCAACAAGGAATAGGTAAAGCCTTATTACAAAGAGTGAGTAAAATTGCTGTCAATCAAAATTGTGGCCGGGTTGAATGGTCTGTATTGGACTGGAATACACCCGCAATAGAATTTTATGAGTCTTTAGGAGCGAAGCCTCAAGATGAATGGACTGTCTATCGTTTAAGTGGTGACGAGCTGAAGAACTTTGCTGCTTAAAATTTCACTTTATGCACTAGTGCTTTAATCGATAAGCCTCTAAGCCTTTCTTCAAGTATAATGCTTGGCGTTTAGATTCACCTCTTGTCAATAAATAGCACTAAAATAGGAAAGACATGCCTGAAGTTAGAACCAGAATTGCACCTTCACCCACAGGTGACCCCCATGTAGGCACAGCTTATATAGCGTTATTTAATCTGTGTTTTGCTCGACAGCACGGAGGTAAATTTATTTTACGTATCGAAGATACTGACCAAGTGCGCAGCACAAAAAAATCTGAGGCTGACATCCTAAAAGCGCTCAGTTGGCTAGGATTAAACTGGGATGAAGGGCCTGATAAAGGTGGTGAATTTGGGCCTTATCGACAAAGTGAGCGTAGTGATATTTACAAGCAGCACGTTGATCAACTGCTAGAAGACGGGCATGCTTTCCATTGTTTTTGCAGTGCAGAACGCTTAACTGAATTGCGTAAGCAGCAAATGGTTGACCAAAAGTCTTTGGGTTATGACGGACACTGCATGCATCTTAGTGAAGCGGAAATCACTGAAAAGCTGAATAAAAATGTTTCTCATGTCGTCCGCATGAAAATTCCTGCTGAAGGAAGGTGTATCGTTGAAGATATGCTTCGCGATGATGTTTCCATTGATTGGCAGCAAGTTGATATGCAAGTGTTAATGAAGTCTGATGGTTTGCCAACATATCATCTGGCAAATGTTGTCGATGACCATTTAATGCAGATTACTCATGTGATTCGCGGTGAAGAGTGGATTAATTCTGCTCCTAAACACTTATTGCTTTATAAGTATTTTGGTTGGGAAGCTCCGGTACTCTGTCATATGCCATTATTGCGTAATGCCGACAAAAGTAAGTTGAGCAAGCGTAAGAATCCCACCAGTATTGGATATTATCAACGAATGGGCTATTTGCCTGAAGCGGTATGCAACTATTTGGGCATGATGGGTTGGTCCATGCCAGACGAACGAGAGATGTTTTCCTTAAAGGAAATGATTAATCATTTCGACATAAATCGTGTATCACTTGGTGGGCCTGTATTTGATACTGAAAAACTTGACTGGCTTAACGGGCGTTATTTACGTGAAATATTGTCCGATGATGAGTTTGTCCAACGCTTTTCACAATGGGCCTTCCAACCCGGGATGTTGCAAGCCATAGTGCCTTTAATTAAACAGAGAGTAGAGCGCTTTACTGACATCGCCCCATTAGCGGCATTCTTTTTCTCAGGTATGCCTGCTATTGATAACCAAAGCTTCGAGCATAAGGTGTTAGCACAAGATGACTCAAAAAAAGTTTTACAATTTATTGCCTGGAGAATTGAAGAATTGGATGCCTGGCATCGAGATAGAATTGAGCAATCCTTAATGCAGCTTGCTGAATCCTTGGGCTTTAAAATACGAGATTTTTTATTTCCAGTTTTTATCGCTATAGCAGGAAGTTCAGTTTCAACATCAGTTATCGATTCAATAGCTGTTTTAGGGCTGGATATGACTAGAGCTAGGTTAAGGCACGCCATAGAAATTCTAGGTGGGGTATCTAAAAAGCAGTTGAAAAATCTTGAAAAAGAATACGCAGCTTTAAGGCTTTAGCCTGAGCAATCTTAATAATCTCTTTATTTCTTGACAGCTTGCGGGGTGCTGTCTAGAATGCGCGTCTTTGCTGACTTCTGGTCGGCAAACACTTGCAACATTTAGTTTGTTTGTAGGGTGAAAAAGCGGGGCCATAGCTCAGCTGGGAGAGCGCAACGCTGGCAGCGTTGAGGTCAGGAGTTCGATCCTCCT
>Ga0055584_100000760_pt1 | contig 30841 bp, 24 predicted proteins | sample OSDHelmetaG_FD_58716 | JGI IMG/M metagenome (GOLD analysis project Ga0055584, IMG submission 58716) | Pelagic marine sediment microbial communities from the LTER site Helgoland, North Sea, for post-phytoplankton bloom and carbon turnover... | ecosystem: Environmental > Aquatic > Marine >... | reverse complement strand
CTCGAACCCGCGGCCTCCGGCGTGACAGGCCGGCGTTATAACCAACTTAACTACCACCCCTCAGGGCCCTGCCTCGCGGCGGGACGGCATTTCTAATCGTCCCCGAATCCGGTGTCAACAGGGGCCACCGCAAATCGCTGACGAGCCGCCGCAAAGCCCGGCCGCTACTGGAACCAGCGGCTCTTCTTCTTGTCGTCTCCTGGCGCCCTCGACGGAGCGCCCGAACCGGCCGGCCTGGCGCCCGCCGGACGGGCCGCCCCCGCGCGCCGCTGAGCCTCCAGCGCCGCGGCCGGGACCTGCATCTGGCGCGTCGGCCCCGTCGGCCCACCCGCGGTCGCCGGCGGAGCCGCAGCCTGCTGCTGCCCGTAGCCAAAGCGCTCCAGCGACCTGGCCAGGAAGTCCTTGTCGATCGCCTTCGACAGCGCCTCGTCGGCCGTCACCTTGCCGTCCTTGACCAGGTCCAGCAGGGCGCCGTTGAGCTCCTTCATGCCGAGCTTCCCGCCCGTCTGCATGGACATGGGGATCTGGTGCGTCTTGCCCTCGCGGATGTTCGCCGACACCCCCGACGTCACGAGCAGGATCTCCATCGCCGCCACCCGGCCGCCGCCGATCTTCTTGAGCAGCGTCTGCGAGACCACGCCCTTGAGCGACGACGCCAACATCGTGCGGATCTGCGGCTGCTGGTCCGACGGGAACTGATCGATGATCCGATCCACCGTCGAGGCCGCCGTGTTCGTGTGCAGCGTCCCGAAGACGAGGTGCCCGGTCTCGGCCATCTCCAGCGCGATGTGGATCGTCTCCAGGTCGCGCAGCTCGCCGAGCAGGATGATGTCCGGGTCCTCACGCAGCGCCGCTCGCAGCGCCGCCTTGAACGACATCGTGTGGTTGCCCACCTCCCGCTGGTTCACGAGGCACCGCTTCTGCGGATGCACGAACTCGACCGGGTCTTCGATCGTGATGATGTGGTCGTCCCGGGTCGCGTTGACGTAGTCGATCATGCCCGCGAGCGTCGTCGACTTGCCGGAGCCCGTCGGTCCCGTGACCAGCACCAGGCCCTTGTGCAGCTTGCAGAGCTTCAGGATCGCCGGCGTCAGACCGAGCTTCTCCGCCGAGAGGATCTCCGAGGGGATCACGCGGAACACGCCGCCCGGCCCGTTGATGTCCGAGAACAGGTTCGCGCGGAAGCGGGCCAGCCCCTCGAGGGGGTACGCAAAGTCGGTGTCCTTCACCCTCTCGAACTCCGCCCAGTTCTTCTCGGGCGTGATCTCCGCGAACAGGCCGTGCAGCTGCTGAGCCGAGATCGCCTGGCGCCCCAGCGGCTTCATGTCGCCGTCCACGCGGATCCGCGGGATCTCGCCCGACGTGAGGTGAAGGTCGCTGCCGCCCGCCTGAACGAGCGCCCGGAACATCTGGTCGATGGCGGCCATCAGCGCACCTCCTTGCCGATTTGCGCGGCCTCGTTGGCCAGGTCCACGGGCACCACCATCTCCGCGATCGCGTCGTACCGCACGATGTGGAGCAGGCCGTCGTCGCCCGACAGCGACACTTCCAGACCCGCGGGACCGGCCTCGGCCTTGACCAGTCGGCCGGCGATCTCGCGCCCCGTCGTCAACTGAATCCGCAGGTGCTGACTCTGCTGCACCAGGCGCTCCAGCCCGACGCGGCTCGCTCCGGCGACCTCCGCGCCCCACGAGATGGCGTCGCGAACCTGCTCGTTGGCGACCCGAAGACGCTCCAGCATCATCGAGCCGAGCCGCCCCAGGATGAGCGCCCCGATGTCGCTGTTCTCCAGCAGCCAGTCCTTGAGCGGATCCGCCGGCAGCAGCGCCAGCCGGGTCTCCCCTTCGGCCACGGCGCTCGCCGAGCGCTCCTCGCGGTCGAAGATCGCGGCCTCGCCGAACAGCGCGCCTTCGGGCAGCAGGGCCAGGGTCCGCTGGATCCCCACCGCCACCGTCTTGACGATCCGCACGGTGCCGGACAGGACCACGTAGGCCTCGTTGCCCTCGTCGCCTTCGTGGAAGAGGACCTCGCCGGGGGCCAGGGTGCGTTCGGTGGCGATGTCGACGAGGCCACCAACCCGGTCGGGCGGCAGTCCCGCGAACAGCGGCATCGTCGGAAGCAGCTCACGCATGGGGATCAGGTCTCCAACCGCGGATCGGCGCCGCGGCCCGGCGAATCATACGCCGATGCCCGCCGTTCCCCAGCCACGGGGGCCGCAACCCCTGAATTGCAAGCGATCCCGCTTTCTTTCAACGATCGTTGAAACCAAGCGCGGCACACACCATGCTTCGTCTCCCCCAAGGGAAGCCGTGGGGTCAGTTCGGGGTATGTTGATGAGCCCGGTCGCCCGGGGCCCCACGGAAAGGCACGACCGATGATCCGCGACCGCCTGCGCCGCCTCGCCCACGAAGCGTTGCACCGGATCGAAGAGGAGCGCGATGCGTCGCAGCTCCAGGTCTTCACCGCCCCCTGGGTCCTGCCCGGAGCCCCAACCCCGATCCGCGATGGCGCCGTCGTCGTCGACAGCGACGGCTGCGTGCTCGCCTGCGGCCCCCGCGCCGACATCCTCCCCCGCTTCCAGTGGGCCCACCACGCCGAGCTCGACGGCATCCTGATGCCGGGCCTCGTCGACGCCCGCGCCCAGCTCGAGCTGGGTGACCTGCGCGGCGAGATCCCCCAGGGCCTGGGCCTCACCCGCAAGCTCCGCGCCCTGCGCGAGGTGCGAAAGGCCACCGAGTCCCTCGACCCCGACTCCCGCGAAGCCCAGATCCGCGCCTCCGTCCGCCGCTCCGTGGCCGCGGGCACCGCCGCCGTCGGCGACGTCACCTCGTCGCTCCGGCCCGTCCCCTCCATGGCCCGCGAAGGGCTCTACGGGGTCGCATTCCACGAGATCGAAGGCTTCAGCAAGCGCAAGGCCGCCAAGGCGCTCGCGGCGGCCGCCGTCCAGCGCGCCGGCATCGTCCCGTGGCCCGAGGGCATCGCGTACCGCCTCGCCCCCCACTCGGTCTATTCCACCGCCTCGTCCGTCGTCACCGACCTCGTGAGCAAGGCCCTCAAGCAAGGCGTGGTCACCGCCATCCGCCTCGCCGAAGCCGAGGAAGAGCTCGATCTCTTCGAGGCGGGGGGCTCCGCGGCCTCCGCCCTCCTCGACGCCGTCGGCCGCGTCTGGGACGAGCACCGCCCCCACGCGTCGGATCCGCTGGCGTACCTGGAGCAGCTCGGCGCCCTCAACCAGCAGGTGATGCTGGTGCACATGACGGCGGCCACCCGCGGCATGGCCCAGCGCGCCAGCCGCGCCGGCGCTCCCGTCGTGCTCACCCCCCGGGCCGACCTGCACGTGGGCGAGCGCCTGCCGCCGCTGGTCTCCTTCCTCGAAGAGGGCTGCCGCATCGCCCTGGGCACCGACTCGCCGGCCAGCTCGCCCGAGCAGTCGGTGCTGCGCGAAGCCGCTGAGCTGCACGCGGCCTTCCCCGAGGTCCCCTCCCTCGTGCTCATCGACGCCGCCACCCGCGGCGGCGCCGACGCCCTCGGCATCGACGGCATGGGCAGCCTCGAGCCCGGCACCAGCCCGGGCCTCCTGTTCGCCGACACCAACGGCCGAACGCCCAACGACCCCGCCGGCTGGCTCCTGGAGCAGGCGAACCCGAGCCTGCAGTGGCTCGTGCGCCCCGCTCCGCCCGCCGCGGCCTGAGCACCCCGTGGCTCGCTGGGAGTCCGCGCCGCGGGCGTTCGAGATCCCGATGGTCGTCCTGCCCGAGGACATCGACGAACAAGGCATCGCCAGCAACGTGAACATCCTCGCCTGGATGAACCGCGCGGCCATCGCCCACTCCAGTTCGCTGGGCTACGACTGGGACCGCTGGGTCGCTCTGGGCGCCATGTTCGTGGTCCGCCGCCACGAGATCGACTACCGCACGCCCGCTCGCCAGGGCGACCGCGTCACGCTGCGCACCTGGCCCAGCTTCCGCAAGGCGGCGACCGCCCACCGCATGCACGAAGTCGTGCGCGCCGACGGCGCCTTGATCGCGCGCGGCATGAACGTCTGGGCCTACATCAACATGGTCACGCACAAGCCGCTGCGCATGCCGCCCGACGTGCTCAACGACTTCGACCCAGCGCTCTTCGCCTGACTCCCCGGAGTTGCCTCCGGGTCAGCGGGTGCCGTTGATCGTCCAGCTCTGCGTGGTGCAGTCGATGCACCCGATGCCCAGGCTGCTGTTGTCCGTGAACGTGGCCGAGAACGTCGCGGTGAAGTTGTTGGGGCCCGTGAAGCTGCCCTGCAGTGCGTAGGTCTCGTCGCAGAGGCCCGGGATGGTGAACGACGCGTTGAACGCATCGCCCGCCGCCAGCGTCCCGGAGATGGTGCCCGGCTGGGACCCGCCGATGAACGTAAAGCTCAAGCTCGGCGCCGTGTCGATGACCGACACGCTGCTGAAGTTGATGTCGACCTGCCCCGACGCGCAGCTGTAGGTCACCTGGTCGGTGCCCCAGATCCCGTCCCAGGTGGGCGGCGGGCAGTCCGCGTCCAGGCCGTCGCAGTCCTGGTCGACCCCGTCCTCGCAGATCTCCGGATTGCCCGGGAACAGCAGCGGGTTCGCGTCGTCGCAGTCGAAGCAGTGGACCATGCCGTCGTTGTCGAAGTCGTCGCCGTCGGGCGTGGCCGCGTTGCAGTCGTTGTCGAGCCCGTCGCACTCCTCTTCGGCGGTCGCCGGGTTCACGTCGGGGTTCGTGTCGAGGCAGTCCTCGCAGACCGTGTAGCCGTCGGCGTCCTCGTCGGCGCCGTCCAGCGTGGCTTCGTCGCAGTCGTTGTCGAGGCCGTCGCAGAGCTCTTCGTCCTCGTCGGGCCCGACCAGCGGCTGCCCGTCGTCGCAGTCCCCTTCGCAGGGCGTGAAGCCGTCTTCGTCGGCGTCGGGCTCGTCGATCGTGTCCTCGTTGCAGTCGTCGTCGAGGTCGTTGCAGGCGACTTCGGCGTTGCCGGGGTTCACGTCGGCGTCGAGGTCGTCGCAGTCCAGCTGGGCGGCCTCGTAGGTGTCCACGCAGTTGGCGTTGGACGCATCGAAGAAGCCGTCGCCGTCCTGGTCGAACGCATCGTCGACCGTGTCTTCAACGGCGTTGAGCACCCCATCGCAGCTGGCGTTGTCGCGCAGGTTGGAGTCGGAGCCGCAGCCGGCGAGGGTGATCACGAGGGCGAACAACCAGGGACGCATCAGGGCACTCCGGGGGCGTGGGGCGCTCATCGCGTCCCCGTCAGGGTCCAGGTCTGGTCGCTGCAGCCGGTGCAGCCCGGGAACGTGCCCGTCAGCGTGGCCGAGAAGCTGTTCTGCCCCAGGAAGCTGCCCGTGAGCGTGAACTGCTTGCTGCAGGCGCCGGGGTGGCTGACCGAGGCCACGAAGCCATCGCCCGAATCCAGCGTGCCGGTCATCGCGCCGGGGTGCGGGCTGCCGACGAACACGAACGTGAGGCTCGGGTCGCTGTCCTGGATGGTGACCGTGCTCGTGTTCACGACGACGTTGCCGCCGCCGCAAGTGTACGAGGCGTTGGGGAAGGTCCAGTTGCCGCTGTAGCCGACGTCCTGGCAGTCGGCATCGACCCCGTCGCAGTTCTGGTCGATCCCGTCGCCGCAGACGTCGACGTTGCCGGGGAAGCGCTCCGGGTCGTTGTCGTCGCAGTCGAAGCAGTCCGACGAGCCGTCCAGGTCGGCGTCGGCGCCGTCGATGGTGCTCGGGTCGCAGTCGTTGTCGGCGCCGTCGCACTCCTCTTCGACCTGGCCCGGGTTCACGTCCTCGTTTGTGTCCACGCAGTCTTCGCAGTCGGTCCAGCCGTCCTCGTCGATGTCGCGGGAGTCCGGCGTCTCGGGGTCGCAGTCGTTGTCGATGTCGTCGCAGACCACCTCGGGGAAGCCCGGCGCGACGTTCGGGTTGGTCTCGTCGCAGTCACCGGAACAGGTGTCGTACCCGTCGCCGTCGAAGTCCGCGGAGTCGACGCTGGCCTCGTTGCAGTCGTCGTCGAGGTCGTTGCAGGCGATCTCGTTGGCGTCGGGGTTGATGTCCGGGTTGGCGTCGTTGCAGTCGAGCTCTTCGGGCTCGTACGCCGCCTGGCAGTCCGAGTTGGCGGCGTCGAAGAAGCCGTCCCCGTCGACGTCGAAGAGGTCGTCGATGTCCGTCTCCCGCGCGTCGAGCAGGCCGTTGCAGGTGGCCCGGCCGCCGGCCGAGGTGATGTCGCCGGCGCAGCCCACGAGGAGCAGCGCGACGAAGGCAAGGAGGGAGCGGGGCTGGACCATTGCGTCGGCACGATAGCAAGGCGGTGACGCAGGGATTGGGCCCCCTGGGGCCCTGCCCAGGTCCTCAGGGCCCGTCGGTCAATTCGCGACGGCCGTGACGGCGAAGCCGGCAGACAGGTTGCTGTCCTGGTCGCGGATCGAGAAGAGGACGTTGTAGCTCTCGCCCGGCGTCACGCCGTTGAACTCGATGTCGAAGTACGCGTCGCCCTGGAGCTGCACGTTGCCGACGCTGACAGGCGGCTGGGGGGCCGAGTCGACGCTCCACAGCAGCAGGGGCACGCCAAAGCGCCCATCGGGGTCGTGGGCCTCGACGGAGAAGACGAACCGCGGACCCGCCGCCTGATAGACGTAGGTGATGTCTTCGATCCAGGGCGTGACCCCGTCGCCGCCGGTGTCGTCGTCGTCCACCGCGTCGTCGTCGTTGGCTGCGTCGTCGTCGTCGACGGTGTCGTCGTCGTCGTCCGACACGTCGTCGTCGTCGTCGCTGTTGTCGTCGTCGTCGTCCCCGGGGTTCTGGCAGATCGGCGCGCCCCAGCAGTCGCGGTCGGCGCAGTCGAAGTAGCCGTCGGAGTCGTTGTCGGCGCCGTCCTCGCACTCGCCAACGCCGTTGCCTTCGATGTCGACGGTGCAGGCGGTGACCAGCAGCGAGGCCGGCAGGAGCAGCAAGGCGAAGAGGGTGCGTCCCAGCATGGGGGGGATGATAGCCCCAGGCGCCGCCGGCGCGCTCAGGCGCGGGCGAGCCTGAGCCGGCGGGCGACCGCGGTGGCCCAGGCCGCCCTCAGGGGTTCGGCGTCCACGCCCACGATGTTCGCCACCACCTCGTCCAGCGCTCGGCAGCCCGCGTCGTCGCCCCAGTCCGACGCCCGGGGGGCAACCGCCGGCAGCCCCTCGAACGCCTGGATCAGCGCATCCTCGTGCCCTCGGGGGTCGGCGATCCGGATGCGGTCGCGCGCGTCGGCGAGGCCCAGCCACAGCACTCCGTCGCCGAAGTTCACCCGCCCCGCCAGCTCGACGGACGCGTGGGACAGGCTCGAGTTCAGCACCGCGGCCAGCGCCCTCACATCGACGCCGGGACGCGGGGTGACCGGATACAGCTGCTGGTCGGCGAACACGGGGGCGTCGAACAGCGGCTGCCGGAACCGGTCGTGGTAGCCCTTCACCAGGACCAACCGGGCCGGAGGCTGCGGCCGCAAGCCGGCGTCGGTGCGACCTCGCTGCTCCATCCACGCCGCGAGCCCCGGGCCCGCCCCCGGCTGCACGATCACCCTCGTCGTCAGCGACTCGACCGCCACCCGCGCCCCCGGCGCCTGCCGCGGCGACTTGATCAGCGGGGCCAGACACTCGGGCTCCACGCCGGAGTCGGCGGGCGGATAGAAGAAGCGGTTGTCGTTGGTCGTAAATCCCCGGCGGACCGTCGCCAGCTCTCCCAGGGGCACGAGCCGACCGCTCGCCGCGCGCCAGCAGTCGGGCTCCCGCAGCACCGGCCCCCAGGGACCGTCGGGCAGCTCGTCCTGGCGCAGCGTCCGCCGAACCGTGGGCGACCCCGGCAGGGCCTCGTCCACCGTCGCGAGCTTCACCGTCGACGCTGCGCGCGCTCCGGCGTCGTCCGTGCGTCTCGCCACCAGCAGCATCGTGTGCACCTTCGCGCCGGGGAACCAGCGCTCCGCCCAGGACTCGACGATCCACTCGACCGCCCAGTCGCGATGCAGCGCCGCCCGCACGTCGGCGCCGTACCCGACGTCGAGCCAAGCGTTGCTCAACACCAGCGCCAGCTGCCCGCCGGGGCGCACCCAGGCCGCGGCCCGCTCGATGAAGTCGACGTACAGGTCCCGCTTGGCCCCGCGGCGCCTCACGTACGGCGGGTTGCCGAGCAGCAGGTCCACGTCGCCGGTCGGCTCCTGCAGCAGGAAGTCCGCGCCGACGATGTGCCCACCAACCTGGGCCTGCGCCAGCTCCAGCGCCGCCGGGTCGGTCTCGAAGCCCCGCAGCTCGACGTCGCCCCACCGCCGCTGCGCACCCAGCAGGAACCGCCCCGAACCGCACGCGGGGTCCAACACCACCCGCGCCGGCTCCAGTCGGTCCAGGACGAACTGGATCAGCGACTCGGGCGTGAAGAACTGGCCGTAGCCATGCCGCTGCGAAGCCGGCACCGCCGACTCCAGCGCCGCTCCCCGCGGGTCGAGGGGCTCAGGCGTCGTCCGACTCCTGCCGCAGCTTCTGGTACTGCAGGTAGAAGAAGATCACCTCGCCGAACACCGGATAGAAGGCGATCAGCAGGCCGTCGCGCAGGAACTTCCAGAACAGCGCGCCTTGCTCGAAGTACCCCGGCTCCTGCCGCTTTGAGATGTCGTCGATGAAGAACTGGAACGGCCCGTTCATGCCGGCGACGAAGGCCAGCAGGAGCACGACGACGAAGAGGATCCCCGGGATGAACGCGGCGTAGTCGTCGGCGTAGGGGTACTTGAAGTAGGCCATCAGCCGGGCCGTGAACGGCACCGCGATGGCGAACATCGGGATGACGTTCATCGACTCCGGGTACAGGTCCAGGTAGACGCCCGTCGACCACGCCGCGAAGTACAGCGACTCGCTGAACAGCACGAGGTACAGCCACGAGACGACGTAGTGGTAGGTCAGGGCGAGGATCGCGCTCGACGCGTAGCGGGGGAACGGCGAGTCCGGCTCAGGCAGCTCGTTGAAGTGGATGAGCTTGGCGAAGAACGTCTTCCACTCGCGCCGGTAGGCGTGATCGCGGATGAGGTCTTCGAGCAGCCGCACCGAGTGCAGGTTCGTGATGGTCTGGGTGAACAGGTTCGTCACCGTGAACACGACGACGATGCCGATGCCGATGACCGCCACCGCCAACATCCCCAGGACGAGGTCGTTGACGGCGTCGAGGATCTTGAAGAAGCCCAGCACCGGGTTCATCTTGTGAACCACGAGGTTGTAGAAATACAGCCACGCGACGGTGACGCCGAGGCTCACCATCAGGGTCGTGGTGGCCGCCTTCAGGCGTGGGTCCGGCGCCTCGGGGGAGCCCGACTCGTTGGGGGGCTTCGGCGCGTCAGATGACATTCTTCAGCCCCTCGCTTCCCATGAAGAGGAACGCGCCCATCGTGGCGACGAAGACCGCCGCCCACAGGCCCCGCTTCCAGCGCCAGAGCTGCACGCCGTCCAGGGGCGCCAGGGGGAAGCACTGGACCATCGGGTAGATGAGGAAGGCATCGGACGCCAGCAGGAGCCAGCCGAGCGTGCCGCCCGTCGCCCGCCACACCGCCCAGAGCCCGACGGAGATGGCGAGGGGCACCAGCAACCCGATCAGCGACACCCTCCCCTTCTGCTCCGCGTTGCCCTCCACCACCACGTCGCTGGACAAGGGCATGTAGCTGAAGGCCCCGGCGAAGTAGAGCTGGATCGCGCCGCCGTCGGGGCCGGTCTCATGGCGCAGCAGCACCCCCTGCTTCCGGGCGACCGTCGACTGCGCGAAGTAGATGACCCACAGGGGGATCACGAAGAGCAGCGCGCCCAGCCAGATCACCGGCGAGGCCCAGGGCAGCAGGCCGGGGAACGGCGCGCGGGTGAACAGGAACTCGATGAGCGCGGCGACCGGGCCTTCGGGGCCGAGGGGCCGCTCGTCGAGGGGGGCCTGCAACCGCCCGCCGGCGGCGGCCCGCAGGTCGTTGAAGTCGTACTGAAGGTCGGTCACTTCGACGTGCAGGTCGGCGATGGCGTGGCGCAGCCGTTGTTGGCCCTCGACATCCCGGCTGCCCTTGAGCTTCGAGCGCAGGACGCCCAGCTGGTCGCGGGCCTCGTCGAGTTCGACCTTCTTGAGGTACGCCTCCTGGGCGGGCTGGGGCCGGGCGTTGGCGAGCTCGGCGCGGCGTTCGGCGGCCGCTTCCTCGGCGGACGCGGCCTGCTCCGTCGTCATCAAGTCCTCGAACGGCTGGCCGAAGCCGATGACGATCACCCACGACGCGTAGAGCAGGCCCGACGCGGCGAGCAGGCTCTTGCGGTTCGAGCGCGCCACCACCGCCGGATCCCGAGACTTCTCGGCGCCGGGCCGGCCGAAGGCCGACTTGAAGATCGACGCGAAGAGGTTGCGGGTGGCGACGCGCAGCGCCCCTTGCAGCGCCCCCTTGACCCCCGCGCGCAAGCCCGCCCGCGCGCCGGTCCGAATCATCGTGCGCAGCACGGTCCGGGACACGGTTCTGAGGACCACCGCCAGCGCCAGGGTCGCCCCGGCTGCGCCCTCTAGAACGGCGCCGTGCTCCGCCGTGAACGAGTCGTAGCCGTGCTGGACGAGGTAGACCGGCAGGAACATCGCCAGCGCGCACACCACCACGGCGAACACCAGTTCGCCGCGGCCTCCGCCCGGTTGCAGCTCGTCGCTCACGAAGGCTCCTTTCAAGGACGGCGGAGTCTACCGAGCGCCGGCGGTCAAGGCAGCGTCAGGCCGATGTGTTCGGCCAGGAGCTGCGCCATCTGCTCTCGGCTCGCCGGCTTCGTCAGGGCTCCGTTCATGCCCGCTTCCCGGCAGCGGACGTGGACTTCGCCCACCGCGTCGGCGGTGAGCGCGACGATGGGGACGTCGGCGTAGCCGTCGAGGAGGCCCAGCCGGCGGGTCGTCTCGTAGCCGTCCATGTCGGGCATCCGGCAGTCCATGAGGACCAGGTCGAAGGCGGGCTCCGCGCCCACGATTTCGATGGCGTCGATGCCGCCGTCGGCGACCGTCACGGACAGACCCAGCCGCCGCAGCTGCGCCTGGACGACCATCTGATTCACCGGGTTGTCCTCGACGACCAGAACCCGCCCCAGGATCGGCCGGTCGACGGGCCCCGAAACGGACGGAATCCGGGGGACGCTGGTTTGGGGGGCGTCGGTCTCCACCAGGGGCAGGCGCAACCGAAAGGTCGACCCGGCGCCAAGCTCGCTCTCGGCCGTCAGGGCCCCGCCGAGCAGCTCCGCGAGTCGCCGCGCGATGGACAGCCCCAGACCGACGCCGCCGTACCGTCGGGAGGCGGACGCATCGACCTGTTCGAAGGGCTCGAAGATGGAGGCCAACCGGTCCCCGGGGATGCCCGGGCCCGTGTCCCGCACCTCGAAGTCCAGGTGCTCCCCGACTCGCACGAACACCACGACTTCGCCCTGGTCCGTGAACTTGATCGCGTTGGCGATGAGGTTCACGAGGATCTGCCGCAAGCGATACCGATCCGTCAGCACGCCGGCGGGCAGTTCGTCGTGCTCGAGCCGCAGTTCCACACCCTTGTCGTGGGCAGCGGGCTGCAGCAGATCGATGACGCCGCGGACCGTGCGCAGGGGAGCCACCGGGGCCGAGTCCACCCGCAGGTTCCCGCCCTCGATCCGCGCGAGGTCGAGCACGTCGTCCAGGAGGCGCAGCAGGGTCCGGGCGGATCGATCGATGGTCTGGGCGTAGTGGGCCTGGGTTTCGGGCAGTCGGGAGTCGAGCAGGAGCTCGGCCGTGCCCAGGATCCCGTTCATGGGGGTGCGCAGCTCGTGGGAGGTGTGGGCCAGGAAGTCGAGGCGGGCCCGGCCGACCTGCTCGGCGTCCTGGCGGGCGACCTCCAGGTCCCGGTTGGTCTGCTCCAGCCGGGCGCGCGCGCGCTCCTCCAGATCGTCGAGCAGGAGCACTCCCGCGGCGCCGGCGAGCAACACCACGGAGAGCAAGGCGCTGGAGAGGCGGGGGTCGGCCACGAGCGCCTCGGACTCGAGCACCTCGAACCAGCGCGAGGGCAGCGCCGAGAGCAGCACCAGAGAGGCCACGCACCACGCCGCCCAGATCTTCGCACCCTGACGATTCGTCAGCAGGGTGGCGAAGATCGGCAGCAGCAACAGCAGGCTGACGTAGGGGCTGCGGTGCCCCCCGCTGGCGAGGAGGTATTGGACCGCGCTGAGGAAGAGCAGGCCGAGGAACTGGTCCCCGGCCATCCGAACGGTGGCGCCGACCCGGAGCAGCGCGGGCACGGACAGGTACGACAGCCCCGTCAGCAATGCTGCCAGCGCGGTTGTCTTGGCGCCGCCGAGCCACATGATGCCGGCCCACGGAACCGCGATCCCCGCTGAGATGCAGGCGAACAGCACCAACAGCCGGACCCGCTCGAGCTGGCCCCGGTCCTCGGCCACGAAGCCGGGGGGGAGGGCGCGGTCGAGCAGGCGACCGAAGCGTTCCTGGCGGGAGTGGTCCAGGCTCGTCAGCTTGCCGGAGGCCGCGGGGACGCGAAACCGGCGCCGAGCACCTCCACGGGCACGATGCGCGGCTCGGGGCTCGGTTCGGGCTCCGCAGCGAAGCAGCCGTCCATCCAGCCCAGCGCCAGGGCGACGCCGGCGCCCAGCAGGACAAGACCCAACTCCCAGCGGGCGTTGCTGCCGGTCCAGCCCTCGGTGAGCTCGCCGCTGCGGAAGCGCTTCATGGAGGCAGGTTAGGCCGCCGCCGGGCATCGGCGGACGCGAGGCGGCACAATCCCGCCGGGATTGCCTGGGGAGGCGCGCGTGGATCATCAAGTCGGGGTGCTGGGCTACGGCCGATTCGGCAAGGCGTTGTGCGGCTTGCTGCTCGACGCGGGCTTTCGCGTGCGCGCGTGGGATCCAGCGGCGCCCGTCGATCCGCCCCTGGACGCGGGGAGCCGCGCCGCCTGCGTGACCGGGCCGCGATTCGTCGTGCTGGCGGTGCCGGTGCCCGCGGTTCGCCCGACGCTGGAGGCCATTCGGCCGCTCTTGCACTCCCGCCAGGTCGTCGTGGACGTCGGCTCGGTCAAGGTGAAGCCCGCCGAGGCCATGACCGAGATCCTGGGCGACGACGTGCCGTGGGTCGCCACCCACCCGCTCTTCGGCCCCGCGTCCCTGGACCGCGGGGAGTTGCCGCTGCGCGTCGTGGTCTGCCCCTCGGAGTCCCACCCCGCCGCCTTCCGCAGCGTCGTCGGTCTCCTCCGCCGCCTGGAGTGCACCGTCATCGAACAGACGGCCCACGACCACGACCGCAACATGGCCTCGACCCACGCGCTGGGCTTCTTCCTCGCCAAGGCCCTGGTCGACGCGGGCGCGACCTTCGACTCCGAGGTGGTGCCGCCCAGCTCCCGGGGGCTCGCCCGGTTGATCCAGGCCGTGCGCGCCGACGCCGGGCACCTGCTCGATGTGCTGCACCGCGAGAACCCCTACGCGGCGGACGTGCGGCGGCAGGTGTTGGCGTCCCTGGCGGCGGTCCACGACGCCATGGAGCAAGCCACGCCGCTGCCGGCGATCCCCGACCTGGGCACGAAGTCTCCGGCCCTGTCGGAGATCCGCGACCACATCGACGACGTCGACCAGGAGCTGCTGCGGCTTCTGTCTCGGCGCGCGCGCCTGGCCGAGCGCGCGGGACGAGCGAAGCGGAAGATCGGCGCCGCGACCCGGGACCCCCGGCGGGAGGCCGAGCTGCGCCAGGACCGCCGGGTACAAGCGGCGGATCTGGGCCTCGATCCCACCGGCACCGACCAGGTCTTCGGCGCGATCCTGCGGGCGTCGGTGGCGATGCAGGAGGCCCGGGCGGCCGTGACCACTGGCGAATGGGATCCCGACGAGTAGGCTGCACCTTGTTGCTGCCGGAGGTGAATGTGCGCACCGAATCTGAAGCCCTCATCCAGGCAATCCGCGACGGCATCATCGGCCGCGACCGCGTCATCGAGGGGCCGTTTGGCCCGCGGCGAGTGACCTACGCCGACTACACCGCGTCCGGTCGCTCCCTGGCCTTCATCGAGCAGTTCATGATCGAAGAGGTCATGCCGCTGTACGCCAACACCCACACGGAGACGTCGGGGACGGGGCTGCAGACCAGCCACTTCCGGGACGACGCCCGGGTCATCGTCCACGAGTCTCTGGGCTGCGGGGACGAGGACGTCGTGCTGTTCTGCGGCAGCGGCGCGACCGGGGCGATCAACAAGCTCATCGACATCCTGAACATGCGCATTCCGCGGGACCTCGACGAGCGCCACGGGCTGTCCCAGCACATCCCCGCCGACGCCCGGCCGGTCGTGTTCATCGGCCCCTACGAGCACCACTCCAACGAGCTGCCGTGGCGCGAGTGCGTCGCGGACGTGGTCGTGATCGACGAAGACGCCGACGGCCTGATCGACCTGCAGGCGCTGGAAGAGGAGCTGGTGCGCTACGCCGCCCGGCCCTTGAAGATCGGGAGCTTCTCGGCCGCGTCCAACGTGACCGGCATCGGCAGCAAGACCGGCGAGATCGCGCGGCTGCTCCACCAGCACGGCGCGCTGTCATTCTGGGACTTCGCCGCCGCGGGGCCTTACGTCGACATCGAGATGAACATGGTGCTGCCGGGGCCCGACGGGGAGCTGGCCTACAAGGACGCGCTGTTCCTGTCGCCGCACAAGTTCATCGGGGGCCCGGGCACGCCGGGGATCCTGGCGATGAAGCGGCGGCTGGTCACCAACCAGGTGCCCTCGACGCCGGGCGGCGGGACGGTCTCCTACGTCAACAGCCTGGACCACCGCTACGTGGACGACCCCGTGCGCCGCGAGGAGGGCGGCACCCCCGACATCCTCGGTTCCATCCGGGCGGGGCTGGTGTTCCAGCTGAAGGACGCCGTCGGCAGCGAGGCGATCCGGGAGCGGGAGCACTCCTTCATCCGGCGCGCCGTCGCGTCGTGGGGTCGGAACCCGAAGATCCGGATCCTCGGCAATCCCGACAAGTGGCGGCTGAGCATCGTGTCCTTCGTCGTGCGCCACGGCGAAGGGCAGTTCCTGCACCACAACTTCGTCGTCGCGTTGCTCAACGATCTGTTCGGGATCCAGTGCCGCGGCGGCTGCAGCTGCGCGGGTCCGTACGGGCACCGCCTGCTGGGGATCGATCTGAAGCACTCGCGGGAGTTCGAGCGGGAGATCGTCAAGGGCGGCGGGGGCATCAAGCTCGGGTGGGCGCGCCTGAACTTCAACTACTTCATCTCGGAGCGGACGTTCGACTTCCTCCTGGCCGCGGTCCACTTCGTGGCCGAGCACGGGTGGAAGCTGCTGCCGCTGTATCGGTTCTCCGCCGAGTCGGGGACCTGGGTGCACCGGGACCGCACGAACCACTCGACCCTGAGCCTGCACGACCTCGCGTACACCAGCGGCCACCTGGAGTACGCGTCGTTCCGGCGGACCGCGCCGGAGTCCTTGCTCAAGCGCTACCTGATCGAAGCCGAACGCATCGTGGAGTCCGTGCCCGACGTGGAGACCGACGTCCCGGCCATGTCGTCGGGGTTCAGCTCCTTGCGGTGGTTCCCGCTGCCCGACGACGCGCGGAGCCCGGAGACGGCGGAGAACTGAGGGCGGGAGGGCTGGCTCCTAGAGCCGGAACCCCACCTGGGCGCCCGCTCGCAGCTGGAACCCCAGGCCGAACCCGACGCCGCCGGCGATGCGGATCACGAGGGGGCCGTCGCCCGGCAGCAGGTCGACGCCGCCGTCGAGGAAGCCCCGGAACGACACCGGTCCTCGCGCCTGGACGCGGGCGACGAGGGAGTCGTCGCCGCCGTCGATGGCGGCTTGCTGGGCGGCCGCCGTGGCCTCGCTGGTGGGGGTGACGTAGACGCCGGCGACGAGGGCGCCAAAGGGCTGCACGGGGCCGGTCGGGGGGTGGACGGCGACGCCGGCGCCGACGCCGGGCAAGGCGGCGACGGTGCCCAATGCCGGATCCCCGAGGTCGATGGGCGACAGGCCCAGGCTGCCGTCGATGCGCAGGTGCAGGGGGCCGACGAGGCGGACGTCGAGGGCACCGGTCACTTCGCCGAAGTGGAAGCCCTGGATCAGCGCGTACCCGCCGCCGACGGCGAGGCGCAGTTCCGGCCCCAAGGGCGTGGTGGCGGCCCTGGCCGGAGGCGCGCGCCCAGCCCAGGGCGTGATGGCGTCGGTCACGGTGTAGCCGCGACCCGGCTCCTGGATGACGGCGAGGGCGTCGAGTTCGTTGGCCGTTGCGACGTCGCGCAACCACACCGTCAGCGCGAGCTGCTTCGCGGCGTCCGAGGGACCCTCGGTCAGCAGCCAGCCGGGGCCCGTGCTCAGGCCCGACACGACCGCCACCTCGGCCGCCCGGACGTCGACCCAGGCTCCGCGCGATGCCCCGCTCTCCCACCACTGCAGGAGGTGGCGGCCGGGGAGCGCGGGCATCGACAACGCCGACCGTGCGGCGACGGGGGCGCCGTCCCAGGTCACGGCCGCGCCTTCGATGTGCTGCACGGTGAGCTGGGACGGGCGGAGCGTGTTGACCTCGCGGCGGACGTCGGCGAACAGGGCGTCGTAGCCCGTGCCCGGCGGGGTCGACAGCTGGTGGGCGGGGTCTGCGGCGAGCAGTTGGCGGTAGGCGTCCGCGGCGGCGTCGCTGCGCCCCTCATCCTGGGCGGCTTGACCCAGCAGCTCCAAGGCCGCGAGGAGCTGCTCGCGGGTGCTCGGGGACGAAGAGCAGGGCAAGCCGTCGATGGCGGCGCGGAGCAGCGCGATGGCCTTCGCGGAGGACAGCTCGTCGACCAGTTGGCGGCCCGTGGCGAGCGCGTCGGCGAGGGAGCCCGTGGGGTCCGTGGTGCAGGCCGTGAAGGTGGCGACGGCGACGGCCCAGCCGGGGGCGTCGAGGGCCAGGGGGCGGGCGTCGCCCAGCGAGGCGGAGAAGGCGGCGGCTTCCAGCGCCGCGGCGTCGGGGGCCGAGCCGTCGCCGTTCACGACGCCGGTGGCCGCCAGGGACAGCGAAGGAATGAGCAGGACGAGGGCGCGAAACATCAACGGGATCAGGGTTCCTCGGCGAACTTGAGCCGCTGCACGAGCGTATCACCGGCGGGGATGGCGACCGTCGCCCGGAGCCGCGGATTCACCCCGTCGGGGCACTGGAGGCACTCGAGCACGACGGGCGTCGCGCCGGGCGGCAGGGCGATGCCGCGCCGCGCCTCCAGCTGGGTGTAGCGGGTGCCGGCGATCGTGATCTCGAAGGGGTGATCCGCGGTGACGCGGAGGCGCCCGGGCGGGCCGGCGGGGGCGGGCGCGGGGGTGGCGGCGCGCGCGGGGGTGGCCGCCGCGGGGGCGGTCGGCTCCGGCTTCCGGGGGGTGGCCCGGGGCCGGGCCGTGGCGATGGCGGCGGGCGTCGCCGTCGGAGCGGGACCGGACGCGGCGGGGGTCGGGGTGGGGGTGGCCTCGGCGGTCGCCGGCGTCCCTTGGGGGGCGGGCTCCGGCGGTGGCTCTCCGAGCGGCGTCGGCCCCCCGGGCGTCGTCGCCGCGGCCACCGGCCCCTCGCCTCCCCGCTGCCCCAGGAACAAGCCCAACCCGATCCCGCCGGCCCCCAGCAACACCGCCAGCAGCAGCCAGAGCGGGGCCTGCGAGCTCGGCGCCGCCACCTGCCGGGTGGGCCCCGGAGGCGACGTCACCGCCGCCGGCGTGGGCACGGCCTCGGTGCGCGTGAACGGCGCCCGGCTGCTCCCCACCGACTCGACGGCAACCGTGTCTTCGGTCCCGCTGACGGGCCCTTCGCCCCCCGGCCGCGGCCGCGACGCCCGCTGCCCCAGGAACGCCGCCGTGGCCTCGTCGGTCTGGATGGTGCGACGCAAGGACTCCAGCGCCGCGACCAGCTCTTCGGTGCTCCCCCAGCGGTCTTCGCGCTCCACCGCCAGGCACTTCTCCAGGACCGGCGCCAAGGTCGGATGCAGCTGCTGGATCCGCCCCAGGGACTCCGCGGGGTCGAACATCGCCACCGAGTGCAGCGCGGAGATCACGGAGTCCCCACCGATCATCCGCTCGCCTGCGGCCGCCTCGAACAGCATCGCCCCGAAGGAGAACAGGTCGGACCGGTAGTCCAGGTCCTTGCTGCCCCGCACCTGCTCCGGGGACATGTAGTGGACCGTGCCGCGCACCTGATCCGTCGCGGTCTGCTCCGCCAGTCGGTCCTTCGCCTTGGCGATGCCGAAGTCCAGCAGCTTGACCTGCCCGTGGGCGGAGATCATCACGTTGTCGGGCTTGAGGTCCCGGTGCACCAGGCCCAGGCGCTGCCCGTCGTCGCCCTTGAGGGCGTGGGCGTAGGCGAGCCCGCGGGCGATGTCCACGTGGGCATCCACCAGGACCGACAGCGGCAACAGCTGCCCGGCGTGGCGCATCTCCTCCAGGAGCGAGCGCAGGCTCCGGCCGTCCACGTACTCCATGAGCATCGCGAACGCGCGGCCCTCGTTGGGGTGGTCCAGCTGCCCGAACCACTGCACGCCGACGATGTTCGGGTGCTTCATGCGCGCCAGCAGCATCGCCTCGTCGGCGAGCATCCGAACCACCTCGGGCTTGTTGCGCGTGATGTGCCCGTGCAGCACCTTGAGCGCGACTTCCCGCTCGAAGCCCAGGTCGCCTTCAACGACCGCCTTGTACACGGTGGCGAAGCCCCCCACGCCGAGCTCATCGACCACCTTGTAGGGGCCGATGTACAACGCGCCGCCGGTCCCGGTGTTCGACATCGGCTCGGACACTACCAGCGAGCCCTGCCCGCTCCCGGAGCCCCCGTGCCCTTCGTCGCGTTCGTCCTGCCCGTCCTGGCCCCCCGACGCGTGCCCCTCACCGTGGGGTTGCTGCTGCTGGCGTTGGGGATGGTGATCGCCGGGCCCGGAGATGCCGAGCGGGCGACGATCCTGGGCCTGAGCCCGGGCGCGCTGCCCCACGAACCGTGGCGAACCCTGACCTGGCTGTTCGCCCACGGCAGCTGGGCCCAGGCGATCGCCAGCTGGGCGGGGCTGCTGGCCGGCATGACGATGACGAGCCGCGCCATCGGGCCGCGGGGCGCGTGGGGGGTCTTGTTGACGGCCCTGACCGCTTCGACCGGCCTCGCCGCGGCCCTGCCCGGCGGCCTGTCCGCCCTGACCTGGCCGGCCCTGGGCGGCGTCGTGCCGGTCTACGCCGTGTTCGGCATGGGCGTGGTCGCCTGGTGGAAGATGCGCGAGGAGCTGACCTACCGGCGCCGGGCCGACTGGCTGGCGGGGTTCGGCACCATCGGCCTCGCGGTCACCGCGCTCGCCGCGCCGGTCATCCGCCATGCGCCGCTGCGGCCCCACCTGTTCGCGGCCGTGCTCATCGGGGGCCTGGGTGTGGCGCTGATGGAACGCCACTGGGAGCCGTCGATTCGCTGAGTCGCGAGGCCGTCAGGTCGGGAAGAGGTTCCCCGGCGCCAACAGCCCTTCGGGGTCGAACACCCCCTTGACCGCCCGCATCGCCGCCAACTCCAGGGGGCTGAACCGGTGGTGCGCATAGGCCAGCTTCACCTTGCCCAGGCCGTGCTCGGCCGAGACCGTGCCGCCGAGCTCGCAGGCCCGGCGACACATCTTCTCGACGGCGATTTCCGCCCGAGCCGCCTCGTCGGCGTCGCGAACCACCACGTTGTAGTGGGGGTGCCCGTTGCCGACGTGGCCGTAGCGCGCGATGCGCTCCAGGCCTTGCTCCTGCAGCCAGCGGTCGGACTGCTCCATGAGCCCCGCGAGGTCCGCAAACGGCACCGCCCAGTCCGTCGACACCTTCTTGCCGCCCTGACTCGCAAACGACGCACCTTCCTCGTTCAGCGTCGCGGGGACCGAGTGGCGCAGCATTCGCAGCTCCTCCTGCTGGCGCCGATCCGAAGCGACGACCGTGTCGTCGGGCAGCGCGCCGGGGCTGGTCGCGAGCAGCTCCCACCAGGCTTCCAGGACGTCCATATCCGCTCCCTCGGCGTGCTCCTGCTCGAAGAACACGCAGGCCCCGGCCTCCCGCGGGAGGGTCACCCCGCTGGACTGGGCGCGCATGATCTGCAGGCACGCCTCGTCGAGGAGCTCCAGACAGCGCGGGCGCACGGTCCCGGCGCTCCGATCCTGCTCTCGCGCCGCGCCCACGAACGCGAGCGCCCCGGTCAGGTCCTCGAAGAACGCGAACCCGGCGGTGAACGCCGGCGGCTTCGGCAGGAGCCGAACCTCGACCTTCGTGATGAACCCGAGCGTTCCCTCGGAGCCGCACAACAACGACACCAGGTCGCGCATGGCCGCGTAGCCGGCCGCGTCCTTGTCGACGGGCCGACGACGGAACCACTGCAGGCTTCCGTCGGTCATCGCGACCTCGATGCCCAGCAGCCACTTGTGGGTGGGCCCGTACCGGTACGTGCGCGCACCCGACGCGTCGCAGGCCACCGTGCCACCCAGCGTGCACTCCTTCTCCGACGTCGGATCCGGCGGATAGAACAGCCCCGCCGCCTCGACCTCGTCCTTGAAGTCACCCAGCACCATGCCGGCTCCCGCGATCGCGCGGTGACCCACCCCATCGAGCTCGAGCAGCCCCCCGAGGCGCTCGCACGACATCGCCCACCCGTGGGGCGCCAGGCCGCTGCCCGTCGTCGACGAGCGCAGCCCGCACGGGGTGACCGAGATGCCCAGGCGACGGGCCTCCGCGAGGGCGTCCGCGGCCTCCTGCGGAGACGTCGGTCGGAGCAGCCCCTCGGGCGCTCCAACCACGGGCGAGGCGTCGTGGCGGTACGCCTCCAGGACCCCAGGGTCCGTGACGAGGGCCGACTGGACAGAGCCGCTGTATTCCAACATTCTACTACTCCCGCGCGGGCGCCAAACAAGGCCCCGCGTGCCTGCGGCCGGCCATCTTACGGCGCGGAATCGAGAGCAGCTTGCGCCACCTTCGAAGAGCCTTCAGCCAAGACGGCTCAAAGGCCTCCCTCCCCCTCCCCGGCCTTCGGCCCGGTGTTGTCATGGTCGGCGAAGGCGAAGACGCCGAGCTGCGCGACATGCAGCTGGGCCAGGTCGTCAAGCTGGGCGCCGTGGCGTCCGTCGTCGTGTCCCTGCTCGACGGCACCCGCGACGCGGAAGGTCTGCTCACCGACGCCGCCTCCATCCTGAAGGAAGAGCTGAACCCCCTCGGGCTGGTCGAGCTGCTGCAGGCGTTGGATCGCCGCGCGCTCCTGAACACCCCCCGCGCCCGCATGGTCGTGGCCCAGGGCCTCGTCCGCGCCGACATCGCGGCCCTGCAGCGCCTCGCGCAGCGCCCCAAGCAGATCGAGAAGTACCAGCCCGCCGCCGACGCGACGGAGGACTCCGACACGATCGAAGAAGTCCGTCTGGCCGACGGCACCAAGTGGGGCTGCAACTCGTGCAACCGCTGCTGCAGCGAGCAGCACCTGCTGGGGCCGGTCCCCCGGGCCGAGCGCGACGTCATCCTCAAGGGGTTCACGAACCTCGGCCACGAGCGCGGATCCGATCCGAGCAACTTCGTCCCGCTCCCGTCGGCCGACGGCGAGCCCATGTACTTGCTGCGCCCCCGCGACGGGAACTGCAGCTACCTCGACTCCGACCGCAAGTGCCTCGTGCACAAGGCGCTGGGCGAAGACGCCAAGCCGTCGGTCTGCCGGATGTTCCCCTTCCGCGGCGTGCGAACGCCTACGGGCTGGGACGTGGGCGTGTCGTTGTCGTGCCCCACGGCCGCCGGCGGTGGCGGGCCCGATGCGGGCGACGAGGCGCGGCGCACGTTGTCGTCGTTGCGCGTGCTGACGGGGCTGCTCCAGGAGCTCCCCGAGGACACGCGGCTGTCCGAAGACATCACCGTCCCCTACGCGACCTACCGCGAGTGGGAAGAGCGGGCGCTGGCGCGGCTCGACGCCGAGGACACCGACCCGGCCGAAGCGTGGGTTGCCTCGATCGCCGACCTGGCGGAGGTGTGCGCAGAGGTCGAAGCCGCCGGCGACGACATCGAGCTGGACGACGCCGAAGAGCCCGACACGGCCGAAGTGCTCACCGGCGAGTTGAACATCGACGACATCGGCGACATCGACCACCTGCTGGAGGTCCCCACCGCCGCCGAGAACGCGGACACGCTGTTCAAGGACCTGGCGCTCTGGTCGGAGCTGCTGGTGGGCCTGGAGGCCGCCGATCCGATGGCCCTGCGTCGGTTCCGGTCCGGGCTCCTGCGGGCTCGCGGCACGCTGGCCTACAACGCTGACGCGGCGCCGGTCCTGGCCGAGCTGCACCGCCTCGAGGTCCGCCGCAAGCGCGTCGAGCCCGACGACGTGGGCGACGAGACCGAGCGACGCAGCGAGGACACCGCCGACGGCGAAGCGACGTCGCTGCAGGCAGCCGGCGCCTGGCTCGACCCCGACATCGGCGACGTCGCCGTGCAGCGTCGGTTCCTTCGGCAGGCCCTCATCGGCAAGCAGATGTTCGAGTTCGGGACGGTGTCCCGCGGGGCCATCGCCCTGAGCGTATTCGTGGCCATGCTGCGCTTGCACAGCAAGCCGGGCGACGAGTTCCAGCCGTCGTTCCGGGACATGTCCTACCTCGTGCACCACCCGCAGCTGACGGACATCCTCGACACGCGCGCGGTCGTGCGGACGACGCTGGTCGACCCCGACCTCCACCGGGCGATCCTCTCGACCTGACGGGTCGGCGGCCCGCCGCCGCGCTGCCTCAGCCCTCGCTCTTGCCCTTCGGCGGCCGGTGGTCGCCGGGCCGCGGTGCGCCGGGGTTCCGGCGTTTGCGGCGGTGGATGCTCTTGGGCGGCGGCTTGCGCCAGGGCTTGGCCTTCACGGGCCGGCGGGCGGGCTCCTCGGACTGAGGCGGCGGCGGCTCGGCGGACCCAGGCTCCGGCGCGCGACGGCTTGGCTCCGCGGAGGCCGGCGGGCCCTTCGCTTTCCGGGGCGCCTCGGCGGGACCCGGTCGCGGGGGCCGAGCCTTGGAGCGCGGACGGCCGGCATTCCCGTGCACGCGCCGCATCTCCTCCTCCTGCTCCATCTTCTCGCGCTTGCGGACCAGCGCGTACGGGATGTAGCGGCCCCGCTCCTTCTCCTTGGTGGGCGCGTCGGGCACCTGAACGGTGAGGTCGCCGAAGACCTGGACCTGGCAGGAGAGCCGCTCGGCCGTGAGGAAGAAGGCGTTGCCCATGTGGCCTTCCTCTTCCCACCGCATCGGGGAGATGAGCTCGGCCCCGTCGACGACCTTCACGCGACACAGCGCGCAGGCGCACTTGCCTCCGCACTGCGACGGAATGGCGACCTCGGCGCGGGCCGCCGCCTGAAAGACCGTGGTCCCGGCGCGGACCTCGACGGTGATCCCCGACGGCAGGAAGGTGACGATCGGCATGGGCAGAGCATAGGCCACGGGGCCGCGCGGAGGGCCCCGACGGGGGCTGGCTCGTGGGCCCGATGCAGGAGCCCGGTCAGCGCGGGGCGGCGTCCGCGCCGGGGCCGCGGTCCGGCCGGTCAGCCCAGGCGGGCGTCACCAACTCACCGGTGGGGCCCAACGGCAAGTCCGGGTACTCCGCCGCGAGCCCCCACCGGGCCTCGACGGGGCCGGCGGGCGCCGGGAGTCCGGCGGGCACCGCCAGGCTCTGCAGCGAGGCGGACTCGGAGCCACGGGGCGCCACCAACGCCCGGCCGACCCACGCGAGCGCCCGGCGAGACCAGGCGTCGACGAGTCGCGCGCCCAGGTCTGCGGACAGCAAGGCCCCCCGCTCGTTCACGACCACCGAGCGGCCGTCGGGCCACTCGATGCGCCACGCCTCTCCGGTGGAGGCCTGCAGCAACCCCAGCAGCGGACGAACCGGCGCCGGGGCGAGGCTGGCCCAGGTCAACAGGGCGGCGTCCTCGCGGGCGACCTGACGGCGGACGGCGCCGGGCGCGAGGGGGTCGTCGCCCAGGTGCTCGAAGGCCGACGCGCGGGCATCGCCCGGGATCGACGGCGTGTCCGCGGGAACCGCCGGGCCGGCGCCCGCGACCAGCGCGGGGGTCCCGGGGGGGAGGCCGTCGGCGGCGACCACGAGGCGATCGATGGGCCGCGGCGCCGCGGCGCCCTGGGCCGTCAGGATCCCGTTGAGTTCGGGGGCGAACCCCGCGACCGGCTGGAGGTCCACCTGGGGCGGCAAGGTCGGCTGGCGGCGGCGGCGGGCGATGTCCTGGAGGACCGCGAGGCCCGGAACCTCGACCTGCCAGCCCGTGGGCGCCGCGAGCCAGTCCCGGCCTTCTTGTGCTCGAGCCGGAAGCTCGCCCGCGAGGTCGAGCAACACGAACAGATCGACGCGCTCGGCCGGCCGAGCCGATGGGAGCAACCGCGCGGCGCCGGGCACCGCGGGCAGGGCCCCTTCCAACCCGGCGTCGGGGTCGTGGGGGGCGAGCCGGGCGTCTTCGGCGAAGGCGTCCACGCGGGGTCGCCGCCATGCGCGCGGGTCGCCGGCCAGGCCTCGGGGCAGGTGGGCCAGCTCATCGGACGACAGCCCCATGCCCGCCCACCAACGGGCGGCGCCGCCGGCGAGCCCGGGGGGAGCGACGGGGCCGGGCTCGGGCTCCGGGTCCGCGCCGGCGCCGGGCGACGGCTGCGAGCGGAACCCCACCGGCGTGACCCAGCGGCCGTGGGGGCTGGGCAAGCGCAATCCGTTGAAGGCTCCGCCCGCCGCGAACCAGGCGACGGTCCCGCCTTCGGCCGCCAGCCGCCACCACCCGGCGGCGTCCATCGACGGCCCGCCGCCCAACGGCGACGGCAGCAGCGTGGCCCCGGTGGACGTGCGCACCAGGGCGCGGCCCCAGCGCAGGGGCGATGCCTCGATCGCATCGGCGATGGGGTCGTAGAGCGCGTCGGCGATGGGGTCGCCGCCCGGGGCCTCGAAGCGCCCGCCGGTGCTCAGCAGCGGGTCCAGGGACTGGTCGACGGTGGGGTCGATCTCGGCGCCCGTGCTCCCCCAGAAGCCGACGACGTCGGCGAGCTCGCCGCCCGCCCCGCGGATCAGGTCGTACGCGAGCACGCGGCCCGCGGCCGAGGACACCGACACCGACACCGAGCCGTCCTTCTGGGATGCGTCGGGCCGGTCCTCCATCTCGACGCCGAGGCTCGCGGCGAGGGTCGCGGTCGTGAGGCCGGTCGTGCCGTCCAGGGGCGTGATCTCCACGGCGAGGTCCTGGCCGTCGACGCCGACGGTCTGCTTCGAGGGCCGGCCCAGCGGGTCCCGCGGCATCGCCCAGTTCAGCCGCGGTGCAACCACGAGCACCGGGCGCGCCATCCCGTCCCGCTCGACGCTCCAGGCCACGTCGCCCGACTGGAGCCCGATGGCGTCGCCCCACCGGTCGAGCCGCACGTCGACGCGCCCGCCGGGGCCGCTCCAGGAGGTCGCCCGACCCGCGGCGTCGCGGCCGATCTCCCAGGCATTGACGGACTCCACCCGGCCATCGCGCCAGAAGATCTCCCAGGGCCCGAGCGCGACCGGCCGGCCGGCCATGTTCCGCTCGATCTCGCGCCACTCCCGGCGGCCGCTCGCTCCCCCGAGGCGCTCGGGCACGTTGAACCCGACGGCCGACACGCGACCCTCCAGCCCGCGCCGGTACTCCCAGCCGGTGGCCGAGGCCACCGGACCGAAGCCACTGAGTTGCTCGTTCTGCCAGTCCCAGCGCCAGTCGCCGATCACGCTGGGAGCGAACCGGCCGTAGCGCGCCGCGACCCCCGGTTGCCCCGGCACTTTGATGGATCGCCAGCGGCCCAGGCGGTCCCACTCCATGAGCGCTTCACGGCCGTCGGGGCCGCGGAAGACGCCGGGCCGGCCGCTGCGCTCGTACCGCAGGCTCCACTCGCCCCCATCGGACCGAAGCCCCGCCAACCGGCCGTGGGGATCCCAGCGGAGACGCCAGGCGAGGCCCCCCGAGTGCACGACGCTCTCGGGCCGACCCGACCCGTCGGCGGGGAGGTCGTAGCGCCCGCCGTCGGCGACGGTCAGGCCCCGCAGGCGGCCCGTCGAGTCTCGGCGCAGAGCCCAGCGGCCCGACCCCCGCAGCAGCGCCGTGGCCCGCCCCGCGTCGTCCAGCTCCCGCTCCACCCGACCGGTCCAGCTGCCGTCCCAGGCCACGACGTCGTCGTCGTCCCACTCCAGTCGCAACCGGGCCGGCCCCTGCAGCTCCGACAGGTGTTGCCCGCCCCGGAAGGTCCACGCCACGCCGTCGTTCAGCTCGCTCAGCCAGCCGTCGTCCCAGGCCGCAGTCCACCGCCCCAGGGGGTCCGCATACGCCGACACGCGCCCCCCCGAACGCTCGATGACCGCGGCCCCGCCGGGCCCCCGCCACCCGCTGAGCCGGCCGCCCTCGTCGCGGCTCAAGGCCACCTCCACCCCGTCGATGGAGATCCCCTCGGGCCCCGACGGACCGGACCGCAGCGACAACACCGCCCCGCCCGGCGCCTCGAAGCGCTCCAGCCGGCCCGCCGCGTCTACGCGCACCGAGGCACGACCCGCGAGCACCGCTTCCACCGACGTCATGTGCCCGCGCTCGTCCCAGCCCGCGGTCAACGACTCGCCGCCCGAGAAGCCCACGCCGCGAATGCGCCCCCGCGCGTCCCGGTTCCGGTCCCAGGTCGCGAGCCCCGTCTGCTCGATCCCGTCCGCCGCCGCGCCACGCAGGGACACGCTCCGGCCCTCGGGGTCGGCCCAACCCTGGACCTGGCCGTCGCGGTTCGTCCGCACCAAGGCTCGCGCGCCCCCGGGGGTCTGGATCGCGTCCAGTCCGCCCTCGGCGCTCCGCTCCAGGCTCAGGCGGCGGCCTCCTCGCTCCGCCGCGACCAGGCGCCCCCCGGCCGTCCACTCCAGCCCCACGACGTCGTCGCCCTGGCGCACCTCGATGGGCAGCGGCGCCCGGGCGAAGGCGACCTCGTGCTCGCCCGCGCCGGTGACGATCCGCCGCCGGGCGACCGGATCCCAACGGCACACGCTCCGCCCCGCGGGGCCTTCGACGACCGCTTGCAGGGCGGCGTCGTCGTCGTCCAGGTCCGACACCGTGACGACGCCACGGGGACCCTGGGCTTCGGCGACGCGGCCCGACCGGGGGTCGTAGCGCACCGCGAACCAACCGTCGGGCCCCTCCATCCCCACCAGGCGTCCTTCGCCGTCGTAGGAGAACCGGATTGCGCCGGCGGGTGTGTCGAGCTTGTGCAGCACCGAGCCCAGGTACGAAAACCGGGCGGAGCCGCCCGCCGGCGTCCGCATCTGGTCGATGCGGTCCCAGCCATCACGCTGCAGGTGCAGCCGGCGGTCGCCGTCCACCTCGACCCCCACGGCCCGGCCGCCGTCGCGGACGATGGTGACCGGCGGGTAACCCGGGGCCGACACCGCCTCCAATGCGCCGTCGCGGTTGTAGGTCTCGACCCCGCCATCGGCGCGCGCGAGCAGGGTCTGGTTGCCGTCTTCGGACTTCTCCAGGAACCGACTGCCGCGCCGATCCGACCGCCACACCGCGCCTCGCGGGAGCTCGTCGGGCGGCCCCACGTACCGGCGCCGCATCTCCGCCAGGAACAGCGGGTCCGACGCCATCGCCGCCTTGAGCGCGTCGGCCCCGCCCACCGACCGGCGCTCCGCGCGCGTCGTGGAGCGGGTCCAGGATCGAACGATGCCGTCGCGGATCTGCGCCGCTTCCTGGCTCGTCGGGGGCGGGCCGGCGAAGAACGACTCGCGGTAGCCGTCGGCGTCGATGAGGACCTTGTCGCCCCAGGCGCCGTCGACGACCGACCGACCCAGGTCCCAGCTCCAGCCCGACGCCAGCTCCGGGCTGCCGCCTGAGTCCACGTGGTTGTAGGTCAGCGCGCCCAGGGCGTCGGCGGGCACGTCGCCGAACGCGAACGGCCGCAGCGTGACCACCAGATTCCCCGAGAAGACGGCCACCGCCGCGTGGTCCGAGATGGGGACATAGAGATCCTCGAGGGTGCCCCAACCCAGGGAGTCCTGGGGTCCGCGGTCGATGGCGATGCGGTCCGGGTCGACCGCGCGCGTCTCCTCCACGAGCTCGCCCTGCGACGACGCAACGCCGGCCGCGAGGAGGAGGGCGACAACAACGGGCGCGCGCATCGGCGGACTCTACGGGAGCGGGGACGGAGGCGACGGTCGCCAAGCCAACCCCGCAGCCCCCGGGTGCTCTTCCCTGCGGGGACTCAGTCCGTGCGCGGATCCCACTTGCGGGGGTACGGCACCTGACCCAGCGGGCGGACGCGGAACGTCTTGGGCCCCCGGGCGGGGACCTCCGTCGAGTAGCCACTCAGCATGCGGTTGGCGTCGTCGAACTCGACGAACAGGTACTGGTCGCCGGGAAGGTGGGTGCGGTAGTCGAGCAGGATCTGCCGGAAACCCTGCAGGAACCAGCCGTTGAGGCCGCTCTGACCCGGGAACAGCCACGACGTGTAGACCATGACCTTCGCCGAGGAGCGCGCGTCGATGACCTTGTAGAAGTCGCGGAACACCTCTTCGAGGTTCTGCCGGTAGACCTGGGTGCCGGGGCGCTGCCCCTGCCGTCCCCACTCCACCTGCGCCGTTAGCACGAGCTTGCGGTAGGGCACGGTCGGGAACTGGAGGTTCGGGACGCCGGCGCCGCTGGGGGCGGCGCCGCGCTTCGGCTTGTCTTCGATCGCCCAGGCGACATCCCACAGGTACGAGGCGCTCTTGCGTCGATCGTCGTTGGCCAACGGCGTGTAGCCGCGTCGCTTGCCCAGCCGCACGAACCGCGACTTCACGGCCGCCGACCAATCGCTCAGGCGCTCGGTGGTGTCGATCGAGCGCTCGCGCACCATGCTGGCGGCGAACTCGTCGAAGAGTAGTTTCAAATCCAAGGTGGGCTCCGGCGGGGTGCGGAAGCTAGCAACGCGTCGTTCCGGCGGGCAAGGACGGGGTGCTCTACGATCTCGGCATGCTCGCGCTCCTGCTCCTCCTGCTCCCTTGGACCGCGTCGGCGGCGGAGCTTCGCGGCCAGGTCGTCGACCCGGCCCAGGGCGAGTACGCGGCGTTCGTGCCCCTGGCGCTGTACCGGGTCGTGGGCGACTCCCGTCGCTCCTACCCGGAGCCCTGGGTTCGGGAGGACGGCGGCGACTCGGACCGCGTGGTGGGGCGGATGGAGAGCGACGCCGAAGGGCGCTTCCAGTTCACCGACCTCGCGCCGGGGCGCTACCGACTGCGAGCAGGGCCCCGCACCCTGGAGCTGCCGCTGATCGAAGTCGCGGTGCAGGAAGGCCCCCCGAAGCCACTGCGCGTCGAGGTCCCCCTGGGCGGGCGCGTGTCGGGGGTCCTGGTGTCCCCGGACGGCGAACCGGTGGTGCCCGGGTTCGTGTGGCTGGCGGGCATCGAGACCGAAGACGGGCGCAACCGGCTGGCCGGCGACTCCGGGGTCAACGGCGTGGGGGTCGATGAGCAAGGCCGCTTCTGGCTCCACTGGCTGCCGGCGGGGCGACTGCACGTGCAGGGAGGCCGACGCGACTTTGGGCTCAGCGTCCCGGTGGCCGTGGACGTGGATCAGGGCAGCCGCGAGAGCGACCTGCGGTTGGTGGTCCCCGACCAGCGCGCCGAACTGTCGTCGGTGATCGGAAACGCCGGTGGCGTCGGGGTGCGCCTCAACTTCACGCCCGATGGCCCCACGGTTCGCACGCTCGTCGACGGGATGCCCGCGCAGGCGGCGGGCCTGCGCGAGTCGGACCTGCTCGCGTCGGTGGACGGTCGGCCCACGCGCTTCATGACCGCCCGGGAGTTCGTGCTGCGGCTGCGCGGACCCATCGACTCGCCCGTGGTCGTCACCGTGCACCGCGGCGAGGAGCGCTTCGAGGCGACGATCGTGCGGGCGGAGCTGCCGCGGCGCTCCAAGTGACCCGATTCGCCATTGGCCGAAGGCTGCGCGCAAAGCTGCGACGCGAGGTGCCGGTGTGGGGCTTGACCGCGCCCGCCGATGTGGCTGCCGAGCCCGAGCCCACCGTGGTCGCCGCCTCAAGCGAGGACCAGGCCCGGGCCGAGGGCTTCCTGGACGCGGCCCGGCGCATGGAGGGAATGGATCTGGCGCGGCGACTCTGGTCGGGGCGGCTCGCCGAGGTGTTCGGGCCGCGGGTTGCCGGAGGCCTCGATGCCGCCCGGCTCGACTGGTTCGTGCGCATCGCCGGGTTCCGGGCCGACGCCCAGCAGGCCTGGAAGTCCAACCCCCACCCGTTGCTGGAGGCGTACGCAGCGGGGGTGAACGCCTGGATCGACAGCGGCGCATGGCGCGGTCGGCCCGGCTTTGAACAGCACAACACCCGGCCGCGGCTGTGGGCGCCAGCGGACTCCCTGGTGGTGGTGCGCGCTCCCCAGCGCGCCCAGGGCGAGCTGCCCGAGCCGTGGCAGAAGCTCTGGGCATCACTGCAGTCGACGGAGCTGCGCGCCCCGGGGGCGATCGGCGGAGGAGGCGGCGGCTGGCCGTCGATGCTGGAGCGCCCGGCTTGCGGGGGCACGGCACGGCTGGAGCCCACGACCCTGCTGGCCCTCGATCGCTGCGCCCACGGGAAGGCCTGGCGCAAGGTGGCAGTGGACACCGAGGACCTGACCGTGCGGGGCGAACCCATCCGCCGAATCCTGGTGCGGCGCGCCCCGGCCGGCGGCTTGCTGGCCGACCTCGACGCGGACGCGCCCCCAGACGCCTCCCCAGCCCTCGCCTTCGACCCGGCGTCTCCCCCATCGACCCCCTGGCCTGCCCTCCCGGTCGACCACCCGGCCCGCGTCGTGCCCGACCCGCGCTCCGTGCCCGCGCACCGCCTCGTCCCCCTCGTCGGCGGCGCCTGAGCAAACTCCCCGGGGG
>Ga0055584_100000759_pt1 | contig 30860 bp, 31 predicted proteins | sample OSDHelmetaG_FD_58716 | JGI IMG/M metagenome (GOLD analysis project Ga0055584, IMG submission 58716) | Pelagic marine sediment microbial communities from the LTER site Helgoland, North Sea, for post-phytoplankton bloom and carbon turnover... | ecosystem: Environmental > Aquatic > Marine >... | reverse complement strand
TCTTGTTCTTGTTCTTGCTCTTTTTTATCCTGCTGATCTTGCTGACCCTGCTGATCCTGGTTCTCTTGATTTTGCTCCTGCTCCTGTTCTTGCTCCTGCTTTTCTTGCTGTTGCTTCATGCGCTGTGCAAAGGCCAGGTTATACCGGGTTTCGTCATCAGTTGGATTTGTGCGGAGGGCACTTTTATAGGCGTCGATCGCCTCGTCGATCTTTTGACTTTGGAGGTAGGTATTGCCCAAGTTATGTAAGGCTTTTGCTTTTTTTACCGGATCACTTTCTGTCTCAGCGGCTTGTTGGTATTGCCCGATGGCATTCTCAACATCTTGTTTTCGGTAGTATGTATTACCCAAGTTGAAGGTGCCTTCGAATTGATTGGGAGCCGCGTTTAAGGAGCGTTGATACAGCTGTTCTGCTTGATCCAAATTGCCATCCATGTAGGCCTTGTTTCCATCGTACAAGTCGAGTTTTCCCTGGGCCAAGGTGAAACCAGTAAGAAGGCTAAGTGCTATGGATAGTAATGTTCTCATGTCGGGCATTACGAAGCAAACAGTTTTTCCCACCACAGTGTGCGGGTGTTTGGAATAATTAACTCGATGATCAGGAGCAGGAACGCAGGTAAGAGGAGGTACTGAAATCGGTCTTCGTAGTCTGTGTACACCCGGGTTCCGATCTCTACTTTTTCCATACGTTCTACTTCGTCAAAAATGAATCGCATACCACTTTCGCCATTGGATGCGCGAATAAAGATCCCATCGCTGACATTGGCGATTTCGGCTAGCATCTGTTCATCCAATTTGGTGACAACGGTATTTCCTTCCCTACTTTTCTTGAAGCCCACGCGTTTTCCTCCTTGATAAACGGGGATAGGCGCACCTTCTGCGGAACCCATACCAATAGAGTGGATTACGACCCCCTGCGCTGCGGCTTCTTCGGCGGCCTTCAATGAGGATTCCTCGTGGTTTTCTCCATCTGAAATCACAACGATTGCCTTGGCGGTAGGACTTTCGAAATCAAAAGACTGCATGCACAAATCGATGGCATTGCCAATGTCCGTTCCTTGGGTGGTAATCAATTCTGTCTCAATATTCCAGAGGAACAGTTTGGCGGCTGAATAATCTGTAGTAATCGGAAGTTGCACGAACGCCTCGCCTGCAAATACAACAATTCCAACGCGATCGCTTTTGAGGTATCCTAGCAATTCTTCCATACTTCGTTTTGCCCGCTTTAAACGGTTTGGGCTCAGGTCTTCTGCCAACATGCTATTGGAGATGTCAAGTGCGATCATCAGGTCGATGCCTTTTCGCTTTACCTCTTCTGTTTTTGAGCCAAACTGAGGATTCGCAATACCCAGGATAAGGGTTGCAAAAGCCAAGGTGTACACCGATAATTTGAGCCATGCCTTGGCCGAGCTCACCATGGGAATGAGCCCCGATTTCAGGTCTTCGTCGATGATTGCCTTGAGTCGCTTCTTGCGCACTTGGGTAATCCAAATCTGAAGGATCCAAAGCAATGGGATCAGCAGCAGCAAGTACAGCAGGTATGGGTGCTCAAACCTAAACATCTACAATGGTGCTTTTCAATATGGTTCTACGAAGCATTAATTCACTGAGAAGGAGTCCCAATGCGAGCAATGCTAGTGGGAAGTATTCCTCGTATTTCTTTTCGTACTGTGTTTCCTCGATGACCGTTTTTTCCATCTGATCGATCTCTGCGTAAATGCTCGCTAGAGATTCATTGTCGGTAGCCCGAAAGTACTTTCCCCCGGTAAGGTCGGCGATCTCCTCTAAGGTTTCTTCATCGATGTCAACGTCCATCATTTGGTACCGTCGACGACCGAACATGTCTGAAACGGGCATCGGCGCTTGCCCTCTGGTTCCTACGCCAATCGTATAAACTTTGACCCCAAAAGTGGCTGCGATTTCTGCTGCCGTAAGTGGAGGGATAGAGCCCACATTGTTTTCTCCATCGGTGAGCAAGATGATTACTTTGCTCTTAGCGTCACTCTCCTTCAAACGATTCACCGCATTGGCCAATCCCATCCCGATGGCAGTACCGTCCTTGATCATGCCGTTTTGCAGTTCCTCAAAAAGATTGATCAATTTGTCATGATCTGTGGTCAAAGGACATTGGGTAAAACTTTCACCGCTGTACACAACCAAACCGATGCGGTCGTTTGGCCGGCTCTGGATAAACTCTGATGCAACTTCTTTGGATGCTTCAAGCCGGTCGGGTTCAAAATCACGCGCCAACATACTGCCAGATATGTCCATGGCAATGACGATGTCGATGCCTTCGGTCTTCACGTCTTGCCAACTTGAACTGCTCTGTGGGCGTGCTAAAGCAACAATCAATGCAGAGAGTGCAAGAATGCGAAGCGCGAAAAGGAGGTGCACCAAGTATGGCTTGAATCCGATGGTGTTTCCGACGAATTGAGTTGCGGAGTATCCCATTACAGGCTGACGTTTCCAATAGCGAAAGACATACCAGAGGATCAGTACGGGTACAAGCGCAAAGAGCCAGAAGAACTCGATATGTGCAAATTCCCAATCAGCCATTGCCTTCTTCTTTGTTTTCCGATGCGGTTTCCTTCTCTTGTGGAATGAACGCTTTTACAAAACGGTCAACGGTCGTAAAGTGTCCTTCGTTCTCTTGTCCAACGGGCTTTTCTTTGGCAAACTTCACCAGGTCAGCGAGGAAAAGCAATCGTTTGATGGTGGTCCGTTCATCGTTAGTGAAATCTGGGTAACGTTGCATGGCCGTGACGATTTCATCCGTTGTCTGCTCCAAGGCCGGAATAGCGAATCGGTGCTCGATAAACTCCCGGAGGATGTCGGTAAGCTCCGAGTAATATTCTTTGATTTTCCCTTTCTGCCACAGCTCTTCCTTCCGCATGTGTTCTAATCGTTCCAGAGCGATTTCATGTGCAGGTCGACTAGGAATGACGACTTTCTTTTCCTCCACTACCTTTTCCTTAGACAAGTACAATGCAAGCCAAGTAATAAGCGCGGCCATAATGATGGCGATGGCAAACCAGTGCCAGTTTTTTTCGAACCACTCCTTCCATGCAAATGGAACCTGCTCAATATCCTTGATATCAATGATGCCCTGAGCGGTATCGATCTTGACGGTTTGTACACTTACGAGGAATGGTTCGGATGCAACGGGAGATCCATTCACTTGTCCGATCAGGGGTTCCACCGGGAAGTAGCCGGAGTCAAAGCTGGTGATGACAAAGGATTGCCGAAGGATTTTTTGATCGAGTTGCGCTCCTTCGAACGTTGTGTCGACTTTGGACCGGGAAAGTACCTCGACCTCCTTACGCAATGTGTCAGCGATGTTCGGGAGAAAGGCCGTGTCAGCGCTCGCTGAACGCAACTCAAGGGTCATTTGTATCTGCTCACCGATCAAGATTTCCTGGCGATCCGTGGTCACCGTCAAGGAGCGTTCTTGCGTCCAACCCGTGAAAGCGATTAGGGTGAGCAGAGTGAATGTGAGTAGTCTTCTCATTTCCTAGACCCCCTCATTTTAAAGAGTTTCATCAAGGGTTGAACATAATTTTGATTTGTGTACAGTTCCACGAAATCAATGCCGCTTTTGCGGAGCAGCTCCGTTGTTTCACTCAGTTTTTGTTGTCTGTTCTTCCGGTAGTTTGCGCGCACTTCGCGGTTGGAAGTATCAAGCCAAAACGTTCTGCCGGTCTCAAAATCTTGCATGGGTACCAATCCGAGGTCTGGAAGGTTGTCTTCTGCCACATCCTTTGTCAACAAGGCCACAAAGTCGTGCCGCTGCTTAGCAATGCGGAGCGGTTTCTCGTACGACTCGTCCAGCATGTCGGAGATGAGGAAAGCGATGCTGCGCTTTTTGGTCACGTTATTGAAAAATCGAAGTGCTTCTTCCAGGTTGGTCCCTTTTCCAATGGGTTCAAAATCGATCAGCTCACGAATGATGCGCAGGATATGGGTCTTTCCTTTCTTAGGTGGAATGAATTTTTCGACGTGGTCGCTGAAGAGGATGACACCAATCTTATCGTTGTTTTGAACGGCAGAAAATGCTAGAACTGCCGACACCTCAGTGATCAGCTCACGCTTGAGCATCTTTTTAGAGCCAAAATTTTCTGATGCGCTGACGTCAATGATCAGCATCATCGTGATTTCGCGTTCTTCTTCAAACACCTTTACATACGGGTGATTGAGTCGCGCGGTCACGTTCCAGTCGATGCTGCGGATAGGGTCGCCGGGCATGTATTCGCGCACTTCGCTGAATGCCATTCCGCGTCCCTTGAAGGCAGAGTGATATTCTCCCGAGAAGATCTGATTGCTCAGTCCTCGGGTCTTGATCTCAATTTTTCTAACCTTTTTAAGTAATTCTGACGTTTCCATTCGATCGCTTGAGTGGGATAGGGTTACACAAGTTTGGCAGGCCTGGTCTAAGGCACTTCCACGCGATTCAAAATTTCGTCGATGATGTTCTCGGTTGTGATGTTTTCTGCTTCCGCTTCGTACGTGAGGCCGATGCGGTGCCGAAGAACATCTTTGCTCACCGCACGGACGTCTTCGGGGATGACATAACCTCGGCGCTTGATGAATGCATAGGCCTTGGCGGCTAAGGCTAAGTTGATACTGGCACGTGGTGAGCCTCCAAAGTTGATGAGGTCTTTGAAATGCGCCATACCGTATTCTTCGGGTGTTCTTGTGGCGAACACGATATCCAAAATGTACTGCTCAATCTTTTCGTCCATGTATACCTCACGAACCACTTTTCGTGCTCTTAGAATATCTTCTGTTTTGAGGATGGGCTTGGTAGTCGGGAAGTCAGTTTGTCCTACGTTCTGGCGGATGATGAGGCGTTCTTCTTCTTTCTTCGGGTAGTCAAGCACCACCTTCAGCATGAAACGGTCTACTTGAGCCTCAGGTAGGGGGTAGGTACCCTCTTGCTCAACCGGGTTTTGCGTGGCCAGGACTAAAAAGGGAATCGGCAGCGGAAAGGTCTGATCACCAATGGTGACTTGTTTCTCCTGCATCGCTTCCAATAGGGCGCTCTGCACCTTTGCGGGAGCTCGGTTGATCTCATCTGCTAATACGAAGTTGGCGAAAATAGGTCCCTTGCGAACCGTGAATTCATCCTTCTTGACCTGATAGATTTGCGTTCCAATGAGGTCGGCGGGAAGGAGATCCGGAGTGAATTGGATGCGACTAAAGTCGGCGTGAATCGTCGATGAGAGCGATTTGATGGCGAGGGTTTTTGCCAAACCAGGAACACCTTCTAACAACAAGTGTCCATTGGAAAGCAGGCAAATCATCATGCGATCGATCATGTATCGTTGACCGATGATTACACCTTCCATCTCTCGGTTGATCAATTCGATGAATGAACTTTCCTTTTCAATCTTCTCGTTCAATTCCCTGATATCTGTTGCTGTTTCCATTCTTCGTTAATTTTCAACAATGATTTTCCTTCTGAGCCACGCGAAAATCCTAATAAAGCACCCCGTTCTCAGGACATCTGCTGTTAAACAATGTTAAGAACTATTTCGCTCTGTAAGCCTTGTGAAACCTAGGGTTCTGTTACTTTTCAGATTCAATTGATTTGTGAAATTTAACACTTGATTATGTCCGTGAACCAAGCTCAAAACATCTCCTTTTCAGAAGTCATCAATCACGTCAGAACCTTCCATGATGCTTTTGCCATCAAAAACAATGAGACGCCGACCGCTGACGTGGATGACAAAACCATTTTATTGCGCTATAAGTTGATGCGTGAGGAAAATGAGGAATACTTGGAGGCTGCCGAGAAGGGAGACTTGGTAGAAGTGGCTGATGCCCTTGGGGATATGCTGTACATACTATGTGGCACTATTCTCAGCCATGGTATGCAAAACAAAATAGCAGAAGTGTTTGAAGAGATCCAACGAAGCAACATGAGCAAGTTGGACGTCGATGGCAATCCGATTTACCGAGAGGATGGGAAGGTGCTGAAGAGCGATCAGTATTTTAAGCCAAACATCAAGAAGATCTTAGAAAGCTAATCAGCGAGAACGCTGCTCGAGCGAATCGCGCAGGTGGAGCATCTTGAGGGCTGTAACTGCTGCTTCAACCCCTTTGTTTCCATGTTTCCCGCCGCTTCGCGCGCGGGCTTGATCCATGTTATCATCCGTGAGGACACCAAAAATTACCGGCACTCCTGTTTCGATGGAAACGTCCTTGATGCCTTGTGATACAGATTGGCAGACGTAGTCAAAGTGTGCAGTTTCACCGCGTACTACTGACCCGAGACAGATTACAGCATCCACGTTTAGCTTTTCAATTGCCCACTGGGCTCCCAGCGGAAGCTCAAAACTTCCTGGTACGGTCATCGATTCAATGTTATTGCCGACAATATGTGCATTGATAAGCAGATCCATAGCGCCGTCATACAGGCCATCTGTGATTTCCGTATTCCACTCGGCCTTCACAATGGCTATGCGCCAATCAGGGTTGACCTTAGGAAGGTCCTCGAATTCAGATAGATTTTTGTTCTCGGTGGCCATTACTCTCCAGCGAGACCTTCAGCTCGCGCGATGAACTTCTCAATGAGCTGTCCCTCGTTGCTGCCGGGGTAACCTTCTTTGATGCGATTGTAAAGCGCAAGTGCGTCGCTGTAATCGCCAACCTCTTCATGCGCACGAGCGGCTTTCATGAGGTATACAGGAGCGGTAAGCTCATTGTCAGTGTGGTCCACGGCACTCATGTAATAGGAAATCGCCTTATCCACTTCTCCTAACTCCATGTAGGCATCACCAGTAGCTCCGTATGCAACGGCACATACCATGATGTCCTTACAGTCGTAATCCTCGAGATACTCGATAGCATCTTCGTACTGTCCAAGTCGTAAATAACTGATTCCAACGTAGTAGTGAGACAAGTTGGCCGCTTCGGTAATACCGTATTCATCGATGATGTCCAAAAATCCATAGGCCACGTCGCTGCCGTACAAGGCTTGGTCTAAACTGTCGATTCCGAACGCTTGCTGAGCTTGCCACATTTGCTCGCTGGCCTCAACCTCTTGGGGCTTGAGGACAAAGTTCTTATAGGCAAAGAAGGAAAGGAGCATCAGAACGATGGCACCAACGATGATGCTAAGGCTCTTCTGATTTTCTACTACCCAATGCTCTGTTCTACTGTAAACCTGTTCAACGTCTACAATAATCTCTTCTTGATCTTTCGCCATGCCTTAAAAATGAGGCTGCAAATATATTTTTAAAATGAATCATAGCAATGAGACAATTCATGGGGCAATTTCATGATTTCTATTTCCTAGCTTCTGGCTGCTGGCTTTGCTTTGAATAAGATGCTCGCTTTGAAGGAAAGTATTCTGCACAGTGCATAGATTTGTGGCATGCATCTCTCAGAGCTCAGTGTTGTCAATTTTAAGAACATAGAAGACGCCTCCGTCTCTTTGGCTGAGAAAGTCAATTGCTTTTTGGGAAATAATGGAGCTGGCAAGACCACGATGCTCGATTCCATTTACTATTTGGCTTTTTGCAAGAGCTTTTTCAATCCCATTGATTCGCAGAATATTCGGCATGACCATGAATTCTTCGTGATCGACGGAAAGTTTGTCTTGGAAGGAGAGGAGGAACGCATTTTCTGTGGACTCAAGCGCAACGAGAAGAAACGCTTCAAGCGCAACCAAAAAGAGTACAGCAGACTCGCAGATCATATCGGAGTGATACCCTTGGTAATGATCGCTCCGAGCGATGGCGAGCTGATCCGGGAGGGAAGCGACGTGCGGCGCAAGTTCATGGATGGCATCATCTCCCAATACAACAAAGGCTACTTAGACACCTTATTACAGTACAACCGGGTTCTCGCTCAGCGCAATGCACTGCTTAAGCATCAATGGATAGAGGGAAAGTTCGACTCCACGAGTCTAGACGTGTTTGATGAACAGCTGAGCGGACTTGGTAACGATATTCATGCTGAACGGGTAAGATTCCTCGAAGGCTATCTTCCCATCTTCTCCAACTTTTATCAACTCATCTCAGGCGGCGCCGAAGAGGTGAGCATCCAATACGGAAGTCAGCTGAGCGAGAAGCCATTGCTGGAGTTGCTGCAGGAAGCCAGAAAAAGAGATTACCGTGCCCAATACACCACGCAGGGCATACACAAGGACGATTTGGAGTTTACCATTGGGAATTACCCCATGAAGAAATTTGGAAGCCAGGGGCAGAAGAAGAGCTTTGTTACGGCGCTTCGATTAGCTCAATTTGATTACCTCAAGGAATTGAAACAACGCAAGCCGATTTTACTGCTGGACGACATCTTTGATAAGTTGGACGACAACAGAGTAGCCGCCCTGATGAAGCTTGTAAGTGAGGAGCATTTCGGTCAGATTTTCATCACCGATGCCAACCTGCACAGGGTCCCAGACCTTTTTAAGGATGAGAACGTGCCGTTGAAAAAATTCCGTGTCGACCAAGGACTAATTGAGGAACTTTGAGGTATGTCCAGATCGTATAAGCGAAAGAGCAATCAAGAAAGTCTAGGCGATGCCATCAACCGCATGTTGAAGGTCTATCGTTTGAAGAGTGGCCTTACGGAGACCATTCTTAAAAGCGACTGGGAACAGATTGTGGGCTCCCTCATTGCGACGCACACCACCGACATCCTGATCAGAGGGAAAAAGCTCATCATAAAGGTGAATTCTGCAGCGCTCAAACACGAGCTTTATTATCAACGGGAGGACATTTCTAGGAACGTGAATGACCACCTCAAAGAAGAGCTGGTAGAGGAAGTACTCGTGCAATAAGTCGCGGCTGTTTCTGCCAACCTGAACCAATTACCAACTCCAGAGTCTTTTTGAACCAAGAGTGCTTTGTTCATACTTTCATGGGCAGTGCTTCGATCCGCGGGACTGTTTCCTTCAATTTTGATCCATGGCCTTGAACTACGTTTGGGTTTCTTTTTTTCTGATCGCCTTTGTGGTGGCGGTTATCCGCTTTGTCATCCTAGGCGATACCGAAATCTTTTCCCTGATGGTGCAAAGCACCTTCGACATGGCCAAGACTAGTGTGGAGATAGCGATCTACTTGATTGGCGTGATCTCTCTATGGCAAGGAATCATGAAAGTTGGGGAAAGTGGTGGAGCCATTCGCGTGCTTACCCGTATCGTATCCCCCTTCTTTAGCAAGCTATTCCCCGAAGTGCCTAAAGACCACCCAGCGGTCGGGGCGATGATGATGAACTTCTCTGCCAATATGCTCGGGCTAGACAATGCAGCGACCCCCTTGGGGTTGAAGGCGATGAATGAATTGCAGGAAATCAACCCGAAGAAGGAGGAAGCATCGAATGCGATGATCATGTTCATCGTGCTCAACACATCTGGCCTTACGGTGGTGCCAGTGAGCGTTATGGCCATTCGTGCAGCTCAAGGAGCGGCCAATCCTTCCGACATATTCTTGCCCATCTTGCTCGCAACATATTTTGCCAGTTTGGGTGGATTGATAGCGGTTTCCATTAAACAACGCATCAACCTGTTTCAGCCGGTGATATTGGCGTGGTTGGGAGGGATCACGGCTATGATCTCTCTAGCCTTGTACTATCTCTCAGGATTGGATCAAGAAACTACAGCAATCGTCGGAAGCGTAGTAGGAAACAGCATCATTTTGACCATCATCGTCGGCTTTTTTGCGCTGGCTGTTTGGCGTAAAGTAAATGTCTACGAAACCTTTATTGAAGGGGCCAAGGAAGGGTTTAACGTGTCGGTGAAAATCATACCATACTTGGTTGCAATGCTTGTGGGTATAGGCCTTCTGCGGGTGAGCGGAACGCTCGACTTCATCGTAGAAATGATCGGCGCTTTCTTTTCGTTGTTTCTCGAAGACACGCGTTTCGTAGATGCCTTGCCTACCGCTTTAATGAAGCCGCTTAGCGGTAGTGGAGCTAGAGGAATGATGATCGAGCAGATCGACAACTTTGGTGTCGACAGCTTTGTGGGTCGGCTGGCCAGCGTCTTCCAAGGTTCTACCGAGACTACTTTTTACACCCTAGCTGTCTACTTCGGATCTATATCCATCAGCCGCACCCGTTATGCCTTAGGGGCTGGATTGTTTGCAGATCTCTGCGGCATTGTAGCCGCTATTGTGATTGCATACGTTTTCTTTGGCTGATTCGTTAAAGGTCAAATTCAGATTATGCGTTTATCCCTCAAAGAAGTTCCAGTATTGTTGCTGTGCGGTTTGCTCTTTTGTTCTTCCAGTTGCAATAAGGACGAAGACATTCCAGCCTGTATCAAAAAGGAAATCGATGCCAGTGTCCCAATCGGAGAGATCGAATTGGTTCGGGTGGAGCGCTATGAGTTCCAAGATGAGAAGGTGTACGTTTTCAATTATGAGGGAGGTGCCGATTTTCAAACCCCCGTCTTTGATGAAAATTGTAACTCGGTTTGCGCGTTAGGTGGATTCGCCGGCATTACGGAATGCCGAGAACAGGAATTCTACGGGAATGCTACCCTCGAAGAAGTGGTATGGGAGAAATAGCCATTGAACAAGGCATTACTCCTACCTCGATAACTCTTCGCTAGTACCACGTTAAATGCACTCGGAACTCAAATCCTGAATTTGAGAATACATAATTATCAGGATAAGGATCGCCGTTCGTTGGAACCAAGTTCTGAGGAATGAACGGAAATTCGATCATCAAATCGTTTGGCTGACAACTCTGGTCATCTTGATCAAACAGAGAGATGAAGTATTGATTGCTTAACGGAGTCAGTGTAAACGGAAATCCAGTTGAGTTTTGATACCAAACAGGAAAAGCGTCAATGTCAGAGAAAAACCCTGAATTGAATAGCACTTGGGTATTATTCGCAATCGAAAAGAATACATCAGCCGGCGAGTTATCGCAATCTGCGTCCCATCCTGTACCATTCGGATCGACTGGTGGAAAATCCAACAATTCAATTTCATCGATGCGTAAAGCGCTCGGGGCATTCGGAATGCTTACGTACTGAGTGTAGCTGTCTTCACCATATGGATTGGTGACGGTCAGCTCTACAGTATACGAACCTGATCCATAAAAGACGTGGTAAGGGTCTACCTCGCTCGAATAAAAACCATCTCCGAAATTCCAATCAAATGTCGTTGCATTGGCCGAAAGGTTTTCGAATTGAATACCCATGGGCATGAAGTTACCTACGTTTTGGGCCACGAATGTGGCGGTAGGCGGGTAGGGGTCAATCACACTGATTTGCTCAGTGGCCTGTGAGCTATAGTACGTGTTTGAGGCAGTCAAGGTCACTGTGTAGAGCTCCGCATTCGTAAAAGTGTGGGTAGGGTTCTCCTCCGTTGAACTTCTTCCATCTCCAAATTCCCACAAGAACTCGTCAGCAAAGGAACTTGTATTGGTGAATTGCACCGCGCATGGGTTTGCGCAGGCGAGAGAATCTACCGTGAATTCAGCCACTGGAAGATGCACAATTTCTACATTAATCGAGGAACAACTGGTCTTATCCTCTTTGCGTGAAAACGCACACATATTAATGTTGTACGTGCCAACTTGGGTGTAGGCATGCACTACTGTTGCTGTATTGCTATATGAAAGTTGGGTTCCATCTCCTAGGCCCCACTCGTAGTAACGTCCTTTTTGGCTGCAATTCTCAAATGAAACGGAAGCATTGACGGGATATACCAAAAATTCGGTGTCGATGCAAGCCGTAGGTTGACGATTACACGATGAAAGGAACAGACCAAACGTAGCGATGAGAAGGAAAAACAAATTCTTCATGATGCGAAATTACGGTATCTCTATACAGATAGGTGCTTAGCAGATAGTATGCCAGTAAGTAAAATGCGGGAATAAATCGTATACACTAGCCTTCAACGCCGCTTACGAGGGTCATTTCATCCACCAAGTGTTTCGCGCCGGCGAACTTATCCATGATGAAAAGTACGTACCGAATATCAACGGTTATGTTGCGGCAAATGCTTGGGTTGAACATGATGTCACTCATCGTGCTTTCCCACGTACGATCGAAGTTGAGTCCGATCAGATATCCGTTTGCATCGATGACAGGCGATCCGCTATTGCCTCCGGAAGTGTGGTTGCTCGCCACGAAGCAAACACGCATTTCACCCGTTGAGTGGGCATAGCGGCCATAATCTTTACTGGCATAGAGTTCCTTAAGCTTTGCAGGTACTTCGAATTCCTCACTGTTGGGGTCTTCTTTTTCGATGACGCCAGCAAGGGTCGTGTAGTAGGCATACTCAGCACCATCAAAGGGTGCATAGCCTTCCACTTTTCCAAACGTAATGCGCAAGGTTCCATTGGCATCTGGTGAGTAGGTGCGCTCAGGAAGAACCTCCATCTGCGCTGCCATCCACAAGCGCATCAGGCTGTCTCCTTGGGTGACGTATTCCAATAATGCGGGTCGGGTGCTTTCATAATAATGCGCTGCAATCCGTTTTGAAAGGGCATACGCTGGATCCGAAGTGATACCCTTGAGCTTTTTGCGCTTGAAGTTATTGAGCAAATCAAGCACACGGTCCTCGCTCACGAACATGCTCTTTTCGTAGAGCTGATCTACAAACTCCATCAAGGATTGCTTTTCGGACTTGATACCTGAGAGGAAGTCTGCATCGGGTTGATCCTCAATGAAGAAGGCAATTTGTGCTTTCATGATGTCCTTATCCACTTGGGCATCGTAGTTTTTGAAGTAGCCTAATTTGTCTTTGGTCTCCTCTATCCATTCGGCGATCTGTGTATCCGTGACAGTGGCGTCTTCACTCATTGAAACCAAGTCGCGAAAGCGCTCTACAAAGCGAAAGATTTCAGGACCCATGTAATAAAACTCGATGAAGTAGTTTCTGCTCACCATGAAGGGGAGTTCTTTTTCTTCTACCGCTGCAATTTCTTCGATCAGAGTGTTGTAACTGGCACTCCAGGTATCATGGCTGGCTATACGCTCCATGAATAATGCCTCCAGTGAGTCTTTCTTTTCGAGTGCTCGGTGCCTTGTTAACCCTTTCGATTGACCAATCCATTTCTTGTAAGCATTGCTGATCCGACTTTGCTTGGCCGCGTATTGAATCGAGGTAAGCTCATCCCTGCGCATGGCCTCGTCAATGACCGAAAGGGAAGCTTCGCGCATTTTGAGACGCAGGGGATTGATAACCTCCAAAACATTTTCTACCTCAGCCTCTGTGATGTAGTTTTCTGTCGTGCCTGGAAACCCATAGACAATGGTAAAATCATTTTCTTCCACACCTTGGATGTTCACTGGGAGGAAGTGTTTAGGGCGATAGGGTACGTTCTCTTCACTGTACTCTGCAGGCTTATTTTCCTCGTTGGCGTAAATCCGGAAGACAGAAAAATCGCCCGTATGCCTGGGCCACACCCAGTTGTCTGTATCGAAACCATACTTTCCGATGGATGAAGGAGGCGCCCCCACCAAACGGATGTCTTTGAAGATTTCGACGATGAATAGTAAATACTGATTACCGTGGTAAAAAGGTTTGATGTATACATCGAACCCAGTCTCTTCTTTGATTTTTTCAATCAATCCTTCGGAGCGTTGCTTGATCTGTTCAGAGCGTTCTGCTTCGGATGCGTCTACTGAAACTTCGCCAAGCAGTTCATCCGTTACATCACGAATTTCTTGGATGATACTTGCATCCATGCCTGGATTGGCTAATTCTTCACTGAGGTCCATGGCCCAAAATCCGTCTTTTAAATAGTTGTTTTCAAGGGAGCTATGCGCTTGAATCCGACTGTAACCACAATGGTGGTTTGTCAATAGAAGAGATTGGTCGCTTACGAGCACGGAAGTGCATCCACCGTTGAAATGAACCACGGCGTCTTTAATGGACGATTGGTTAATGGCATACAGGTCACTTGGATCGATTTTCATGCCCATGGCCGCCATGTCATCCCCCACGAGTTGCTTGATCATGCTGGGCACCCACATTCCTTCTGTGGCATGGGAAGATTGGAGTAAAAGAACACTGATTACTAAAAGGATTGACCGCTTCATCGCCGAGGTTTTCTTGAATTCACTTCTAAAAAGAGGTGCAAATGAAGCATATTTGTGGCAGGATGTAAACTCCTAATCGAACCTAATTGAACCATTCATCATGCGCTTTTCATTGTTTGTTGTAGCTTTTATTTTTTGTGTTTCGACCGCTAGTTACGGTCAGTTTATCATGCCCGAACACAAGGGTGAAGTCGTAGGTACAGCTGTTCAGTCTGAAGTGAACAGCGCAGTTTTAAAGGGGGTCGTTGAACCGTCTAACAGACCTGAACGGCCGTGGATGAAGTCCATCAATAAGCTGGTTTCGTACGAACATGGTGCACCTTCAGATCTTAAGAAACACAAAGAGCGAATGAATGCATTGAAGGCTGAGGCGGCAATTGAAGAGGATGCACATTCATCGTCTCGGGCAGCCGACCCAATCCTTGGCACCAACTTTTTGGGAAACAACTTTTCCCAGTCTACACCAACCGACAATTGCCTCGCGATCAGCGATGGTGGAAAGATCGTCAGTTCTGACAACAGCACGATTGCTTTTTACAATGACAATGGATCGCCGATCATGCTCAATGAGACGCATGATGACTGGTTTGCCGATATCGCATCATCGCTTTACCTGTCCAGTGGAATTTTCGATCCACGCGTGATCTATGATCCGGTGAACGACCGATTCATTTTCGTAATACTGCACGGTTCCAGCGCAACGACCAGCAAGGTCTTGGTTTGTTTTTCGACCACGAACAATCCTGCAGATGCTTGGAATGTGTATGAATTGCCAGGTAATCCATTGAATGATTATAGCTGGTTTGATTATCCAAACATTGGCATCTCGGAGAAGGACTTGTTCATCAGTGGCAACCTGTTCTATCCAGGAGGAGGTTTTAACCAAACCGTTGTCTTTCAGGTCGACAAACAGGCTGGATACGATGGAAACAGTATTGATTACGTGAACTATAACAATCTGCCGAATGGAAATGCATCATCGTTTACCGTAGTGCCAGCAAGCTATGGACAAGACGGAGAGTATGGACCTGGGATTTACTTATTGAGCAGTCATTGGTGGAACAGCTCTTTTCTCAACCTGTATGAAATTACCGATAGCCTAGGAGGAAATCCTTCACTCAATTTAAACGCTTCTGTTTCTGTCCCTAATTATCAGGCCGCAGGTGATGCGGTGCAATTGGGTAGCACGGAATTATTGAATACCAATGATACGCGCATGCAACATGCCTTTTACCTGAATGGAATCGTCCATGCTGTGCATCACGTCAACTACAGTGCAGGTTATGCGGGAATCGCATATTACCGAATTCCAGTCGACAATGTAACGGCAACCCAAAGTGAGCGTTTTGGTCAAAGTGGACAGGATTACGCCTTTCCGTCGCTAGCGTCGTTCGGTGAGGAAGAGATTGATCAAGGCGTCATCGTTTCATTTTTGAGTTCTTCTAGCTCGACCTACCCTGGTATGAAGGCGGTGAATTGTGATAACCTAATGGAATGGTCAGACGCCATTACCGTGAGAGCAGGAGACAGTTACATCGATCATTATTATGTGAATACTGTGGAGCGATGGGGCGACTATTCTGACCTTCAACGACGACACAACTCGGATTCAGTAGAAGTCTGGTTTGGTGGATGCTTTGGCCCAAACTCACACGTTTGGAATACATGGATCGCACAAATCAATGGCACCTATGAACCTGCGCCTTTGCCTATTGCTGATTTCTCAGCAGATACCCTTGAAGGATATCAAACGTTGACGGTACAGTTTAGCGATAGCAGTCTCAATGATCCTGACAGCTGGCAATGGTACTTTGATGGAGGAAATCCTGCAACTTCGATTTACCAATACCCGCTGGTAAGCTTCGCGGACACGGGTAAGTTTGATGTGAAGTTAGTCGTGACCAATGAATTTGGTTCGGACTCCCTGACAAGGGAGAACTACATCGATGTTTGGACAACAGACACAGCTCCGGTTATACCAGCTGGCGTAAGTGCTCGTATGGCTCAAAAGGATGAGGTTTCTGTTTTTCCTAATCCTAGTATGTCGTATGAACTCATCAACATAGATATTGACAACCCTGCATGGTCATCGGTTGTGGTAGAAATCAAAGACGTACAAGGTAGGATGGTCAAGCAGCTTTATGCAGATGATATGAAGCCAGGTGTGCATCGCCTAACGTTCAACAAATTAGCTCTTGATCCAGGACATTACGTTGTTCAGGTGAGCCGAGAAGGACAGATTACGCAGTATGAGAAGATCATTGTTCAGTAGCATTTTAGCGCTTTTACTGTGCGATGCATCCTGCGGTGACGGCGATAAAAAAGTCCTAGAATCCCAGAGTGAGGCAAAGCCGAACGAAGTAAACAGCGCTCCGGCACCTGAAAAAAAATCGGTTGCTCCTTCCGCGCATGGAAGTACCTCGCCGGCGGATAATAGCAGTGCTTCGGAAGAGCCCAGTGCGCAAACAAAGGAAACGCAAGAAGAGGCACCCAGCCACGGCACCCCGGATGATGGTAAATTGGATAGCCTTAAGAACAGCTACCCTAAGAAAAAGTGAAGCTTTAGAGGGTCAAAGGACCGTGGTGGAGGGTTTCGACTGCACCGCCTTTCTTGATCAGCTTGCAGGGTTCAGAGGAGATAAGTGTCCACGCTTCACCCTCTATTTTCAAGGCACAGCCTTCGGGAAGGCATAATACGGGTGTCTCATTCACCGCACTGTACTCAAGTAATCGTTGTAGCCGGCTTTCTCCTCCATGGCCTTGGATCGTTTGCTCCGTATAATGCGGATTGATTTGGAGATCAATCAGTCCAAGCCCGTCAAAACTTGGTGGCTCCATGATCGGCATGTCGTTGGTGGTCTTGATGCTTTGACAAGCCACATTGGAACCTGCGCTCCATCCGATATAAGGAGTTCCTTGCTCGATTCTTGTGCGAATCGGATCAACGATTCCATTCTTGTACAATTCGGTGAGCAGTTTGAATGTATTTCCACCTCCTACTAGGATCGCTTGTGCCTCATTTACGGCCTTTACGGGGTCATCGTATGCATGAATCGACCGCACCTTGATTCCGATCTCCGCCAAAGCTTCGCGGACCATTTTTTCGTAATCGTCATAGGAAAAGGTCACCGCCGCATAGGGGATGAACAGGGCTTCCGTTCCTTCTGGAAGAAATCGTTGGATGAGTGGTTTCGGCCAATCGAGGTACGGGTGTCCTTTGATGGTGGAATTACTGAGCAGGAGAAGGTTCATTCGTATTGTTCTTTACATGAGCGGTAAGCCCCAAATGTGAAACATTTTACACTTTTGGACAAAACCAATGCACTATGAAACTTGGATATGCACTTATTGTACTCGCACTAACTGGATTACTTTCCAGTTGTGGGGAAAGAATTGAAGGAAACGGCAACGTTGTAGAGGTCAGCCATGAGCTGGATGCTTTTGATGAGGTTGAGATTTCGGGTGTTTTTCAAGTTGAATTGATAAAGGGCGGAAGCTCCATTGAAGTGATCACCGATGAGAACCTGCACGAGCATATTTCCATCGAGGTTGAAGACGGCGAGCTATCGATTGATACCGAAAACAAATTTTTAGAAGCTGAAAAACTCCTGCTTCGCATCCACTATAAAGACTTGAAGGAAATTGAAGTTTCTGGCGCCATCGAAATTTCTGCGGACGAAACAATCAATGAAAAATCGTTCGAGCTAGAAGTTTCTGGGGCATGTGACGGTGCGCTTGATGTGAATGTGGATGAGCTGATCATTGAAATTTCGGGTGGCGGCGAATTGGAGTTGACGGGCAAAGCAGATGAAGTACACATCAAGATATCAGGGGCCGGAGAAATCGAAGCTTCCGAATTAAACGCGAAGCGAGCCGACATTGATATCACGGGGGCTGGCGATATCGAGATAGCGGTTTCTGATCGACTCAAGGTGCACGTGGCCGGTGCTGGTGACGTTAAGTACGTTGGCGATCCAGAGATTGAACAAAGCATCACGGGAGCCGGATCTGTTTCCAAGCTATAGCATTGCGGATGAGGTACTTTCAATGCAAGGCCGTTTTTATTTTGTTTCTCGTAGTCGGTTTCAACGCATCTGCCCAAGATGTGAATGGAAATGATATTCGAAGTCTTCCCGATGGCTTCCACACTATTTTTTGGGAAAATGGGTCTAAGTACTACGGTGAGATTTTCAACGGTGAATTCAGTGGAAAAGGAAACATGGTATGGCCCGACAGCAGCTTTTACGATGGAAGCTGGCAAAACGGAATGCGGCACGGCAGGGGGTTTCAAAGCTGGAGCAATGGCCGCAAATACCATGGCCGATGGAAAGAGGATGAAATGAATGGAAGCGGAGAAATGCGTTGGTCAGATGGAAGGATATACAAAGGCAAGTTCAAGGACGGGAGAATGGAAGGCAAGGGTAAAATGCAGCACGCTGATGGGACAGTTTGGAAGGGTCAGTTCAGCAACAACAAGCCCGTAAGAGACTGATTATCCACCTCCTTGAGAACTGGAGTACTTGTGAGGGTCAAGTTTCCGTTCTTCGATCTCATCTTTAATCGACTCGATCTTCTTTGAAATGACGGCAAAAACTTTCATGTCTGCCCCTAGAAGTCGGGCATATGCATCTTCATCGCCGTCTGCAGAAAGTGCCATGTCTAAAAGCAAATCGAATCCCTGCTGCGCAAGCCACTTACGAGCGTCCTTGCTGCCTTCTGTGGCGCTGATAAGCGCGAGTAGGTGTGGGAACTTATTCTCCATCAACCAATCGCGGCTGCGCTCTTCATTCCTGAGGGCGTAGTGAAAAAGCCCCAGTTCAGGAAAGCCGTTCTTCATCAAGAACTCAGTGATCTTCTTATTGCCAGAAATGCTCTCTCCCCAAGCGAGGAGAACCTTCACATCGTATTTGACTCCTTTCAGTGTGTAGCCCATGGTAAAGCGTGTGAATGCCGAAGTTAAAGAATTGACAGGAGGAGCCCAAGGCTCAATCCCGAAGCTCGTACATTTGTTCCAAAGCAATGATGAAATGAAGCATGCAATGGTCATATGTGTACTCTTCGCGGTAGCGATGTCGTCATGCACCACAGATTACGTATGTGTCTGTGAAGTGGAGGCTGAAGGCACCACCCTTGAAGAGGCGACGCACTATCCAGGATTGAGAAAGAGTGAAGCAGAGTTGGTTGAAGAAGACTGTGAAGATCGCAGCATCTGCACTTGGAAGGAGGATAAATAAGTAAACATTGGATCACCTAGAAGAAAACGCGCCTTCCATTTTGGAGCGGAGCTTCCCATTTGTACGGATGTTCTACGGAGCTTTGTTCATTGCCTCGGCAATTTTGAAGCTTTTCCCGCTCGATTATTTTGAATTGATCCTGGTCCACCAGGCTGGGATTTCATGGGCTTTGGTTCCAGTAGCATCGCGCATATTGCTCGTATCGGAATTTGGGTTGGGTGTTTTCCTCTTGAGCGGCTATCGGCTGCGTTTTTCATTGTGGTTTAGCCTTGCGCTGCTAAGTGTCTTCCAAATTTTCCTTTTCAGGCAAATCATGCAGGGAGAAGGGGGGGCAGATTGTGGCTGTTTTGGTGAATTGATTCCTTTGAACGGACCCAGTAGTTTGATCAAGAATTTTGGTTTCATGTTGCTCGGTGGAATGCTCTTGATTCGATTGGCGTGGGCAGAAAAATGGTCCTTGTATGAAGCGGGCCCTCTGCTGGCTGTTTTGGCCATACCTGTTTTAATCTTGATCGAACCCATGCCTGAATTCTCTCAGGATGCGGATTTTGAAGTAGACTTGGAATTGCTCAGTAGAGAGTCGTTTGGTGCCGAATCTCCAATGGAAGAAGGCAATAAAACAGTAGTGGTCATGTTGTCGAATTGTATTCATTGCGCCCAATTGAGTTCATTCATGGCAACACTCGATGCGGGTGAAGTTGCAGATGACCTGCGTATCATCATTGTGGGGGAGGATGCTGGAGTAGAGTACTTCGTCCAGGAAACGGGAATCCAGGACTTTCATTACGTCAAAACAAAGGATCGGGAGTTGATCGGTGCGATCGATGGCACTTTCCCAACGGTCCTTTATTTGGAAGGAGGTGAAGTATCAAAAAAATGGAAAGGACGTGATGTGAATATTCGTTTACTCAGTGAGCTACTCGCTTTAGACTAGACTATATTCGCATTTCTCACGTTGAGAAAACTGATGATGAAAATGAAGAGAGTAGGAATGGTTTTGGGACTCGTAGCCTTGGTTATTGGAATGTCCTCTTGTAAGAAGTGTTACCAATGTACCGCCTTGGATGAAGATCAAGTGGCGGCTTATGCTTATCCTGAAATTTGCGGATCTAAAGGCGACTTCGGTAACTATCAGGAGCGTTGTGAATCTGAGTTTGGTTCTTTTGAAGATTTCACCTGTTCATGCGCAGAAGTGAAGTGACATACACTGCCATTCTAAAGATATTAGCCCCGAAGATTCGGGGTTTTTTGTTTGTGATCATCGTTCTGCTTTTGGGATGCTCATCTGACAATGCGCCAAAGAAAGAGCCGACCATTGCAGAGGCTGAGCAGGAGGTCACCATTCAGGTCGATCGCTTTGTGGCGAGGGCCTACTTTGATTCGCTCTCCGCGAATGGAAGGTTCAATGGAGTGGTGCTCCTTTCGTCCAACGACTCCATCAGTCGCTTTGCCATTGGAAAAACAAGATTGCGAGAGAATGACACCCTTCGCATCGGGGATGTATTTCAATTGGCTTCTTTATCTAAACCGATTACCGCCTTGGGAATTTTACGCTTGGTTGAGTTAGGTAAGGTGGTGCTTGACGACCCGGTGCGTGAGTATCTTTTTGATTTTCCGGATAAGGAAATCACGGTGCGCAGTCTTCTGGATCATACCAGCGGCATGGGTAACTACATCTACGTGACGGATAGCCTTTGGAATAACCCAGATTCATTTATGAGCAATGATGATGTGTACGACATCATTCGATGTGAGCAAGTGCCTACGTACCACCCGCCACACGAGCGCTTTGATTACTGCAATACGAACTATGCAGTGCTTCCGGTCCTGATTGAACGGGTGAGTGGTCTTAGCTTCCAAACTTTCATGGAACGCGAGATATTTGATCCACTGCAAATGGACAGCACCCATTATTTGAATGCTTGGGATAGGCCATCGGATGAATACCGAGTACTGGGCCATTATCCAAATGGAGACCCTAAACGACCCTTTTACCTGGATGCTGTGCTTGGCGACAAAAGTCTTTACAGTTCCGTGGGTGATCTTTTCAAATTGTACAAGGGGCTTCGCAAAGCCGAGATCTGGTCTGCCTCCTTGCTGAAAGAAGCAATGAGACCATCTATCCGGAGTGACAATGGTCAATTCTACGGCCTGGGATGGAGAATTCGACCCATGGAGTCAGATACGCTGATCTTCCACAATGGCTGGTGGCGTGGATTCCGATCGTATTTCTGGATGTCCGGTGCGGAGGACAAGGTGGCTATTGTGCTCACCAACTCGATTCGAGGTGGTTATTTGCGCCAAGGTGAGATATGGCCGTTGTTTTAACGGATAAACTCTTTTATACTTACAAGCGTTTACTAGAGTGTGAATACAGAGATCCTGCACATACCGTTTTTTCCATTGAACATCTTCCTTTTGCCAGGGGAGCAGATGCCACTGCACATCTTTGAACCGCGCTATCGACAGCTGTTCGAAGAAGCCGAAGGGCGAGATTTTGAGTTTGGCCTTCCTTATGAAGATGAAGAATTGAAGCGAGGATTTGTCAGCATATGCCGACTTCAGAAAGTGGTGAAGCGCTACGAATCTGGAGAATCAGACGTCATCATCGAATCCAAAAGGATTGCAGAGCTCAAAGATTATGAGCCCGTTTTTAAGCAAAAATTGTACCCTGGCGGCTATGTGCAGGAATGGAACAATGCGGTGCTAAATGAAATTCCATCCGACGGACTGGTAGAGGCGTTTAGAGAATACATCCACTTGCGTTATGGTACCAAACCTCAGCCTACCAATATCAAGCATTATCGGATTGTAGATCTTGCGGCAAGCACCGCGCTCAGCAATACGGATAAGATGAAGCTAATACTCTTGGATTCTGCTGAGCGTCAGGATCGGTTCTTGCTGAACGCGATCAAGTATCTCAATCTACTCCTAGCTCAGGAAAGCAGTGTGGAAAACGGAATCATCCTGAACTAATCACTGTACCTGACACACAGCTCCTTTTGATTCCTTTTGAGAAACCTCTGAAGCATCAGCCGTACAAAAATCATCGGTATCAGTGGTGTAGTCGATGGTGTCGCCAGTATTGGCATCGATCAAAGGGACTTGTTGGTAGCATTCGTAGCAAGTCGAGCACGCTGTCGTCGACAAGGCAACGACGAGGAGGAGGAGGAGCTTTTTCATGGTGTTCAATTTTAATGGCTAAAACAACTACCGTTCCAAACTAACGGATTTCTCAGGAGTCAACAAATCTTCATACAGATTGATGTACAGGGGTAATATCTCTGGGAGGCTGAATTTCTTCGCCTGAATGCGTGCTTGCTGTTTGAATCGCTCTAATTCATTGGGGTCCGAAAGCAATTTCACCGTGTGATATACCATATCTGCAATGTCACCCACATCACTTAAATAACCTGAGAAACCGTGTTCATTCACTTCAGGAAGACCACCTGAATTCGAAGAGATCACGGGCATGCCAGCGGCCATTGCTTCTAGGGCGGCTAATCCGAAACTTTCCGTTTCCGATGGCAGGATGAAGAGGTCACCATTCACCAAAATCTGCTCAACCTTTGAATGCTTGCCAAGAAAGTGAATGTCGCCGCATACATCGAGGTCGCGGCACATTTGTTCTATGTTGTAGCGTTCTGGCCCATCACCGACCAGCAGGAGGGAGGCATTTATCTGCTTTCGAACTCCCGCAAAGACCTTCACCACGTCCTGAACGCGTTTGACCTTTCGAAAATTGGAAACGTGAAGCATCAGCGGTTGGCCGTTCTGGCTGTATCGCGATCGCACTTGATTTCGCGTCAACCCTTCATACCGCTTTAGGTTGATGAAATTGGGAATGACATCTATCGAACGCGTTACTTTGAAATGTTCTAAGGTGTCTTTGCGCAAACTTTCTGAAACGGCCGTAACACCGTCACTTTTATTGATGGCGAAGGTGATAACGGGTTCGTAGGAAACGTCTCGGCCAACGAGCGTAATGTCGGTGCCATGCAATGTGCAAACAATGGGCAAATCAATCCCGTCTTCGCGCAAAATTTGCTTTGCCATATAGGCCGCAGAAGCATGTGGAATGGCGTAGTGAACGTGCAGAATTTCCAAGCCTTCTTGTTTGACCACACTGACCAATTTTGAGGTCAACACAAGTTCGTAAGGAGAATAGTCGAACAGGGGGTAATCTGTAACGACCACTTCATGGTAGTGAACATTGGCAACGTTGGCATCTAACCGGACCGGGCGGGAGTATGAAATGAAGTGAACTTGATGTCCAAGTGAGGCCATTTCCAGTCCGAGCTCAGTAGCTACTACGCCACTTCCGCCAAAGGTTGGATAACACACAATTCCGATCTTCATTCTTGGAAATCTTCGCTTGACAAATGAACGATTTTAAACTCGGCCATCGCGTTTCAATCGATGGAAGATTGATTTCCTACCGCGAGGTCCTTACCTTTTTCAATGGCCTTATAGAATGCTTTCTGAATCTCCGTTCTCACATTCAATTCCAGCAATTTCTTGTTGTTGGCATCTGGATAGACCCTATTGGACAAGAATACGTACACCACCTTCTCTTCAGGGTCTGCCCAGGTTACTGTGCCGGTAAATCCTTGGTGTCCGAAAGCGTCCAGTGATGTGCATCCACATGAAGGTCCCTCGCTGCCGTCGGTCAAAGGTTTGTCAAATCCTGCTCCGCGTCGATTGTCGTCTTCACAGAACTGACATTTGGTAAAGTTGTCAATCACTTCTTGGCTGAAGAAGCGATCGCCTCCATAAGATCCTCCGTTGAGGTACATCTGCATCATCACGCCCAAGTCATTCGCATTTGAAAACAAGCCGGCATGCCCCCCAACACCTCCAAGCATTGCGGCGCCCGGATCGTGCACATCACCGTGTACCAATTGATTCCTAAAGTAGCGATCGTACTCGGTGGGGGTGATCTGAGACTTCTCAAAACGCTCTAGGGGACGATAGCCCATGGTGGTTAATCCCAGTGGGCGGTAGTAGGTAGAGTCTAAAAATTGTTCCAGGGAGAGGCCCGTTTGTTTTTCGATGATCCGCAGCGCGAAGTAGTAGCCAATGTCGCTGTACTTGTACTTCTTTTCGGCTAAGTCTGTGTTGAGGATCTGACGAAACATCTTGTCTGGATAATCAGATCGTATATAGAATTCGCGTGCGACACGCAGTGAATAGGTCTCTGATGGAGCCAGACTATACACGTCGTAGCGAGGAACACCCTTGGTCACTGTCTTGGTATAAAAGGGGATCCATGGCGTCAGTCCCGCTTGGTGGGCAAGGATTTCACGCATGTTGAGTTGCATGTAGGTGGTCGTGTCCACCCATTCAGATAAATAATCACACAGGCGATTGTCTAAGTTAAACTTCCCCACTTCGGTCAGTCGCATAAGCCCTGCAACCGAACCGGCAATCTTCGTTATAGAGGCAAGGTCATAGAGATCGGTGTTCCGCACACTTCTTTCCGCTTGGTAGGTATGGTATCCATAGGGATTGTTCATCACCACTTTTCCATCCTTGGCAAACCAAACTTGACAGCCGGGATAGGCCATTTCTTCCATTCCTTTTTTTGCTATGGAATCGATCTTTTTTAGATCATTTCGATCAATGCCAACTTCCTCCGGAAGACCATAGGCCAGACGCGTTTTTTCCGTGGTGATCACCGCCATGTCACGAAAGCGATCGTCGATTTTGCGTTGCAGTTCTCCTTTGACTTCTCTGCCACCAAAGAGTGCTTGGATGGTCAGGTCGTCTGACCACGTGCTGACCTCATGCCCCAAAAGAATGGCCTTCAAGCGCTGAGTGGTCTGCACGTTTCTCAAAGCCTTTGCATTTCCATTCCAGACCAACGTAGTGCGGTGCGATGCGGCTATTCGGTCGATGATGGATTGGGCGTGTTCACTCAGGCCAAATCGACGTTTTTCAAGGTCAGCATCGGTCGGCTCACCAATGATGATGATGTGGTTATAGCGTTCCGCTTCGGCTTCGAATTTTTGAAAATCTCGTTCGAGGGACAGATTGTTCAGTTGATACACATCTGCAGGGGCGTAACGACCAATGAGTCCGGTCAGGTGCTTGTTCACGGAATCGCTCAATTTCACAATGGCCAAAGCAACGGTGTCGAGTGCTCGAAAGGGTAAAACGCCATCGTTTTTCAGGAGGACTAACGCGTCGGAGAATAGCTGACGTTCCTTCAAACCGAGTTTTATCATGCGATCAGAAAGTACACCGCTGCTCACGTTTTGAGGTTTCCGTTCTGTCCACAATTTCAGCTGAAGAATGCGCCTGCAGCGTTCATCAATTTGACGCTCATTCAAATCACCTGAAAGCATCAATTTCTTAAGCGCGCCAATGCCAACATTTAGGTCGCTTGAGAGGATGATAAGGTCATTGCCGGCGAGGAACATCTCTTGAACGGTATGTTCCTGAAGGTTGTTTTCGGTGCTCAAATCACACCAAGCGAGTCCTTGAAAACCAAGTTGTTCTGTCAAGGTTTGATGCGCAATTACGGAAGAGGCGGCGGTAGTATTGAGACTACTATCGATACCAGGAGCAAAGGCTGAAGCCATCATTACACCCTGCAGCCCGTCATTGATCAGTGCCTTAAAAGGAACGAGGTCTCGATTGTTGAGCTCTCTTCTTTTGCTGTAGATCATCGGTGGGTTAGGATCCGCCCCTCGCAGCGTATTTCCTAAACCGGGGAAGTGTCCTGCAACGCACATCACTCCGGCGGTTCGCATTCCGTCTACAAAGGACTGCGCCTTTTGAGAAACAGTGGCAATGTCATTTCCAAACGAATGCGAAGAAGTATAAGGAGAATCGTCATTGATCTCGATGTCAAGCGAAGGTCCAATGACAAAATCGACCCCTTTGGCGCGGAGCACATACCCCAATTGCAAAGCATATCCGTAGATGATCTCAGGGTCTTTTACAGAAGAGAGCAAGGGGGCCTTGGGAAGCCCGAGAATCGTGTACACCGAAGGGTCATTGATGAGGTCGATGCCTACTAAGGAGAGCGAACTCCTTTCACCGTCAAATCCGACTTCGTTGATGGCATTAAAAGGAATGATGAGCGCATTCGAAAGTGTAGGTTCTGACTGTTTTGTAACAAAGAATTGCATCAATTTTTCGTCCAGGTCCATGGTCGCTAGCAAACTGTCTGTGGCATCCATTGATACAGGGGCAAACGGCATCTCACGATCGGGTTGATGCAAGGGAAGATGGCCCGAGATTAGGAGTGACCCTAGTAGGGCAATCAATAGGATATGGACGCGTTGAAAAATCATACAATTTCTAAAGTGTGAAGATACTCTCTGCGAAGGCCTAAATGCCTCGCAGTTAACGTACTTTTCATCATTGGTGTGTTACAAATCTCTCGCCGAAAAATCCTTTTAACTTTGGGCTATGATTCGTTTTTTGTTCAAGCAGCCTAAACCGAAACGATTTGACTTCAAACCTCGCTTTTACAACGAGCGGAAGGAGCAGCTCAACGCTCGCATCGAGGCGGTGAAAAAGGAGCTTCAAATGGAAACAGGACCGAGCAGCGCTGGAGGCATGCGCAGTCGTATGCAGACAGCTTGGCGCGAAGGTTCGGGCGACCGCTCAAGACGAAGGTCCAATAAGATGGTATTTCTTATCGCCGGACTGCTTGCCATCATTGCTTACCTCTTACTCTATCGATGATTGCCATTGCATGGGTCGCTCTGGCTGCCTTGTCTTTTCAAATCATTGCTGCGTTGATTCTGCAACGTGGACTCCGCAAGGTGGGGAGTGAGCAAGTGGAACACGAAACCGGCGCTCAGCCTTTTCTTTCGGTGTTGATTGCTTTGAAAAATGAGGAGCAGAATATACTGGGCCTCCTTACCGGCCTTGACGAGCAGGATTACCCAAATGTTGAGTTTATCCTCGTAGATGATCATTCTTCGGATGACTCTCTAGCCATCCTCAATGCCTTCAGTCAGGGAAGGGATCACTTCAGGGTACTTCAAACAGAACAGGAACACGCGCGGAAACTCGGAGGGAAAAAGGCAGCCTTGCAGACGGCGATCGAAGCGGCAACACATCCTTTTCTGGTTTTTACCGATGGAGATTGCCTTCCTTACGACACCCATTGGTTGCGACGCTTTGCCAAGTTTTTTGCTACCGGATCTGAGGTGGTTATTGGCTCTGGATTTCATCGCGTAGGAGATGGGGTTGTAGGTTCCTTTTACGCCTCTGAAACCATTCGTATTGCTGCGATGTATCACGCAGGCATTGGTCTGAATAGTCCGTACATGTGTGTAGGCCGTTCCATGGGGTATACACGACAGGCATTTGATCGTTCCGAAGGATTTTTCCCTCACGCTGATCTGTTGACTGGCAGCGATGACCTTTTGCTCCAAACCTTTGAAGAAGGAACAATCATTCGATCTTGTCCGTTAGCGCTCACGGTTTCTGATGCACCCTCTACGTGGAATGCTTGGGCTCGTCAAAAAAGCAGACACCTCGGTGCGGCGCCGCGCTACCCTAGGAACATTGCATCCTTGCTCATGCTCTACGACCTTTCACTTTTATCCATGCCGATTGTGCTGCTGTGGTCGTTTTGGATGGGTGTTCCAACCATGTCGTGGGTACTGCCGCTATTCATTGTTAGGACGGTCCTTTCCGCTAGTAACTTTCAGAAAATCATAAACTTAGCGGGCCGACCTGAGGAGGTTATCCAACTTTGGCGGTGGGAGTACCCCGCATCTTGGATGAATGCATTAATTTCGATTGCCGCGATATGGATGAAGGACAAGGCATGGAAGAGAAACCCGTAGGGTCGAGCGCAAAGCGTGATCAGGCTTGGGTAGAGCGTGCCTTAGACGGCGATCAGGCGGCCTATACCGACCTTCTTGAGACCTATCGAGAAAATATCTATTTCATGATGCTCAAGATGGTGCGGAATACCGACGACGCTGAGGATCTGACCATCGAGGCCTTTGGAAAGGCGTTTAAACGACTACCTACTTTTAATCCCGAATATGCCTTCAGTACTTGGCTCTTTCGCACAGCATCCAACAACGCCATTGACTTCATTCGTAAGAAGAAAAAAGCTTCCACTTTCTCCATCGATCAAGATGCTGAAGACGATGATGGTAGAACGGCATTTGATGTAAAGTCAGATGGTCTGAATCCAGAACAAGAATTCATGAAAGGACAGCGGATTGAAGAAATCCATAAAATCATCGATGCCCTTAAACCGAAGTACAAATTGCTCGTTGAATTGCGTTATTTGAAGGAGTTGAGCTACGATGAAATTGCCGAAGAAATGGACTTGCCTTTAGGGACGGTCAAAGCGCAATTGTTCCGCGCTAGGGAATTGATGTTCGAGATCGTCAAACACCGCGGAAATCAGTTCTGATTCATGACTGGAAAAAACCTTATTGCTTCTTATTTCCCAGATCTTAGCTCACAGCAACTCGACTTACTGGAGCGGTATGCCAAGGAATTGGTGCAGCATAATCAGGGGGTAAATGTGATCTCCCGAAAGAACGAAGACCGGGTGTGGGAAGAACATTTGCTGCATTCACTTGGCATTGCCAAAGTGATTCAGTTCAAGCCTGGTACTCGCGTGTTGGACTTCGGAACAGGAGGTGGACTTCCGGGAATCCCATTGGCTATATTATTTCCAGAAACGTCGTTTTTGCTCGTCGATTCGATCGGGAAGAAAATTCGCATTGTGGAGGAGATGGCGACATCGCTGGGGATCCAAAATGTCAGGGCTCAACACGCGAGGGTTGAGGATATTCAAGAGACCTTTGACTTTGCCGTGAGTCGCGCCGTTAAGTCTATGCCGGTTATGCGTGAATGGCTGAAGGGTAAAATCCATAAGGGCAAGGAACACGTCATTCCAAACGGCTTTATCTACATCAAAGGAGGCGATTTTGGGGCGGAGTTATCTCAGCTTAGAAAAGCCAATCGTATTTGGGAAATGTCAGAGTGGTTTGAGGATCCCTTCTTCGAGACCAAGAAGGTAGTATGGGTTGACCTAGCAACTTAATTCAGGATGAAGTAAGTCAACTCTTTCAAGAGTTCTACTGAACTTATGCTAGAAGATCCAACTCCTTTGAACCTCGCGTCAATTTCTCTCAGCTTCTCAATGATTTGTGCCGTCTTCGGAAAAGGGTACAGCGTGGCCGAATTCATTAGGTTTTTCGCGAAGAAGGGACTTCTCACCCCAGGTATGGTGCGCATGATGTTGTTCGACGATTTGTCGCTCAGGGAATGGTACATCATCACCTTGCTGAAGTGTGCAAACAACGCAGAAATCACCAACACCATGGGCGTGTTCTTATCGTTACGACCGATCTGAAAGGCTATGTTATAGCTTTTTGGGGCGTCGCGCACGGCTAGGGCATTGACGTAGTCAAATTGGCTGAACTCCTTGCTGATTCCAATGTGTTTCTTGACATCGTCCACGCCGATCTCTTGAGAGAGCGGTACGTTAATCGTCAACTTGTGCAATTCACCTTCGATTTTCTCGAGGTCATTTCCAAGGTGTTCTGACATTAAGTCTGACGCATGCTGATTGATGCGGTACTTCATTGACTTGGCCAGTTCTTCGATTACCCTCGGAATGTCTGAGTCGTAGTGCTTTGCAGAGTGAAAGAGTACGCCCTTTTTCTTGACGAAATCGACCCATTTGAAGCGGGCATCTACCTTCTTGTATTTGAAGTCGATGACGAACACCGTAGAGTCAATGGGCTGTTGGAAATAGCTTTCTAGGTCCGTCCATTTTCCACCAAAGTCCTGTGCTTCTCGGATGATGACCACCTGGCGCGGTGCCATCATAGGAAAACGCTTTAACGTCTCTACTAAGGTTTCTGAACTCAGGTCTCTCCCGTAAAAGATGTTGAGGTTGAAATCACGCTCGTGTTCTTCGATGGCGTGTTGCTCGATGAACTTGCTGATCTTGTCAATGTAGTAGGGCTCTTCACCATGGAGCAGGTAGACCGGGCGAAAATTCCCTGCCTTCATTTCCTTCATGATGTCCAAGTACTCCTTTACATTCGCCATTCGACAATCGCTTTCTTTTATTCGTGATCGACCCTAAGAAATATCCGCCGCTAGATCTTCCGGTGTTTGACGCCAAAGTTAGAATCATCAATGAGGTGATCCACATCCACGATGACTTTCGAATGAAATATGTCGTGCTCACACCAGAAGAGTGGGTTCGTCAGCATTTTGCACATTTTTTAGTAGATCATTTGGGTTACCCGAAGGGAAGGATGCAATTAGAGTATGAACTGAAGTATCACGGCCGTAAAAAACGTCCGGACATTGGGTTCATGGATAGGGATGGCGTTCCGCATATTCTAGTTGAATGCAAGTCTCCTGACATCGCCCTGAACGAAGATGTATTTTTACAAATTGCGACGTATTATTCCATCAGCGGCTCGAGGTTTTTGGTGCTGACGAACGGACTCAAGCATGTCTATGCTGAAGTTCAACCATTTGAACCAAGGATCGTCTATATAAGTGATTTGCCCGTGTTTCAATGAAGAGCCTTCTCCTCTATATCATTCTGATCATTCACTTTGCTGCTTCCGCGCAACGCATTCAGCCGACCAAGTTGCCCCTTGA